>Ga0126313_10002455_pt1 | contig 10393 bp, 9 predicted proteins | sample Plot105A_FD_89954 | JGI IMG/M metagenome (GOLD analysis project Ga0126313, IMG submission 89954) | Serpentine soil microbial communities from UC McLaughlin Reserve, CA, USA - Plot105A | ecosystem: Environmental > Terrestrial > Soil > Grasslands | place: USA: UC McLaughlin Reserve, Lake County... | reverse complement strand
CCCGCTGACCTGTCCCTTCATGGCGGCGCCCACCGCGTGATCGCCATCGTGGAAGCCGGTTAGAGAGCCGCCGTCCGCGCCGGCCCGGACTCGCGTCCAACTACCCCAATCGTTCTAACCGATTAGCGACGGCCATCGAGTGCAGGCATTTCCGTTCGCTGGCGCACAGACTGGCGCACGAGCACAAACATTCCTGCGACTGGGCACATTCGAAACGGTCTCGAAAACCGTTATCCGTCGTTAGGCGGATCGAGGGTTCGAATCCCTCCCCCTCCGTCTCAGCCGGGAAAAAGTCTATTCAAGCGGTTTCTCGCTGGCTCGGCGAAGTCCGCGCCAGCATTCTGTTGACAGGTGTAGGAAACGTGGTGAACAAGCCGCGTTGTCTATTTAGGCAACCCGTGCGGCTCGGTCACCGTGACCGTCGCGTCCAGCTGGTTGCCGCCGCTGAGCTGCATGATGAGTTTCTACCTCCTTGCTCGGAGCTAGGGAATGGTGAAGCCGGCCGCTTCGAGCGCTTGCTGACCGTCCGGCGCGAGCACCTTATCCACGAACGCCTGGGCTGCCTCCCTGTCCTGACTCGCCGATACCACGGCGATCTGGTACTCGATCGGCGGCTGTGAGCCCTCCGGAAGCTCGACGACGGTGACGTCCTCCTCGGCGACCACCGCGTCGGTGATGTAGACGAATCCGGCGTCCCCTTCGCCCAAGGCCACTTTGGCGAGCACCCCTCGTACGTCGTCCTCGTTGGAGACGATGTTGGCGAGGGCGGCAGTCAGATCGAGATCGTCTAGCACTTGCCGCGTGTAGTCACCCACGGGAACGCCTTCCGCGGCGACGACGAGCTTCGTCCCCGGCTCGGTCACGTCCTCGATCGAGTCGATTCCAGCACGATTGTCTGTAGGGACGACCACAACCAGCCGGTTGGAGGCGAAGGTGACGGGCTCCTCCACGAGGCCCTCGTCGAAGAGCTCCTGGGGGTACCTGGAGCTCGCGGCGGCAAAGACGTCAGCAGGGGCGCCTTCACGGATCTGCGTGGCGAGCTCGTCGGAGCCCGCGAAGCTGTACTCGGGAGCCGGGTCGATCGCCGGGAAGACCTCCGTCAACGAGGTAGCCGCATAGACCGTGAGCTCGCTCGTGCTCGCCGCGCCCGTTTCCGCCTGCGTCTGCGACCCATCGTCGTCATCGCCGCCACAGCCCGCCGCGACGAGTGCGAGGCTGACGATCAGGAGCAACCAGCCGATGCTCCGCATGGACGCGCCTCCTTGACATCGGCCTAGGCAGAGGGATAATGCCTAGGCAATACCTATGCTTTGCTCCGCGACCTTACACATGAGGGACCGGCGGTGAAGGGTGAGCAGCTCTTCACGGCGAGCGAGGCGGCGCGGGCGCTGGGGATCAGCCTCGATACGCTCCGCCGTTGGGATCGCGCCGGTCGGATCCGGACGACGCGCGACACAGCCAATCGCAGGCTCGTATCCGCGTCCGAGGTGAGGCGGCTCCAAGGACCCCCGACGGAGGAGCTGAGCGCTCGCAACCGCTTCCGCGGCGTCATCCGCACGATCGACATCGACGGCTTCCTCGCGCGCGTCGAGCTCGACGTCACGGCCCCTGCGCGCGTGGTCGCGATAATCACCCGCGAGGCCGCCGAGGAGCTCGATCTCCAGCCCGGCCGGGCGGCGACCGCGATCGTGAAGTCGACCTCCGTGATGGTGGAGCGATGATCCGCCGCCGGCTGTTCTTTGCCGCCCTCGCACTGGCGACGGTTGTCGCGCTCGTCTTCCTCCTGCTTCCGCTCGCCGCGATCTTCCTGCGCGTTCCTCCCGGGGAGCTCTTCGCCCAGCTCGCAAGCGACGTGGCACTCGACGCCATCGTCGTCACGCTGAAGGCGAACGCGATCGCCCAGGCGCTGATCCTGCTCGTCGGCACGCCGGCCGCCTACCTGATCGCGAGCCGCGGCTTTCGAGGGCGTGCCCTCGTCGTCACTCTCGTCGAGCTCCCACTTGTGCTGCCGCCCGCCGTCGCCGGGCTCGCGCTGCTCGCCGCCTTCGGTCGGCTCGGGGTCCTCGGCAGCACCTTCGACCTGCTCGGGATCTCGATCAGCTTCACGCAAACGGCCGTCGTCCTCGCCGTCACCTACGTCGCCTCTCCGTTCTACGTCCGGCAGGCGATCGCGTCCTTCGGGGCGCTCGACCACGCCCTGCTCGATGCTTCACGCACGCTCGGGGCGGGGCCGGCGCGCACCTTTCTGCGCATAGCCCTTCCGCTTGCGGGCAGGGGCCTCGCGGCGGGCGCGGCTCTTTCCTTCGCGCGCGGCATCGGCGAGTTCGGGGCGACGATCATGTTCGCCGGCAGCCTCCAGGGCGTGACGCAGACGCTCTCGCTCGCGATCTACGCTCAGTTCGACCTCAACTTCGACGTCGCGCTCGCCCTCGGCGCGCTCCTCGTGGTCGCCAGCGCCGTGATCCTCCTCTCCGTCAAGCTCATCCCACCGTGGACACGCTCGAACTCGACCTCGCTCTCCCCCTTCGCTCGTTTCGGCTCGAGCTAGCGCTCTCGGTCGGGCGCGAGACGTTCGCGCTCGTCGGCCCCTCCGGCGCGGGCAAGACGAGCGTCCTGCGCGCGGTCGCCGGGCTCGTCCGGCCCGAGCGCGGGCGGATCGTACTCGACGGACGCGTGCTCTTCGACACCGGCGCAAAGATCGACCGCCTACCCGAGGAGCGGCGGGTCGGCTTCGTCTTCCAGGAGTACGCGCTCTTCCCGCACATGACCGTGGAGCGGAACGTCGCCTACGCCGGCCGCGGGCGCGTCACGGACGTTCTCGAGCGGTTCCGGATCGCCCACCTCGCCAAGGCACGGCCGGGCGAGCTCTCGGGTGGAGAGCGCCAACGCGTCGGGCTCGCGCGCGCTCTCGCCCGCAAACCCGACGTCCTCTTGCTGGACGAGCCGCTCTCTGCGCTCGACACCCACACGCGAGCGGCCGTGCGGGCGGAGCTGCGGAGCATCCTCGACCATCTCGACCTCCCGGTTCTCCTCGTCACGCACGACTTCCACGACGCGGCCGTCCTCGCCGATCGCGTGGCCGTCATCGTCGATGGCCGGATCCTGCAAGTCGGAACGCCCGCAGAGCTGATCGCCGCCCCCGCGGACGTCTTCGTCGCCAGCTTCACCGGCGCGAATCTCCTTTCCGGCCAAGCGCTCCCGGGCGCCGACGGGCTCACCGAGGTGACCCTGGACGACGGGAGCGTCCTCTACTCCGTCGACCAGATTGAAGGCCCCGTGGACGTCGCCGTCTACCCGTGGGAGGTCTCTATTGCCCGAGAGACGCCCCATGACTCGGCTCTCAACCACGTGCGGGGCCCCATTACCTCGGCTGTCCAGATCGGAAATCGCGTTCGCGTTCAGGTCGGCGCGCTCGTCGCGGAGGTGACGACCGCGTCCGTCGAGCGGCTCGAGCTGGAGGAGGGAGAGCTCGTCGTCGCCTCCTTCAAGGCCGCCGCCACGCGGCTCGTCGGCCACTCCAGGGACTCGCGGGAGAGGACACCAGAGACGCTCGGTCCGAACGACTCGTAGTGAAGTCGCAAAAGGAGATGGAGGCCGACGATAGAAGCTCGCCAAGGGTCACCGCCGGGTCTCCCGATCACGCCTTTCAGCTCCAGCAGGGCCCCGCAGGCTCAGCTCGCTACCGGGAGCGATCGGGCCCTGTTGCGGCAGTAGGCCGAACCGGTGTCGAGTCGGCCTCGCCGGCTCCCTCACCGGTCACCGCCGCGCGCACCGGCTCGTCTGCACGCCATTGGCGAACCTACTGGCGAACTGAACGTAACCTCCCTGCAAATAAGCCGTTTCTAGGCGAGCTCGAAAATCGCTGGGGCCGGTAGGCCCCCTCGAGGTTCGAATCCCTCCCCCTCCGCTTCTGAAGCCGGTTTGAGTAGACAGCCCGTTCAGGCCGGCTTTGCCGCGGTTTCATCCGCGTGCTCGACCCTGGTAGCCTTGCTGCTCTAGGGCCGATGCAGGAAGACGACCCTCCGAGTTCGCGGCGCTTGCGCTCACGTCCGTGAGTGCTCTGCTCCTCATCGCCGTCGCGGTCCTGGTCGCGCTCAACGGCTTCTTCGTCGCCGCCGAGTTCGCGCTCGTTCGTTCCCGGCGCTCGCGCGTCGAGGCGCTGGCGAGCGAGGGGGCACGGGGAGCAAGTCTCGCACTGCACCAGATCGACCGGATCGACGAGTACCTCTCCGCCTGCCAGCTCGGCATCACCATGGCCTCGCTCGGCATCGGCTTCCTCGGCGAGCCGGCGATCGCCTCCCTGCTCGAGGAGCCGCTCGGCACCGCGTTCAGCCACGGCGTCGCGGTCGCGATCGCCATCGCGATCTCCTACCTGCTCGTGACCGCCGCGCACATCACCGTCGGCGAGCAGGTGCCGAAGATCTACGCGATCGTCCACGCCGAAGGAACGGCCCGGTTCGTCGCCACGCCGCTGCAGTGGTTCCGCGTCCTCTCACGACCGCTCATCTGGGCCCTCAACTCAGCTTCGAACGCGATGCTCCGGGCCATCGGGACCGACCCGCGGGCCGACCTTGAAGGAACCGCCAGCATCGAAGAGTTCCGCCTCCTCATCGCCGAAAGCGAGCGCGGCGGCAAGCTCGGCCCGGGCGAAGCGCGCATGCTCACCGGCGTCTTCCACCTCCACGAACAGAAGGCCCGCCAGGTGATGACGCCGCTCTCCTCAGTCGTGACCGTCTCCCTAGACGACGACCTCGAGACTGCGCTCCGGCGCTGCATCCACTCGGGGCACACCCGCCTGGTGGTCCTCGATGGAGACGCGCTCGATCAGGCCGTTGGAGTCGTGCACGCCAACTCGCTCGCCCGGCTCCTCCTCGAAGGCGGACCCAACGGAAGCCTCCGTGCTGCCGTCAAGCCACCCTTCATCGTCCCCGAATCGAAACCGCTCGACGACCTCCTCGCCGACCTCCAGCGAGAGCGGCAAACGATGGCAATCGTCGCAGACGAGTACGGCCGCACCATCGGCATCGCCACAGTCGAGGACATCGTCGAGGAAGTCGTCGGCGAGATCGCCGACGAGACCGATCCCATCGCCGAACCGGTCCGCCGCCTGGCCAACGGCGACTGGTTCGCACGCGCCGACGTTCCTCTCGGCGACCTCGGCGACTACGGCCTCAAACTGCCGGCCAATTCCGGCTCTTACAACTCGCTCGGCGGCCTCGTCGTCGACGTCCTCGACCGCATCCCCAAACTTGGCGACATCGTCCGCATCGGCGACTACTCCCTCCGCGTGGAGTCGATCAAAGGCAACACGCTCGAGGCCGTCCGCATCCGACACCACGAGGCCTTCCCAACACAGGTGTGAGCCAATTGGCCGGCCGTCTCCGAAAGAGGGTGGCCAGACCTCTCTGCAAGAGCTTCGAGCAGCTGGCGCACAGACTGGCGCACGAACTCAAAAGCTCCTGCAAATCGAGATACTCGTATGAGTCTCGAAAACCCGTTATCCGTCGTTAGGCGGATCGAGGGTTCGAATCCCTCCCCCTCCGCTGGCCAAGCTCCTCTCGCAAACCTGCCCCCAAGTCGAGCGGTGCTCGGCAAGAGCTGAGCACAGCTCATCGTCCGTCCAAAGTCGCTCCCCTCCGCCGAGGTCGCCACTGCGGGATGGCGGACCAAACTCCTGCAAATCAGTATTTCGTAAAAGTCCCGAAACCTTGTGTCGTCTGGACGGATCGAGCTCGGAGCTTTTGTACACTGCCTCCTCGTCAATTCGAGGACGAAGGAAAAACTTCGGGGGAGGTTTTCTTCAGATGCACAAACGATTGACGCTCTTCGCAGCGCTGTTGGCTGCCCTGCTCGTCGTTTCGCTTCCGGCCAGCGCCGCCGTGCCGACCGACTCGGCGCAACTCCGGGCAGCGGTCACAGCCGAGAACATCACCATGCACTTGAAGGCGTTCCAGTCGATCGCCGACAAGAACGGGGGCAACCGTGCCGCGGGCACGAGCGGTTACCAGGCTTCCGTCGACTACGTCGTTAAGAAGCTGAAGCAGGCTGGCTACCAGCCGACGCGGCAGACGTTCGAGTTCCCGTTCTTCGCGGAGACGGGACCGCAGGAGTTCGAGCGGCTGACCCCAACGTTCCGTGACTATGTCCGCGGCACCGACTTCGACATCATGCAGTACTCCGGCGCCGGGGACGTCACCGCCAACGTCGTGGCGACGAACGACATCGTTATTCCGCCGGGCGCGACGGCGGGAACCTCGAACAGCGGTTGCGAGGCGGCCGACTTCCCCGCCTCGACCGCGGACAACGTTGCCCTCATCCAGCGTGGCACTTGCACGTTCGAGGAGAAGGCCAACAACGCGAAGGCGGCGGGCGCCCTGGCCGCGATCATCTTCAATGAGGGCCAAGAGGGCCGCACGGACATCATCAACGGCACCCTCGGCAACCCCCAGACGATCCCGGTCCTCGACACGACGTTCGCGGTCGGCGAGGAGCTTTACACGCTGACAAAGAGTGGTTCGGTGAGCGTGCACATTCTCACGTCCACGCTCTCCGAGACGCGCACGGCGGAGAACGTGATCGCGGAGACCGCAGGCGGACGCGCCGATCGCGTTGTCGTCGTCGGAGCCCACCTCGACTCGGTGTTTGCAGGCCCAGGCATGAACGACGACGGCACTGGGTCGGCAGCCATCCTGGAGGTGGCTCGGCAGATGGCGAAGCTCGGCGTCCAGCCCGCCAACAAGGTGCGGTTCGCCTGGTGGGGCGCGGAAGAGCTCGGGCTCTTCGGCTCCGCGGCCTACGTGAGCCGGCTGAGTGCGCGTGACATCAAGAACATCGCGCTGAATCTCAACTTCGACATGCTCGGCTCCCCAAACTACGTCCGCTTCGTCTACGACGGCGACGGCTCCGACTTCGGGGTGAAGGGACCGACCGGGTCCGCGACCGCCGAGGACGTATTCGTCGACTACTTCGAGAGCGTCGGCCTCGCGAGCGACCCCGTCTCGATCGACGGTGGCTCCGACCACCAATCGTTCATGGCGGTCGGCATCCCGGCGGGCGGTCTGTTCACGGGCGGGGGCGACATCAAGACGGCGGAACAGGCAGTCGTCTACGGAGGCACCGCTGGGGAGCCGTATGACCCATGCAATCACCAAGCCTGTGACGACCTCAGCAACATCAACACGAAGGCGCTCGACGAGATGTCGGACGCCGTCGCGCACGCGGTGCTCACCTTCGCGCTGACCTCGTCGGCCGTCAGCGGCACCGACAAGGGATCCGACAAGTCGAGTGGCGACTCAAGGGGGGCGTGGAAGATCAAGTAACGAGCTGGGCGGACTCGACTCCGCTGTAAAGACCGAAGGGCGGCGCGGAAGCGCCGCCCTTTCGTTGCCGGATTGATTGAGCTCTGACACGAGCGGCGCGTCCGTCGTTACGCGGATCGAGGCTTCGAATCCTTCCCCTCCGCCTTCCAAGCCACGCCAGGCGCACATCTGTTGCCAGATTCGGCTCCGAGCGGTCTGCATAACAACCGCAGGCGAGCTCGGCTTCCTCGCGAAGCAGGAGGGCTAATCGTCATCTGCCCTAGCCCGATGCCGACCGCCCCCGACACGGCCAGCGCTCCCCCCGGAAGCTGCTCGCAGCACAAGTCGAGTGATTGAGGAAGGCCGGGCGGGCCGCACTCGCAAGATCGTCGACAAGGAAAACGCGAGGGCGGCCACGAGGTCCCGCGGGACAAAGGGCGAGCGACGCTCGACGGGTGCGAAAATCTCTGCGGCAAACCGCCTCGCCTCGTCATCCGTACTGACTGACAGCAACCGCGCCAACGCAAAGGAGGACGACTATGCGAAAGGTCGTTGTAGGCCTCACGGTTGCCGGCGTTCTCGCGCTCGCGCCGGTCGCGTCCGGGCATCCGTCCGAGAACCGTGCGGATCAGTCAACCTTCGGCGGGCCCCATTGCCACATCAACTTGATGTCTGGGCACTTCGCCTTCCCGTCGCATAACGCTCACCTCATGACAGGGACCTCCGACGGAGTGTTCATGGCGGCCGCGTGCCCGCCCTAACGCACTAGCAGTCGGCCGTTTTCTTCGGGGAAGCCCCAACCGGGGCTTCCCCTTGTCATGCGAAATCCTCGAACACGGAAGCACGCTGCTCTAGCATTGGCGCGACCAGCGCCGCTTTTTGCGGTAGCCGGCGGGGGCGCGGTTACATCTGCGGTGCTCGGCACCTGAATACACCGTGCGCTCGGTGCCGTCGACGTGCCCCAGGTCCCAGGGCTCGTTCGGCTCGATGAGCTCACTGCAGCGAGCGCATCTACCAGCCCTGCCTCGACCATCGGAGTGATCCCCTCCGTCGAGCCCAATGAGCTTGCCCATAACCGCCCTGTTCGGGCGAAAGCTTGCTCATTCACGGAAGTCATTACCACTGACGTGACTAGGAGCTGCTGGCGCGGGTACCAGCGGCGATGCTCTGGGCCTAAGTACTGCTTCGTGCACCGACGGCTGCTGACTGGCGCACAAACTGGCGCACGGCGACAAAAATCCCTGCAACCCGCCATATTCGAACGGTCTCGAAAACCGTTATCCGTCGTTAGGCGGATCGAGGGTTCGAATCCCTCCCCCTCCGCCTAACAAGCGGGCTCTCGTGAGGGAAGCCCGCGTCCATGCGGCTGTGCACGATTATTGGACCGCCGCAGTCAGTCCATGGAAGTCCATGGGCGTCTTCAGAAGTCCACTGGTTTCACGTGTCACTGGCGCACGACTGGCGCACCGCGACGCTAGCCGTTCTCTCGAAGACAACGTCCTACACCGGCGGATTGGCCGCCAGGGCGGTCGCAACGAAAATGCCGAAGCCCGGTGACCCTTCGGTCCTCGGGCTTCGAGCAAAAGCTCGTGCTCATACGCGCGCGGGAGCCGTGGCCGCGCTGTTACGGCAGTAGTCGTCGGCTTCGTCGAGGCCGCCGGCAGCGTGATGCGCGCGGAGGACGTCGTAGAGTACGGTGAGGGCGCCGAGTTTGTTCGGCGCCCGCGCATTCATCCACCCGGCCGCACCCGACGAGACCGGAGACAGCGAAGGCGTCCAACCCAGTGATCCGCGACGGTCTGGCTCTCTCCTGGAGTGGTGGCAAGGACTCATCGCTCACCCTCTGGAGGCTCCGCGGGAAGGGACTCGAGCCGCGAGCCTTGATCACTACCTCCTCCGAGTCGTTCGACCGGGTAAGCCACCATGGCGTCCGTCGCTCGCTCCTCGCCTGCCAAGCCGAAGAGCTGGGGATCGAACTGGTCGAGGTCATGCTCCCGTCCCCGTGCAGCATGGAAAACTACGAGCGGCAGTTCGAACGCGCCTTTTCGGAGACGATCCTCGCGGAGATCCAGACCGTCGCCTTCGGCGACATCTTCCTCGAGGAGCTGCGGGTCTACCGGGAGCGGAAGCTGGAAAGCGCCGGTCGAACCGCCCTCTTCCCGCTCTGGAAGCAAGACACGACCGAGCTCGCCTGCCAGTTCATCGACGCCGGCTTCGAGGCGGCCCTCGCCTGCGTCGACCCCTGCAAGCTCGACCCGTCATTCGCCGGACGGCGCTTCGACCAGGAGCTTCTTGCCGACCTGCCGCCTGATGTCGACCCTTGCGGCGAGAACGGAGAGTTCCACACCTTCGTCCACGCGGGACCGATCTTCGCGAACCGCATCCCGTGCTTTACGGGAGTCGTCGTCGAGCGGGACGGAATGATCTTCTGCGACCTGATCCCAGCGCCGTCACCCATCCCAGCCCCGTCCGCCTGGGTTGCGGCTCAGTCCTCGTAGAGGGCGGGGTGCGCACGGTAGGGCATCTGGCTGCCCAGAAGGTCGGGATCCTCGATCGTCCGGTGAACGCTTCAGGACTGTCCGAAAATCGCTAGGAGCTCGCTGACCGGCAGGCGAGAAGCCCCGGGTAGCGGCCAGCGTCGAAGTCGCGGGCGAAGTCGCCGAGGCCGTGTTCGAACTCGATGTGCCGGCCGTACGCGCGCCGGTAGTCGACGACGAGCACGTCGAGGTCCTCGAACGCCCGCTCGAGCACGCATCCGCCTCCTTCCCATGCCGTGCAAGCGGCCGGGAGCTCGTAGAGCGCGTCGGCGCCGTGCGCGGTGCGAATGCGATTTACGCGACGCAGCACGTCGTCAAGCGGGCTCGCTGGCGCCGTGGACGGAGCGGGAGCCTCCCGTACCGGTACGGCCATCGCTTCGAGTTTACGTCAGACGAGCCGCCAGGTCTGCACCGGCGGCGTTGGCTCAGAGGCCAAGGCGGGCAACGTACTACTCGCCGAAAGAGCGGTTCAGCGATTCCTTCCGTTAACACGCACACCTGGTCGTGCTAGCGCAGTTTCATCCCCTCCACACGCTCCCGGGCCGCCGCCCGGACGAT
>Ga0126313_10002453_pt1 | contig 10395 bp, 7 predicted proteins | sample Plot105A_FD_89954 | JGI IMG/M metagenome (GOLD analysis project Ga0126313, IMG submission 89954) | Serpentine soil microbial communities from UC McLaughlin Reserve, CA, USA - Plot105A | ecosystem: Environmental > Terrestrial > Soil > Grasslands | place: USA: UC McLaughlin Reserve, Lake County... | reverse complement strand
GGCGGGAGCGCGAGGTCCTTGCGGCCCTCCGTGCGCTGGAACGCCCCAGGCTCGCCACGGAACGGGCGAGCGATCACGCGGCCGACCGCGTGCTCGCCCTGCATGATCTCCCGCGCCACCGCGCACGCGGCATAGAGCTCGGCCGGCGGGACCTCGTCGACGTGCGCCGCGATCTGCAGCACCGAGTCGGCCGAGGTGTAGACGATCAGGTCGCCGGTCTTCAGGTGCTCCGCGCCGAAGTCGTCGATCACCGCCGTGCCGCTGTAGGGCTTGTTGCAGAGCACGCCGCGGCCGGTGCCGTCGATCAGCTGCTCGATGACCTCCGCCGGGAACCCGTCGGGGTACGTGCGCAGCGCGACGGGCGTGATCGTCCCCATCAGCTCCCAGTGACCGGTGATCGTGTCCTTGCCCGGGCCCATCGGGTGCAGGCGGCCGTGGACGACGGGGTCCGGCGACGGCGGGACGCCGACGAGCGGCAGCGCCGAGCCCAGCCCGAGCCGGCCCATGACCGGCAGGTCCAGGCCGCCGGAGGCCTCGGAGACGTGGCCGAGCGTGTTCGCCCCGGCGTCGCCGTAGGCGGCGGAGTCGGGCAGATCGCCCGCGCCGCAGGCGTCGAGCACGATCACGAAGGCGCGGCGGTCGCTCACCGCGGCGATTCTAGGAGTTCGTCAAGGAAGAGACGGCCGGGGTTCCTTGACGGGCTCCTAGGCTGAGCGGGCTCGCGGGTGGGCGTCGACGGAGACGTCCTTCAGGCGGTCCGCCGCGAGGTGGGCGTAGAGCTGTGTCGTGGCGATGTCGGCGTGGCCGAGCATCTCCTGCAGGCTGCGCAGGTCGCACCCGCCCGCCAGCAGGTGCGTGGCGAAGGTGTGGCGGAGGGTGTGCGGGCTCATCTTGGAGGCCAGGCCGGCCGAGCGGGCGTGGCGCTGGACGATCTTGTAGAGCCCCTGACGGGTCAGGCCGGTGCCACGGTGGTTGACGAACAGGCGCGGCTCGAGCCGGTCGCCGGCGAGCTTGGGGCGCCCGTGCTGGAGGTAGCTCGCGAGTGCGCGGCTCGCGGCCGATCCGATCGGCACGAGCCGCTCCTTGGAGCCCTTGCCGCGGGCGCGCAGGATCCCGTCTTGAAGGTGGACGTCGGCGACCTCGAGACCGGTCGCCTCGGACGCGCGCAGCCCGCAGGCGTACATGACCTCGAGCAGCGCGCGGTCGCGCAGCGCGGGCGGGGTGGCGCCGGAGGGCTGGGCGAGCAGGCGGGCGACCTCGTCGCGCGTGAGCACCTGCGGGAGCTTGCGGGCCTGGCGCGGCGCGCGCAGCTGCGCGGTCGGGTCGTCGGTGAGGAGTTCCTCGCGGCGCAGGTGCCGGTAGAAGGAGCGCAGGCAGGCGATCTTGCGCTGCAACGTGGCCGGGGCCACCGGCGGCCGGTCGGCGTCGCCCTCCGCCAGCGAGGCGACGAACTCGCCGAGGTCCTCGTGGCTGACGCCGAGCGCGTCATCCCCGGTCCTTGCGAGATGGCCTCCGAGCTGGAGCAGGTCGGAGCGGTAGGCCTCGAGCGTGTTGCGCGACAGGCCGCGCTCGAACTCGAGGTAGGCGAGGAAGTCGAGCACGAGCTGCTCGAACGGCTGGGTGGTGGGAGCGACGACGGCCACGGCGGTTGATTCGCCGCGGGCCACCGGTCACCCTGCCGGTGCAATGCGCCGTTCAGCCCGGGCTCAGTCGGCGGACGGCAGGCGGTCCTGCTCGGCGAGCAGCAGCTGCAGGCGCGCGAGGCCGATGATCGTCTTGGAGTCCGTCGTCCCCGCGATCAGGGCCTCGAGCTCGTCGAGCGGCCGAACCTCGACGTCGATGCGCTCGTTCTCCTCCACCTCGGGGCGCTCGTCGACGTCGGAGATCCCCGTGGCGAGATAGAGGTGGACCTGCTCGTTCGTGAACCCGGGCGACGTGTAGAAGGACCCGAGCGACTCCCAGTCGTCGGCCTGCTTGCCGATCTCCTCCGCCAGCTCGCGCTTGGCGGTCTCGAGCGGCTCCTCGCCGTCCTCGTCGAGCTTGCCGGCGGGGATCTCGAGCAGGTCGGGCGACCCGATCGCCTCGCGCGGCTGGCGCACGAACCACAGCTGCTCGCCGTCGAGCACGACGATCCCGACCGCGCCCGGGTGGACCACGATCTCGCGCTCGGCCTCGTCACCGTCCTCGTGGCGGAAGGCCGCCTTGCGGACGGAGAAGAACTTGCCTTCGTACACCGTCTCTTCGCGGACGGGCTCGAAGCGGGAGCTCATGGCAGCGCGGCGGCCTCGTCGAGCAGTGCGAGCACGACATCCAACATGCCCTCCAGCGCCGCGATGGACACCCGTTCCGTCGGCTCGTGGTTGCGCTCGGTGCCGTTGGCGAGGTTCACGCACGGAAACCCGGAGAGCTCGAGCGCGTTGGCGTCCGAGCCGCCGCCGGTGGCGATCCGGCGCGGCTCGTACCCGCAGGCGCGCAGCGCCGCCTCGGCGGCCGCCACGGCCGGCGAGGACGACTTCTGGCGGTAGCCCGCGAACAGCCGCTTGGTGGTGATGTCGACGTCGCACTCGGCGGCGGCGGCGCCGTCGTTGATCGCGTCGATCATGCGCCCGACCGTCGCCTCGGCCTTGTCGGGGTCGATCGAGCGCGCCTCGGCGAGCAGCCGCGCGCGCTCGGCCACCACGTTGGTCGAGCCGACGCCGCCGGAGACCGAGCCGACGTTGGCGGTGGTCTCGGCGTCGATGCGGCCGAGCGGCATCGCCGCGATCGCCAGCGCCGCGGCGAGGATCGCGCTGCGGCCGTCCTCGGGCCGGATGCCGGCGTGCGCGGCGCGCCCGTGGAACTCGGCCCCGACGCGGTAGTAGGTCGGGGAGGCGGTCACGACCTCGCCGATCGCCGTCGCGTGGTCGAACACGTAGCCGAAGTCCGCGCGCAGCCGGCCGGCGTCGAAGTGCGCGGCGCCGAGCAGGCCGTTCTCCTCGGCGACCGTGAACAGGATCTCGATCCCGACGGGCGAGCCCTCGACGGTCGCACGGCGGGCGACCTCGAGGATCACGGCCACGGCGGCCTTGTTGTCGGCGCCGAGGATCGCGTGGTTGGCGTTCTCCCAGCCGCCGTCGACCACGACGGGCTCGATCGGCGCGGTCTGCTCGACCGTGTCGAGGTGCGCGCACAGCAGGATCGAGCGCCCGGATCGAGGTGGGCGCGGATCGATCCGCGCGAGCAGGTTGCCGGCGCCGGCCCCCGCCGGCCCGGCGGCGTCGTCCTCGTGGACCTCGAGGCCCATCGCGCGCAGCCGCGCGGTCACGTCGTCGGCGATCGCCCGCTCGGCGCCGAACGGGCTCGAGATCCGGCAGAGGTCGGCGAACGTCTCGTTGAGGCGCGCCTTCTCCGCCTCGCTGGCGGGCCGCACGACCGGCGGACTACCGCTGGAAGCGGCCCGCCGGCTCGCCCTGCCGGCCCTGCGCGTCGTCCTCGCCCTGCGCGCCGAGGCCGTGTGCGGCCGCGGAACGCGCGTGCTCGCCGGCGCCCTCCGCGGCCGGGACGCGCTCCTCGGCGCGGCCGAGCGCGGCACGCACGAACTCCCGGAACAGCGGCGCCGGGCGGTCCGGGCGCGACTTGAACTCGGGGTGGTACTGCGAGGCCACGAAGAACGGGTGGTCGTGGATCTCGATCACCTCGACCAGCCGCTCGTCCGGGGACGTGCCCGAGATCACCAGGCCTGCGGCCTCGAGCCGGCGGCGCAAGAAGTTGTTGACCTCGTAGCGATGGCGGTGGCGCTCGTAGATCACGGCCTCGCCGTAGATCTCGCGCGCCGCGGTGCCCTCGTGCAGCTTGATCGGGTCGGCGCCGAGGCGCATCGTGCCGCCCATGTCCGCGACCTCCTTCTGCTCGGGCAGGAGGTCGATGACGGGGAACGGCGTCTCGGGGTCGAACTCGGTCGAGTTGGCGCCGTCCATGTCGACGACGTGGCGCGCGAACTCGGCGACCGCCATCTGCATCCCCAGGCAGATGCCCAGGAAGGGGATCTTCTCCTCGCGGGCGATCTTGGCGGCCGCGATCTTGCCCTCGATCCCTCGCTCGCCGAAGCCGCCCGGAATCAGGATGCCGTCGACGCCGGAGAGGGCCACGCGCGCATCGCCGTCGCCCAGGCTCTCGGAGTCGACCCACTCGACCTCGACGCCGCGACCGAGCTGGAAGCCCGAGTGACGGAGCGCCTCGGCGACGGACAGGTACGCGTCCTCGAGCTTCACGTACTTGCCGACGAGCGCGATCTTGATCGGCGCGGCGCCCATCGCCTCGCCGGCGCGGCGGACGAGTTGCTCCCAGTGGCCGAGGTCCGGCGGTGGGGCGTCCAGGCCGAAGTGATCGAGGATGAAGTCATCCACGCCCTCCACGCGGTAGACGAGCGGGACCTTGTAGATGTTGTCGACGTCGCGCGCCGAGATGATCGCGTCCTGCGGCAGCGAGGCGAACAGCGCGATCTTGCGCCGCACGTCCTGCGGCAGGCCGCCCTCGGAGCGGCACATCAGCATGTCGGGCTGGATGCCGATGCGGCGCAGCTCGTTGACCGAGTGCTGCGTCGGCTTGGTCTTGAGCTCGCCGGCGTGGCCGATGTAGGGCACGAGCGTCAGGTGGATGAACATGCAGCGGCCGCGCCCGGCCTCGACCGGGAACTGCCGGATCGCCTCCAGGAACGGCAGCGACTCGATGTCGCCCACGGTGCCACCGATCTCGGTGATGACGACGTCGACGTCCTGGCTCTCGGCGATCAGCTTCACCCGGTGCTTGATCTCGTCCGTGATGTGCGGGACGACCTGGACCGTGCCGCCGAGGTAGTCCCCACGGCGCTCCTTGCGGATCACCGAGTTGTAGATCGCGCCGGCGGTGACGTTGGACCCGCGTGACGTGTTGGCGTCCGTGAACCGCTCGTAGTGGCCCAGGTCGAGGTCGGTCTCCGCGCCGTCCTCGGTCACGAACACCTCGCCGTGCTGGAACGGCGACATCGTGCCCGGGTCCACGTTGATGTACGGGTCGAACTTCTGGATGGCGACCTTCAGGCCGCGCGAGACGAGCAGCCGGCCGATCGAGGCCGCGGCGATGCCCTTGCCAAGGGAGGAGACGACTCCGCCGGTGATGAAGATGAAACGCGTGCGGGGCCGTTGTTCAGGCATCAACTCTCCTTGGTTTCTCCGAGTGTAGACGGACGCGCGGCGGCATCCCGGCTCACGCGGCCTTCAGCAGCTCGCGGGCGTGGCGGCGCGCGGCGGTGTCGTCGCCGTCGGCGCCGAGCATGCGGACCAGCTCCCCGACGACGTCGCCGCGGTCCAGCTGCGTCACGGTCGTGCGCGCCGTGTCGCCCGACACGTCCTTGACGATCGTGAAATGGCGATCCGCGAGCGAGGCGATCTGCGGCAGGTGCGTGATGCAGATCACCTGGCGGCCCTGCGCCAGCTCGCGCAGCTGCTCGCCAACCGCGCGCGCCGTCTGCCCGCCGATCCCGGCGTCGACCTCGTCGAAGACGAGCGTCCGGGCGCCGGCCTCCGCGGCCGCGCCCATCAGCGCCAGCATCACCCGCGACAGCTCGCCGCCCGACGCGATCTCGCGCAGCGGACCGGCCGGCACGCCGGGGTTGGGCGCGATCAGGAACTCGACCTCGTCGCCGCCGCTCGGGCCGTAGCCGTCGCGGGCGCTCAGCGCGGCCTCGAAGGTGGCGCCGTCCATCGCCAGCGCGGCGAGCCGGTCGCGCACGGCGTCGGCCAGCGCGCCGGCCGCGGCCTGGCGGGTCGTCCGCAGCTCCGCGGCGCGGGTCTCGAGCTCGGCGCGGGCGTCCTGCAGCGCGGCGCTGGCGCCCTCGAGCGCCTCCTCGGCGCCGACGAGCTCGTCGCGCCGGCGGCGGCACTCCTCGGCGTGGGCGAGCACCGCCGCGAGCGTGCCGCCGTGCTTGCGCTTGAGCCGGTCCAGCAGGGCCAACCGCTCCTCCACTTCGTCGAGCCGCCCGGGCGTCGCCTCGACGCCCTCGCCGTAGGCGCGCAGCTCCGTCGCGAGGTCGTCGGCCTCCACGGCCAGGGCGGCCAAGCGGTCGGCCAGCGCGTCGAGCGCCGCGTCCACGCCGCGCACGGACTCGAGCGTCCGGGCGGCGCCCGCGATGGCGGCCGTGGCGCCCTCGTCCGCTCCCGAGCCCTCGCCCTCCCCGGTCAGCGCGGCCACGCCGCCCGCGGCAGCGCCCAGCAGCGCCTCGAGGTGCCGCAGCCGTTCGCGCTCCGCGGTCAGCTCGGCCTCCTCATCCTCGCTCGGCTTGGCCTCGTCGATCTCCCGCAGCTCCCACTCGAGCAGGTCCAGCTCCCGGTCCCGCGCGCCGGCGCGCGCCTCCAGCGCCTCGAGCGCGCGCCGTAGATCCCGCTCGCGGGCGTACGCGGCGCCGAACGCCTGCAACCGAGCCGCATGCGCGTCCCCGCAGAAGCCGTCCAGGATCTCCAGCTGCGCCGACGCCAGCGTGAGCTTGCGGTGCTCGTGCTGGCCGTAGAACGACAGCAGCGCCCCACCGACGTCGCGCAGGTCGGCCGCGGTCGCCGAGCGCCCGCCGAGATACGCGCGCGTGCGCCCCTCCGCGCTCACCCGCCGCGCCAGCACGATCTCCTCGGCATCCTCGGGCAGCCGCTCGCCGAGCTCCTCGCGCAGCGCATCCGGCAGCGCGAACACCCCCTCGACATAGGCCTCCGACGCGCCGGGCCGCACGATCCCCGAGCGGGGCTTGCCGCCCAGCAGCAGGTCCAGCGCATGGGCGAGCACGGTCTTGCCCGCGCCGGTCTCGCCCGTCAGGACGTTCAACCCGGGCCCGAGACGAAGCTCGGCCCGCTCGATCAGCAGCAGGTTCTCGACGCGGAGCTCTTCAAGCACAGGGGTGGTGTACCAGCGGGCCCCGACGGAGCCGGGGGGTTTGCGGAGGTTCGGCGCGGAAGCTGCGCAGAGTTGTCGCAGCGCGCGACGAACGGCGGGACGAGGGAAGGAACGCCCGCGAGCCACGCGAGGGGCCGCCCGAGCTTCACTCCGGAGTTGTTCAGCCTCAGGCTGAACAACTCCGGACTCGATGCAGAACGGCCCACTCCGCCCCTGCCTACCAGCCGTGGCGTTACGGCGCGACGCGCCGCCGGCAACGCTCTCGGCGCCTGCAACACAACGGGCGGCGCTGCAGCGCTACCGAGCCAGCCGCCCGAACCGCTCGCGCAGCCGGTGGTAGAAGCTCGCCCCCGGCCGCTGCGCCAGCACGCCGTACGCGCGGCCGAACTCGATGTGGATGTCCTCGCCCGCCCGCAGCTCGCAGGCCGGGCGGCCGTCCACGTGGACCTCGACGGGCTCCTCCCGCGAGGCGTTGTTGACCGTCAGCAGGTCCTCGGGCGCGACGACCAGGGCGCGCGCCGTCAGCGAGTGCGGGGCGATGAAGGACACGACGTAGCCGCGCACGCCCCAGGCGAGGATCGGGCCGGCGTTGGCGAGGTTGTAGCCCGTCGATCCCGCCGGGGTGGAGACCACGAGCCCGTCGCAGCGCACGCGGCCGATCTCCTCGCCGGCGAGCCCGTACGCGAGGTCGGCCACGCGCAGCCCAGGCTTGCGGTGGACGGAGATGTCGTTGAGCGCGGTCCACTGGCCGTCCGGGCGGCCGACGGTGATCGTCGGCAGCCGCAGCGTCTCGAAGTCGCCCGCGAACGCGCGGTCGAACTCGTCGCCGAGGCCGTCCGGGTCGACGGTGGCGAGGAAGCCGACCTCGCCGTAGTTGACCGCGAAGATCGGCGTGCCGGTGCCCGCGTACTCGCGCAGCGCGGTGAGGATCGTGCCGTCGCCGCCGAGCACGATGCAGAGGTCGGCGCCCTCGAGTTCGCCGATCTCGACGTCGTCGCCGGCGACGAGCGAGTGCTTGGACGCCTCGGCGTCGGAGAACCGCAGCGTCACGCCGGCCCGCCGCGCGGCCGCCACCAGCGCACGCACGGCCGGCCCGGTCTCCTGCACCCGCCGATGGGTGATCACGGTCGCCACGCGCACCGGCGTCACACGTCCACCTCCGCGAGCCTCGCCTGCCAGTCGGGCGCCGGCCGCGAGCCCTCCGCCAGCCATACGAACGTCTCCAGGTTCCCGGCCGGCCCGGGCAGCCCGCTCGGGGCGAACCCCATCACGGAGCAGCCCAGAGCCACGCCGCACCCGGCCACCGACGCCACGGCCGAGCGCCGCAGCTCGGGATCGCGTACGACGCCGCCCTTCCCCACGCGATCGCGCCCCACCTCGAACTGCGGCTTGACCATCGCAAGGCAGTCGAACTCCGGAGCCGCGAGCGCCACCACGGCCGGCAGCAGCTTCGTGAGCGAGATGAACGAGACGTCCACGACGATCAAGGAGGGCGGATACGGCAGCGAGGTGAGCGCGCGCGCGTTCGTGCGCTCGATGACGGTGACCCGAGCATCGGACCGGAGCCGGTAGTCGAGCTCCCCATACGCCACGTCCAAGGCGATCACCCGCGCCGCCCCGCGCTGCAACACGCAGTCGGTGAACCCACCCGTCGAGGCGCCGACGTCGAGGGCGTCGCGATCAGCAACAGGCACGCCCAGCGCATCGAGTGCGTTCGAGAGCTTCACACCCCCACGCGAGACGTACGCCGGCGACGCGTCGACGGTGAGCTCCACGTCCTGATCGACGAGCTGGCCCGCCTTGGTCGCCCGCCGATCCGCGATGCGGACCGAGCCGGCGAGGATCGCCGCAGCGGCACGCGACCGCGACTCGAACAGACCACGCTCCGCCAGCAGGCTGTCGAGCCGTACCCGGGACACCGCGCGAACGCTACAGAGGCTCAGGCGCCCGCCAGCGACCCGCGCAGATCCAGGATCGCGGCCTCGATCCGCTCCGCGATCGCCTCGCCGGTGAAGCCGACCTCCTCGTGCAGGAGCTTCGGCGCGCCGTGCGTGACGTAGCGGTCCGGCAGGCCGATCCGCAGCACGCGCGGGACGTCGCCGGTCTCCGACAGCGTCTCCCAGACGCCCGAGCCGAAGCCCCCGGCCAGCACGCCCTCCTCGACGGTCACGAGCAGATCGTGCGAAGCGGCCAGCCGCGTCAGCAGCGCGGCATCCAGGGGCTTGGCGAAGCGCGCGTCGGCGACCGTGACGTCGAGACCGCCGTCCGCGAGCAGGTCCGCGGCCTCGAGCGCCTTGCCGACGCCCGTGCCGTACCCGACGAGCGCCACGCGCTCGCCCTCGCGCAGCACCTCGCCGGTCCCGATCTCGATCAGCGACGGCGACGCCGGCAGCGGCACGCCCACCGCCTCGCCGCGCGGGTACCGGATCGCCACCGGCCCCGTCCCGTGCTGGAGCGCGGTGTGGAGCATGTGCACGAGCATCGCCTCGTCGCGCGGCGCCATCAGCGTCATGTTCGGCAGCGGCCGCAGGTAGGCGATGTCGAACGCGCCGTGGTGCGTCGGGCCGTCGTCGCCGACGAGCCCGGCACGGTCCATGCAGAACGTCACGGGCAGCTTCTGCAGGCAGACGTCGTGGACGATCTGGTCGAACGCGCGCTGCAGGAAGGTCGAGTAGATCGCCGCCACGGGTCGCATGCCCTGCAGCGCCAGCCCGGCGGCGAACAGCACGGCCTGCTGCTCGGCGATGCCGACGTCGAAGTAGCGCTCGGGCATCCTCTTCTGCAGCACCGACAGGCCGGTGCCGGAGTTCATCGCCGCGGTGATGCCGACCACGCGCGGGTCGCGCTCGCACTCGCGCACGATCGCCTCGCCGAAGACCTGCGTGTACTGCGGCGGCGCGGCCGGAGCGTCCGCCGGCTTGGGCTTGGCGGGAGCGGGGACGCGGCCGGCGATCGAGTTCGGCTTGGCGGCGTGCCACTTCTCCATGCCCTCCAGGCCGCCCTCCTCGGCAGGCGCGAAGCCCTTGCCCTTGACCGTCGCGACGTGCACGACGACCGGGCGCTCGGCCTCGAAGGCGGCCTTGAGCGCGCGCCGCACCGCACGCACGTCGTGACCGTCGATGACGCCCATGTACGCCCAGTCGAGCTCCTCCCACCACAGGCCGGGCTGCCAGAGCGCCTTCACGGACTCCTTGAACTGCGGGCCGAGCCGCTCGAATGCGGCCCCGATGCCGCCCGGCAGCTTCGTCAGCTTCTCCTCGACGCCCTCGCGCGCCTTCCACAGGCCCGGGTCCAGGCGCACGCGGTTGAAGTAGCGCGACAGCGCGCCGACGTTCGGGGAGATCGACATCCCGTTGTCGTTGAGGATCACGACCAGCGGGGTGCCGAGGCCGCCCGCCTGGTGGACCGCCTCGAAGGCGACGCCGCCGGTCATCGCGCCGTCGCCGATCACGGCGACGACCTTCCCGTCCTCGCCCTGGCCCTGGCGCATGGCCTCCT
>Ga0126313_10002452_pt1 | contig 10403 bp, 10 predicted proteins | sample Plot105A_FD_89954 | JGI IMG/M metagenome (GOLD analysis project Ga0126313, IMG submission 89954) | Serpentine soil microbial communities from UC McLaughlin Reserve, CA, USA - Plot105A | ecosystem: Environmental > Terrestrial > Soil > Grasslands | place: USA: UC McLaughlin Reserve, Lake County... | reverse complement strand
TACGACATCAACGTACGGCCGACGGTGATCACCGACCCGAAGGCGTACTGGGAGGAAGTTCAGCCCTGGTTGCGGGTCGTCGGCCAGCACCGAGGTGTGGTCAAGGCCAGCGACGCAGATGTCGCATTCCTGGCCACGTCCGACGGCGATGACGCGAAACCGGTGGACGTGCTCGCCGGCTGGGTCGAGCAGTACGGCCTGCAGCTCGGAGTCCTCACTCTGGGCGCCGGTGGTGCGCTGGCGGTGGACCCCAGCGGCCGCCGTACGGCAGTGGCTGGCTTCCCTACGAAGGTGGTCGACACCGTGGGCGCAGGGGACACATTTATGGCCGGGTTCCTCGACGGCTACATCGGCCGCGGCCAAGACGTCGAAGCATCGCTCGCGCGCGGCGCCGCGGCCGCCTCCATCGTCTGCTCGCGGCACGGCGCGGATCCGCCGACCGTCCCGGAGGTGGAGACGGTGCTGGCCAGTCGAAGCTGATCATGCCGGGCGCACCGCGTTGGGGACCAGCCCGTTCGGCGACTGCGTGGAGCTTAAGCTCGGCGCGACGATTACTTCAGGACCAGCCGCCGCCAACTCGCGAACGAGATCGGGCTGGGCATGCTCATCGGTGATGATGAGATCGACCTCGGACACGGCGGCGAAGGAGCAGAACGAGTTCCGGCCGAGTTTCCCGGAGATGACCGGTACGACTCGCCGACGGGCGGTCTGCAGCATCGCTCGTTTGGCTGCGGCCTCCTCAGGGTTCGTGGTGGTCAGACCCTGGCTGCTGGTCAGGCCGTTAACGCCAACAATGGCCAAGTCCACGCTCAATGTCTTCAGGCGCCGGCTGGTCCATGGGTCCACGGCCGCCGAGGTGAGTCCGCGGATCGTCCCGGGAAGAGTCATGATGCGCAGGTTGTCGTGGTGGGCCAGCAGCCGGGCGGCCGGAAGGTTGTTGGTGACCACGACCAGTGCCCGGTCTGTCGGCAACACTTGCGCGCAGACGAAGGTCAGCGAGCCTGAGTCGAGTACGACAACGCCGTCCTCCGGCAGCTCGGCGGCTACCCTCCGGGCGATCGCCACCTTGTCCTCTAACTGTTCGGCGTGGCGCGCCGTCAGCTCTATCTCGAATGGCGTGGTCGGCATCAGCTCAGCGCCGCCGCGGACCCGACGTAACAGGCCACGGCGCTCGAGCACGTCGAGGTCACGCCGGACCGTCTCGGTAGTGACGCCCAGACGCTCACTGATTCGGGTCACCGTAGCTCGCTGGCCGTCCACATGACGCAGTAACTCGGTTATTGCGCGTTGCCGCTCCGGCGGATACATCGTCGCCCGCACCGATTTCGTGCCTGCTACTGGCTCTGGCGCCATGCTCCCATCCAAACACAATCGGGCATCAATTGACGAGATTCCATCACCAAAGGCCTAGACCTCCGCTCAGTGCCCGGTCTAGTCTGGCGTCAGCAACAAAACGGATGCGTTTGCGCAGACATTCGGCCAATCACCCCCACGTGATCCCCACGACAGAGAGAAGCCCTGTCCATGACCACAGCCACGCGACGCCGCCTGGGAATCGTTGGAACGGGGGTCAGCCTCACCCTGGCGCTCTCCAGCTGCGCCGGCTTCGGCAACTTGGGCACTGAGCCCGGAGTCACCACCGTGACTCTGGCCACGGTGAACAACCCTCAGATGCAGGACATGGCGCAGCTGCTGCCGGAGTTCAACAAGCTCCACCCGGATATCAAGATCAACATGATCTTCATGGAGGAGAACGACCTGCGCAATGCCGCGACCAAGGACGTGGCGACCCAGGGCGGTCAGTACGACATCATGACCGTGGGTGCCTATGAGGTGCCGATCTGGGGACAGAACCGCTGGCTTGTCGATCTCACGGACAAGGCGGCTGCGGACCCGGCCTACGACGTCGACGACTTCTTCCAGCCGGTTCGCGACGGAGTCTCCGTCGAGAACCGGCTCTACGCCGTGCCGTTCTACGGCGAGTCGTCGTTCCTCATGTACCGCAAGGATTTGTTCGAGCAAGCGGGCCTGACGATGCCGGAGCGCCCGACGTGGGAACAGGTTGCCCAGTTCGCCGAGAAGCTCAAGGACCCGGCCGCGGACCGGGCCGGCATCTGCCTGCGCGGGAAGCCCGGATGGGGCGAGATGTTCGCGCCTCTGACCACGATGGTCAACACCTTCGGCGGGCAGTGGTATGACATGAACTGGAACGCCCAGGTGAATCAACCCGGCTTCACCGACGCGGTGCAGTTCTATCTCGACACCCTCGAGGCCGGCGGTGAGGCCGACCCGGTCTCCTTTGGCTTCACCGAATGTCTGAACCTGTTCAGTCAGGACCGTGCCGCGATGTGGTACGACGCCACGTCGGCGGCGGGCTCGGTGGAGTCGAGCGACTCGAAGGTGGCGGGCAAGGTGGGCTACGTACGTGCACCGGTCAAGGAGACCCAGAACTCGGGCTGGCTCTGGTCGTGGAACCTCGGGATCAACGCCGAGTCCGACAGCAAGGACCAGTCCTGGGAGTTCCTCAAGTGGGCGACGTCCAAGGAGTACGCCAAGCTTGTCGGGTCGACGCTGGGCTGGTCCAAGACTCCTCCCGGGACCCGGAAGTCCACCTACCAGATCCCCGAGTACGTTGAGGCCGGCGGCGAGTTCGCCCCACTGACGGCCCAGATCATGTCCGAGGTGAATCCCAAGCAGCCGGGTGTCAACCCGCAGCCTTGGGTGGGCATCCAGTACGTCACCATCCCCGAGTTCCAAGACGTCGGCAACCAGACCTCACAGCTGATCGCAGACTCCATCGCGGGCCGAAGACCATTGAATCTGGCACTCAACCAAGGCCAGGAGATCGCCGAACGAGCCGGCGAGAATCAGAGGAAGGGCTGAGATGTCTACCACAGCCGAGCAGACTCCGACGATCGAGGCACCTCGCGGAGGGACGACCGGCCGGAAGGCCGCCAAGGTTGAGCTCAAGGGTCAGGACCTGGCCGAGCGGAAGTTCGCCCGGAAGCTGATCGCCCCGGCCCTGGTGGTCGCCATCTTGATCACCCAGATTCCCTTCCTCGCCACGATCTACTACTCGTTCCAGGACTGGAACCTGGCCCGGCCCGAAGAGCGCTCATTCGCCGGCTTCGAGAACTACATCGCGGTGATCACCAACGGTGCTTTCATTCCGTCGGTGTGGGCCACGGTCCGAATCGTCGGTGGCTCGATGATCTTGTCGTTGCTCCTTGGCCTGCTGCTGGCGGTGCTCCTGGACCGCAATTTCAGGGGCCAGGCGCTGGCTCGCACCTTGTTGATCACACCATTCCTGGTGATGCCGGCCGCAGCCGCGTTGATCTGGAAGTACTCCTTGCTCGAAGTCAACACCGGCATGGTCAACTGGGGACTCGGTCTGATCGGACTCGACCCGATCGCCTGGAACACCGACTACCCGGCGCTCACAATCGTGTTCACCCTGACCTGGCAGTACACCCCGTTCATGATGTTGATCTTGTTGGCCGGACTGCAGTCCCAGTCCGCGGAGACCCTCGAGGCGGCTGACGTGGACGGAGCGAGCACGCTTCAGACCTTCCGGTACATGACGCTGCCCCACCTGCGCACCTACGCCGAGCTAGCCATCCTGCTGGGCACCGTCTTCATGATCCAGGTCTTCGATCCTGTGAACATCATGACCAAGGGGGCCGGCAACACCAAGACCATCGCCTACCTGCTCTACGAGCGAGCCTTCATCGGCCAGCAGATCGGTGAGGCGGCAGCCTACGGCGTGATCACCGTCATCGTCACCATCGTGATCGCCACTGCGGCGCTACGCACCATGTTCAAGATCTTCACCGAGGAGCCGAGCTGATGTCCACCACCCTCGAGAGCACTGGCTCGCAGACTACTGGACCGGCTCGGCCGGAGATCAGAACCACCAGCCGGTTCACACGGCGCAAGGTGACCGGGTACCTCACTACCTTGCTCACCTGGGTCCTCGTGTTCTTGTTCTTCTTCCCCGTGCTCTGGATGATCGTGACCAGCTTCAAGACTGAAGGGCAGGCGGCATCCTTCCCGCCCGAGTTCTTCTTCACCCCGACAGTTGACCGCTATGCCGCAGTGTTCGACCGGGGCATGGGTTTGTACTTGCTGAACTCACTGTTCGTCGCGGTCCTATCGACTGTGGTCGTCATGCTGCTTGCCATCCCGGCGGCGTACGCGTTGTCGGTCCGGCCGATCGGCAGGTGGCAGGACGGCCTGTTCTTCTTCATCTCCACCAAGTTCCTGCCGGTAGCCGCCTCGATCATCCCCGTGTTCCTGCTGCTGCGATCGGTCAACTTGCTCGACAATCTGTGGTCGCTCGGACTGCTCTACCTGGGCATCAACCTGCCTCTGGCGGTCTGGATGATGAGGTCGTTCTTCGCCGAGGTCCCCCGCGCGGTGGTGGAGGCAGCCCAGATCGATGGAGCCAGCTATAGCCGTGAGCTCTGGCGGGTAGCGCTGCCCATCGTCGCTCCCGGTGCCGCGGCCGCCGCGCTGATCTGCTTCATCTTCGCCTGGAACGAGTACTTCCTCGCCAACCTTCTGACGGCAGTCGTGGCCCGGACCACCCCACCGTTCCTTGGCAGCTTCGTCGACGGACGCGGCCAGTTCCTTGCCATTTTGTCGGCCGCGTCAACGATTGCGGTGCTCCCGGTGATCGTCGCGGGCTGGATGGCCCAGAAGCGGCTGGTCCGTGGATTGGCCATGGGTGCGGTGAAATAGGTGCGCGCCATCGTCTTCGCCGGTCCCGGCCAGTTCTCGCTGGAGGAGGTGCCCGACCCAGCCCCGGGGCCGCGTGATGTTGTGGTCCGGGTCGAGGCAGTCGGGATCTGCGGCACTGACATCCACGTGCTGGACGGCGAATTTGCGCCGACCGTCTTTCCGATCATCCCGGGCCACGAAACCTCCGGTGTAGTGGAGGCGGTCGGGGACGGGGTGACCGAGTTGGCTCCCGGCGACCACGTCTCGGTCGACCCGACCCTTACCTGTGGGGAGTGCTCGTTCTGTTCGGTCGGCCGGGGCAACCTGTGCGAGAACTGGAACGGTGCCGGCGTGGCCCGAACCAATGGTTCGACCGCCGAGCTGATGGTGATGCCCGTGCGCAATGTGCACCGGCTGCACGACGAGGTCGACCTCGCGTTGGCAGCCATGATCGAGCCGCTGTCCTGCGCGATCCGCGGCTACGACCTATTGCCTCGGCGGATGGGCGAGCATTACTTGATCTACGGCGCCGGAACCATGGGCCTGATGATGGCCCAGCTCGCCCCCCGCGCGGGCGCCGCTTCGGTCACAGTGGTGGACCGCAACCCCGCCCGGCTCGACGTGGCAGAGGAGGTTGGCGTCACACGGGTGGCATTGTCTGCCGATGAGCTCCAGCGGCCGGGTGGCTGGGAGGTGGTGATCGACTGCACTGGGGTGGTGCCGGCCATTGAGGATGCGCTGAGCCGGGTGCGTCGGGGCGGCACCTTCCAGCAGTTCGGGGTAGCCCCGACCGATGCCAAGGCCTCGTTCTCGCCGTTCCGGGTGTACAACGACGAACTCAACATCACCGGATCCATGGCGGTGCTGAACACGTACGGTCGTGCCGTGGAGTTGTTCGCGGCTGGGGCGATCAGCGCCGAACGCATGGTTAGCCACGCCTTTACCTTGGACGACTACGGTCAGGCACTGGAGATGTTCCGTGAGGGCTCCGGTCGGAAATTGCAGATACGACCGCAGAGCACCGAATCGGTGAAGCTGATCTAGCCGCCCGCATGGAAAGTGATCGCGCGGCGCTCAACAACCCTCCTGCGGTGACTGCCCGGCAGGACTTGATCATGCGATGGTTGGACGCGGACGGCAGGGTGGACGTCGTGGGCGCCGCCGTCCGGCTCGGTGTCGCGCAGGAAACCGTACGGCGTGACCTTCGCATCTTGGAGAAGAGCGGACGGCTGCAGCGCGTGCATGGCGGCGCCCTACCGGTCGACGGGCATCCAGTTCGCGACCTCGCGCCGTCCCTGGCCAGCGATGGGAGCCACCTCGCCTTCGCCCGGAAGGTATGGGCACAGCTTCCTCGCCGCGGCACCCTGTTGTTCGGCGCTGGCAGGCTAACGCTGGCTCTGGCCCAGGTGATAAACGCCTATCCACCCACCGGCTCAGGGCTGACCGTCGTGACGAACTCACTCGACGTCGCTATCGCTCTCGCGCCTATCCGGTGGGTGTCGGTCTACAACATCGGCGGCACGGTGTCACCCGTGACGCGAGCCCAAGAGGGTGATTGGGCGCTGCAGGAACTCGACCGGCTGCGGGTGGACGTGAGCGTTGTGTGCCCGGCAGGGATCACAATCGAATCCGGTCTTGGGCAGTCGACGCCAGCAGCGGCAGCGGTCTCGGCCGCTGAGGTCTCCTGTGCTCAGTGGGTGATCGCCGTAGCCGAGGGGGATGCAGTTGGACGCGCCGCCTTCGTCCAGTTCGCGACGCTCAACGACATCGATCGGCTGATGGTCTCCGGACAAGCAGACCCCGCCGCGCTAGAACCATTCCGCGATCGTGGGTTGGACCTCACGGTGGTGGAGGACGACTCCACTGCTTCCACGACGAAGGCCCCCCATCTATAGCCTGAACTGTGGTTCCCAAGAGAGCACAGGCCTGGGTTCAGAATCATGTCGACCGCCCAATCGCGTCCATCACCCCGGTCACCGGTGGTCGCACCGGCACCGTCTACAACGTCCGATTTTCTTCCGGCGACCCGGTCGTGCTGCGTTACCAATCGAAGGAGGATTGGGGTGAGCGAGGCCGCCTGCACATTGCCGCCGAATCAGCAGCGGCGCAGTTGTTTGTCGGCTCACCACTGCCGGTGCCCAGGCTGATTGCCAGCGATCCCACCGGTGCCCAGACCGGCGGGTATGCCAACCTGACGACCTGGCTGCCCGGTCACGTGCGGCTTGACCGGCTGTCGTCGGCCGCGATCGACCAGCTGGCTGGCGCCGCTGCAGTGCTGCATGCGACGGTCGTGCCGCCGGATGCGCGTCCCCGCCGGTTTGAGTTCTGGGTGCCTCCCCAACCCGCGGTGCCGGTGTGGGCTGGGAATCATGACTTGTGGCGGCAGGCGCTCGAGATTTTTGCAGGCTCCCCTCCCGCCACACCGTCCGGACTGGTTCATCGCGACTTCCATCCCGGCAACGTCTTATGGGTTGGCGACGAGATCACCGGCATTATCGACTGGGCCGAGACCTCCTGGGGCCCGGCCGACCTCGACGTCATGCACTCCCGGACCAACTTCGCGGTGCTGCACAGCGTCGACCAGGCATGCGAGTTCAGCGCGGCGTACGCAGGCCACGGGGGGACGGTCGACCCGGACCCGGAGGCACAGCGGTTCTGGGCAGTCAGCGACATCCTCGGCTTCCTGCCCGACCCGCAGCCGATTCTCCGAGCGCTGACGGTGATCCGACCTGAGCTGACTGCCGATGTACTCAGGGACCGCCTTGAGCAGTTTCTGGCCCACACGCTGCAGACATAGCTAGGAAGTCAAGCCAAGAACAACTCGCGGCCTCGTTCGGAGCCGTGACGGTACGATCAGCAGCATCGGATCACAGCGAGCGTCACGGCCACACACAGGTCTCAGGTGTCAGTGATCGTTCCGCGGCGGCCTGCGAGATGACCTCGAGGACACCGACCACGGGTTCCCTTGGAGCGCTGCCCGTCGGACAGGGCGAGGACCAGCAGTCGTCGCGCGGTGATGGCATGCGGCGACTGAGTCGAGGATCGTGGATTATCGCGGGCCTCGTGCTCCTCCTGCTGCTGAGTGCGGCCGGCCGGTACGGTTTCCATCGCGACGAGCTGTACTTCATCGAGGGCGGACATCACCTCAGCTGGGCGCAGCCGGACAACCCGATCACTGTGCCCCTGGTCGCAGCGGCCTGGCACAGCCTGGTCGGCGGCCAGCTGGCGCTGTTCCGGATCATTCCGGCGGTCCTGGCGGCGGCCTGTGTCCTCATTGCCGCGACTACCGCACGGCTCGTCGGTGGCTCGGCGCTGCACCAGACCGTGACCGCCGGACTGATGGCCAGCACCTCGATCCTGCTGGCCACCGGACATCTCTTCTCCACCACGACCTTCGACCTGGTCCTCACGTCCACGGTGATCATGCTGCTCATCCGGGCCGTCCAGGAACCGGCGGAGCTCCGCCGCTGGGTCGCGGTCGGGCTGGTCGCGGGACTGGCACTGGAGATCAAGATTCTTCCGGCCATGATTCTGGTCAGCTGCCTGGCTGGCATCGTGACCATGGGCCCGCGCCACGTGCTGCGTCGCAACGGCCCATGGCTAGCCATGCTGATCGCAGCGGTGATCGCCGCTCCCAATCTGATCTGGCAGACGGTGCACGCGTGGCCGATGCTGGAGGTCGCCGGCAACATCGCCGCCGGAGGATCAACATCGTCGTCGGAGCGTTACCTGGTGCTGCCGATGCACCTGCTGATGGCCGGTCCGGCGGCCGCCATCGTGATCATCATCGGGCTGATTGCGAGCTTCCGCTCGCCCGCGCTGCGGCCGTACCGATGGGTTCCCGTTGCGTATCTGGTGATGCTTGCCCTCGTCGTGGCCACCGGTGCCAAGCCGTACTACCTGGCTGGATTCTTCGTCGCAGTGCTCGCGCTGGGGGTGGGGCCGTTGATCACCTACCTCGGCCGCCAGCGCCGGCGCTGGGTAGTGGCGGCGACCGTGGCCGTGGTGCTGGTGGTGCCGACCGTCATTTTCGCCCTGCCGATTGCCCCGGTCGGCTCGCCCGTGTTCCAGGTCGCCGTGTCGGTCAATCCGGACCAGGCCGAGACCGTGGGTTGGGATCAGTGGGTACGTGCCGTCCAGCGAGCCGCGGTCGGCACAGACACCGCCGCCACAGTCGTGATCACCCGAAACTATGGCGAGGCTGGAGCCCTCAGCCGGGAACGGCGCCTCAACCCCCAGTCGGGCGTGCCGCCGGTCTACTCCGGGCACAACGCCTACGCCGCGTGGGGACCACCGCCGGAGGCGGCGTCGAGCGCAATCGTCGCGGGCCGCTTCAGCGATGACGAGCTGGCCGATTGGTTCGCCCAATGTGCGTTGGTCGAGCGGTTCGCCAGCCCGCCAGGAGTGGACAACGAAGAGAACGGTGCGCCGATCCGGGTGTGCCACGACCGACAACGTTCCTGGTCAGAGATCTGGCTCCAGATCGCCCGGATCGGCTGACCAGGTTCGGCAGTTGCCGTCTCTCCAGAGGGTTGAGGTGTGATCGGGATGTCTGCCGATGCATTCGTTAGGTGTCTACCAATTCCTTGGAGACCTTGGAACCGCTTGGCACCGTTGGGTCGGGCAAGGTCGACCCCAACCGCAAACCCCGGCTACTCGAACAAGTGTTCTAAAATGTGGCATGCGGTACGGCATCGCTCTGCAAGAAGGTGGCTGGGTCGTACAAGATCACATCAGCGGCCAGACCGTGACTCGCCCGGCAACCTCGGAGGAGGCACAGCAGGCGGTCGCTGAATGGAACGCACGCTGTGTCACGCGGCGAGTAGAGCCGCCGGTCAAGGTTGACGGCTGGGGGCCGGCCGGTGAACTGCGAGTATGGCTTCACGCGGAGGATGGGTGGTGGGGGCTGGTTGCCAGCCGGCACGGAGTGCGGTGGATGCGCGCCGAAGATCTCCGCCCCTCTCCGCCCGATATGTCGGACGGCGGAAGCTAGCTTGGATGCGAACGCCGAGAGTCCGCGGAAGGCGATCTAGCCGCCGGATGGCGGGCTACCGAGGAGTTCCCTGGCCTCCGCCAGGTCCGCGGACCCAAAACCCTCGGTGAATGTGTCGTAGACGCCGCATAGCAGCTGGTCGGCGTCACTCCTGCCTTGGCTCCGCCAGAGGCGGCACAATCGAATCCCCGCCCGCAGCTGCGTCATTCTTGCGCCGATGCTTCCCGCAGCGTCGTACGCCTGGTGGAACCAGTGCGCCACGTCGGCATCCTGGGCGCCAACCCCTCGTCAGGCCGGCCGAGCTGAGCGTCGGCCATGCCGAGCAGACACGTTCCGAGCGCTTTCCAGATCGGGAAGTCGTATTGCTGCACCAGATGAAGCACCTGGACCGCATGCATTCTGACCAGCTCAGGCTGTCGCAACCACAGGCGCAGATAGCTGCAGTGGAACTGGACGTAGGCAAGGGTGTACGGGTGCTCCAGCTGAGTGGCCATGCTGATGGCTTCTTCGGCCCGCGCCACGGCCTTTGTCGGGGTAACCCAGCGTCCAGAGGAAGAACGCGGAGGTGGTGAAGCAGGTCGTTCCTGCGTTGTTTCCTAGCCGGAACGGTCTGGACTGTACGGGCCCTGCTCGAAGTTGGGCGATCGCCTCGTCCAGGTGCTCCAGTCCGGCAGCGATGCCATCTACGCTG
>Ga0126313_10002451_pt1 | contig 10403 bp, 8 predicted proteins | sample Plot105A_FD_89954 | JGI IMG/M metagenome (GOLD analysis project Ga0126313, IMG submission 89954) | Serpentine soil microbial communities from UC McLaughlin Reserve, CA, USA - Plot105A | ecosystem: Environmental > Terrestrial > Soil > Grasslands | place: USA: UC McLaughlin Reserve, Lake County... | reverse complement strand
CTGAAGCGCTTGGCGAACGACGAGTAGAGCGTGGCCTTCCGGCCGTAGCCGTTGTCGAGCATCCAGGCCGCCTGCCAGGTGAGCAGGCGGGCCGCCTCGATCTCGGTGGCCATGTCCGCGATGAGGAAGTTGACGCCCTGGTGCATCGCGATCGGGACGTCGAAGGTGACCCGCTCCTTGGCGTACTCGACCGCGTAGTCGTATGCCGCCTGGGCGACGCCGACGGCGCCCGTCGCCGTCCCCGGGCGGGTGAAGTCGAGCGTCTGCATCGCGATCTTGAAGCCCTCGCCCTCTTCGCCGAGCCGGTTCGCGGCGGGGACGACGACATCCGTGAGCGCGAACGCGGACGTGTCCGTCGAGCGCTGCCCCATCTTGTCCAGGTGCTTCTCGACCGTGACTCCCGGCGCGTCCATCGGGACGATGAACGCAGACAGCCCGCGGTGGCCCTTGTCCGGTTCGGTCTTGGCGAACACGACCGTCCAGGCTGCGTGCCCGGCGTTCGAGATGAAGGTCTTGGAGCCGTTGAGGACGTACTCGTCGCCACGGCGGTCGGCCTTCGTCTTGATGCGCGCGACGTCGGAGCCGGCATCCGGCTCGCTCAGCCCGAACGAGCAGAGGATCGGCTCCGCGAGGAGGGGGACGAGCCACTCGCGCTTCTGCTCGTCGTTGCCTGCGAGGAACACGGGGCCGGCGCCGAGCGTGTTGGCCGTCAACGACACGGCCATCCCCGCGCAACCCCAGGAGAACTCCTCGCCGATCAGGATCCCGTCGAAGGTCGAGAGCCCGAGCCCGCCGTACTCCTGCGGCACGTGCACGTTCAGGAGGCCCAGCTCGTGCGCCTTCGCGATGACGTCGGCCGGGTGGGTCTGGTGCTCGTCGTACTCGGCGGCCTTCGGCCGGATCTCCTTCTCGGCGAACTCGCGCGCGAGCGCACGCAACTCCTTCTGCTCGTCCGTGAGCGCGAACGAGACCCCCGTCGCCGTCGTCTCCATAGTCGCCACCGGCAGTCGCTCCTCGTTGATTGACTCGTCAGTCAACAAGCGTACCAGGGGTTGAAACCGGGGTTTTCGCGCGATTTGATTGGTCCGTGGAGACGGTCGCGGCTCCTCCGGCCGAGCGGCGCTCGAACGCCTGGGCGTTGCTTCCGTTCAGCGTGCTCGCCGTGGTCGCGCTGACGATCGGGATCGTGGCGCGGACGCAGGTGACGCCCGACGGCAATGCCCAGGGCACCTACGTCGAGCTGCTGTTCACGAGCACGATCCACATGAAGGCGTGGCTTGCGACGGCAGTCGCGCTGCTCGCGTGCGCGCAACTGGTCACGGCTGCGTGGATCTTCCGGAAGCTCCCGTTCGACAAGCCGCCCTGGGTCAACCCCGTGCACCGGTGGACGGGCCGGCTCGCCTTCTTCGTCTCGCTGCCGGTCGCCTACCACTGCATCTTCCGGCTCGGGTTCCAGGGCGACGACGGACGCGTGGTCGTGCACTCGCTCGCCGGGTGCGCGTTCTACGGCGCCTTCGTCGCGAAGGTGCTGATCGTGAGAATGAAGCGCTATCCGGTCTGGGTGATCCCGACGGCGGGTGGGCTGCTTTTCACTGCGCTGATCACCATCTGGTACACCAGCGCCCTTTGGTTCTTCACGACTATCGACTCAGGATTCTGAGTCTTCGTCGTCGAACGTGACGACGAGCCGCGCGATACGACCGTCGCGCTCGGTCAGCCGCATCTCCCCCGCCCGCCTTTCCGGGTCAGCCGCCCACGCATAGTCGGCGATCGTCTCGTCACCGACCTGCCCCGACTCGAGGATCCGGACCTCGTCGTCGGGCGGCTGCTCGCGATACGCCCGCGTAATCTGATCGCGACCCTCGAACGGGCCCGCGGGAACGCCTTCGAAGCGAAGCTCCGCGTCCTCGGTGAAGTGGTCCACCATCGGCTCCCAGTCGCCGGTGCGGACGGCCTGGTTGAAGCGGTCGACGTGCTGGTTCAGCAGCTGGATGGTCATGACCGCAAGTATTGCGACCGGAAGCGCAGGACGCGCCGAGCGGCGCCGTCGAGCTCGCCCCGGCGCGCAAGCGGCAGCAGCTGCCGGATCGCGCTCCGGGCGCTGTCCGGGCTCGTGAAGAGGAGCATGTCGGCGCCCGCGCGGATCGCCCGCGTCGGCCAGTAGCGCGGCTTGTCCCCGACGATGTCGAGCGAGTCGGTCATGGCGACGCCGTCGAACCCGAGCGAGCGGAGGAGCCGGTAGGTCGCAGGCTCGAGGGAGGCGCGGAACGGCCCAAGCGTCCGGTAGAAGGCATGACTCGTCATCACGCAGGGCACGCCGGCCTCGACCGCGCCGCGGAACGCGCGTAGCTCGCTCGGACGCACGACTGCCGAAACGTGCGGCTTCCGGTCGGTCGAGATCGCGGCCGAGCCGAGGCCGGGGAAGTGCTTCGCGCAGGCGCCGGCCCGGGCTCGAGCCAGGCCGCCCGCAAAGGCATGAGCGAATTCCGGCGACTCGAAATGACGGCTGCCGAGCGGCCCGTCGCGGAGATCGACGACCGGCGCGAGGTCGACGTTCACACCGGCCCGTCGGAGCGCACGCCCGGTCAGGTAGCCCTGTTCGGCAGCGTCCTTCTCACTGTCGTAAGCGCGCGGCGAGCGCACCGGCGGCAGACTCGGGAAGGCGCGAACGTCGCCTCCCTCCTGGTCGACGAAGACGAGCGTGCCGCGCGGGCGCGGCGCGTCGCGGTCCCAGCGGCGGACGATGACGCCGCCAACTCCCGGAGGCGCCGGCAAACCGGAAACGACGACGATCGCCGCCTTCTCCTGCGGGGTCATCTGCTTCACCGCGACGGCCTCGGGCGAAAAGAGGCCGATGAGCACGGAGACGAAAGCGGCGGTTGGCGCCAAGCCGCGCGTACACTAGCCCGCGGCCATGGACTTCGATCTGACGCCGGAACAACGCCTGATCCAGGACACGGTTCGCAACTTCGTGAACGAGCGCGTCCTCCCGAACGCGATCGAGAACGACATCAACCACCACCTCGACCTCGGGATCATCGAGGGTATGGCCGAGCTCGGCCTGCTCGGGATCGCGATCCCTGAGGAGTACGGCGGGGCCGGCCTCGACTTCGTCGCCGAGGCGCTCGCCTGTGAAGAGATCGAGCGCGGCGAGGCGGCGTTCCGGACGCTGATCTCCGTTCACGTCGGTCTCAACTCGCTCTCGCTGCTGAAGTACGCCAGCGAGGAGCAGAAGCAGCGCTACCTCGTCCCGCAGGCGCGCGGGGAAAAGCTCGCCTGCTTCGGGCTCACGGAGCCGGCGGCCGGTTCCGACGTCGCGGCGATGCGCAGCACCGCGCGGCGCGAGGGCGACGTCTACGTCCTCAACGGCCAGAAGAACTGGATCTCCTACGCCTCCGTCGCCGACCACCAGCTCGTCTTCGCCAAGACCGACGCCTCGGCGAAGCACAAGGGCATCTCGGCCTTCATCGTCGAACGGGAGTGGCCCGGAGTCTCGAGCCGCGACACCGAGCACAAGCTCGGGATCTGGGCCGGCTCGACCGGCGAGCTCTTCTTCGAAAACGTCGAGGTGCCGGCCGCGAACCTGGTCGGCGACGAGGGCCAGGGGTTCGAGATCGCGATGTACGGGCTCGACCAGGGTCGCTTCACGGTGGCCGCCGGCGCCTGCGGGGTCGTCCGCGCCTGCCTCGAGCGGTCGGTGGAGTACGCGCGCGAGCGCGAGACGTTCGGGCAGCCGATCGGCAAGTACCAGTTCGTACAGGACATGATCGCCGAGATGGTGCTCGGCTACGAGACCTCGAAGCTGCTCGTGATGCAGGCGGCGTGGCTGAAGAACCAGGGCGTCCGGAACACGCGGGAGACCGGCCTGGCCAAGTGGCACGCGACCGAGTCGGCGTTCCGCGCCGCCCACCTGGCGATCCAGGTGCACGGCGCCTACGGCTACTCGGCCGAGTACGGGATCGAGCGGTACTTCCGCAACGCTCGCGCCCCGATCATCTACGAGGGCACGACGCAGATCCACAAGATGCTGCAGGCCGAGCACGCGCTCGGCTACCGGAATCTCAACGGCCGCGAGGGCGAGATCTCGCCGCTCGCCGCCTGGGGTCCGGTGCTCGCTTCGCGCTAGCTCTCGCCGCCAGGAACAGCTTCGAAGATCGTCGGCCGGGCGGTCAGCCGGCGTCGTCGACGGTGAAGCTGAACATCATCCCGCTCTCGTGGTGTTCGGCGATGTGGCAGTGCGCCATCCAGGTTCCGGGATTCGTCACGTCGAGGAGGATGTCCACTGTTTCCCCGGTTCGCACGAGCACGGTGTCCTTCCAGACCAAGTTGGCCTCGTCGACCCCGTCGCGAGAGAGGATCACGAAGCGTCCCGCTCCGTGAACGTGAAACGGGTGGGGCATCGGATGGTCCGAATCCATCTCGTTGACCAGGCGAATCTTCACCTGATCGCCGACGCGAAAGCGCCAGTCGATTCCAGCGTTCTCCGCCCCCGTCTCGCGGTCGACGAGCTTCCAACGGGTGTTCGCGGGCGTCGTCATGCGGTTCACCTCGACCATGTCGTCTTCCCACTCGATGCCCTGGGCGGCCTCATGAGCATGTGCGTGCTCGTGGCGAGCGTGCTCGGAATGGCCGTGGCTGTGACCTTCGTGTCCGCCATGTCCGCCATGTCCGCGATGTCCGTGCTGGGCGTGATCGCTCGGCCCGGCGAGCTGGGCCGGCACGAGCTTCATCCCGCACTTCGGGCAGCGGTCGGCCGAGTCGCTGACCACCTCGGGATGCATCGGGCAGACGAACGTCGTCTCAGCCGGAGCGGCGGTCGCCAGGAGCTTCATCCCGCATTTGGGACACTTGCCCGGCTCGGCGCTGACGACGTCTGGATGCATCGGGCACGCGTAGACGACGGCGGTTCCTTCGGGAGCGCCCATCTCCATCTCCGCGACGAACGCCAGCGTCTTGTCCGGCGGAGCGGCGAAGTGCTGAGCGAGCCGCTCGCGCTCGGTTGTCATATCCGCGTTCGTCCGCAGCGACTCGAACTGATCGGTGAGCTCGGGCTCGGCCGACTCCTCGCTCACGGTGATGCCCGCTAGTCGATAGGCGCGATCCGGAGTCCTGTGCTCCAGAGCGAACTCGCCCGCCTCGGGAAAGTGGGCGTCGACGACGACGCGTTCCGAGGGCGCGAGCAGCACTTCGTCGACGAGCTCCTCGCGCTCGTAGTGGCCGCTGTCGGCCCCGACGAGCTTCATGCGTGCGCCCGGCAGTGTCACGTTGAAGACCCGCGTGTTGGCGGTGTTTGTCAGGTAGAGGCGTACGACCTCGCCTCGCTTCACGCGCAGCGAGAGATCTGTCTCGCCGCCCACGAGCATGACGTTGCCGAATCGGCCCATCGCGACGTGCGTCGTCTCGGCATCGCTGAACGGAGCGACCTTTCCATCCTCGATCAGGATGTCGTCGAGCGTGAGCAGCAGCTCGCGGTTCGCGGGCGGCCAGTAGTCAGGCTCTTCGGGGACGACGAGTATGTTGCCGTAGAGGCCCATCTCCTGGCCGTAGTCCTCCCGGATGTGCGGGTGGTACCAGTACGCGCCGGGATCGGGAACGGTGATCTCGTACGTGAACGTCTCTCCGACCGGGATCGGCGCCTGGGTGTCGTGCGTTCCGTCGAAGCGGTTTTCGAGTCGCAGGCCGTGCCAATGCACGGTCGCGTCGAGGTCGCCGCGGTTCGTCACGCGGATGGTCACCGTCGAGCCTTGCGGGATCTGGAGGGTCGGGCCGGGGATCGAGCCGTTGTACGCGAGCATCCGCACGATCGAAGCGCCGATTCGCTTGGCGACCGGAGTGATCTCGAACTCGAACTCTGCGCCGTCGTCGAGCTCGACAACCTCCGCGCGAGTCGCTTCAGGTAAGCCCTTCGTCTCCGTCGGCAGCTGTAGCGGGGCCGTCGCGGTATGTTCGTGATGATCGCGCATGGTCAAACCCTTTCTCTCTCCTTGGTCGCTGCGGGCTCCAACGGTCGTCTCGGGAGCGCGGCAATCTGGTCGGCGATGAATTCGGCGTCGTCCTTGACCCATCCGATCAGCGCGGAGCCGCGGGTGTGTTGCCACGTCAACCCAACGAAGTAGAGACCTGGGACCTCGGTGACACCGCGGCGGTGGCGGAGACGCCGGTCTTCACCCAAGACGGGAAGATCGATCCACGAGTAGTCCGGGCGGTACCCGGTCGCCCAGAGGACGGCGTCGACCTCGAGCTCGCTTTCGTCCTCAAACTGGACGGTGCGGTCGTTCGCGTCGACGACACGCGGTTTCAGCTCGACGCCGTGGCCGCGCTGGAGCGCGCGCGTGCTCGACCCGATCAGCGTCTCGCGCGTGCTCAGCCGCCGCCCCAGCCGTGACTCGACGGTCGTGTTGAACAGGCGCGACTTCGTCAGCCACCAGAAGAGATCGCGGCCGAGGAGGCGTTGCGGAAGCGGCGTCTGGCGCGAACCGACCGCGAGGGCAATCTCATGCGTCGCGGAAAGCTCTTTCGCAATCTGAAAACCCGTGTTGCCGCCGCCTACGACGAGCACCGTTCCCGCGGGAATGTCCGCCGGCTTGCGATAACCGGTGGCGTGCGTCTGAAAGACATCCGGCGCGAGCTTCTCGGCGACCTCGGGGACGTACGGCGACTGGAACGGACCAGTTGCAACGACGACCTGGTCAGCCGTGATAGTCCGGCCGTTGACCTCGAGCACGAACCGTTCGTCGGCTGCGGTGAGGCTTCGGACTCTCGTGCGCTCGTCGATCGGCAGGTCGAACCGCTCGGAGTACTCCTCGAGGTATGCGATCACTTCGTCTCGCGTCGGATAGCCGTCCGGGTCGCCGGGGAACGGAAGGCCCGGAAGACTGCTGTAGCGCCGCGGCGTGAACAACGTGAGCGACTCCCACCGGTCGCGCCAGGCGGACGCGATGGAGTCCGCTTCGACAATCAGGAAACGATTTCCGCGTCGGTTCAAGAAGTAGCCGATTGCCAAGCCGGCCTGGCCCGCGCCCACCACGACGACGTCGAATCTGGAATCGGCGTCGCGCTCAGGGGATGTTGGCTCCAGGGACTTCATCGCATTTGGCTAGCGGTTTCTCTGCTTCCAGCGGTGGAGCGTCTTCGACTTGCCGAGACTCTTCGGCTCCGCGGGCACCGGCGACGGGTCGTGCTCGTTTAGCCAGCGGGCGGCCTCGTCCTCGGGATCTAGCCCAAGCTTTCGCTCGCGCTCGCCGAGCTTCTCGGCGCCGCGGGGGCTGATCCGCGCGCGTCGGCTCAAACCGGCGGCGGCTCGTAGGGATCCGCCGGCAGGGGCGGCGCGCTGATGTCGTCCGCCTTCCGCTCCTGCGGCTTGATCTCGCCGGCCTTGATCTGCTCGGCCCAGTGGCAGGCGACGAAGTGGCCCGTCTGGAGCCGGCGGAGCGGCGGCGCGTCGGTCGTGCAGCGCGTCGGCTGGATGTAGGGGCACCGCGTATGGAAGCGGCAGGCCGGCGGCGGATTCGCCGGGCTCGGCAGGTCGCCCGCGAGGAGGATCGTCTCGCGCTGCCGTTCGACCTCGGGATCGGGGATCGGCACCGCCGACAGGAGCGAGATCGTGTACGGATGGAGCGGCGAGTCGTAGAGCTCGTCGGCGGGCGAGACCTCGACGATCGAGCCGAGGTACATGACGGCGATCCGATCGGAAATGTGCCGCACCACGGCGAGGTCGTGTGCGATGAAGAGGTACGTGAGTTCGAACTCGGACTGCAGGTTCTCGAGCAGGTTGATGATCTGCGCCTGGATCGAGACGTCGAGCGCCGAGACCGGCTCGTCGGCGACGATGAAGTCCGGGTTGACCGCGAGTGCTCGCGCAATGCCGATCCGCTGGCGCTGCCCGCCCGAGAACTCGTGGGCGTAGCGAGTGGCGGCGTCGGCGGGAAGGCCGACGATCTCGAGCAGCTCGCGAACGCGCCGGTTCGCCGTCCTGCCCGAGGCGAGACCGTGGACGCGCAACGGCTCGCCGACCATCCGTCCGACGCTGTGGCGCGGATTGAGCGAGGCGAACGGATCCTGGAAGACCATCTGCATCCGCCGCCGGAGGGGCCGCAGGTCGCTCTCACCGAGGTTCGTGATGTCCTGGCCGTCGAAGCGGATCGTTCCTGCGGTCGGCTGGTAGAGGCGGATGATCGCCCGACCGACCGTCGACTTCCCGCACCCCGACTCGCCGACCAGACCGAGCGTCTCGCCGCGCTCGATCGTGAGCGTGACGTCGTCGACGGCGCGGACGTCGCCGATATGGCGGTCGAGGACGAGGCCGCTCTTGATCGGGAAGTAGACCTTGACGTTCTCGAGCTCGACGAGGCCGCGGCCGTTCGACCCGGCGTTGGGCGCGCCCATCGCCTTCGGAGCCGCGGATTCCTCCGCATCGGTAGCGGCGGCCTCCTCGGTCTCGGGCCCGGCCGCAGCGCCGCCGTCGCGCTCTTGGCGCGGCTCTGTCACAGACGCGTGACCTCCTCAGGGTTACACTCGCAGCGGGTGGCGGGTGGAACCCGAGCTCCCCACCCAGGGTGGGGACCCGGGCGGGTCGCGGGACATCCCTCGGTCACGCGACCACCGCCTGCCTCGTCTTCTGCCACTCGTCCTCGGGCACGGGGTTGAAGCAGGCCACGAGGTGGCCGGGCTCGACCTCGACGAGCGGCGGCACCTGGCGCCGCGACTCGTCGACCTCGTAGCGGCACCTCGGCTGGAACGGGCACGCCTGCGGGGGCGACAGCATGTTTCGCGGGACGCCCTCGATCGGCTGCAGCCGCGCTCGCCGCGCCGCATCCAGGCGCGGGACGCTCTGGAGCAGCCCCAGCGTGTACGGGTTCCGCGGTCGTGCGAACACCTGCGCAGCCGTGCCGGTCTCCATGAACATTCCTGCGTACATCACGTTCACCCGCTCGCACATGCCGGCGACGACGCCCAGGTCGTGCGTGATCATGATCAGCGCCGTGTCCCGCTCCTTCACGAGCTGGCGCAGCAGGTCCAGGATCTGAGCCTGGATCGTCACGTCCAGCGCCGTCGTCGGCTCGTCCGCGATCAGGAGCTTCGGCTGGCACGCCAACGCCATGGCGATCATCGCCCGCTGCCGCATCCCCCCCGAGAACTGGTGCGGATAGTCCTTGAGCCGCATCTTCGCGCTCGGGATCCCGACGTCGTCGAGCAACTCGGCTGTGCGCGCCTCCGCCTCTCCCTTGTCCATGCCGAAGTGCGTCTCGAGTGCCTCGCGGATCTGCCGCCCGATCGTGAGCACGGGATTCAGCGACGTCATCGGGTCCTGGAAGATCATCGCGATCTCCCGCCCGCGGACGCCGCGGAGCTCCGAGTCCGAGAGCTTGAGCAGATCACGGCCGCCGAAGATCACGCTGCCGCTGGCAACGCGGCCGGCGCGCGCGAGCAGGCCGAGAATCGCGAGCGACGTCACGCTCTTCCCGCAGCCCGACTCGCCGACGATCCCGAGCGTCTCCCCGGGCGCGATGTCGAACGAGATCCCGTTGACCGCATAGATCGTCCCGCGCGACGTCCAGAACTCGACGCGCAGGTCCTCGAGAGAGAGGAGCGGCTCAGGCACGGCCTCTGAACTTCGGATCGAGCGCTTCACGGAGGCCGTCGCCGACGAGGTTGAAGCCGAGAACCGAGATCACGATCGCGATCCCGGGGATCAGGGCCAAGTGCGGCGCGGTCTGGAGGTATCGAGTCGTGTCCGTCAGCATCGTTCCCCACTCGGGCGTAGCGGGATCTTGAGGCCCCAGGCCGAGAAAGCCAAGCCCGGCCACGTCGATGATCGCGGTCGCCAGTGCGAGCGTCGCCTGCACGATCACCGGTGACATCGCATTCGGCAGGATGTGCGACCCCAGGATCGCCGGTTTGGAGACTCCCACCGCCCGCGCCGCAGTCACGTAGTCGTTCTCCCGGGCCGCGAGGACGGAGCCTCGCATCAGCCGGGCAAAGATCGGTATCTGCGTCACCCCCACCGCGACCATGATCTGCGTGATGCCCGGCCCGAGCATCGCGACGATCCCGATCGCCAGCAACAGGCCGGGAATCGACAGCATGATGTCCATCAGGCGCATCAGCACCGAGTCGGTGATGCCGCCGAAGTAGCCCGCGATCGCCCCCAGCACAAGCCCGATCGACAGGCCCACGGCGACCGAGACGACGCCGATGAGCAGCGAGTAGCGCGCCCCGTAGACGACCCTCGAGAATTCGTCACGCCCCTGCTGGTCGATCCCGAACCAGTGCTCGGCCGACGGCCCCGGGCAGCATGACCCTTCGAGCCGCGAGAGGTCGCCCGTTCGCGGGTCCTCGGGCGCGATTATCGGCGCGAAGACGGCGACGAACACGAACAGGCCGATCAAGGCGAAGCCGACCAT
>Ga0126313_10002450_pt1 | contig 10405 bp, 19 predicted proteins | sample Plot105A_FD_89954 | JGI IMG/M metagenome (GOLD analysis project Ga0126313, IMG submission 89954) | Serpentine soil microbial communities from UC McLaughlin Reserve, CA, USA - Plot105A | ecosystem: Environmental > Terrestrial > Soil > Grasslands | place: USA: UC McLaughlin Reserve, Lake County... | reverse complement strand
TCGCTCCTACGCCATGGACTTCGAACTCCGCACCGGAGAGACCTTCGAGGAGGGCCTGGTCGTCGCCGAGGGCTACGCCGCCCACGTCTTCTTCGACCCCAGGACCGAAGAGGTGAGGCCCCGCCCCGACTGGTTCCTCACCGCCGTCGCGAAGCTCGAAGGCCGCCCCGAAGATTCCTTCGCCCCTGAGAAAGGCTGACCGTGGAGCGCCGGAAGCTCGGAAGAGACGGCCCGGAGGTTCCGGTCGTCGGCCTCGGTACCTGGCAGGTACTGGACGTGCGCGGTCGCGAGGAACAGTCGCGCCACGAGGTCGTCCGGGTTGCACTCGAAGAAGGAGCCAACCTCTTCGACTCCTCCCCGATGTACGGCGAGGCAGAGAGGGTGCTCGGTGACGCTTTGAACAAGCACGGGCGCGAGCGGGCGATCGTCGCCACCAAGGTCTGGACCTCGAACGATAGCGCAGCGGAGCGCCAGATCGAGAACTCTTTAAGCTACTTCGGCGGCCGCGTCGAGCTCTACCAGGTCCACAATCTCGTCGCCGTCGAGAGAAGACTGGGGATGCTCCACCGCCTCAAAGATCAGGGAAAAGTCGTCTGCGTGGGTGCGACGCACTACTCGCGTGCGGCTTTCGGGGACCTCATGAGCGTGATGCGGAGCGGCCGGGTGGACTTCGTGCAGGTCCCGTACAACGCCGCCGAGACCTCCGCCATCGAGGAGGTATTGCCGCTCGCTGAGGAGCTGGGGCTCGGTGTGATCGTGGTATCACCCCAATAGCACAAACTCACCTGGCATTGAGTTCCGGGTTCTCCTCGAGGAGAACGGCACGCGGCGAGTAGAGTTGGCGAGGGGGTAGGCTCGGTTTGGTCTCTTGTCACCTGCAATACCACCCAGTACAATACGAGACGTAACGTGAATAGTCGGGCCGCTAGGCCCTTGCCCCTTACCGGACGAGACCGGGATAACGAAGCGTAGGGCGAAGGAACAACCTAGCGGAACAACCCGAGCCGCACCCGGGGACCCGCTTACCCCGATAACAAGCGTACTGCGGCAGCGAGACTGTCGGAGGTACGCTGAGTGACCCCAAGCGCACAAGCGAATGAGTTAACCGAATACCTGATGAGCCCCAAAGAGGTGCGCAAGCTCCTCGGGCTTAGCCGTACCTATATGTACCAGCTCCTGGCTACAGGAGCTATCCCCTCTGTCCGCATCGGGCGTCTCAGGAGAGTCCGCCGGACGGATGTAGATAAGTTCATTGAGGATAGGTTGGAGCGTGGCGATGGGTAGGCCACGCGTTACGCTTCGCCCGACACCACCCAACCCAGAAGACGCCCGGGCTGCCCGCGTTCGTGGGTGGTTCTATGCATTCCAATGTTGGCAGGATAAACAAAAGAACGTCGAGCCCGCCCCAGAGCCCGACGTTCGCGACGGAACCCTAGTTCAAGGAGACGATTCCGCCGATGAGCAGATTATACCCGAGCACCCCTGAATGCAGCACAGTGGTTTTCAACCCACGGAATCCAGGCACCGAGGAGCGCCTGGAGCGCGAGCAAGCCGCGGGGTGCGGTTGCGCGCATGTGGAGATACTAACCGCCGACTGCAGAGTGCTCACCATCAGGCCCGGTGGAGCCATGAGGCTCGCATCGTGACGCCCCTCATAGGGAAGCGCTTTGGCGTAGCGAGAATCTTTACCGCCGCTGAAATCGTAGCCGAGGAGCTACCGCCGGTGAAGTGGGTCGTACCAGACATCTTGCCGGAGGGCGTCACGTTCCTGGCCGGCAAGCCGAAGATGGGCAAGAGCTGGATGGGTCTTGACCTGAGCATAGCCACCGCTACCGGCGGCGTGGCGCTCGGCACGAAGCGGGTAGAGCGAGGCGAGGTGCTGTGCCTCGCCCTCGAGGATAACAAGCGGCGCATACAGAACCGGCTCACCAAGCTACTGGCGGGCCGCCCTGCTCCGGCGAGTCTCCACATAACTACCGAGTGGCCCCGGCTCGATGAGGGCGGCGCTGATTTGCTAGGCGACTGGCTGGCAATACACCCAGCGGCGCGATTGGTCATCGTGGATACCCTGGCGATGTTCAAGCCACACGCCTCGGGCAGGCGCAGCGCCTACGACGAGGACCGCGAGGCGGTTGCTCCCCTTGGTCCCATAGCCGCCGACCACGGCGTTGCCATACTGCTTGTCCACCACCTCCGGGAAACCGAGTCCGATGACCCACTCGACATGATAACCGGTAGCGTGGGTCTAACGGGTGGTGTGGACGGCGCTCTGGTCCTCAAGAGGCAGCGGGGACGGGCCGACGCCTTCCTCCACGTCGAGGGCCGAGATATTGAGAACCCGACCGAGCTCGCCCTGAAGCTCGACCCCAACGCCGCAACTTGGGCAATAGTGGGCGATGCCGAGGAGTACCGCCTGAGCGAGCAGCGCAGCGCGCTTCTGCGCGTGCTCTTGAACGCCGATGAGCCTCTTGGCCCAAAGGAGCTAGCCGAGATGACCGATGCCAAGTACGGCGCCACGCGAGAGCTGCTCTCACGCATGGCCAAGGACGGTCAGGTGAAGAACTTGGGCCGGGGCCAGTACGTCCACCCTGACAACCTACAGAACAACGCTGACAACGCTGACATCCTGACAAACGGCAGAGGCGATGTCAGCTTGTCAGGAATGTCAGGGCATTTCCGTAAGGAACCTAGCGGCGGTATCAGCGTCAACGAACAGGGAGAGGCGGAGTTTTGAACGTCGGAGATGTACTGTTCGCCATCTCTGAGGCTGGGCTCACCCTTACGGTGAGCACGACCGCGGACACCCTCAAGGTCTACCCGGCGGAGAACATCACCCCAGTGCTGGCGGCGGCCATCAAGGAACATAAGGCAGACATCATCCGCGTCATGCGCGAAGACGAGGAGATGCGCCGCACCTGTATAATTCAGTCCGAGCGGCAGGTCTTCGATCTTGCCCGCGAGTTCTTCGGTCTCGACGACAGGAAAGGGACCGCATGAGCGAAGGACAGATCGCGCGGTGTGAAGAGTTGTTGGGCATAGACGACGAGGAGCAGTCGCCACAGGCATGATAGAGGTCATTCTCGCTTTGAGCATCGTCAACACCATCCTGCAGCTCGTGGCCGTCTACCAGCGCCACCAGCAGCTAAAAGCACACTTGACCAATGGAGAGAGGTGAGGAGCGGCATGATGGCTGACGAGAGGGACTGGTTGCCCCAGGAGCTCCGCAACCGCCTAGAGGCCCAGCGCCCGGCCCTGGAGTTCGTCGTCACGACGCTGCGCCTCTCCAGGGATGCCGAGGACCTCGACTACATCGGGCACCGTCTTGTAGCCGAGGCACAGGCGAAATGGACAGAGAGATACGGTCACCGTGGTACGGAATGAGCATGGCCGAACTAGACCAGCTCCTAGAGGAAAGGACTAGAGTAATGACGAAGAGACTGAGCCGGGAGCCTAAGCCCGTTCTCGACGGTGAGGAGCACAAAGCCAACCGCCCCGACATGAAGCCGCGAGTCCCCGGCGACATCCTCTTCCACGATGCCGGTCCGACCGGCTGGGGGCGCATCCGGAGGCTGGGGGACTACAAGGGCACGAAGAGCGAAGCGAACTTCGCAGACCAGCACGGTAAGTTCTTCGACCCGGCGGTGGACGAATGAGCCGGCCGTACTGGGATAGCGACGAAGAGGACTTCGTCGCCGCGGGTCCAGACGGCAAGCCAATAGAGTTCCACTGGGAGGTAGAGCCCATCGACATGTGGGATGACATCCTCGACGATGGCCGCATCAAGTACCGCACGGTGGCAAAGGCGTACGAGGAGTACATGAGGCTGCGTGAAGAAAAGGAGAGTAACGATGAGTGAGTTTGAACCCATCACAAGCCAAGAGCAGTTCGACGAGCGCATAAAGGCTAGGCTCGCTCGCGAGCGGGAGAAGTCGGAGAAGGAGAGCGGGGTCGCCGAGCTCAGGCAGGAGATAGACGACCTCAAGCGCGTCCACTACCTCGAAAAAGTCGAACGTTCGACTAAAGCGGAGATAGCGGCCCGAGGTGTCACCGACGAGGGTAGAGTCCAGCGCATCCTCCGGCACGTGGACCTCGAGGACATCGAAGCCGGAGAGGATGGACAGCCTAGCCGAGAGCACATCCTCTCGCAGATAGACGGCGTCGCGCGGGACCTACCCGAGCTCGTGCGGCCGCGTGGTGCTGGCTCTCACGGCTCCTCTAAGCCAGTCATCGAGCAGGAGAAGCCACTCACCCGCGACGAACTGGAGGGGATGAGCGAGCAGGAGATAAACAGCCGGTGGGACCAGGTGCGGGGGTTCTTGGCCGGGGAGAGGGCATAAAAGAGGACTGGGGCGATGTAAACTCTTTTGTGGGCGGGGGTTAGGTATGGGTCCCCCGCCTTCCCCCGTCTTTTAATTCTGCCTTGTAGTGGAAGCTAAGAACCGTTATTATTCTTAGCACGTCCGACGGGACGGCATAAACACGGAATTGCGCAGTTGCGCAGAAGCCGACGGGCTCTAAACGGCCGGTCTTACGCGAGACCGTTCTAAAGCGCGGCAGTTATCCAACTGCTAGTGCAAAGGCATACCTTACATGGCAATAACGAATATGCTCCCGAGCATTTGGTCTGCTCGTATCCTGGCCAAGCTCGAGAAGGCGCTCGTCTACGCCCAGCCGGCCACAGTCCGCCGGGACTTCGAGGGCGAGATAAGAGCCGATGGCGACAGGGTCCACTTCCATAGCTTCAACGACCTGACTATCGGCACCTACACCAAGGACTCGACGACCATCTCGTATGAGAACCTGACCGACTCCAGGGTCACGCTACTCATAGACCAAAGCAAATACTTTGCGTTTCGTGTCGATGACATTAACGCGGCACAGATGCGGCCGAAGATAATTGATGCTGCAGCGGACAGAGCGGCCTACCAGCTCGCTCAGACCGCAGACGCCTACGTCGCCTCTCTGTACACCGGTGCATCGGCCTCTAACCCGGACAACATCATCGAGGTTACGCAGGCCACCGCTGCCAACGTCTACTCCAAGTTCGTAGGTCTTGCTCAGCGCATGGATGAGAACAACCTGCCTGCCGACGGACGCTACGCCGTCATCCCGCCGTGGATACTGGCGCTCTTGAGGCAAGACAACACGTTTGTTACCCAGGCGCAGCCAAGCGTGGTCTTGAATGGCCAGGTGGGGCAGATAGCGGGGATAAACCTGCTGGTCAGCAATAACGTAGTTATCACCGGTGCACCGGCCGACGACTACCACATCCAGGCCGGGGTAGCGAACGCCATAGGCTACGCCGAGCAAATTCTCAATGTCGAGGGCTTGCGGCTCGAGGGTAGCTTCGCGGATGGTGTGAGGGGCTTGCACCTCTACGGCGCCAAGGTCTTGCAGCCCGAGCTGCTCTACGACCTGGTTTTGAGCGTCGCGTAAAGTTGATAACTGTCTGGATGGCGGGAGGGCTCACATCGAAAGGTGTGGGCGGGGTTCTTGCATACCCTTCCTTCACGTCCTGTCATCTGCTTCCACGAGCCGGGGTGCGCCGCAAGCGAAGTGGCGAACGGCAAAGGGCCTTCAGGGTCCTGGGGCTTTCCTCCCTTCTCCCCAGACCGTCGCCCCGGTTCGTTTTATCAACCCCCGGGGGGTGGTGAGTATTGAAGCTGTGTAGCGAAACCACACAAGCGGGAGAGCCGTGCAAGAGGCCCGCTATAGAGCACGGAGAGTTCTGCCTAGGCCACGACCCTAAATACGCAGCCGAGCGCCGCAGGATGGCGTCTCGTGGCGGTAGAGGGCGCAAGAATACCGAGACCCGGGGCGTAAAGAAGCTCATGGACGAGCTCACGACCAAAGTGCTCGCCGGCGACCTCGGTACGCAGGAGGCCCACGCCGTCGTCGCCTTGCAGAACATCAAGCTAAGGGCCATCGAGATAGAGCGCAAGATAGACGAGGCGGACGTGCGCGGAGAGTTCGAGGAGCTGAAGCGTGAGCTTGGCATTAGCTAAGGACATCCGCAGGGTGCGAGAGATGGTGTCGACGACGCCGACGATGTCGGTCTCCTCCGACACCGTAGAGTTCGCCCGGTCCGTAGGTGTAGACCCCGATGGCTGGCAAGAGGAGGTCCTCACCAGCGACCACCCGCGCAAGATATTGTGCTGTGGTAGGCAGACGGGCAAGAGCACCGTGGGCGCCATCCTCGCAACACATAAGGCGCTCAAGACCCCGGGCTCGACTGTCCTCGTGGTAGCACCCGGAGAGCGGCAGGCTAAGCTCCTCTTCTCCAAGGCGGCCGCACTCTACCGCCAGGCTGGGTATCCGCTACCGGCCCACAGCGAGAGGCGCACCGGCTTAGAGCTCTCCAACGGGAGCATTATCGAGGCGCTGCCGGCCGTCGAGAGGACGACCAGAGGATACAGCGTGGACCTCCTGATATGCGACGAAGCCGCAGGCGTCCCGGATATGGACTATCACGGCATCCTACCGGCGCTCATCGCGACGAGAGGCGAGCAGGTGCTTCTCTCAACTCCACGTGGCAAGCGTGGTTTCTTCTTCGAGCTCTGGAACTCTAGGGAAGACTGGATGCGCGTCATGGTCCGCTCGGATGAGGTGGCCCGGATACGTCCCGAGGACCTCGAGGTTTTCAGGGCCGCGATGCCCGAAGAGTTCTTCAGGCAAGAGTTCTTCTGTGAGTTCCTGGAGACCGAAGGCTCGCTATTCAGCTATGACGATATAGAGCGAGCGCTGGCGCGTGGCGAGCATGTGCAGGCGATACAGTTTGAGGAGGATGAATGGTAGGTAGAGGGTTCTTGAAAACTGGGGGTATGCTGGCGCCGGTTGTTGCGGCGCCGTCTCGGGACCGAGGGCTCGTCGGCGAGCCCTATCAGCCGAAGGTGAAGTACTCGCCCAAGCGCTACTCGGTAGGCGTGGACCTCGGACAAGCGAGCGACTACACAGCTATAGCCGTGCTGGAGAAGAAGGTCGTGCCACCACGAACGGCTATGTTCTCACCCGTGGGTAAGTCACCCTCTAATAGGCTCGTCGAGGGTACGGCCGTCTACGACCTCGTCTATCTCAAGCGCCCCAAGCTCGGCACACCATACGATGTTATCGCCGAGCGGGTCGCCGACCTAATGACTAAGCTCGAACCTAAAGGCGCCTTCGATGAGATAGGGCAGGCAACTCTATCTGTGGATGGGACCGGTGTGGGCCGGGGCGTCGTGGACATGCTGCGCACGGAGTTCGTCAAGAGGCCCCGGCGAGGCGAGTACGTGCCGAAGGTAGACTTCAGGGCCGTCACTGTCACCGGCTCTCAGACGACGCTCAAGCGCCCGGAGAAGACCAATGGTTACTGGTCCGTGCCGAAGAAGGACCTCGTCTTCCCAGCCGTCGCAGCGTTCCAGCAGGACCGGCTCACTCTTACCAAGGGCTTAGAGGAACGGGGCGCCCTGGTCAACGAGCTCAAGAACTACAGGCGGACCACGAACATAGCAACCGGGAACATGGCGTTCGAGCCGTGGCGGGAAGCAGACCATGATGACCTGCTCTTCGCTGTGGCGCTCGCACTGTGGGGTTGGCAGCACGAGCACCGGGGCTCGAGGGTGCTCCGTGTCTGGCGCTAAGCCACAGGAGGAGCGTCGTCGCCCGTGAGCTCCGACCACTTTACAGGCTTATCGCCGTTGAACGAGACGTCGTGGTCTGGGGGTATCTCGTTGGGCTCTATCTTCCGAATGCTATCAAGCGTGTCTCGCAATGCAGAGCCTTCGGTATCTTCGATATCGCCCGTGCCCCGCTCGTACGCCTCCCTCGCAAACTTCTCAGCCTTCTCCCTGGAGTCGAACACCGGGTAGAGCCGGAAGGGCTTACGGTCGGGGGCAGTACCGGTCCACAGCAGGAGTGGGTTATCCTCCCATGCCCTCGGTGTCCCTATCCCCCAGAACTCCCGCTCTTCACTCATCTCTCTCCTGTTCTTGGTCGTTGGTTGGGCCAGAACTCCCTATTAAAGGATACGTCAACCGCAAACTACTTTATCCGGCGCTCCCATTACACCGTATGTTTGTAGTATGTATACCGTCTGTTTACTGTTTGTGGTAAAATATCTGTATGGTCCAGATAATGGAGGTGATGAAGATAGGTGCTCAGGTAAAGAAGGTGCGCGAGCGGGCGCTCCTTACGCAACAAGAGCTAGCAGCTCGAGCGGGAATAGGGCTGACTACGCTCAACCGTATAGAGAATGACCGGGCGGAGCCGCACTTCCGTACTATCCGCAAACTAGCCAAGGCGCTGGGCGTAGACCCGGCCGAACTACTGCCGAAGGAGTAGACCATGCCTAGTACCAACGGCCACCGTCCCAAGCGGGCCATCCTCTACACTCGCGTGTCCACCGACGAGCAAGCCCGCTCCGGCTACTCTTTAGCCCAGCAGCTCGAAGCTCTAAGAGAGTACTCCGCCCGAGAGGGTTACGAGGTCCTCGAGGAAGTAGCAGACCCAGGACAGAGTGGAGCAAGCCTCGAGCGACCCGGCATGGACCGTGTTAGAGACCTCGTAGCAGAGGGCGGTATCTCCGTGGTGCTCGCTCAGGACAGGGACCGCTTCGCCAGGGAGCCGGCCTACCATTATCTGCTCCGGCGTGAGTTCGAGGAGCACGGGACGAAGATACGTGCCCTCAATGATAGGGGCGACGAAAGCCCGGAAGGGGAGCTCACAGACGGCATCCTCGACCAGCTCGCAAAGTACGAGCGGGCCAAGATAGCCGAGAGAACCCGACGGGGAAAGCTACGCCGGGCTCGCGAGGGGAAGATAGTGCCCACCCATACAGCGGACTACGGTTTTGAGTTCAACAGCAGTCGCGATAACTACGTCGTCAATGAGGAGCAGATGGAGGTAGTACGGCGCATCTTTCGCATGATAGGCGCGGAAGGCATGACCATGCACGCCGTCAAGAAAACCTTTGAGCGTGAGGGCGTCCCGGCACCGGGCGGGGGCAAAAGGTGGGACCGGTCGTTCTTCCGTAGCTGCGCCCTCGATGACGTGTACCGCCCGCATACCTATGAAGAGGTCAAGGCGCTCGTCTCGCCCGACGTGGCCCTGCGCCTAGACCCGGACAAGCGATATGGCATCTGGTGGTTTAACCGCCGCCGCCGCAAGCGCACCCGAGTTTCTGACAACGGCCCAAACGGTAAGTCCTACCGCTGGCAGAGCGCCACGACCATCAGGCCGCGAGAAGAGTGGATAGCTGTACCCGTGCCAGACTCCGGGATACCGAGGGAGTGGGTGGACGCCGCAAGGGAGACCATCAAAGACAACCCACGCCCCTCTTCGACCGGGCGTAGGTTTTGGGAACTCTCCGGCGGCGTAGCGTTCTGTCAGGCGTGTGGGCGGCGGTTGGCTACTACAGCCGTGCGCGGCAACGGCGGGCGCTCGGACAAGCTCCACTTCTACTATCGCTGCCACACCCGAGCTGCTGAGGGGCGCGACGCTTGCCCACAAGGTAAGAGCTTCCGGGCGGACACGTTAGAGGGGCAAGTGTGGGAAGAGGTTTGTGGCGTGCTCAAGGACCCCGAGCACCTACGGGCGGACCTCGAGGCGATGATTGAGCAGGAGCGGAAGGGCTTGCGCGGAGACCCCGAGCGTGAGATGGAGGTGTGGCTCGATAAGCTCTCGGAGGTTGATAACAAGCGGTCCCGCTTTCAAGACATGGCCGCCGAAGGGCTTATCACCTTCGAGGAGTTGGGCGCCAAGCTCAACGAATTGGACGAGACCCGCGCCACGGCGCGGCGGGAACTAGAGAGCCTTGGACGCCGCCAACAGCACCTCGCGGAGCTGGAGCGGGATAAAGACGCCGTGCTTGAATACTACGAGCGGATGGCACCCGACGCCCTGGACGGCCTTACTCCCGAGGAGCGCAACCACTTCTATAAGGCGCTCAGGCTCAGGGTTGCGATGAGGGCGGGCGGTGGTTTGGAAATTTGCGGGCCGTTCCCAGATGCCCCTGTAGTTAGTAAAACAGAGGTGTCATCGTGATGGTCCCTCTGGGTAGCGGGCGTCTCGTCCGTAGCGCGCCCCCCCGAAGCGAGCTCGAACCCCTGGAGGAATTCGGCGTCGAGACCTGGGCGCAGGCTCTCCTCAAGTTCGTCCTCTCCGACCGCAGGGTGAGCTGCGCGATACCCGCTACCAGCAGCCCCGATCGGGTGCGCGAGAACGCGCGGGCCGGCGAGCCGCCGTTCTTCGGCGACGAGGAACGACGCTACGTGACCAGCCTGGCCCGGGGATGAAGGGAGCGGCGATGGAGAGGAAGCGGGCGCCTGAGGCAGGGATATTTATCGGGCATCTGCCGCCCGGTCCGAACGACGCCATCACCGACGTAGAGGGCGTGCGCGTCGGGCACTCCACCATCGTGCGGGGGGAG
>Ga0126313_10002449_pt1 | contig 10407 bp, 9 predicted proteins | sample Plot105A_FD_89954 | JGI IMG/M metagenome (GOLD analysis project Ga0126313, IMG submission 89954) | Serpentine soil microbial communities from UC McLaughlin Reserve, CA, USA - Plot105A | ecosystem: Environmental > Terrestrial > Soil > Grasslands | place: USA: UC McLaughlin Reserve, Lake County... | reverse complement strand
TGTCCAGCATCGTGACGGCCCAGACTCTCCTGGCGTTCGCTGTGCTGCCGGCGGCTGCTGGCCTCCTGGCCGGCTGACCAGCGGTTGCGCGCGTCTGCCGGAAACGGGGGAGGCCACGATCTACGGTGCTATGAGCCGCATCATGCTGCGCAGGCCGGCAGGGACGGCGTGAAGTCCTTTGTCCTCGACAGGCCCCGACTCGCTGTTTGCAGAACTCGCTCTTAGCTTTAATGCCGTCCCGTGCAGGGGAACACTTTGCAGACACACCCTAGTACCCCGGTCCTCGACAGTGAGCCTTACCGCGCTAAAACGCTACGTAAAGCTACTTGCGCTTCCCTAGCGTCGCAGAGTAGCTACTCGTCTTCCTCCTCCAGAGCGTCGCCGACGCCTTCCAAATATCCTACGAGGTAGGATCTCGCGCCGTCCTCGCCGAAAACGTCTAGAAGCTCGAGCAATTCAGAGGCGTCGAGTAATTCGCCGCGGCTTCCCTCGTTCACGCCCCGCTTGTAGAGGTTAGCGTTCTCTTCACCGGTAGATTCCGCCACGAAGAGCATTGTAGCCCTCACTGAGGCGGGGATACAGTCGTACCAACAACGGGTGACATGGATTTAGTAGCACCGTCAAAATGTGCAGAGTCTGTTTCCTGGAGATGACATAGGCTTCGCGTTGCTTTTAAAAGGGGTAGCTTCGGTCAGTGTCAAACTAGTGTCAGAAGGCCCCGGCTCACTGCCAGGACCTTCACATTTGCTCGCCATTTGCAGTCATTTTCTTGGCGCGCTCGGCAGGACTCGAACCTGCGACCTTCTGATTAGTAGTCAACCCGCACCAGAAGATTCAGTTCCCGTAGATGCCCCCAGAGCCCCTCAGAAAGCCAATTCTCGCTCTTGCTGTAGCTCGGTTGACCCGTCTAGGACCGCCCGGACCTCGACGGATAAGTGGTCAAATAAGTGCGGTTAACGTCATCGAGGTCAGAGAAGTAGGTAGGGTGGACGAGGCACGGCGGCTACCCGCGCCGCAGCTCCTCGCTCGGTTCCTTCCTCTCTTGCTCCTCCGCTGAAGGGTCGGCGGGGTCCGGGCGTCTCCGGGAGAATTTCACCGGGCGCAGGTCGATCCTTACTCTCCCGTCCGTTTGCTTCTTTGCAACGATGAAGCGTAGCCAGCGTTTGTCGTCCTGCTCCGGGCAGTCCGAACGGAAGTGCGAGCCGCGGGACTCTTCGCGTACTAGGGCGGACTCCACCATGGCGCGGGCAACAGTAAGCTGATTCGTAACATCTAGCGCCTCCTGCCACGCATAATTAGCTTGCGCCGGTCCAGAGACCGCCACATCGGCGGCTTTTTTCTCGAGCTCCTCGATCTTATCGCGGGCGCGGAGCAGGCCCTTCTTGGCGCGCACGACGCCGCAGCCCTCCCACATAACTTCCTTGAGCTCGCGGGTAATGCCGAACGGGCTGTGCCCGTTCTCCCTCTGCAACGGAGCGATCGCCCTGGCAACCGAGACCTCGACCTGCTCGAGGTCGGGGTCGCGGAGCTTGCGTTCCGAGGCCAGTGCGGCGGCCCGGTCGCCGGCACGACCGCCGAAAATGGTCGACTCGGCCACCCCGTTGCCGCCGAGGCGGTTGGCGCCGTGAACCCCGCCCGAGTCCTCTCCCGCGACGAGTAAGCCGGGCGCGGACGTCTGGCAGTGCTTGTCGATGACCACCCCGCCCATGTGGTAGTGGGAGGTGGGGGAGATCTCTACGGGCTCGCGGGCGAGATCGCGGCCCATGATGCGGCTGCGAGCCGTCATGCCGGGGAAGCGGCGTTCTACCTCCTCCGCACCGAGGTGCGATATGTCTATCCACACCCCACCCGCGGGCGTGCCGCGTCCCGCCATTATCTCCTGGTAGCTGGCGCGAGAGACTACGTCCCGGGTCGAGCGTTCCATACGCTCGGGGTCGTAGCGTTTCATGAAGCGCTCGCCCATCGCGTTGTACATGCGAGCGCCGGCACCCCGCAAGCCTTCCTCCAGGACGGCGCCTGTGAGCGAGGACTCGCCAGCCAAGAGGCCGGTCGGGTGAAACTGGAGCATCTCCATATCCCTCAGCTCCAAGCCGGCGTGGTAGCACATGGCCACCCCGTCGCCCGTCTTCTCCCGGGCCGGCGCGGCGATCTTGTACATCGTCGCCGCGCCACCCGTCGCCACTACCACAACCCGGGCGCGGAGGACGGCGACCTCCCCCGTCATCACGTCCAGGACCGTGACGCCCGCGATCTCCCCGTCCTCGTCCAGGAGCAGGTCCAGTGCCCGTGCATCGCCGAGCTCGTTGGGTTGGATCCTTTGCATCTGCTCGAGCAGCTTGCCCATAATCTCCATGCCGGTGAGGTCGCCCTTGTGCACGGTGCGGTCGAAGTTCTGCCCCCCGAAGGCCTTCTGGTGGATCCGGCCGTCCTCGGTGCGGTCGAAAGAGCAGCCCACCCGCGACTCGAGCTCCTCGATCGCCCGTGGTGCCTCGGTGACGAGCGTCCAGGCCATCTCCTGGTCGTTGAGGTACTTTCCGCCCTCGAGCGTGTCCCGGAAGTGGAGCTCCAGGGAGTCGTTCGGGTCAAGGACGGCGTTGTAGCCGCCCTGTACCATGCGCGTGCAGCCCGACCTCCCAATCGCGCCCTTGCTCACGACGGTCGCGTCTAGCTCGGGCGCGTGGTCAGCGAGGTGCAGAACACACATCAGCCCCGCGCCGCCGCTGCCGATGATCGCCACGTCGGTGTCTATAGTTCTCAAGCCGTCGATGCTCATACCTCTCCCGCTTCCGTTAGATGTACCGATGCGCAGGACCGCTCTTTCGCGGCATTCGGCGCCGAGTAACTCTACCGCCCAAGGATGCTACTGAGACCATCGGTCCACATCTTGGACCCACTCGTCGACGAACTGGTCGGTCTCGACGATGAGATCTCGTACGACCGTTGCTCCTTGCATGGGCTCGACACGTATTTCATCGCGGCCGGCCTCTAGTGGCACCCGGCAGGCGAGCACGTTTCCCCCATCAACGTGGACGCCGCACATGTTGCACATCGCCACCCGACAGGAATAGCGGAATGCGAGGGAGGGGTCATGCCGACGTTGGATGGCTAGCAGCAGGTCGAGCAGCAACATCGGGTCGGTGCGGTCGACCTCGAAGGTGTTCTGCGCCTCCAGGTCACTGCGGGGGATGGTAACCCGCACCTTCTTCTCCGAACCGCGCATCTCGCTACGGCGACTCCTGGCTTCGACATCGCTCACGGTCTTCCTTTCCTGCAGCTTCTACGACTATTGCCCGACCGGTTGCTCCGATCGGTGCCGGCGGAAATCCGTCGGGAACCCTAACACTGATCCGCGCTCAGGTTGTCGAAGACGATCTCTTCGCACGACTCGGGAACCCTCTCGATCAGCTCGATCTGCTGCATGAACTGGGCGAAGGCCAGAAACTCGCGCGGATTCGTCGTGTACGTCACCCCTTCCCTCGTCATAAACCCCTCGAATTCCTCCGCCGACGTCTCGCCCCCGGACTCCGCCGAGAGTATCTCGGCGGCCTGCCCCGGGTCGTCTTCGATCAGCTCGACGGCGCGTTGGATGTTGCTGTACAGGGCTTCCATCTGCTCTGGGTTGTCGTCGTGATAGTCCTGCAGGACGAAGACGCTATTGAAGGTGTGGGGGCCGAAGAGATCGAAGCTCCGAAGTATCGGGCGGGCCCCCTCGTCCTGTTCCTGGAACTGGAACGGCGGAGAGGTGAGGTGCCCCGCTATCTGACCACTGACGAGGGCCTGGAGCCCGTCCGGGTGCGCGAGCGCCACGATGTTAGAGTCGAGTGCCCGGGCATCGCCCAGCTGTTCCTCGGCTCCGCGGCGCAGGACCACGGCTTGGATGGAGTCCGGGGCGGGCATGGCGATACTACCGTCCCCGAAGTCGCTTAGATTCTGATACTGTTCGTCCACGACCATAAGCCAGAGGTCCATCTCGTTGAGCCCGCTAAGCAGCTTCCATTCGACGCCGGCGCTGTAGCCGACGAGGAATGGGCCGACCCCTCCAGCCCCTACCTGTATATCCCCCGCGAGCATACCGTCGCGGATCGCCGCCCCTGAGCTGAGCTGCTCCCAGCCGATCTCCGTCTCGGGCAGATCCTCCTCGAGCCATCCTTCTTGCTTCATGATGAGAAGCTGGGCGTAGCCTATTCCCGGTTGGTAGGCGATGGTCATCGTTCCCCCGTCTCCCTGGCCTCCAGCACCACCGCCGCACCCAGTGACCAGCAGCACCACTACGCACGCCACCACCGCCCTCGCCAGACCGGCCTTTGCCTTCATGCTCGCGATACCTAACATCGGAAGGTTCTCCTTCCTAGTAACTAGCCCGGACGGCAACTATCGCGGCGGTAAGCGCTGCTAAGTCTCGGATTTCATACCCCAGCGGATCACGGTCCGCCGCTCGATCCAGTTGAAGAGCATGTCGAACGCAATACCGATGAGCGCGATCGTGACCAGCCCGGCGAAGACGTCCGGGGTGCGCAAGAAGTAGCGGCTGTCGTTGATGAAGAAGCCCAAGCCCCCACCTCCACCGGCGACACCGAAGACAAGCTCCGCCGCAATGATGGTGCGCCAGCCAAATGCCCAACCGGTCTTTAAACCCGAGATAGTGTGCGGCAACGCCGCAGGCATCAAGACGTCCTTGACCATCTTCCAGCCTTTTAGCCCCAGGTTACGCCCGACCATCATGATGGTGGGCGGGACGGTACGAAATCCCATGCTCACGTTGATGGCTATGGGCCAGATGACCGCGTTGGCGAGGACGAATATCAGAGCCGTGGAGCTCAACCCGAACCACAGGATCGCAAGCGGCAGTATGGCGATGGCCGGTAGCGGGTTGATCATCGACGTGAGCAGAATGAGGACATCCTCACCGACCTTGCTCCATGTGGCGAGGATGGTCAGCACCGAGGCCACGACCATCCCGGCCACCATGCCGAGCCCGAGGATTTGCAGAGTGATCAACGTTGCGCTGGCCAAATCGCCTCTTACCCACCCCTCAAAGAATGCCACGGCTACGTCTGCGGGGCTCGAGAACAGCAGCGGATTGACGTCCATTACGGTAACGTAGAGCTGCCAGATCAGGATGATCACTGCCAGCAGAATGGACCGCCTGACCCACACCGGAAGCCGGTACCACCGCAGGGACCGCAGGGCGCCGACTTTAGGCGTGGGCGATGCGGACGCAGCGCTGCTTTTACTCTGTGCCGGCATGATTGGCTTCTTCTCCTTTGTCCTCGACCCCTAACAACGAACGCAGGTGCTGCTGCACCTCGATGAACTCCTCGTCTTCCGGGTCTTTGCTGGTAGCGCTCACGTCGACGACTTCTTCGACCCGGGAGGGTGCCTGCCCGAGGACCACGATCCGCTCGCCTAGGACGAGTGCCTCCTGGATGCTGTGGGTGACGAAGAGGATCGTCACCTGGGTTTTCTCGGCTATGTCGTTCAACTCCATCTGCAACCGCTGGCGCGTCAGGGCGTCTAAAGCGCCGAACGGCTCGTCCATAAGCAGCATCAACGGGTCGAGCGCGAGAGCGCGCGATATCGCGACCCGTTGTTTCATGCCCCCGGACAACTGGTGGGGGAAACGCTCCGCCGCGTGCGATAGCCCCATCATCTCCAGGTAGTCCTTCGCGGTGGCGGCTGCTTCGTCCTTGCCCCGCCCGACTACCCTGAGCGGGTAAACCACGTTGTCGATAACGGTCCGCCACGGGAATAACTGGTCGAACTCTTGAAAGACGACCGCGCGATCTGGACCAGGATCAAGGGAGTCGCGCCCGGCGATGGAGATGCTTCCCCCGACCGGCTGCAGGAACCCAGCTATCGTCTTCAGAATAGTCGACTTGCCACATCCCGACGGCCCGATGACCATGACCTTCTCGTTGGGCCAGACCTCGAAGCTGACGTCCTCTACGGCGATCTGTAGCTCGCCATCTACCTCGTAGCCGATCTTAAGGTGCTCCGCAGCGAGAAGGCGTCGCCCACGAGACTTTGCCCGCCCCGATTCCTCGCGTTCTTCCTTAGAGGTCCCCCGAAATGGACCTACGTCGGGGTTGTCCGAGATCGAGGCCATCCCTCTCCTTCACAGATAGTGTCTATCCATGATTTGTGATGCATCCTACCCATTGGCAAGAAGTTATACTATTAGGAAAAGCTCGTCAAGAAACCGAAAGCCTTTGACGCGAACCGATATCAGCGAACACCGGTACACTCGACGCGGCGATCACGGATCGCCGCGACTCTTGATCATGTCATGAAATTGGTACAACCTCTTACCAAGGAGAAAAAGGCAAAGATTTCTGCTTATGGGTCGGGTCGCAAACCGGTTCTGTGGAAGGGGGCTAGGCTAGCGCTCGTCTATGGAAGGTAAGTGGTCGCTTCGAAAGGGGTAGAACGTGAGTGACAAGATCTCGCGCGAACGTCTTGAGGCTCCTCCGGGTGCGGTGTACACGGAGACGATACTGGCGCCTGGGTACGAGTTCATGCTCGAGCACTACTTCTACCCGCTCGTGGAGACGAATAAAGCCTGGACCGTTATGCTCGTCGAGGCGGGGATCATCGGTGGGGACGTTGGCGCTTCGCTGCTCGAGGCTATCAAGGGTCTCGAAGCGGAAGGGCCCGAGGCGATGGGAGAGTTCAACCCGAGGTACGAATACTTCTACTCGCACGTGGAGCACTACCTGATCGAGCACGCGGGCGAGGAGGTGGCGGGCGAGATCAACATTGGGCGTACCCGGCCGGAGCCCTTGGCGCGGATGGTGGTGCGCGAGCGGCTGCTCGACGTTCTCGAGCACCTCCGGAGCTTCCGCACCGCCCTCCTCGACATCGCCGAGCGCGAGGCGGAGACCGTGATGCCCCAGTGGACCCACTACCAGCACGCCCAGCTTTCGACGGTAGGTCACTACCTGCTGGGCATCTTGGACGCTTTGGGGCGCGACGCAGAACGCTTGTTCGCTGCATACGGCACCGTGAACAGGTGCACTTTAGGTTGCGGAGCGCTGGCCGGCTCTTCCTACCCGCTCGACCGCCAGCTGGTCTCCGACCTGCTCGGGTTCGACGGGTACCAGGAGAACACTATAGAGTGCGTCTCGAGCAGCGACTTCACGCTGGAGACCTCGGCGGCGCTGGCTAACATGATGATAACTCTAAGCCGCCTCTGCGAGGATCTGTATACTTGGCACACGGAAGAATTCGACCTGGTCGTGATAAGCGACGAGTACGCCGGGTCGAGCAGCATGATGCCCCAGAAGAAGAACGCCTACCCCTTCGAGTACGTGCGGGCCCGCGCGGCGCACGCCGTTGGCGAGATGGCCTCCGCGTACGGGACGCTACACAATACCAACTTCCAGGATATCAAGGACGTCGAAGAGGAGGTCGTCTACCCGGTCTTCCGATCCTTCGACGAGACGTCCCGTTCGCTGAGGCTGCTCGAAGGCACCATCTCTTCCATGCAGTTCAAGCGCGAGAACATGCTCCAGAAAGCCGCACAAGGGTATGGCTCCTGCACCGAGCTCGCCGCCAAGATCCACCGGCAGACCGATCTCTCCTACCGCACCGCGCACCGGATCGTGGGGAACCTGGTGCTGCGCGCCTTTAAGCAGGGCAAAGCCGCCACCGATATCGATGCGGCCTTGGTCAACGAGTCCGCGAGGGAGATAATCGGGCGCGAGCTCGACATCGACGACGATCTTGTGCGCAACTCCCTCGACCCGACTGCGTTCGTGAAGGCTCACGACGTGCCCGGCGGGCCGGCTCCCGACAGGGTGCGCGAAGCAATCCGAAAGGCCCGTGCGATCCTGGACGACCACGACGGGCGCGTGTCCCGATCGCGCCAATCGTTGGACGAAGCGAGCTCGGAACTCAACGGACGCGTCGAGCGACTTGTGAGTAGGGTATAGGCATCGTCCGCCGCGGTTCAGCGCATCGCGCTCGGATGCTCTATCGTTGGCGTGCAAGAGAGCGAGCCCGCACCCCCGCCTCAGCAACAATGTACTCGGGCTTGGGGGAGCCCAACCCCGCTCATCCCGACCCTACAGGTGTTCGCTCCGTCACACGCCCTTGATCCTGGTAGCAGCGGTTATACTAAACTCCTAGTCTCGGTCTAAGATCCTGCACGGCGGCGCGGGGGAGGGAGATGGACTACCAGGCGGCGCGCGCGGGCGCGGGACGTATCGCGCCGGAGAAGTTGGGTACGAGGGCCAAGGTGTCGGTTCCGATCAACGCCGGCACCCACCACACCATAGCGCTTCTCCGGCGGGACTCGAACGGGGAGTACGAGCAGGATTGGCGTGATAGCTATCCGTCTGGGGTCGGGGCTCTGCAGGTAGGTGCGGAGACCGGGAGCATCATCTACCAGCGGACGACCTCTCCCGCGAGCGGGGAGGCCCTTGAGCGTTACGGGGTTGTTCGTGGCGATGGTCACGTAGACTGGGGTTCCGACGCGGATTGGGTCGTGGACTTCGGTCCCATGGGCGACGTCACCCGCCGCGGTCTGCGTAGTCCATCTTCGCACCTTCGCGTGAAGCCGGGACGGGTCCTTGCCCCGACGGGGGAGGAGGTCGCCGGGGGCGCGGTAGAGGAGGAGCAGGAGTTCGGCGGTACGACAGGGGGCGGCTCCGGCTGAGCCCAGCGTCGCGCGAGGGAACTTTTTTGGGTCGTATCTCCACGGCCTGCGTCGCGGAAATGGGGCTTCCGGCCGGGGGGCCGGGTCGCGTGTTTCGCGGTCTTCTAGCAGGCCGAGCGCCCGCAGGGCGTCCCTCGTGGTCTGGTGCTCGATGACTTCCGCGTGGTTCTTGCCTCAGCCGGCGCTCATCAGCCGGTGGCGGACCTGAGGCTTCACGTGGGTGAGCAGGACCTCGACGCCGCGGGAGCGGTACTCCGAGATCATGTTCTCCAGACCCTCGATGGCCGTCACGTCTATGCCGTTGACGCCTCGGCAGTCTATGACTAGCACCTTCAGGTCGGGCCTCTCGGCAGTGGCCGAGAGCAACCAGTCCTCCAGGAAGGAGATGTTGGCGAAGTAGAGGCGGGCGTCGAATCGGACGACGAGGACCCTCGGGGACGTACACCCTTCCGGGTAGCTGTTCTGCCCCAAAAAGGCGTCCTCGCGCTCCACGTACCCGAGCTCGACTATCCGCGGGTAGGCGGTGCGCCGGATGAAGACGAGCAGGGCGAAGAGGGCCCCGGCAATGATGCCCTGCTCGACCCCGACGAGGATGGTCAGGCACATGGTGATCAGGAGCACCAGCCCGTCGGACGCCCTTATCCGGAAGATGTGACGGGCTTCCTCGAAGTCGAGCAGCCCGTAGACCGCCACGAGGATCACTGCCGCCAGGGCTGCGTTGGGCAGGTAGTAGAAGAGCGGCGTCAGGAAGAGCAGGACTACCAGGATCATGAGCGCCGTCATGAGCCAGGCCCAAGGCTCGTTCCCTTCTTGCAGATCGGCTGTCGTCCAGGTCTTCCCTCCGTCCACGGATACGTCTAACCCGTTCGACGGAGCGCTCCCCGCCGGTTATCGCGTATCCTCGTACCGAGATCGGCCCCGCCGGCACCGTTTCTTCGTCCGTTGGCTGGCAGATGACGGAATTCACCGACAGTTCCCCCAGCATCAGGCCTTTTCTCCAGTCGGCAGTCTCTTCATTGACCTGAGACGGGAAGATCTTGTAGGCGTGGGTCTGGTAGTAGTTGGAAGAGGGCTCCTCTTGGAGTTCGATGCTGGCCAGCCACTTGACGCTGCGCGCCCCAATGTACCCGGGCGCCACCACCCGCAACGGCGCGCCGTGCTCGGGTGCGAGGGGTTCTCCGTTCATCTCGTAGGCCAACACGAGCTCCGGTCCCATCGCCAAGGCTATGGGACCGGAGCCCCCAAATCCGAACCTTTGGTCTTTCATCTCGATCTCGTCTAGGCCGGTGAAGGCGGCGTGCCTGGCCTCCGGCCCAACCCCCGCTGCCAGCAAGACCTCCCTTAATGGGACCCCGCCCCACTGGGTGTTGCCGATAGCCCCCGCGCTCCAGGGCACTTCCCCCGGGACCGGAGCCACCTCCATGAGGTCCTGGCGGCGGTTGCCCGCGCATTGCAGGGTCGCCGTTACGATGCTCTTGGAGAAGTTTTCGCGTATCTCCCAAAGCGAAAGGTGTAGCTGCTGTTGGACCATACCGGTGACGGAGAGACGGTACCGGCCGGCATCGATCTTGGGGATCGAGCCGTGGTTGCGGATGAAGAAGAGCTCCGTGGGAGTGGTGAAGCTCCGGCGAAGAAGTTGCGGATGAGATTCGGCGTTGAGTGGTTACTCCGTACGAGTGATCATCTCCGGATGCTTGCTGGGGGGATTTGTCATCGTTCGCTCCCTCCTTTGATTTTATCGGTATGGGTAC
>Ga0126313_10002446_pt1 | contig 10410 bp, 9 predicted proteins | sample Plot105A_FD_89954 | JGI IMG/M metagenome (GOLD analysis project Ga0126313, IMG submission 89954) | Serpentine soil microbial communities from UC McLaughlin Reserve, CA, USA - Plot105A | ecosystem: Environmental > Terrestrial > Soil > Grasslands | place: USA: UC McLaughlin Reserve, Lake County... | reverse complement strand
GCTGGTCGTACTCGTCCGGAGGCAGCGCCTGCGGCGGCGCCCCGCGACCCACCTCGACGGCTGAGGTCTTCCACTTCCTGAAGGTCAGCGTCACAGGGACCCGGGTGACCGTCACGCCCATCGACTCGCGGGGGCGCGCGTTCGACGTCATGACGTACGACTTCCCCGCCGATCCGGCGCCTCCACCTCCCGACGTCACGCCGCCGTCCGCGCCGGCGCTGACGGCCATCGCCAGCTCGGACGGCGTCGCCCTATCTTGGACCGGCTCGACCGACAACGTGGGGGTGACCGGCTACGAGATCCACCGCAACGGCGCGCTGCTGACCACGACGCAAGCAGGCGACACGAGCTACGGCGACACGACCGTCTCTCCGGATACGACCTACTCCTACAACGTGCGGGCCCGCGACGCCGCCGGCAACCTGTCGGACTCCAGCAACAACGCCATCGTCACGACGCCGGCGGGCGGCGGGGCGGCGGGGATCGCCTTCGTGAGGCAGGCCACGGGAGCGACTTACGTCTCCACGTCCGGCTTCAATGTCCCGATCCTCTCCACGAGCGGCGACACCCTGGTGGCATCGATCGCGGTACAGGCCGGCAGCACCACCTCGGTGGCGTCGGTGACGGACTCGGCCGGCAACACCTGGACCAAGGGCGCGGTCGGCTTCCTCTCGGGCTCCAACACCCGCATCGAGATCTGGTACAGCACGGGCGCCGCGCCGGTCTCGGGCGTCACGGTCAACCTCTCCGCCGCGGACCTCGCCAGCGCCAACGTATCGGAGTGGAGTGGCGTGGCCGCGGCCGGCGCGCTCGACTCCGCGGCCGGTCAGGGGAACGCCTCCTCGACCACGGCATCCACGCCCTCGATCGCGACCGCGAACGCCAACGACCTGATCGTCGGCGCGATCAACTTCCCGCTCGCGGTGACCTCGACGCTCGCCGGCGCGGGCTTCAACTCGCTCGACGACTTCACGGTCTCGACGGTCAAGGGGCGTGCCGCCTACCGCGTCGTCGCGGCAGCCGGGGGCTATTCGGTCGCCTGGTCGCTCTCGGGCGCCTCGACCAGCGGCGCGGCGATCCTGGCGCTCAAGGGGGCGCCCTAGGATGCCGCCGCTGCGCCGCCTCCTCGGCATCCTGGCCGCCAGTGTGGCTGTGATGGCGGGCTCGGCCGCCGAGGCCGCCGCGGACCCCGTGATCGCCGCCGCTGGCGACATCGCCTGCGATCCGGTGAGTCCTGAACACGGAACGGGAGACTTCTGCCGCCAGCGCCAGACCTCCGACCTGCTCGTCGGGGCCGGTCTCGCGGCCGTTCTGCCGCTCGGCGACATCCAGTACAGCACCGCCTCCATCGACAGGATCATGGCGGTCTACGACCCGACCTGGGGGCGGGTGAAGTCGATCAGCCGTCCGGTGATCGGCAACCACGAGGGCGGCTGGGCCGGCTACTTCGACTACTTCAACGGCAAGGGCGCTGCGGACGGGCCCGCGGGCCTGCGGGGCAAGGGCTATTACAGCTTCGACGTCGGCAGTTGGCACCTGATCGCGCTCAACTCGAACTGCGACAAGGTGCCCGGCGGCTGCCGCGCCGGCTCGGAACAGGAGCGCTGGCTCCGGGCCGACCTTGCCGCGCATCCGACCTACTGCACGCTGGCGTACTGGCACCATCCTCGCTACAGCTCCGGGCACGACGGCAGTTGGACCAGCGTGCAAGCGCTCTGGCAGGCCCTCTACGACGCTCACGCCGAGGTCGCGCTTGTGGCACACAGCCACGACTACGAGCGCTTCGCGCCGCTCAGCGCGGGCGGGGACGTGAATCGCGAACGAGGAATTCGGCAGTTCGTGGTCGGGACCGGCGGCGCCTTCTTCACCGGCGGACTGGACACGCTGATCGCCCACAGCGAGGTCGCGCAGAACGACGACTTCGGCGTCTTGAAGCTAACCCTCCACCAGTCGAGCTACGACTGGCGCTTCGTCCCAATAGCGGGGAAGACCTTCAGCGACGCCGGCAGCGGCTCCTGCCATGGCCCCAATCCACCGATGCCGGTGCCGGTGCCGGTCGACCCCGGCTCCTCGCCGCCCCCCGGTCCTGCGGTGGATCGGACCGCTCCCGTCATCTCGAGGCTGTCGCTCTCGCGCAGGCGCTTCAGCGTTCCCCCGAAGGGACGCGGCACGACATTTCGCTACACGGTCTCCGAGATCGCCGCCGTCAGGTTCCGGATCAAGCGCCGGGTGGCGGGTCGCGGGTACCGGTCCGTGGGCACGTTCACGGACCAGGCTGTGGCCGGGAGGAACAAGCGGCGATTCCGCGGCAAGCTCGACGGGAGGAGACTGCGGCCCGGCGCCTACCGCGCAGGTCTCGTCGCCACGGACTACGTCGGCAACCGCTCGGTGCGGAAGAGAGTGAGGTTCAGGGTCGTGCGCGGGTAGCGCTGAGACCCGCGGCTTACTCGCCCACCCGTGACCTGAGGAGCGCCGCGAAGCGCTCGCGCACACTGTCGCGGCGCCGCCCGTGATCCAGCAGTGCGCCGGGCAGCGGCTCGCCATAGTCGCCGGCGGCCGCCTCGAGCTCATGCAGATCGACGATCTCGACGCCGAGATCGTCGGCGACGTCTGCCACCGCCTCGCGCTGAGGGCGACCCCAGCGGGAGTAGATGGCCAGCGCCTCGACCCGGGCGATCTCGGCCCGCATCCCCTCGGAGTCGACCTCGATCCGGCCCCAGACGGTCACGATCCCCGACACGCCTCGGAAATCGACCTTCGAGAACTCACCGGTGGGGGAGTGGTAGGCGGAGATGCCGCAGCCGCACCCGGGCTTGGGGGCAGCGTGCTGCTCGCGCAGAAGGTCCTCTGGGCTGCGGAGGCGGTGGCACTCCGCGCGCAGTGTCGGCGCAGACCAGGAGACCGGGAAGTGGGGCGAGCAGAGCTGGCCGCAGGCGGGCCCGGTGCGGAAGATGCGCCAGTTGCGGAAACCTACGATTGGCTCGATCAGGTCGGGAGCCCCCGTCTCGACCAGACCCCGCTCCGCGATCAGACCTAGGCGTACAGGCCTTCGCTCGGAGGCCACGGTGCTGTGCGGGTCGCCGGGCCCTGCCACCGGTTCGACCCTGATCGAGAGCTGGGACATTTGGTCAGCGCCTGTCGTGGTTCGGGCGAACTCTAGATGAGCGCTCGGGCGTACAGGCCGTGGTTCCCGGTGAGCGCGGCGTTTGATCCTCGTGCTGGAAAGATGGTGCCGTGGTCACGGCGCTGATCTCGGACCTCCACCTCGGCACGCGCACGAAGGCCGACCTGCTGGGGCGGCCGGAGCTCCGGGGGCGGCTGCTCGCCGAGCTTGTGGGCATCGACCAGCTCGTGTTGCTGGGGGACTCGATCGAGCTGCGCGACGGGCCGCTCGAGGACGCGCTCACCGCCGCGAAGCCCTTCTTCGAGGACCTGGGAGAGGCCATGGCGGGCCGGCGGGTCACGGTCGTTGCCGGGAACCACGACTACCAGCTCGCCTCCCCATGGCTTCAGCGCAGGCGGGCCGGGGAAAGCGCTCGGCCGCTCGGCCTGGAGCACCTCTCGAGACCGATGGGCAACGACCCGCTCGCTCGCCTGGCGCAACGGATGAGCGGAGCCGAGCTGGTGCTCGCCCACCCGGGCGTCTGGGTGCGCTCGGACGTGTACGCGACGCACGGTCACTACCTCGACTGCCACAACCAGGTGCCGACCTTCGAGTGCCTCGCCAGGGCGGTCAGCGAGAGGTTGCTCCGGGCGCCGGAGGATGGATACCGAGTGCCGGACGATTACGAGGCGGTGCTCGCGCCGCTGTATCGACTCCTGTTCCGGATCGCACAGTCGCGGCGCGTCGCAAACGTGGGCAAAGGCCTGGTGAGGGAGTGGGAGAGGCTCGCCGGGTATCGCGGCCCGCAGGGCCAGACGAGCCGCGCGCTCCGACGGCTGGTCGTTCCGGCGGCACTGAAGGCGCTTGATCTGGTCGGCCTGGGAGCATTTCGCCATGACACGTCGCAGGCAGATCTGCGGCGCCCGGGGCTGACGGCAATGGCGCAGGTAGTGGATTGCCTGCGGATCGAGGCCGACCACGTTCTGTTCGGCCACCTCCATCGCCCGGGGCCGCTCGACGGCGACGCTCGGGGATGGAAGACGGGGCGCGGTATGCAGCTCATGAACACCGGCAGCTGGGTCTACGAGCCCGCGTACCTTGGGGCGACGCCCGCGGACAGCCCCTACTGGCCGGGAAGCTGTGCCTTCGTCCGGGACGACGGTCCACCCGAGTTGAGACACCTGCTGCGTGACCTCAGCCACGAGGAGCTCCGCGGAGGCCGCTGAACCGTCTCTCCCAGGGATTTGTCCATGTGGGCGGGGGCCCCTATTTTATTGGGTCATGGCGGAAAGCACGATGCGTGAGGTCGAGCGTTTCCTCGATCTGCCGTACCACATCGTGCTGATGCGAGACCAGGAGGGCGGCGACGAGGCGCGCTGGAAGGCGCGCGTCGAGGAGCTTCCCGGCTGCGAGGCTCACGAGGAGACCTCCGAGGAGGCGGCGCGGGCGATACAGAAGGCGATGGAGGACTGGATCGCCGCCGCCCTCGCGAAGGGCGCCGACGTGCCGGAGCCGAAACGCCCGTCGAGCCACAGCGGTCGCCTGCTGCTACGGATACCCCAGACGCTTCACGCCGAGCTGACCCACAGGGCCGAGCGCGAGGACACCAGCCTCAACGGCTACATCAGCAGCGTGCTCGCCGGCGCAATAGGCTGGCACCACACCGGCGACCCCACGGCAGGTCGGTCCAGCGCGCCGGGCCGGGGTGCCCCACGCTCCCGCCTCCTCTCCGTCGCGATCATGGCGAACATCGTGGTGGTGCTGATCGCCGCGATGGCCGCGATCGTGCTGCTCATCGTTGCCTGGAAGCACGGCTGGTGAGCCGCGACGCCCTCCAGCTTCTGGCTCGGCAATCCCCGCCCCAACCCTCGAGTCGGAATCGAGTCGCGTAGGACCAAGCCGCGACTCGGGCGGTCCGGCCTACCGGATTACCCTGAACATGCTCGACCCGAGCGCGCGCCCATAGCGGTGTGCGGAACGCCGGCCGAAACCCGGCCATACATACCAGCGATAGCGGCCCGGCGCGAGACGGAAGCGCTTTCCTCGGAAGCGCCAGCTGCGGTGAAGTTGCAGCTGGGCCTCGCGCGGCCAGTCGGTGAGGATCTTGCCCTTCCGGTAGAGCTGCACGTTGTAGTACGTGGCTCGTCGGACGGGCTTCCACGTCAGCAGAGGCGGCTTACGAATGCGCGCACCACGGCGCGGACTGAGGAGCTTGGAGGCCGTCGGCACCGCGTTCACCTGGCTTTCGGCCCGGTTCCCCGCCCGGTCGATCGCCGCAACCGAGTATCGGTAGCGAGCTTCGTTCTTCAGCCCGCGATCGGTGTATCCAGTGGCCTGCCCGACGAACAGGCTCACCGGCGGCGCGCCGGGCGCGAAGCGAACGACCTCGATCGCCTCGGCCTCGGGCGCTGGCAGCCACGCGAGCACGACCCGCCGGTCGCCAGGTCTTGCCGTGACGAGTGGGGGTGGCGGCGGCGTCGCGTCGTAGTTGAGTCCGAACGAGCCGACGCCGACGTTGCCGGCGACGTCACGGCAGCTGCCATTTACGAGGACACCGGGGCCTTCGGGACCCCCATAGGTCGTGCTGCTGCATGACGCGACGCCTGAGGTCGCGTCGCTGCCCCCGAATACGAAGTCCACCGGATGATTGAACCAGCCGTTGTAGTCGGGGGGGCGGCTCGATTGCGGGGCGAGCACCTGCGGTGGCGTGCGGTCGATGCCGATCCAGACCTTCTTCGTAATCGTCGTGTCCGGCCACTCGACCGTACATGAGCGCTCAAACCGCGCCTCGCCGGTGAACGTGTCGCTGTCGCAGCCCGTTGGGGGAGTCGGAGCGACAGGGTCCCAGCCCCAGTTCAAGACGACGAAGTTCGTGGTGTACCAACGGTTGCAGCCGTCGCGCGTTGATGGCGGCGTGTCGCAGCTCGCGGTGACCTGCTGCGCCTCCGCGGCCGAGAGAGAAGGGCTCGCGAGGCATGCCAGCGTGATGGCGAGCGCCAGGCGGACGCGCACCCGCTTCTAGACCCTCCACTCCCGGGACAGCCGCGCCGTCAGCGTAAGCAAGGAGGCGCCCGCCAGGACGAGGGTCAGCAGCGCGAAGACGATCAGCTGGCCCGGGGGTGAGTCGGTGTCCGCATCTGTTCCTGTGAAGGGCGATAGCGGCAGGCTTTCGCGGAAGATCGAGCTGGGGGCCGGCGGCGTGACGCTCGCCCGCTGTTTGGCTTCGTGGCCGGTCCGCGCCTTTCGGGGCGCCTGACGCGCAGCGTTTCTCTTCCCTCGTGCTCCCCGGCGCGCGACGCGCGACACTGGCGGGCTGCTCCCGAGTTCCGGCGCCGCCTCGTGGGAAGACGATGTCGCGCCAATCGGTGCGCTCGAAGCGGGCGCGGTTCCCGTCGCGTACCGTGTCGTCGCGGCGGGCGGACGGGGCGCCGACGGCGTCGTCGACTCGACTCTGGCGGAATCTGAGTCGGAGTCGGGCGCTGGCGCTGCGTCTGGTTTGGGTGCGGGTGTCGCGGGCCAGGGGTCGGGACCAGAGACTCCACCGGACTGAGCGCCGGCGGGCGGGCCGGAGAATGCTGTGAGGAGCGCTGCCGACGCGGCGACCGCGACAAGCGTTTGCGCTCGCCCTCTCGTCGGCGAGACTCGCCGGATCCGCGGGATAGATGGCTGGGCTTTCGGCGCCAAGGTTTACGACCTCGTCTGGATGAGGCCGATGCTGGTCGCGTTACGGTTGAGGCACGGAAGCACGCGTAATCGTCTCGCTGCCGTCGCTCGGGTGCCATCGGCCGTATGGCGGATATCGCAGAGCGGGTCGGTGCTCTCCGTGTCAACGGCCATCGGTCTCTCCCCGGCGGCGACCATCGAACCTCCCCGCCGGCGGACATGATTTCTCCACTCTTGGACGCCTGCTCTGGACGCAGATCCAGACAGCCGGTCCTCGACGTCGGGCCGTCGCGGCGGCGCGGCGCCCGGCGAACCGACGACGACTGGAGAGCGTGCGGTCCTGTGCGAACCCGCCGTCCGCGGTCGCCTGCCGCCGGTCCGAGTGGCAGCGGTGCGAGACTGCCGGTATGGCCGTGCGTCGCTTCCGTCCCGCCGCTCGGGTAGCCCTTTTCCTCGCCGCGCGAGGGCGCTGCGCGGCGTGCGGTGAGCCGTTGCGGCCGGGCTGGCATGCCGATCACGTGCGGGCGCTGAGCGCAGGCGGCGAGACGAAGCCGGCGAACGGGCGCGCGCTGTGCGCGCGTTGCAATCTCGCGAAGGGCGCGCGGCCGGCGTGATCGCGCCGCGACCGTGGCAGGCGGAGTTCCTCGCGCACCACGCCGGGCACCCGCGCACTGACTTCCTGCTCGTGGCGACCCCCGGGGCGGGCAAGACGCTCGCCGCCTGCCAGGCGATCCGCGCGGCGGGCGCCGCCCAGGCCGTCGTCGTGTGCCCGACGACGGCCCTGCGCGCGCAGTGGGCAGACGCCGCGGATCTGCTCGGTCTGCACCTGGACCCGCGCTGGCGCAACGCGGACGGCGCCTGGCGGGACGAGGTCGACGGCGTTGCGGTCACGTATCAGCAGGTCGCCTCGGCGCCGGACCTGTTCGCGCACCATCTCGCGCGGCCGACGTTCGTGGTGCTCGACGAAATCCACCACGCCGGCGAGTCGGCGACGTGGGGCACGGCGTTGCGCGCGGCGTTCGACGGCGCGCGCCATCGGCTCGCGCTGTCGGGCACCCCGTTTCGTTCCGATGCGCGGGCGATCCCGTTCGTGCGCTACGACGAGGACCGCCGTTGCGCTCCGGACTTCGTGTATGGCTACGGCGACGCGGTTGGCGAGGGTGTGTGCCGGCCTCTGGCGTTCCGGCTGCTCGACGCGACTCTGCGCTGGCGCGTGGATGCGCAGGAGACGATCGCCGCGTTCGCCGACGAGCTCGATCCGACCGACGACGCGCGTCGGCTGCGGACCGCGATCGACCCGTCGACGCCGCTGCTGTCGCAGATGCTGCGCGACGCCGACGCGCTGCTGCTCAAGGCGCGCGCCGTGATCCCGGACGCCGCAGGGCTGGTGCTGTGCGACGACCGCGCGCACGCGCGCGCGACGGGCGCGTTGCTGCGCACCATCGCGGGCGAGAAGCCGGTCGTGGTGGTCAGCGACGAGCCGCAGGCGCACGCCCGGATCGACCGCTTCGCGCGCGGCGACGCGAGCGCGCCGCGCTGGCTGGTCGCGGTGAACATGGTCAGCGAGGGCGTCGACGTGCCGCGCCTCGTCCTCGCCGCGTATGCGACGGTCAAGCGCACCGATCTGTTCTTCCGCCAGGCGGTTGGGCGCGTGGTGCGCCGCCGGGGCCACGATCCGGGCGACCTCGTGGCCACCGTGTTCCTGCCCGCCGACCCGACGCTGACCGGGTGCGCCGAGCGTGTCGAGGTCGAGCTGCGCCAGCAGGTCCTCGACGAGGCCGCGGCGTTCGATGTCGACCCGCCGCCGGGACTCGCGCGCCGGGTTGACTTCCAGCCGCTCGACGCACAGGTCGAGCCGGGAGGAATGATCGTTGCCGGCGTGCATTATGCGCGCGCCGAGGTGGACGCCGCGCGCCGGCTGCTGTGCGAGCTTGGGCAGTCCGAGCGCGCGCTCCGCTCGGTGCTCGAGTTCGTGCGCCGGGAGCGGGTCGGCCGCCCGCCTGCGCCGCCCGCACCTGTACCCGCGCACCGCCGCGTCGAGCACAAGCGGCGCGCGCTCGACCGCCTCGCCCGCCGCTGGGCGCAGCTCCGACGCGAGATCGACCCTGGCTACACGTGGCCGCAGGCGCAGGCGCGGGTCAACCGCGCGATGGGCGTTCGCCGCCGCGCCGACGCCGGCGAGGCGCAGCTCGACGACGGATTGGCGTTCGTGCGCTCCGAGCTCGCCAAGCTCGCCCGCGACTACCCGGAACAGGCCGAGCAACTGCGGATTCCCGCGAGCGTCGAGGCGATCGCGGAGCGCGCGGGCGTCGCGACCGGCGAGGGCTGATTCAACCCGTCGGCCCCCGTGCACGTGGCACGGCTGCGCCTCGTGCTGGCGATTGCCCAACCGCCGCGGCCGCTGCGCCGTCTCGAACGCTACGACGGCAGCTTCTCGAGCGTGAGCGGCGGGCATCGGACGCGTCCGCTCGCGAAGCGCCCGACAGGGTGCTCGAGCCGGACGGTGGCGGCGTGATCGTCGAGCCCGACGACCGTGCCATGCAGGCCGACCAGGTAGCGCGGGCTGACCTGACCGGTGATGCGGACGACATCCCCGACGCACAGCGTCGCCAGCGCCGTGGCAGAGCGAACGGTGAGCAGGAGCCGCCGCCGCGCTTCCACCGCCGCCGCAAGCGCGCTGAGGTGATCGTCGAGCTCGCCCGCCGCGATCGCCTCGAGCAGCGAGCGCTCGTCGTCGCCCGGTGCCTCACGCCTGGAACGGTGGCGCGAGCTCACGCCGCGACCGCGAACCCGTCGCTGCCGAGCGAGGCCCTGAGTGTTCGCATCACGACGATCGGATCGTCGTGCGGCCGGGCGACATATAGCGGACGACCGCGCTGTCCGAACGCGATCGCGCACGGCTCGCCCAACTCACCGAGGAACCCGCGAAACCTGCCCCAAATCGGGATGCCGTCGGCGGCACGCGCGACCAGGCGCACAAGTGGCGCGATCACGGCTCGGCGAACCCCGGGGCCCGCGCGATTTCGCTCGGCGACATTCCCGTTGCACGCAGCCGGCGCACCTCGTCAGGGAGTTCTCGATCGATCACACCGGAATTGCAGCGCGCGCACCGGACGGCTCGGCCGCGGTCCAGGCGCGCGCGGGCCGCTGTGGCCGCCTCCCCGTCATGGCCGGCGCGCGCCTTACCGGCTCACACCCCGCCCACACCGTGCGCAACGTGACGGTCCAGCCCCACGCCAAGGGTGCGGTCCGGGACTGGAGCGAGATCGCGCGTCCTCAGTCCAGCCGCTCGGGAAGCACCCGCAGGCCTTGATCGTGGGCCGCGTTCGAGAGCCCCTGGTCCCAGGTTGCAACGCACAACTCAGCCCGCGGCAGCAGCAGCGCGGACGCCAGATGCAGTGCGTCCAGGCTCCGCAAGGCGCCGGCGAACGCCAGCGAGGCGGCGCGCTCAGCGAGGTCCTGGTCGACCTCGACGACGCCGAACGACGGCCACTCCTGCGTGAACCGCCTCACGACCGACTCGCCGGCGACCAGGCCGACAGCGCGCGCAGTCTCGACGAAGCCGACGCGGCACATGAACCACCCGCTCGCCGCCTGCATCGCCGACCGAACGGCATCGCTGCCCGGCTCCGCGACGTACCGCT
>Ga0126313_10002445_pt1 | contig 10411 bp, 14 predicted proteins | sample Plot105A_FD_89954 | JGI IMG/M metagenome (GOLD analysis project Ga0126313, IMG submission 89954) | Serpentine soil microbial communities from UC McLaughlin Reserve, CA, USA - Plot105A | ecosystem: Environmental > Terrestrial > Soil > Grasslands | place: USA: UC McLaughlin Reserve, Lake County... | reverse complement strand
TCAGCCTGCGGACCTCGTCGGCTTCCATCCTTCTGCCGGCGGCGATGTCTTCAACGGCCCCGGTGAAGACCGACTCGGCCAGACGGGTCAGCGACTCCCGGTGGGCAGGGGTGAAGTCGGTCCGCATGAACCTGTCCGCTGCGTTCTTATACTCATGCCGCTGCTCCAGCTGCGGTTCGATCCCCAGCCGGTCAAGTGCGCCGCGTAGGAACGTCGTCTCGACACCTACTCCGAGCATGCCGATATTTCCGCCCGGTTGGAGCCACACCTCATCGAAGCCCGTCGCTAATACGTAGGCAGCCATGTCGGAGACTTCACTGAAGCTCTCGGCCCACGCGACCGTCGGCTTGCCGTGCGACGCGAATGCCCGTACGCCCTGCCGCAGCTCCTGCATCGTCGCCCAGGGCAGCGCGCCGCCGACCTTGGCGACCAGCCCGACCACCTGTCGATCCTCGCCGGCCTCGTGCAGGGTTCGCAGAGTCGGACGCAGCTGGGGCCGGCCACGGGCGCGTAGTCGCGCGACCGGATCGTCCGGGGTCGGATCGACCGGCACCTCGGTCAGGTCGAGCTCGAGCAGAATCGGGGGCCTGCGGAAGGGGAGTGAAGTCATGGCGTCCACGGTAGGCGGACCCTGATCGATGGCGACCTGGCTTGACCCGTCGACGTCCGACGTGCTCGGAGTCGAACTCGTTCGATTGAGTCACGCGAATGCAGACTCCCAAGTCACCCGAGAAGAACACTGGGAGACCCAGTTCAGCGCCGTAACAGTAGCCGACCCACGATGCCGAGCAGCAATGCCCCGGACGCAAGCAGCAGGATGACCGAGACCGCGCCGGAAAGGGCGACTAAAGACATCATGCAGGCGATAGTGATTAGCGCGGGCTGAAGCCCGCCAGCGCGGGAGAATCCGTCTGTCGTCGCCGCGAGCCCCGCCAGCATCACGAACCCCCCGACGGCCAAGATCAGCACGAGCTGATGATGACCGCCGAGGGTGACGACTTCGGTGAGCCTGGAAGTCTCGTCGAGCCAGTCGCCGGCGGCTACCATCCACGCGATCGCCATCGCATCCAGCATCGCGACGATCCACAGCCAACGGCGGGTGCGTCGTGACAACACAATGCCGCCTGCCAGCTGTGACCGCGGAATCAGCACCGTCACCACCGCCAGGCGACGAGCGGATACCACAGGCAAAGCTCGTCATGACGGGGCGGCGTTGGGGCGATGATGCCGAAAATGATCGGGTCCAATGCAACTCTCGACACATAGGTGCTAACCGCCGATGCAGCCCCGCCGATTGCCGCGTCCAGCACCCGTACTGCTCGTGCCACATCAGGATGTGCCGGCACTCCTCCGACGAGCCGCCGTGCGACGTCATCGGTACAGGTTCTTGCGCCGATTTTCAGTGCGGGCAGGAACTCTTGAACAGGTCCGTCAGGATCCAGTTCGTGAGCGATCGCGAGGCGCTGGAACGGTACGCCCAGCTCCGCGATCCGTTTCAACTCAGTACGTTGTTTGCGAGGGACCACGCTACGTTCGTGCGAACCACGCAGTGGATCCCGCTCGACTGGTCCGTAGATCCAGGCAGTGCCACTACTGTCGAGGGCGGCCGTAGGACTCTCGCTCCACCGCAGCACAATCGGAGCGTGCAGGGAGGGCCATTTCTGATGTACGTCACTGTGCAAGCTGGTGAGCTCTCCGCGGCTCAGCCGGTCCGGACGTTGGGGCGAGAGTCGTACATCTAGTCCGTTCATACCAAGCTCCTTTCAGAACCGTCCGGTGAAACCGTGCACAAAGGTGGCGAGGACGAATAGGGCGATTGCAGTGCCGATAATGAGGGTGGCGGTCCCAAGCAGCGTGACTACGCCGGCCACTGCGGCGATGGTTAGTCCGACCACCTCCCTGCCGTCGCACCATGACAACCCTCGTGTGGCTGGAGCCAGTCCGGCCAGGCTGACGACGTAGAGGAGAGCGCAAGTCAATAGCAAGACTTCATGACGGTTGAGCGTGGCCACAGAACAGATCGGCCCGTCGCAAGCGATGTTTTCGTTGAGTATTGTGGCCAGCACTGTGGCCCACAGAAGCTGGACGGGCACCAAAGCCGAGAGAACCCATCGAAGCCGGCGTGGGATTGCAATCCGCTCGCGACTCCACAACTGGCTGTTCAGAAGGAAGTCATCTAGGACGCCGCTATTGATCTTCGATGCCGAGAACCTGGGGGCGGGGAATCGGGGTTCCGGGTGCTCGGGCAGGCCCTCGATGTCGCGTGCCGGGAGGCTCACAACTTGCTGGGTCACAGTTCAAGATTGGGAACTCGGGGAACCGAACGCTACAAAAGGTCCCGCACTGGGACCACTGCTTGCCTCAGCTGGCTTGACTTTGGTAGGCCACCGCCAACTCGGCAACGAGCGGCCTTGCCGGACCCTTCACCATTGAAAGCAAGATTTCGTCGGCCGGTTCCCTGCCCGGCTCCCGTAGCTGCCTCAGCAACCTCGCGTCGCCCCGTTCGGCGACGCGGTAAAGGTCGGTTGCCGACGGCCCACCGGCGAATAGTGGCCCCTCGGTCTCCCCGTCGCTGGTGCCGGGCTGCAAAAGTCTCGCAATCTCCCGAAGCCGGCGCGCCGGCGCAGCGGCGGCGCATGGCAGCTGCGCGAGTGCGGCAAGTCCCCGCCATTCACGAAGCAATAGGACGGCTCGCCGAACCCGCTGCAGATCTTCGTCTGTGTCGTCGAAGCCTTCCTGAGCACTGAACAGGGCGTCATACACGTCCGCGCGGACCTCCGCAAGGGTTGAGCCGCGCAGCGGCATCGTGCATTCGAAGTAGGGTGGCGAAGCAGTCCGCTCGTCAACTTCGTTCCGCAGCGTCAGTAGGGCGACGCTGCGCGCGTCACCCGACCGTCGGCTCACTAAGCGGGCCATTAACCTTTGGGTGATCTCCGGATCCAGCTGGCGTCTGAAAGCGGGCACCCGGACAAGGACTGCCTCTTGGCCATTTGCCTGGGTGCCGGAGAGGACAATCTCGTTCGACTTTGGGTGGTTGCCTAATCGGAACACCCGCGCGCGCACGTGATGTGGATTGATCATGCTCGCACCAGAACCTGCCGGAGCCAGCGGTTCAGCTGCATGCCGAGGTTGGGAATGGGATTGTGATAATTGATTTCCGTTGACGTGGAGCTCACTGATCAATGTGACCCAGCAGTCGAGAACGGCAGATAGCTCTGTGTCCGGTTCGGACACCTGTCCGGCGAGATGGTCGTAACCGTCCAAAAGCTCTTGTAGCGAAAGGTAGAAGAAACTCGGAAGTGGACGGTCATGCGCGGCAAGCTCACGAAGGAAATGGGCGACGCCAGCCGATGACCGTCGGGCGAGGCCAAGTGCGTCATTGATGACAACGTCGCGAACCTCTGCGCCCTCGGGTAGGGCGAGTGCCGCACGGCTCCTCGCTACTGCCCGCTCCGCCGCAAGTAACGGTTCTTCTAGCGGTAGCTGTAACCACCGGTCCAGGCCGTCCGCCACGGCAACCCGCAACCATGGGCTGGCACGTGCGGAATCTACGACGAGCCTCTCCTCGTACCTCAGTGCGCCGGACAGCCAATTGCCGACAATGACACCTAACTCCTTGGTGGCCTTCTCGCCGATGAGGGCAATCGACAGTGGCTCAAGCGTTGGACGCCAGGAAGTGATGGTTAGGCGACGCCAGCGCTGCGGCCTGGCCAGATCCAGGGCCAGTTTGACCCCCGCGCCGAGGTGGGCTTCATGTTCCAGCGTGGCAGGACCATCCGGGGGGCACGTCGTGAGCACAACCTGATGTTTGGTTTTCTCCTCGCCATTGAGGAGTGTTACGCAAACCAGCATGGCTGCCTCACAGTTCGCCTGACCCAACAACCATCTCAGGCCAACGACACGGTGCCAAGCACCAACGCCCTGGATTTGCGGCAGGAGCAGTCAAGTGGCGCTGGGCAACATCTCAGCCGGATTCAGTAGTGGAGATCCTGTATCCACAGGCGGGCATGCTCCCACGCACGGCGGCGCCCAAGGCGGACCGGCATGTCAGCGCTCGCCATAGCTCGTGGAGTAAGCAGGCGGTTCGCGAGTCTCAGCTGCGCCGCGGCCCGCAGGCCGCGGTGGCCTCCGATATCCAGCCACACACTCTTGCTGACGTCGCCTGTCCGGGGAAGGGCGAGCTTGCGTAGGTTGCTCGCACGCCGGCATAAGTCACAACGCGTCGGCGTCACCTGATAGTCATGGCGCCCGGTTCCGCTTTTCGCTCGGTACCAGCTGAACGGAGAGAACTCGATCTCGAACATGAATTGGATGTACGCCTCGACCAAGTGGTCCCTGGGAGAGCTGTACTTGACCAACTGCCTCATGAGGTCCGCGATCAGCGTTTGCTCACGCCAGACGATCCGCGCCAGTCGCCACGTCGAGCTCGCCAATGTCGAATGACTGTCACCGAACGGAATTTGTGTCGGGTGTGCCAGCCGGCCGCCGTGGATGTCTGGCCGGGTCAGTCCTGAGGGCAGCATGGCTGCTGCATCGAAGAGTTGACGTCGAGCCGACGCTACGTCACCGGCCGCTTGGGCGCGTAGCGCGCCAGCAGCCGTTCGCACCACAACTGCGATCCGTGCCACTTCCAGAGGATCCTCAGCAGTCGTGTCGCGACGACATAAGTCCAGGGCTGCGAGCCAGTCACCGACTTCCAGGGCGAGAATCGACCTTGGCAACCAATGCTGCTCCCTGGTGACCATTTCTACCTACACGACGAACACCAGGGAGCGGGTCGTAATGGGAACCTGCGTTGGACGTCGACCTCGTCGGTTTTCGCATCGCCGTTCCTGGAAGCTTGCCGGAGGGTTGTGCCGAGATTGTCGGATTGCAGCGTCAGCGCGACTGCGATCGGGTGACAGCCAGCTGGGAATGATGACGGCCAAGGCCATTTCGGTCACCTCCCGTCCCGCAAGTATCTTTCGAGACAGCTTGACAGTAGATCTGTGGCACTTGGCATGTCAATTAAAAATCAAGAGTTGTTTTCTGAAAAAAACTCTAGACTTTGAGACTGAGGCGCTAGTCTACAGGTGAAGCTGTCTGGCCAGAGCAAGCGACACCCTTGAGTTACTTCAAAATTGTAATTCAGCGTGCTAGCGTCAGCCCATGGTTCCAAACCATGGGCTATACGAGCGCGTGTTGAGCGCTATGGAGGACGAGTCAGGAGTAAGCCGGAGCGTCTTGGCCAGCGTTCTGGCGCGTGTCATGATCAGCGCCCCCGCCGACATCGCTCGAGCCGACATCGCTAGAGGCTCAATGCTGTCGCGGCGGGTGCCGCTCAACGCCAGCGCGGTCAGCAGGGCGGTCGGCGCGCTGGTAACGCAAGGGCTTCTTACGGAGGACTCGACAAGGCCTGACGAGGACCGAGCCGGTCGTCCTATCAAGCCACTTCGTCTCAACAACGACCAGTGGGGCTTGATGGGGATCAATGTGATTCATCACCGTGACAAACCCATTCGCCTCACTGGCGTGGTAACCCGCCTTTGCGGTGATGTCCTCACCAAGCCTGACCAGGAATGGGGCCTGCCCGACGAGGTTGATTTCGACTCTGCTGCCGCTCTCGCGGACCAGATCAAGCAGTTCCACGACGATCTGCTTGACGGACTCGCCGAGCGACCTCAGTTGCTGGGGATCGGAGTGGAGGTCTCAAGCCACGTTCATGAAGGTCACATCATCGGCGCCACACATGGTGGGGTTTCTAGCGACGAAAAGAACGATCTGCTGACGCCACTTCAACAGTCTCTAGAAACGCCGGTCACAATCGACAACGACGTCAACGTCCTCGCCGTCTATGAAACCTACCGCCGCAAGTATGAGGAGCAAGATATTGCTCTGGTGGCCGTTCTCCAGGACGGCGTCGGCGCATCGCTCATCGTTGATGGGCACGTCTACCGTGGCGGTGGCGGACTAGCAGCAGAGCCCGGACACCTCACCGTGACAGTGGAGCGCCCCACGTCACGAAAAGCAAACGACGACCGACCAGGCTTCGATGAGCCCTGTCTCTGCGGAGAGGGCCAGCATGTCGATTGCTACGCAGTCCCAACGCGGCTTGCCGTGGAATTGGCAGTCCAGGACTTCAGCGACGCAGCCCATCTACCTGCCCGCGATGATTCAGGTCAATGGACCGACGCCGCGGCCGTATTCGGCGCGGGTGGCCAAGCCCTCGGCCAGGCGGTAGCCAGCATTATCAACATCGTCAATCCCTCTCGCGTCGTCCTGCGCCTTCCCTCGGTTCTGGCGAATCGCGGGAATGAGTCCGCATCTGGGCAGTATCTGAGCGAACTGGAGAAGGCGGTAACCAAACACAGCTTTTCTAGAGGGGCCGCGGATGCGCGTGCCGGAGAGGACCATCTCACCATAGAGGAACTCGATCCCGACGTGGCCAATCCAGAGGGTCCTCGATGCGCTGCGATGCGTGCTTTCGACGAGTTCATCATGCATGCGCGTGGTAGGGATCACTGCACTCGGCGACGTTCCCATCGCCGCGTAATTTCGGCGGCCTGAAAGTCCATCCCGGCGGATGCCCCGAATGTCGGTCGAAGCGCGCGGAGCCGCCAATATGCGCTGACGGGCAAGCGAACTGTCACCTCGCATCACGATGGGCACCAGTGCCCGCGAGGAATGGGCGTGCTTGGCAACATCCTCAAGATGCGGAGGAGCGGGCGCGGATCCCAGAACGATGCCCAGCCCCGCCCACCCCCGTGAGGCCTCGCCCAAAATGACCGCGGGCACGATCAAGAGTTCTCGAGGATGCCCTTCAGTCTGGAGAGGTCCTTGGTGGTCGCGCGGCGCATCGCCCGCTCCATCACCGGAGCCGCGAGTCGGGAGAAGCCGGCCGGCTCACCGCGATTGCGCAGGGTCATGCGGGTGCGAACAGGGTCGAGTTCGTGCCAGGAGTAGGTCGTTTCCATGGGGAAGGGACCGTCCGCCGTCTGCATGACCAGCCGCTCTCCCGGCACGAATTCGGCGATCTCATAGGTGTAGATCAGCCGCCTTCCGAGGAAGTGAGCCACGAACTCCAGCCGGGATCCGATCTGCGCCGGCGGCGGCGTCTGCCACGTAATTGACTCGATGTTGGCGTACCAGGCGGGCGCATTGGTGGGGTCTGCGGCGTACTGGCTGACCAGCTCTCGGGGTCGGCGGATCACCGTCTCCACTTCTACGTTGACAGCCACATCAGTTCCCTCCGGGTGAGGCGGCTAGAAGCTGGCGTACGGCACCGGCGTTCCGGTTTCGGCGTACGAGGCGAGCCTGCCCAAAATGTGCGCCCAGTGGTAGGAGACGATACGAAACATCGCATCGGCCTCCGCAAAACCCCGGTGATCGAACAACACCAGCGTCCCGCCTTCCGGCTTAGGCCCTAGACCGAAAGCGATATCGGTGTCGATCCACTGGGGCGGCCCACCCACACAATGCCAGGCAACGCGATCCGGTTCAGCGGAGTCGACGATCCGCAGATCCCACGTCATCGGCGCATCGGGGAACGACACCTTGACGACCTGGCCGACAGCCGACGGAACCTCGGCCCTGGTACTCCACCAGCCTGCGAGGCCCTGCTCAGTGGTGAGCGCGTCGAAGACTGCTGCTGGCTCGGCCGCAATGTCGAACTGCATGAGTATGTCGGGCATAGCGCCTCCGGTCATCCAATTTTAGTGAAGACTAAAGTTACTAGTCGACGTGACTGCTCCGCAAGCTTTAGCGACTGCTAAAATTCTGGGCGTGGACCCGGTGCGCGTGGTGAGTGAACCGCGCCGCCGAGAGATCCTGCGGCTCATCTGGGACGCCGAGCGCCCGGCGAGCGACATCGCTGCCCACTTCGACGTGACCTTTGGGGCGGTATCCCAACATCTCGGCGTACTGCAGGATGCCGGGCTCGTCAGCGTGCGCAGGGACGGCACGCGCAGGTTCTACCGAGCCGATCGATCGGCGCTCCGTCCGTTTGCGAGCATGCTTCGATCGATGTGGGCGGCGGAGCTCGACACGCTTGCAGTCCTTGCCGAGGAAGCCGAAAAAGGAGCCACGCAGCCCTCTGGCAAGGCGAAGCCGGGTCGCCGTGCCAGGGGGCGATCCGACCGATGACCGAGGACAACACCGAGCTGGTCGTGGAGCGCCGGGTGGCTGCTTCACCGGCCACTGTCTTTTCGTTCTTCGCCGACCGCGATCAATGGCTGCGCTGGCAGGGCGTCGAGGCAGACATCGACCCCCGACCCGGAGGGCTCTTCCGGATGAACGTTCGCGGTGACGGATTCGCGTCAGGCCGGTTCGTGGAGATCGAGCCGGATCGGCGCATTGTCTTCACGTGGGGGTGGGAGATGCCCGGCAATCCAGTAGGGCCGGGCTCCTCGATAGTAGAGATCGATCTGATCCCAGACGGCGTCGAGACCATCGTCCGCCTCATCCATCGCGGCCTGCCCGACGAGGCGTTGGAGACTCATGGGCAGGGCTGGGAACACTACATCGGTCGGCTTGCGATTCGGGCCGCCGGCGAAGACCCAGGCCCGGATCCGGCGGTATTGACCTGACCACACCGCTACACGGCCGCCGGACACCTCACCGATCCGGGTACGGCGTGAGCAACTGATCGACGGGCGCGTAGTCGTCGGTGAGCACCGGAGCAGCGCCGGTCCACCTGGCGAGTTCGGCGCCGCTGATCACGTCCCACTGGATGCCGTGCTCTGCCAGGCGAGCGTCGATAACGTCCGCGTCCACTGGGGCATCGGAGGCGATCAGGACCAGGTTGCCGCCAGCATTCTGACCTTGCGTCAAGGTGTCTGTCTCGGTGGCGAGCGCGACATGGTTGAACACCGCGGCCAGGGTGGCCACCTCCGCGCGTGCAAACTCCAGCGGGCCGTAATCCAGGAGATTGACCACGTAGATTCCCTCGTCGGTGAGCACCCGTTTCACCTCACCAACCGCCTCGCGGGTGGTCAGATGCCACGGCACGCTGACTCCCCCAAACGCATCACCGATCACCAGGTTGTGGCTATCGCCCGCCAGCTGGCCCAGCCGGAGCCTCCCGTCCTCGACCAGAACCTCGATTCCGTCGCCGGTCTTGAGTCCCAACTCCTCGGTGTCGATGTTGACAACGCCGGGGTCGATCTCCGAGACCAGACTTGATGTGCCCCTGCGCACCTGTTGGAGGTAGCGCGGCAGCGTCAGCCCGCCGCCGCCGAGATGATAGACACGCAGCGGCTGGCCACCGGCAAACTCGGTGTCAATCACCGACAGCATGGCCTTTGCGTAGGGGTACTGGATGTAGGTCGGGTCGGCAAGGTCGACATAGGAGTGCGGCGCGCCGTCCAACAGCAGAATTCGGCCGGAGGCTCGGTCGGGATCGGTCTCGACGACAGCACAGTGGTAGATCGTCTCGGCGTCACATCCGCCGGGCAGGACTGCGGCTCCAGCTCCGCCGAGGAGTACGAGCGCGGCGGGAACGGCCGCTGATCGCCAGTCGCGAACCCGTACCTCTACTACCGCAGCGGCAATGACCAGCGCGGCTCCAAGCCCAACCATGATGCCGCTGACAGGCACCCGTGAGATAAGCACGAAACCGGTCACGACAGTGCCGACGATCGCCCCCGCAGTGTCGATTCCAGCAACCTGTCCAACGACCGTACCGGTCTCGCTGAGGCTCCTCAGTCGTAGCTTGGTGACCATCGGCGTCACCGCCGCGAGCAGCGCGCCGGGCACAATGATGGCCAGGCCGGCGGTCGCCATCAGCAAGGAGTCGCTGATCACGCCCGCACCGCGCACCGCAAACGGCGTGGCGGCAACGGCGACCCCGGAAACCGCCAGCAGCGGACCGAGTGCGTATCGGGGCGAGATTCGGTCCGCCAGACGGCCTCCAGCCCAAGAGCCCATAGCGATGGCGGCCAGGGCTAGTCCGATGACTATGGTGTTCGTCTCCAGAGTGAGACCGAGATAGGGCGCCAGGAGCCGCAGCGCCACGAGCTCCACAACGAGCACGCTGGCCGACGCACCGAAGACCAAGGCTGCCGCGGCGTACCGGCCAAGTTCTGCCGTACGTGGAAGCTCGGACACGGCGTTGCCGCGGTTGCCGTTCATCGCTGGATCATAGAGACGTCGTGAAAGCGATGTCTCTGAGCGGCGCGATCGCGTGCATACCCTTCCTGTTCTTCGGTGCTCACACGCACCTTCACAGAGGGATCATGGGAAGCGACACGTTGGCACCTCCCCTGACGTTTCCCGTCGTCAAAACCCTCAGAATTGACACATTTCAAGAGTGACCTACGTCACATTGCCAACTTTTCCAGGTCAACGGGTAAGGATGAACGGTCGACCTCGTCTTCCTCGCTCAGCTTGTCTTGCAGTGCTGGTTGTCTTGCAGTGCTGGTTGTAGCGCTTCGTC
>Ga0126313_10002444_pt1 | contig 10412 bp, 9 predicted proteins | sample Plot105A_FD_89954 | JGI IMG/M metagenome (GOLD analysis project Ga0126313, IMG submission 89954) | Serpentine soil microbial communities from UC McLaughlin Reserve, CA, USA - Plot105A | ecosystem: Environmental > Terrestrial > Soil > Grasslands | place: USA: UC McLaughlin Reserve, Lake County... | reverse complement strand
TCGACGCCGCGAGCGGCGCCCTCGGCACGCCCCAGCGACTGCCGCTGGGCAAGAACCCGAACTGGGGTGTCAGGATCGGGAAGCGCAACTCAGCGCTTGCGACCCCGAACTGCGTACCAACCAATCGGTCCAACTGAGCGCAGCCCGTCTGGGTGCCGACGTCGTTGGCTCTGCGGCACTCGTGGCTTCTGTAGGAACCCGAAGTATTGCCCCGCAGTATTTCGGTGCTGCCTGCGAAAATCCGAAATTGTTCCGCGTCGCGGCCGATCCGGCCGAAGTAGAGGAGCCGAGTGGCGAGAACTATGGGACCAATCATTCCATCGTAACGGCGGTAGTCAACCGTGATCTGGGAGTATCTCCAGTCGCCGGCAGTTTGTGCAAACTCAAAACGAGAGCGCCTGCCAAAGAATGGCGACGTGTATCCGAATAGCGAGTTGTCGAAGACCCAGGCAAGCGATGGCTGCACGTAATTCACACCCGGACGGTTATTCGTGACCAGGCGCGGGTCTTCGGTGGCGTTCCCGAGGCGCGGGTTGTATGGCTCGAGGATGCTCAACAGTGCGTCGTCAACGTTCGCGAATCGTACGTTGGCCTCGAGCCGCTGGAAGCGGCTAATGGGGTAGTATGCCTGCCCGAACGCAGACCGGACCACCAGCCGGCGGATGTTGCTGACGAATGTATTTTGCCCCACAACGGGTTCATCCACTCGGATGACGCTGGGCTCGAGGAAGTAGTACGGTTCCTGGGAGATACCGGTGACCCAGTTGATACGGTGGCTCATGTTGACATATGCCGCGAGCACTTGAGCTTCACTGATCCGTCCATTGATGTAGCCGGCAAAGATCAGCTGGTGATTGCCCAGGATATCGCTGAGAGACACGGCGGTGCCGCCGAAGAAGCCGCGACCGAAGTTGTCACGCGAATAGCCGATCGAAGGACGCGCCACGTAGTCGGGTGTGAAGTGGACCTTGTAACCTTTGACCGTAAATTCGCTGGTATCCGGCAGGCTGTAGGCCGCTGAGTCCAGCAACGCAGCCACGGAAACTGGCGGCGCCACGAACGCGGTGTCACCGGTGCGGTTCACTTCGCTCGAGGAGCGGAAGCCGCTCGGAGTGCGGTAGATGGAGCCCCCCTCGCCCACTTGCGGCCTCGATTCCTCTGGTACCTGAAGCGAGCGCGTAGTGTCGATGGGCGCCGAGATCGTGGTGGCCAGAAGGCCGCTGTTGTTGGGGGCTTGTTGGCGATACGGCTCTCGTTTGAGCGAGCGTGGGTTCGACAACGTATAGACGTCGTACTTTCCCTTCTCGAAGTAGACGAAGGCCAGACGGTCGGCTTGCGGGGCCCACGAGAGAACGGGGGAAAGTGGGGTAATTCCCTGGCTTCCAGTGTAGAAGTCCGTCAGCTGGTAAGACGCCTTCGTGCCGAGATCGTACAAGAAGATGTTGCTGACGCCATTCCGATCGGAGACGAAGGCGATCGACTGCCCATCAGGGGCCCACTGGGGGCTGACGTTTTTCCCCTGATCCATCTGATCGAGAAGGCTGATCGAGCCGGTGTCCAGGTCGTACAGTGCTATCTGCATGTTTCCGATAGCCAGAGTCTTGAAGTTGGTCTCCTTGCCGCGGTCCGTCGCAAAGGCGATCGTCCGGCCGTCGGGGGACCATACCGGATGGAGGTCCGCGTACTTGTCCTCCGTCAGCCGATGGAGCCCGCTCCCGTCGCGGTTCACGACGAACAGGTCGCTGAGACCCCCATCGTATCCGGTAAACACCAGCTGTTTTCCGTCCGGACTCCAGGACGGAGTCGTAATCCCGCTGAGCTTCACTTCGATGCGCTTGACCTCTTTGTTGCGCTCGACATCTACGATCACGATGACGTCTCGCGCTCCGCGCTTGGCGGCGAAAGCCAGGAACTTCCCATCGGGCGACCAGTTGGCCTGCGAGTTGATAAAGCGGTACGTCTCGTAGTTGCTGCTGATGCCAGACTTGAGGATGCGCCGCTTGGGCTTGCCCGTCGTTCCGTCCGCCAGGTACAGATCTACGAAGTAGAAGTCCTTCTCACTGAAGTATGCGACCTGTGATCCATCTGGAGAGAGCGCCGGCGCGAGGTGCAGAGTGCCCTGGGAGCGCTTCTCCGTCAGCAGTGCCTCTGCGACGGCGCTTGCCTTTGCTCGGGTTCCAATCTCTGGCAGGTACTTCTTAAGAACGGCGTCACGCCATTGAGTGGAGAGCTGCTCCAGCGTAAGGCCGATCGTGCGTCGGAATGCGCCCTCCACTCCACCTGAAAGCGTCGACTTGAGGATGGCTCCCACGGCTTCGTCGCCCCAACGCTCTCCGATATAGGACCAGAGGGCGTGCCCGAAGCGGTATGGGAAGTAGGTATAGGGATCGAGCGTCATCTGCTCGATGCTCGGAAGCTTTCCTTCGAGGGATGCATCCCGCAGCCACATTGCGGTTTCGGTATTGATCGGCCCGATCGACAGGTACTCCGCCATCCCCTCGGCAAACCAGAGGGGAGGGTTGATGGAGATGAGGGTCGACAGGCCGCCTCCAGCCCGGCCGCGTGACCAAACATCGTACTGGAACTGGTGAGTCATTTCATGCTGGAGCACGTGCTCGAACTCGGCGTATGAGCCGGTGAACGGCTGCACTGCCCGATTCCGCTGGAAGTCCGTCACACCACCTGTGCCCTCACCCGGTGCAGTCCCAAGCGCGTTGGTCTGCTGGAAGTCCGAATGTGACGCGTACAAGATGATCGGTTTCCGCTCGCGGAAGTCGTGGTTCAGCACCTTCGAGAGCCGTGCGTACTGACGCTCCGCCATGCGGGCAGCATCCATGGCGGCAACTCGCTCCTGGTCGTAGTAATAGACGTCAAAGTGCTCAGTCTGTATGATCTTGAAATTGAACGAGCTGTACTGAACCTTGTTCCGCCCGAAATACTGCGCGGAGACCAGTCCCGGCATGAACAGCAGTAGCAGCAGGGCCGGGGCAGCGCGTCGGAGCATAAAACCTCGATCTATGAGGAGCTGATCAGCAGCTCGGGTGCATCGTACCAGAGTCGCTCAAGCTGGTAGAACGAGCGCGTCTCGGGATGAAATAAGTGGATCACGAAGTCTACAAAGTCGAGCAGTACCCATCTGCCGGCGGTGAGCCCTTCAACGTGGTGCGTGTGATGCCCTCGGTGGTTCAGCTTCTCCATGACCGATTCCGCAATGCCCCGAACGTGCGCATCGGATGTACCCGAGGCTATCACAAAGAAATCGGTGGCGTCGTTGAGGCCGCGGAGGTCCAGCACCACGAGTTGGCTTCCCTTTAAGTCCTGTATGGCCGTCAGTGCCAGGCGAAGCGCCTCGGGTGGTTGTCCAATGACCTGCTGTTCCGTGCGTGCATCCTGAATCATGCCGCCTCAAACTCCTTCTCAGGCGGGGCAAGCCCGTCTTCGATCTGATAGAAAATGCCCCAGGCGCCCGGCCCTACGTGGGTTCCAAGCACGCCCGTAGCGAGACTCACGAAACAATCCTGAGGTTCGTACTTGGCTACCAACGCTGCGCGCAGGCGCTCGGCTGTTCCAGGTGCATCCGCATGCGCGACTCCGAAGCGAATTTTTCGGGGACGGGGAGTCAGCCGCTGTTCCAGCAATGCCAACACCCGGGCCTCGACGTTTTCCCGGCCACGAACCCGCTCGAGAGGTACGACTTTCCCCTCGCGGTCGAACGAGAGGATCGGCTTCACGTCCAGCATCCCGGCCAGCCAGGCTTTGCCTCGGGAAATTCGTCCGGATCGCAGCAGGTTGTCATATGTGTCAACCGTCAGCAGCATACCAGACCTGCTCCGGAGACGCGTCAGCTCGGCTGCGATTTGTGCGCCGGACCATCCATCTGCGGCGAGCTCCGCGCCTCGTAAGGCCAGAAGTCCCACGCCAAACGAGGCCAGCCCAGAGTCGACCAGGTGCACTCTCTGAATTCCGCCGGCCCGAGTAGCTGCCTGCGCCGAAGCAAAGGTGCCTGACAGGTTCGAGCCTAGAAGCACGGCTACTACTTCGTCGGCTTCCTGTCGTGCATCTCGGAATGCCTGAATGAAGGCCGCCGGTGCCGGCTGAGACGTTGTGGGCAGCTCGGACGCCGACCGCAACCGCCGGTAGAACTCTTCTGGCTTCAGCTCCACGCGATCCCGAAATGTCGATTCGCCGAACATCACCTGGAGGGGCACCAATGCGATCCCATGCTGGTCGAGCACCGAATCTGGCAGGTCTGCGGAGCTGTCCGTAACGATTGCTACCCCTCTGCGTTTAGTATGGGACAAACGCCGGTGCTGCACCCGCATGTCTTCGGCTTTGGTGGTGTCCACTCGGCCCCAACGCTCAGCATAAGTAAAGACGGCCTCGGGGGTATCCGTGTGCACATGGATTTTGAGTATGTCACCAGTGACCGCAACCACGGTTGATCCCCCAAACGCGTGCATTGCCGACCTGACCTCGTTTGCTGGAGGAAGGCGGTCGCCTCTCACCAGCACTTCAGTACAGTACTGAAAGTCACGATCCGAGCTGACCTCCATCGATGCTGCGGGGGCGAGCGCCTCTGTCTCGAGCTCGTGCAGCTGCATGCCGGCAAGGATTGGATCACCGTGGATGTAACGCACCACACCTTCCAGCATCCGGACGAACCCCTTGCCGCCCGCGTCGACGACCCCTGCTTCCTTGAGTACCGCCATCAGCTCGGGGGTGCGGGCCAAGGCCGACTCGCCCTCCTCCAGAAGGCGCCTCATGAAGTCACCGATGTCATGGGACGAGCGGGCACTCGGCTCCGCGGCGAGCGCGGCATCCCGTGCGACGGTAAGGATGGTGCCTTCACGTGGGTCATCCAGCGATTCGTACAACCGGTCAGCGCCCTGCCGAATAGCGCGTGCAATGTCCGGAGCGCTCGCAGTGCGGCTATCGCCGAGAGCCTCGGTAAAACCCAGCAGAAAATGCGCCAGCATCATACCCGAGTTCCCGCGCGCGCCTAGGACGGCAGCACGGGCCATGGTGCGGGCGGTCTCGGGAAGTGGCGCGTCGCCGAGCGCTCGGAGAGCGTCGGCGACTGCACGGAGGGTGAGGCTGAAGTTTGTGCCCGTATCTCCGTCGGGGACCGGAAACACGTTGATTCGGTTGATCTCATCGCGGCCAGCGGCCACCCAGTCAGCCGCCGCGAAGATGGAGCGCGCCAGCCGTGGACCATCCACGTAGGCGATGCCCACCGTCATGGCCGGTAAGTCACTCGGCGGCGACGGAAACGCGCAGCTCAGCATGGACCTCGGGATGCAGCCGCACCGAGACAGCGTGCTCTCCCACGGTCTTGATGGGGTGTTCCAGCTCGATCCGGCGCTTGTCCACCGTGTGTCCCTCACGCGCCAAAGCATCGGCAATGTCCTGCGAGGTGATGGACCCGAACAACTTGCCTTCCTCGCCTGCCTTCCCGGTCAAGTTCAGCTTGACCGACCCCAATGTGCCGGCAATGCGTTGCGCCTCGTCGCGCTCTGCCTCGTTTCGAGAGGTGCGGGCACGGCTCTCAGCGGCAATTCGCTTCTTGTTCCCCTCAGTTGCCTCGAACGCCAGACCTTGGGGAAGTAGATAATTACGGGCATACCCGGGTTTGACCCGTACCATCTCACCGGCGCGGCCCAAAGTCTTCACGTCCTCGCGTAAGATCACTTCAATCATTGACGTACCCTCAAGTTGCCGACCTCGCCACAAGGCGACGCCGGAAATCTAGCCACGTATCGGCGAGGCCAAGCAGCGTCAGGCCCGCCACAACGAACGGTAGGAGAAACATCGCGACCACAGAGATGGTGGCGACCACCGGCGCCGAAACCCGGCCCGAGCCGGCGGAGAACACCGCAAGCCCTCTAACTGCGTACAAGACCCCCCAAACCAGCAATAGATTCGCACCAACCGCCGCGGAGGCGGACGTGTGGGGCAGCAGACAAAGCCCGAGCCCCAGAACCCATCCCCAGACCAGCTGATCGCTGAACTGAAAAGCTGTGAATGGTGCTGGAGCAGCACCAATCGGTCGGTGGGCAATTCGGTGACACCAAGCCCACGCGAGCCGAAGTCCACCCAGGCTCATCAGCACCATGAATGCTGGATAGAAAGAACCTACTGTCTGGATCGTGGACGACATATCGCTCAGCATCCCGTCGCTGCCGGGAGCCGAAGGCGAGATCTGGCTCAGGCGCACGACCAGCTCTCGGTTATAGGTCCAGAGGTCGTGCTCCAATGCGCGCTGAATTTCTCCCCAACCCAGACCGAGATGCGACATCCAGATAACGAGTGCAACAGCCGCGAGACTCGTGGCGCTTAGCGCCCTGGAGAACTCCGCCCGGGGGCGCCACACCGTCAGTGCAAGGAAGGTCCCCGTGAGGAGCACGGCGTGAGCCCGCGCGAACTGAACAGCGAGTCCACCTGGCTGGTACAACCACACTGCGCACCACATGGCTGCTCCCATGATCCATACCCACTCCCGCTTGGTGGATGGACGAGAGAGCAGCAACAATCCCGCCAATGGTCCGAAGAGGACCACTGGCGGAGCGAGCAGCAGATACGCGACGAGCAGCAGTACAGCTCCGCGTCGAGCAGGAGTCCGAAGCTCCGCTGCCGGTTTGTCCGTCAGTGCGGCACGTCCGCCGGCTCCCGATTGCCCGGTGGTCAGCCGCCGAATCCCTTGATGTAGGGCAATAAGGCGAGTTGGCGAGCACGCTTGATCGCAGTGCTGAGCTGCCGCTGGTGCCGGGCACAGGTTCCTGACAGCCGGCTCGGCAGAATCTTGCCGCGCTCCGTGAGGAAGCGAGACAGTGTGCGTTCGTCCTTGAAGTCCACCACCCGCACACCCGACTCACAGATCGCGCAGGTCTTCTGGGGGCGCCTCATTCGTCGTCCTCCTCATCGCCCTTGCCCGCAGTTACCGGAACCGGCTGGGCGCCTTCGCTGACTACGACGAGGAAGCGGAGCACGCCTTCGTCCAGCTTGATGGCTCGCTCAAATTCAGGGAGGGCAGTGGCCTCCGCATCGAACTTCGCGACCACGTAGTAGCCGGTCTCATGCTTCTTCACCGGATACGCGAGGGTGCGTTTACCCCAGTGGCTCACCTGGGGAGGCTCGATGCCTTCCTTCTGGATCAGGGAGTTGAAGCGCGTGAGGCGCTCGTTGATGGCGGCCTCTTCGAGCGAACTGTCGAAGATATAGACCACCTCATACTGACGGGTCATGACACCTTCCTTCGGTCTGGCCGGCATGAGAGCTCCGGCGCGGTTGCCCCAGGCCTGGTGTTGGCACCGGGGAGGAGATATGTGAGCCGGGAAGTTAATGGTGGCCGGAGCCCGAGAGAAGCCGCCCCACCCGGCTAGCTCGTAAACCGGAACAGCATCACATCACCGTCCTGAACGACGTATTCCTTGCCCTCCGCCCGGGCCAGGCCTTGCTCCCTGGCTGGCTTCCACCCCCCAACTCGCACGAAATCACCATACGCGACCGTTTCAGCGCGTATGAAGCCTTTCTCGAAGTCAGAATGGATGACACCCGCGGCGGCCGGTGCCTTGTCACCACGGTGAACGGTCCAGGCCCGCACTTCCTTCTCGCCCGCGGTGAAGTAGCTCTGAAGTCCCAGCAGGTGATAGGCGGCATGCGCCAAGCGGTCAAGGCCAGACTCGGTGAGTCCAAGTGATTCGAGGAAGTCGCTCCGATCCTCCGGGGCCAGCTCCGCGAGCTCGGCTTCAACCTTCGCGGAGAAGGTGACCACCTCTGCTGTTTCGTTGTCTCGAGCCAGGGCAGCCCTCAAGGCATCCACGTGCTGGTTGCCTTCCATTATATCGGACTCAGCCACGTTGGCCGCGTAAAGGACGGGCTTGGTCGTGAGCAAATTGAAGGCGCGATACGAAGATGCTTCCTCCTCGGTCGGAACGACGGCGCGCGCGCGGCGGCCCGCCGCAAGCTCCCGATGAAGTGCTTCCAGCAACTTCAGCTCCAGCTTCGCCTGGAGATCGCCTGACTTAGCGGCCCGGACCGTCTTGTCGAGACGTTTTTCGACACTCGCCAGGTCCGCCAGGCCGAGCTCTATGTTGATGATCTCACGGTCTCGCACGGGATCGACGTCCCCCATGACGTGTTGCACGTCTGGATCCTCGAAGCAGCGAACTACGTGAACGATCGCATCGACCTCCCGAATGTTCGCCAGGAACTGGTTGCCGAGGCCCTCACCTTCGCTCGCGCCCTTCACTAATCCGGCAATGTCGACGAACTCGACAACGGCCGGCACGGTACGCTCGGGGTTCACTATGTTCGCCAGTGCATCAAGACGGGGATCGGGGACCTGAACGATGCCTGTGTTGGGCTCGATGGTGGCAAACGGGTAGTTGGCCACCAGCGCCTTGGCTGAGGTCAGCGCATTGAAGAGAGTCGACTTGCCGACGTTGGGGAGCCCTACGATTCCGAGGCGCAGCATGATAACCAGAAGTTAGGAGAGAGCAGTCGGAGCTCTGGACACCACAGATTTGGCCCGACTACCTGTTGAACCGGTTCATTGCCACCTCGATGCCGTGTTCCAGCCAGCTTTCGACTGCCTCACTCATCGGATCCAGCAACTCTGCTATTGTTGCCGCTTCCTCACTGCTGAACTGGCCGAGTACGAAATCCGATAGCTCTTCCGCGCCTGCTGGATAGGGACCCACTCCAATCTTGAGCCGTGCGTAATCCTGCCGCTGAAGTGCTCCCTCGATGCTCTTGAGTCCGTTGTGACCCCCCGAGGAGCCGGCGCCTCTCATGCGGAAACGACCCAAGGGCAAGGCTACATCGTCCACCAGGATAAGCAGATGCTGAGCAGGGTCGAACCCGGGCAGGACACGAAGCGGGGCCAGAGCCGCCCCGCTTCGGTTCATGTATGTCTGAGGCTTGAGGATTCTGACCGGGAGGCCCTGCCAACTGCCATGTGTTTCGCGGGCGCGGTCGCCGCGTCGGAACTGCGGAAGCTTCCAGCGGGCGGTGAGTCGATCGGCGAGACGAAACCCGGCGTTGTGCCGGGTGTCCTCGTACTCCGGGCCGGGATTTCCCAGGCCCACGATCGTGTGCAGAGGCTAAGCCTTCGGTTCGGCTTCGCCTTCTTCCGGCTTCGGCTTCCTGATCAGCTCGGGTTCGGTCGGTGCAGCCACTTCTTCCACTACGGCGGGGGCCTCTTCAGTACGCGGTGCAACCACCGTACACACCGGCGTATCCGGCTCATTGAGGATGTCGGCTTTGTCGATCTTGATGTCACGAACGAACAATGAGTGCCCGATCGTGAGTGCAGTCACATCGAGCTCGACATGCTCCGGGATATCAGACGGAAGAACCTCGATCTCGAGCTCGCGCAGAGAATGGTCGAGCACGCCGCCGAAGTTCCGAACCCCATCAGGAATGCCGACCAGGTGCACCGGCACAGATAAGGTGATTCTCTCGTCTGCCCGTACTTCGTACAGATCGAGGTGAAGGATGTCGGCAGGACGGACAGAGTCACGCTGGATCTCACGGATCAGCGCTTTAACTGCCGGGCGACCATCCACAACGACATCGAGCACTGTGGTTCCGGCGCTGATGCCCACCAGCATCTTGTTGAGCGCTGCCGTATCGATGGCAACCGCCTCGGGGGTGCGATTATGACCATAGATAACGCCCGGAACCTTACCGTGGCGACGGAGCGATCTGGCCGCTCCCTTGCCAGTGAGTGTGCGGGTTGCGGCTTGGAGATTCGCTTGCTGGGACATCTGTATTTCTCCTGAAAGTCACGAGTCACGAGTCGCGAGCTAGCAGTCGGGAGCCTCAGCCAGGTCTGTCTGGTGACTGGAGACTCGCGACTCGCGACTAATCAAACAACGAGCTTACCGATTGATCGCTGTGGGTGTAGCCAATTGCCTTGGCCAACAGCCCTGCAATCGAGAGCACCCGGAGCCGGTCGAAGCGACGCTCGGGTGGAATAGCAATCGTGTTGGTCACGGCTACCTCCTTCACGCCCGAAGCCATGAGGCGGTCCACCGCCGGCCCTGAGAGCAGGGCATGGGTGGCGCAGCAATACACGTCTTGCGCGCCGAGCCGCTTCAGCGCCGTCACGGCCTCGGCCATCGTGCCAGCGGTGTCGATCATGTCGTCCGGGATGATGCAATCTTTCCCGGTTACCTCGCCCACGACATTGAGCACCTCGGCAATGTTCGCGGAAGGGCGCCGCTTATCTATGATGGCCAGTGTTGCGTTCAGCCGTTTGGCAAAACCCCGTGCCATCTTCGCAGAGCCAACATCAGGTGCCACGATGACCAGATCATGCAGCGACTTCTGCTGGTAGAGATTTACGTAAACCGGTGCTGCATACAGGTGATCAAAAGGCAGACCTAAGAACACCTCGTGCTCCTCTTGTA
>Ga0126313_10002443_pt1 | contig 10413 bp, 14 predicted proteins | sample Plot105A_FD_89954 | JGI IMG/M metagenome (GOLD analysis project Ga0126313, IMG submission 89954) | Serpentine soil microbial communities from UC McLaughlin Reserve, CA, USA - Plot105A | ecosystem: Environmental > Terrestrial > Soil > Grasslands | place: USA: UC McLaughlin Reserve, Lake County... | reverse complement strand
GTTAGCGTGAACACGCATCCGGGCCCTCCTTTGGGCGGTGAGTCGTCGCAGACCCACAGCCTCTGGAGAGGCCCGGACGTCTTTCAGCCGTTCACAAGGTGCGTGGGCAGCTCAGCTAGCTACGCGTCCGGCCCCGTCCGTGATCGCTCTGAGGGCATCCCCCCGGGACTCGTGGCAAGCCGGCCTCCAGCAGCTGGGTTACCTCGAGGATGCGCCGCACGTGCCCCGGCGGGCAGACGACCGCGAAGCCGCGCCCGCGCCGCGTGAGCCGCCGCCTGGCGTTGAGCAGGACGCTCAGCCCACTGCCCCGACCTGCGGTACGGGACCGCCACGTCGGGACACGGGGTCGGCGAGTGGTAGGACCTCAGCACCCGTGCAAGCGTCCGCGGGCGGGAGGTCATGATGCCGTCGACACAGTCGCGAACCAGCCTGCGCCAGGTGGCGGGGGCGTCCCGGTCCTCGTCGCCGAACCACGGTTGCCACGCATATCCCTCGCGGTGTGCTCGGATGACGTTGGCCTTCGTGGTGACCGGCACGAGTATGCCGCGGTACTCGTAGGTGATCGGAGGCTGGAATGCCACGACGTCCGCGCCCGGGGAGCCGCCGCGCAGCAGCCAGTTAACGATTCCATCCTCAGCAGGCGCGACATCGATCCGTGGCAGTAGCGCGTGGAAGCGTTCATCGCCCGCTGGCGGAAGGTAACCACGATCAGATCGCGCCGCCTGACCCGACGGAGAGTCCGCGCCAGGAACCTCGCGTTTCGCACGTACTCGCTCGTCCGCTCCTGCTTCGTGCGGGCCTTGATCTCGATGTTGATCGGCGTGTGGGGAAAGGCGCGTAGAACCTCGCGCAACGTGGGCACCCGGAAGTCCGCTGGCGTGAAGCCCTTCAGGGCGGTCCGCTTGCCGGTGGCGATGCCGCGGAAGCGCTGGGCCGACGGCCGTGCTTGTAGTGATCAGGCCGGCGGCGCGAGAACCAGTAGGCGGCGTCCAGCCGTTTGATCTGCCTGAGCGTCTTCGACGACACCTTGCCGCGGCCGTTCGTGATCCGATTCACGGTCGTGTCGTGCATCACGACGACGTGCCCGTCGCTACTGACCCCGACGTCGAGTTCGAGCATCTCAGCGCCGGCGCGAAGCGCCCGCCGGTAGGCGTAGAGCACCCAGGACGGCGCCAACCAGGAGCCCGAGGGCGGCCTTGACCGGGCGCAGGCCGAGCGAGCCGGTGAGGGTACCGCTGAAAATCCCGGTGAGCAACGGCTCGTCGTAGATCAGCCCCAGCAGCCAGCCGAACAGCGCCATCAGAAGAGCACTGCTGAGGATGCGGTACCAGAGTGGCTTGGGCTCAGCGGGGCCCCCGCCTGATGCTGGTGATCACTTCGGCCGGCGCGTACAGCGCGGCACCGATCGCTGCGCCGGCGCCGACCCGACCTCGTCGATCGCATCGCCGAGCACGGCCCCGGACGCGGCGCCGAGGGCGGTGCCCCAGATCAGCGCGTCGAGAACCCGGCCGGAGCGGCTTCGTCTGCGTCGGTCCGGATCCCCCATGCCTCGGGAGTATCGCGGCGTTGTGAGAGGTCGCCACGAGGAATGAGGCGGTCGTGTAGCGGCCGATGGCTGCTCTCGTACCATCCGGTCGGAGGGAAGGGAGCTGGCGGTCAGCTTGGCGCGCGGGAGGATCGCCATCGGCGTGGTGTCGCTCCTGGCGCCCGGAGTTGGTGGGCCGCACAATGACCGGCCGAAGATGGCCGAGCGCGTCGCCCGGACCTCGTTCTGATTCACCGAGGAACCGGGCGAAGACGCCTAGTAGGGCGCGGCCTCGGCGCCGGCGCTACCGGTTTGACCGAAGCGAGGAGGTGAGCCCTGCTGGACCCTCTGGATGCTCCAAGCCCACGACCGAGAATTTGCCGACCGACTCGAGAACCTCCCCTGCTTATAGAGGGACATCGTCGCTACCCGTTCTCAGGCGGCGGCTCGGTCGTCGCGAGCTCGACTAGGGCCGCAACCGCTACCGGGATCGAGCGTTCGAGGCGCGGCCCCACCGTGTACCGCATCAGGGGCGTTGCGAGGCCCGTCATGCGCACGCGGTGGGTTATGCGCAGCTGCCCGTCCTCCGCGTCGGCGAGCTCCTGGTCGAAGCGCAAACGCATGAACCGCTCGGAGGCCTCCGTCACCAAGCGCCGCTCGGGCTCGATCGTGAGAACCTTCAGGGTCGAGGTCGGCCCGCCCTCGGCACGTATGGTGCCGGTCGCGCCCTCGGTCACTGGCCCGCCGAGCTCGGCGCGAGCCACCCCGGGGTTCCAGTTCGGCCAACCCGAGATGTCGGTCCAGAGCGCCCAGACCCGCTCGCGGGAGACGGGCGCCTGTAGTGAGTGCTCGAAGTCCCACGTCACGAGTCCGCTCATCGGCGCGCGAGAGTCTCTCATGCGGCTACGGGTGATGCGTTTGGGTCCGGCTTCGATCTCGTCGCCTCTCGCTTCTACGGGGACGAGACCGATCAGCCAGCCGGCTCGCGCCCACTTTCGCCTGTGATTGCGTTCGTCCGTGCCCGGTGCGGCTGAGGCGCTGAAGCTTCGCCAATGACAGTTAGCGAGCGCCCCCCGCTCGCTTTCATGGGAAAGGGAGAGCAGCCGGGAGCCGGCGAGAACTGTCGTTGCTCTTCCAAGGCGGAAGTCCCGGGGTCGTCTGGGCAGACGCTCGCTCTGCATGTAAAGCGAAACTCCCGCTCGGACTTCGCAGGCGCGTCAGCTGGCGGGCGGCGCCGGCGTCAGGCCGTGCCGGCGCATGACCTCCGCGATCTTCGCTCGGTCCGGCGGGCCCGCGGGAGTCGACGCCAGCACGTCGTGGATCTCCCGAAAGTAGTCCGGCGTCATGACACCGGGGCTGGAAATCGCAAGGTACTTGGCGTTATCGCTCCCGCTGTGCCGCCTCAGCGGCAGTCGATCGGGGCGAAGGAGTGCTCGTAGGCGTTCGCCAGGTCCGCGATGTCGGTCTTGAGCTGCTGAGCCACGCCCTTGAGCGACTGGCTCGAGCCCAAGTCCTTGGTCAAGCTGTCCAGCTGAGACTTGAACGTCTCGTTGGCCTTCTGCACCTGCTGCTTGCGAGTCTGATCCAGCTGGTCCTGCGCGTCCGAGATCTTCCCGAGGTCGTCCTTGATCGCGCTGAGGTCTGATTTTGACCTGGTCGACGCTGGCCGTCGCGAGGGTTAGGTTCTGCAGCCCGCTGACCTTTTTCTGGATGTCGGCCCGGGCGTCGCAGACGTCGTCCTTTGCCTTGTCCTCGCCGGACTGGCCGCAACCCGCGAAGGCAAGACCAAGCCCGACAGCCGATACAACGAGCGCGCGCTTCACAAGAGCCCGGTTGCCAGCGCTCGCCCGCGCTTGGTAGCCGGTTGGGCCGCGGTCAGGGTCCCGCCCGGTGCTGTTCCGCCTCCTCGAGCTCACGCTTGGACTCCTCGGCGTCGGTGTCCACCTGCTTCTCCAGCACCTTGCGAGCCCGTTTGGTCGCCTTCTCGATCCGCTCGTCGATCTTCGACTCGCCTACGACGATCAAGCATGCCTCGCCCTCGTCGAGCGCCTCCCCAAGGTCCTTGAGGTCACGCGCGACATGCCCCGGTGCAGGTGACCGATGACGCCGCCGGCGGTCCCGCCGACCAGCGCGCCGCCGACGATCGAGGGCGGGAAGAGGATCCCGGCGACCGCGCCGACCGCGATCCCCGTCCAGGCGCCGTGCTGGGTCGGCTTCTCCGTCTTGTGGACGTGGACCTTGCCGTCGTGCTTCTCGATCACGGCGGCGTCGTAGGTACCGACCACCCCGGCGGCGTGAAGATCCGTACGCCCACGTAGTCGGCCTCAGCGTCGGTGTGGTTGTCGTAGATGGCGGCGTAGAGGAAGAGGGGTCTGTCGGCCATTGCTGACTCCTTGCGATTTGGGAACGTGTCCGCCTAGCGCTATAGCGGCGGACCCTGCAGCACGCCCAGCCTGCGTCAACAGTTCAGGCAGGCGTCTTGCCGGGCGTGCTCCGAGACTCGGAGCGCCTGCCTGGGAGCACCCCAAGCTGCCGGCAAGCGTCAGCAAGCCGGGCGGGGTGCCGTACCGACTCCGTGGGCTCGGGTAGTCCACGACGTCGGTCGCCGTACCGGCGGCGTCCATGTGTACGGATATGGTTGAGTCGATGGCGGTGGAATCGTGGTCACCGTCCTGATCGACCTCTTCCGCCGCCACGACATCGGCGGCTGGGGCAAGGCGGCGTGAGTGGTTGTTCGTGATCGTCTTGCCGTTCCTCGGGGTGCTGATCTACCTGATCCTCCAGCACGACGGCATGCGCGAGCGCACCATGAGGCAAGCCGAGGATCAGAAGGTGGCGTTCGACCAATATGTGCGCGAGACGGCGGGAGGGTCCACGGCTGAGATCGCCAGGGCCAAGGAGTTGCTCGACGCGGGAGCGATCACCCAGGCGGAGTTCGACGCGATCAAGACAAAGGCGATCTCGTAAGGCGCCGAACGAATCGAGTAACGGACCGAAAACGCCTGGCGCATCCGGCGGCGTCGCCGCGTACCGACGACGGATCGAACGGGGGTCTCAAGCCGAAATACGTTCTGGCGGCGATCGGTTGTGACGACGCGACCTTAGGAGTCGCCCACAGCCCGACCTGAACTGCCCGCTTGACCGAGCCGTTCGTAGTCAGACGGGTCGAGTCCTTCACGTGCCGGAATATGCTCGAAGGCGACCGGCACGCCGCTGCTGCGACGGACGGTGGCGATGAATGGGGTCGCCCAGAACATGGCGTCGAGCACACGGGATGATCCCGCGATCGAGGAAGTCCACGAGCAGCGGCGCGGCCTCGCCGGTCATCGGCTCACCCCCGGATAGGCGATGACGACAATGTCGATCGGCCGAGCTCGCCGGTGTGGGCTTCCATTCGTACCCCTAGTCTCACCAGCGCCAGCGCTCGGGCCGAGGCGTCCAGTCGAGGGGGCGCATGCGCGAGAACGAGAGGGCAGAACGCCCCTGTCGCCGTCAGCCGGCGGCTACGCGATCGGCTCCGAGGTACCGCCTGCGGTGCAGGACCGCCCCGAAGAGACCCAGTGGCAACGGGAGCCAGTAGGTGAGCAGCCGGTAGGCGAAGGTGGCGAGCACGGCGTGCGAAGTCGAGACGCCGGCGAGCGCGAGCGTGGCGGTCAGGCCGGCTTCCACGAAGCCGAGACCGCCCGGGGTGACGGGAAGCTGCGCGAGCAGCTGGGCCGTGCAGAAGGCGAGGAGGACGAGTCCGGGCCGCGGCGTGGAGCCGACGGCAGCGAGCGCCGCGAGGAGCGTCGCGTAATCGAAGGCCCAACGGCCCACGCTGCCGGTGAGCGCGGATTTCCAGCGCCGACCGACGGTTCCGAGAATCCGGTCGCGCTCGCGCACGAGCCGGGCGGGCAGGTCGCGCACGGGGGCTGCACGCCTGCGTATGCGGTTGCGGACGCGCTGGACGGTCCGTCCGACCCACCGCAGCGGGCGGTCGAGAGCCAGCATCACCGCTCCGACCGCGAACAGCGCCACGAAGAGCCCCAGACCGCCGATCGTGCCCTCGAGCAGGCTGCGGTCGACGCCGCCACGCAAGAGCGCGGGGATCGCGAGAACCGGCAGGGCCAGTACAACGGCGAGCGTCAGCAGGTTCGAGGCCGTCAGGCCGGCCACCGCCTGCGCACGCGGCAGCCCGGCCTGTACGAGCATGCGGTACTGGAGCGCCGCGCCGACCGCGCCCCCCTCCGGGGGCCACCTTAGACATCCCGTTCCCGGCGAGCTGCGAGGTCGCCACCGCGTACCAGTCGCGGCTGTGCATGGCGAGGCGCTGCAGCCACCAGAGGGAACCGATCGAAGCCGCCTGGAGGACCGCCATCACCGGCAGCCAGGCCGGCTCCAGCTCGGAGAGGCTACGCCACGAGCCCACGGTCTCGAGCAACGTTGGGGTCACGAGGTAGAGCGAGACGCCCGTCACCGACAACCACGCAAGCGTGCGGACCAGCCGGTGGCGGGAGGGCTGAGCAGCCTCGCCACGGGCGAGCTCGCCCTCGACGTCGGCTCGATGCTCAAGTGCGTCCTCGATCCGGTCGCCCAGATGCCGGGGCGCCGCGTCGCCCAGCGCCGCGGCCTCGGAGTGCGGCCGCGGTGCGCCGGGCCCCGGACTCGGACGGAACGGAGGCCCGTGATCCGGTTGCGGAGGGGTCACGTGCTGCTGCTAGCCAGTCTCCTCTCCGTCGTGCGCGCGACCAAGGGTGCCCGCTTGTGTCCGGTCCCTTGTGTTCGCCGGCCCACCGGCTGGCCCGCGCTGGCACCTCGACCGCATCGGCGACACTCCCCGCATGGGGACGTGGTCGCTCGCCGCGATCGCCGGCATCATGCTGGAGAGCGGCCTCAACGACGGCCTCTGCGTGCCGGCGCTCGTCATCGCGCTGGCGCTCGCCGACACCGAGGCGCACGCGCTCACCGGATCCGAGGCGGCCCAGGTTGTCGCCGAGTCGATCGGCTACGGGCTGCTCATGGGCGCGGTGGCCAGCCTCGCCGCCGCGACGGTACAGCGCCGGCCCGCGCCGAGCCGCGACGAGGAGCGCGTCCAGTGGCGCTGGCTGCTGTCGCCGGTGGTGGCCGCGCTCGCCTTCGGCCTGGCGGCGCCGCTCGGCGACAGCGGCTTCATCGCCGCGTTCGTCGCCGGCCTTGTCTTCGGCGCCGTGGTGATCCGGTACGCGACGCCGCGCGGCCGCTGCCGGCCCAGGACCTCGGCGCGCTGCTGAACCCGCTGACGTTCCTCGCCTTCGGGGCGGCGTTCATGAAGCCGCTCGTCGAGCGGGCGACCTGGGAGGTCGCCCCCTACGCGCTGCTGAGCCTGACGGTTGCGCGCAGGGTGCCGGTCGCGGTGGCGACGCTCGGCACTCGCTCGAGCCCGGCGACGGTCACCTACCTAGGCTGGTTCGGCCCAGGCGGCCTGGCGTCGATCGTCTTCGCCGTGCTGGTCGTCGAGGAGGGCATCCCCGGGGCGAACACGGTCGTCGACGCAACCGCGCTGACGGTGACCGCCTCGATCGTCCTACACGGGCTGACCGCGGGCCCGCTGACCGAGCGCTACGCCCGCCTGCTTCGCCGCCGGCCAACACGGACCGGCATCGAGGCCGCTCAGGCGCAGGTGGCCGTTCCGGTCGCCGCCGCTCGCTGGCGAGGGCGCCGGGGCAGTGAGGAGCCGAGCGGCCCCCCAGCGCCGGCCGCTAGATGTCGAGTCCTTCTGCGAGCCAGGCCTTCGCGGCCGCCAGGTCGCGGACCGGGAAGCCCCTGGCCTTCCCAGGCAGGAGGAACGACAGCGCCCGCAGAGCAGGACGGATCCAGTCCTCGTCGCTGACCACGGCGACGCGCTCGAACGAGGTGGCATGGCGGGCGCGAAAGCCGGTGTCGGCCGTCATGGCGTCGCCCTCGACCTCTCGGGCATCGGGTCCGAGCAGGTCAGCAGCCGGACCTTCTGACCTTCGGCGATCTCGCGACGAAGCAGCGGCTCCACGGCCTTCTCCCAGTCGCCGTCCTCGACTTCGCCGATCGCCTCGAAGCCGATTGTGCCGGCTGGCATCTCCGTAATGCGGCGCAGCATGCGTGCCTCCAGTCTCGCTCACTTCGGGCGATGGTACGGTCGGATGTCACCCCGAGGCGTCACCCCAATCCACTGTAGCCTCGCCTCAACGCATGGCTGCCGAGGGAGCAACCGTCCTGATCGCCTACGACGGCTCGGAGCTCTCGCGCGCCGCCGTCCGTCACGCTGCCGAGCTCTTCGCCGGGCGCCCGGCGGTGCTGGCGACAGTGTGGGAGCCCGGGCTGGCGGCCGTGCCCGTGGGTTCGCCCGACGCGCTCGGGTTAGGGATGGTCCCTCCCGATCCCGAGACGATCGACGCCATCGACCGCGCCCAGCGCGAGTACGCCTCCAGGGTCGCCGCCGACGGGGCCGAGCTCGCCCGCTCGCTCGGGCTTGCCGCGGAGCCGCAGGCGGTCCCCGACGAGGTCGACGCGGCGGACACGCTGATCGACATCGCGCGGGAGCGAGGCGCGGCCGTGGTCGTGGTGGGCTCGCACGGGATCTCTGGGCTGCGCTCGCACCTGCTCGGAAGCGTGGCGCGAAAGCTGATTGAGCACTGCGACCGCCCGGTCCTGGTCATCCGCGGCGCGGGCAAAGGCTGAGCGCCGAGCGCTGCTCACGCCGCCGGGGCCCGGTGCTACGGCTTCAGGGCGTTCAGTCCTCCGCGAAGCCGTAGACCGTGAGGCCGTAGATGGTCAACCCGTACATGACCATCATGGTGACCGACCAGAGCGCGGTAGACACCGATCGCCAGCAGCACGGCGATCGCGCCGAACGAGGCCATGAAGATGCCCACTCGGCCTGACCAACGACCTCGGCCTGGTCTCGGAGGAGTACGACGTCGGCCGGCAGCGCCGGGTCGGCAACTTCCCGCAGGCATTCAGCCACCTGAGCTCATCAATGCCGCAGCCACGATCACCGCCGCGACCTGAGCTCAGATCGCCAAGGATCCGATCGGCAGTCGCTCGAATAGAAGCGGTAGAAGCCGCGACCCCGACCGAGAGGACGCTCCCCGTGAACGCTCGCCGGAGTGCTTTCCGCCGGCGCGGCCGGTGCAAGCACCAGGTGCGGAGCTCCGCTCGAGCGCGATGAGGATCACAGCGACCGGCTAAGCCCAGCCCCCCACATCCGCGCCGCCCTCCTCGGTGATTCGCGCGCCGAAGCGGATCAGCGCGGGATGCGAGGCGATCTTGCCGGCCACCAGCGCCTCGCCCTGCCGGAAGGTCGTGGCGCGGTCGATGAGGCCCGGCGCGCGGCCGGTAGCCGCCGGAGTGCAGCGTCTCGAGCGCGTCGCGGGCCCAGCGCTCGCCTTCGGTCACGGTGCGGGCCTGGCCGCCGACAGGAGGGCGTAGCCGAGCGTCCCGGTGTGGACCGCCTCGCGCGCCGCAGCCACGAGCTCGAGGCCGCGGCTAGCCCGGTCGCGCAGCTCCTCGGGCGTCGAGGCGTCGAGCATCCGGTCGAGCCGCAGACGCGCCTCCACGCGATCGAGGAGGCCCAGCAGCGCCCCATCCACAGGCCTGAGGGCCTCGACATGAAGGCCGACCTGTTCGAGCATGGCGTGGAGCTCGCCCGGCGACCGGGCGCCGGCGACGCAGGCGACCCAGCCCTGGAGGGTCACGAGCTCCGGCGGCAGCCGCTGCGGCTCGGCGACCATGTCGGCCAGGCCCAGCCGGCCGCCGGGTCGGAGCACCCGGGCCATCTCCCGGGCTGCCTTGGGCTTGTCGGGGAAGGTGCAGAGGGCGCACTCGCAGAGCACGGCGTCGACGCTCTCGTCCTCGAGCGGCAGCGCCTCCGCGTCCGCCTCCAGGAAGCGGACGCGCCGGTGGAGGCCCGCGGCCGCGGCCGCCGAGCGCGCCTTGGCCAGCAGCTCGGCCGAGAGGTCCACGCCGACCGCGTCGGCGCCCGTCTCGCGCGCCACCTGGATGGTGCTCGCGCCGACGCCGCAGCCGACGTCCACCACCGTGGAGCCGGCTCCCACCCGCAGCGAGCGGGCGAGCCGCGAGGTCAGCGCCGCCCCGCCGGGGTGGAAGCGCTCGCCCAGCTGCCAGCGCGCCGCGGCGCTCGAGTAGGCGCTCGCGCAGCAGGCCTTCACCCGGGCGGCCGTCTCGGTCAACGCGGCGCGAGCCTCCGACCAACGTTGGTCGCATCGCGCTGAGCGGGGCGGCCGTTCGCGGCCGCAGTCCGCGACCCGTAGGGCGTCCGTTCGAGCAGCGGCTGGAGCGGCTCCGCGTTCGGGGCTACCGGGGCCACGGGGACGCCCGAGAGCTGCTCGCGCACCTGCTCGCGGTAGCCGACGGAGTTGTAGGCGCAGAACGGGATCAGCCTGCCGTCCGGCGTTATCTCCTCGACGCAGCACTTCATCAGCTGGCGGACGTTGAGCGTGTAGGCGTCCTGGAAGTCCTGGACGACCACCATGAACACCCGCTGCTCGAGCTCGCGCAGCGCCCTTGGAAGGTCGATGCCGCAGCTGTCGCACTCGAGCAGCGCCCGCTCGGCGCCGGGCGTGGCAGAGGAGGAGAACATCCGCTCGAGCACCTGGCGCAGCTCGCGGTCGGGGGTCACCCGGTTGGAGAGGTAGTCGAGCTGCTCGTCGATGTCGAGCAGACGTGTGAAAGGGACGAGCGAGTCCCCTTCGACCAGCGCGTAGCTCATGCTGCGGCAGGTGGGAAAGCAGCAGGGGACGGGAACGAAGTCATCGACCCGGTACCAGTCCGGCAGCTGCTCCGCGCAGGCCTTGATCACGTCGGCGTTGGTCAGCCGCTCGAGCGGGTCGAACACGACGTGACGGCCCGAGTGGGTGACGGGCTGGAAGGCCACG
>Ga0126313_10002441_pt1 | contig 10416 bp, 13 predicted proteins | sample Plot105A_FD_89954 | JGI IMG/M metagenome (GOLD analysis project Ga0126313, IMG submission 89954) | Serpentine soil microbial communities from UC McLaughlin Reserve, CA, USA - Plot105A | ecosystem: Environmental > Terrestrial > Soil > Grasslands | place: USA: UC McLaughlin Reserve, Lake County... | reverse complement strand
CTTCTCGCGCTCGATCTCCTCCGGGTCGAACCTCGAGTGCCGGAGCATGTCCACGAGCACGTCGAAAGAGTGCTGGCGATGCTCCGCGGCGCACTTCACGTAGTAGCCGGTGTACTCCTTGCCGGTAAACGCGTTGAACTCCGCGCCGATGCCGTCGAGCTCCAGGCCGATCTGCTGGGCCGTCGGGCGCCGCTCGGTGCCCTTGAAGAACATGTGCTCGGCGAAGTGCGCGATGCCGCTCGTCTCGGGCGTCTCGTACCGCGACCCCGCGGCGAGCATGATGAAGCAAGCGACCGACTGGACCTGCGGCATCGGCGCCGCCAGCAGCCGGACGCCGTTCGCGAGCGTCTCGCGCTGGTAGACGCTCATACGGCCACCCCCTCGAGCTGGTCGCGCCACTTCTCCGGAAGCTCGCGCGACGCGCTCATCGAATAGTCGTAGGCGACGAGCACGAACTTGCCCTCGGCGGCGAGGCGGCCGTCGGCGCGCAGCTCCTGCTCGAGGTCGAAGCTCTTCGTGCCGACGCGTCCGACGCGGACGCCGACTTCGACCTCCTCGCCGAACTCGATCGGCGATCGGAAATCGACTTCGGCGCGCGCGAGGATCAGGTTCCCGAGCGGGTTCGTCCCGAGGCCCAGGCCTCGGAAGTACTCGATCCGCGCGGACTCCATGTACGTCATGAACACCGCGTTGTTGACGTGGTTCATGCCGTCGAGGTCGCGAAAGCGCACCGCATCGCGGTAGACGAAGTCGAAGCCCTCCACCGGCCGGATGGTATAGACGTGTCCATGCCCGGCGAGAAAACGCGAGACGCCATGTTCGCGCAGCCGGATTGGCTCCGGCAGGTCCCGACCAACCACCGATTTCCCGAGGGCCGACTGCTGTTCACGGGCTGTGGGACGTCGTTCCACGCCGCCCAAACCGGCGGTCAGGCGGTGCAGGCACTCGAGCTCGTAATCCAGCCGGGGCGGGACGCCGACCTCCTCGTCGCCGTCAGCCACGAAGGCACGACCCACATGACGACCAAGGCGGTCGAGGCATGGAATGGGCCGACCTGGCTCATCACGGGCGCACGCGACAGCCCCCTCGCCCGCGCCTGCGACGAGGTGGTGGTCGCGACGCCCGACATCGAGCAGAGCTGGTGCCACACGGCGAGCTACACGTCCGCCGTCGCCTCCGTCGCCGCGCTTCACGGCGAGGACATTGGGTGGCTTCCAGACGCCGTCGAGGACGCGCTTCGGCAGGACGTCGGCGAGCCGCCGGCTGGGCGCGTGCTCGTCGCCGGAGCGGGCCGTGCCTGGCCGACGGCGCAGGAGGCAGCGCTGAAGCTCCGCGAGGGTGCGCACCTGCCCGTCGAGGCGCACCACACGGAGCAGCTGCTCCACGGCCACCTGGCCGCGATCGACGAGACGGTTCGGGCGTATGTCCTCGATGGGGCGCGCGCGCAGGACGCCGCCCGCGCGCTCGAGGTGCTCGGCTGCGAGACGACGGTCGTCCCGAGCGTCCATCCCGTCGTCGACATCGTCTTCTTCCACCTCCTCACGCTCGCCGCCGCCGAGGCTCGCGGCGTGGACCCGGATCCGATTCGAACCGACGACGAGCGCTGGAAGCGCGCTCGCGGCGCCTACGTCTAGCGGTCCTCGACCCTGTAGACGAACCGAACCGCCTGCCAGTGCTCGTCGATCGCGGCGCTCTTGTTGTCGACGAGACCGGCGTCGAGGCCGATCTGCTGCACCGTTGCGAAGTCGAGGTCGGTCTCGATCTTCGCCGCCTTCTTCGGCCACGCGACCCAGAGGCCGTCTGCGGGCCCCATCGTCCGCTTCAGCTTCGGGAAGCGCCGCTGGAGCTCCCGCCGGCTGGTGGTGAAGAACACGACCACGTCGACCTCGCGCTTCGCGCCGAGCTTCTGCGAGAGCGGGGTCGCGGAATAGTCCTTATCGGCCACGCCACGCCTCGATCAGGTCGCGTTCGCGCTCGGGCCTCAGCCCGGCGGCGTCGCTCGTCTCCGCGAGGTCGAGGGTCCCGCGGACAGTCTCGTCGAGCGGCCTGAAGCTGAGGCCTGCGTCGAGCGCGCGGGACACGTCCGCGCGGTGTACGCCCTTGGTCTGAGAGCTGCCGATCCACATCGGGAGCTCCATCCACTCGCCGACGCCCTGCTCGAGCAGGAACGCCTCGTCGATCCAGACCGGCTCTGCGTCCGCGTGGCTCACCCGCAGGCACGACTCGACGAGCTCCGCCCACGAGACCCCGGGGTGGACGGCGTTGAACGGCCCCGACTCGCCGCGCTCGCAGACCTCCACGAACCACGATCCGAGATCACGCGCGTCGACGAATTGGACGCGCTCCTCGGGCGGCGCGGGAACAACGACGGCCCCGCCGCGCGCGATGCGGTGCGGCCAGTAGGTGAACCGTCCCGTCGAGTCATGCGGGCCGACGACGAGCCCGGGCCGCACGATCAACGCGCGCTCGCCGTAGACCTCGACGACGGCGTCCTCGCAGAGCGCCTTCAGCGAGCCGTAGTTCGAGTAGTCCTCGAGCAGCGTGTCGTCCGGGAGGTCGCCGAGCTCCTCGCGCGGCGAGGCCTCCGTCGGCCCCCTCGCGAAGTCCCGGTACACCGAGATGCTCGAGACGAAGAGGTAGCGGCCGACGGAATCTTTCAACTGCTCGGCGGAGCCGCGGACGACGCCCGGCACGTATCCGGAGGTGTCGATCACCGCGTCCCACTCGTCGCGCGGAAGCGCGTCCGACGCCCGGTCGCCGCGCACCTTCTCCGCGTCCGGGAAGAGGTCCGGGTTCGTCTCACCGCGCGTGAAGAGTGTCACCTCGTGGCCACGCGCGAGAGCCGCCTCGACCGCCGCCCGGCCGAGGAACGCGGTGCCGCCGAGGAAGAGGAATCTCAACGGTTGGTGAACCAGCGTAAGGATTGTTTGAAAACGCTTTCGGGCGCTGGCACGGCGTCGATAGCTTGCCTGGCTACCCCATGTTCGACCCCATCGTCATCGTTCTCCTCTTCGCTGCGGCGTGGCTCGTTGCCCGAGCCGCCGCCGCCGTAGCGCTGCGCGTGCTCGTCTGGAACGACCGTCGCTCCGCCGACCTCGACCTGACGAAGACCGGGAAGATGACGCGGCTGAAGCGGCGCGAAACGCAGGTCTCCATCATCCGCGCCGCGGTCACCTACCTCGGCTTCGTGACGGCTGCCGTCCTCTCTCTCGGCCAGCTGATCGGCGGCGTCGACCGCCTGACCGCGCTCGCAGGCGCCTCGTTCCTGCTCATCCTCGTTGGCTTCGCGATCCAGCGCGTCCTGATGGACATCATCGCGGGGCTCGCGATGTTCCTCGAACGGTGGTACTCGGTCGGCGACACGATCCAGATCCCGATGCACGAGCTACAGGGCGTCGTCGAGGATGTCTCGCTACGCCACACCCGCCTGCGGACGCTAGACGGCGAGGTGATCCACATCCACAACTCCCAGATCCCGTCCGTGCGAGTGTTGCCGAGCGGCATGAAGGAGCTGGTGCTCGAGGTGTTCGTGACCGACCGCGAGCAGGGCGTCGAGATGGTCGACTCCGTCGCGTCGATCCTGCCCGAGGGGCCGACGACGTTCGCGCGGCGGCCGCACATCGACCGCGTCGACGAGCTCTCGGAATCGCTCTATCGGATCAGCGCTCGCGCGTCGGTCGCCCCCGGGCGCGAGTGGCTGGTGGACGGCTTCTTCGCCGACCTGCTCCGCGAGCGCGCCGAGCCGGGGCTGATCGCGCACGGGCCGGTCACGCTGGCGATCGACGAGTCGGCCGCGCGGAGCTACGCGCGCGCCTCGGCGCTCACCCGCCGCGACGGCGCCTGGTCCCCGGCACTCAGGCGAGCCTCGTAAGCTCGTCGAGCAGCCGGTCGACCTCCGCGGCGGTGTTGTAGTGCACGATCCCGACGCGCACGGCGCCGTCGGCAAGGCCGAGCCGGCGCATGACCTCGACGGCGTAGTAGTCGCCGTGCCAGACGAAGATGCCCCGGCCGGCGAGCGCTGCGGCGACCTCCGCGGGAGGCCGGCCGAGCGTCAGCGCGAAGGTCGGCACGCGGCCGTCCATCGTGGGCACGCCGTGGAGGCGGATGCCGTCCGGGAGCGCGTCGAGAAAGCGGGCGCCGAGCTCGCGTTCGTGCGCGATGATCGCATCCCAACCGACCGAGTCGATGTACTCGACGGCGGCGACGAAGCCTGAGAGGAGCTCGTGCTGGGCCGTGCCGGCCTCGTAACCAGGCGCCGGTCTGACCTTGTACGGCCGCCAACGCTCGAGCAGCTCGGCGCGCGCGAACGCTAGCCCGAGGTGTGGCCCGTAGAACTTGTACGGCGAGCAGAGCAGCACGTCGGCGCCGACGGCGCCGACGTCGATCGTGCCGTGCGGTGCGTAGTGGACGGCGTCGACCCACGCCAGCGCGCCGGCGTCGTGCGCAAGCGCGCAGATGCGCTCTGCCTCGACCAGCGTCCCCAGCGCGTTCGATGCCCATGGGAACGCAACGACGCGCGTCCGGCCCGTGAGCTGCGCGCCGACGTCCGACAGGTCGTAGTCGGCGAAGCGGACGGTCACACCGCAGCGCTCGGCGGCGAGCAGCCACGGGCGGACGTTCGCGTCGTGGTCGAGCCGCGTGCAGACGATCTCGTCCCCCTCCTGCAACTCTCGCCCGAGGGTGCGCGTGAGCATGAAGTTGAGGTTCGTCATGCTCGGGCCGAAGATCACCTCGCGATGGGTGCAGCCGAGAAACCGCGCGGCGGCTTCGTGCGCCCGCTCGACGAGCTCGCCGGTGCGACGGCTGGTCTCGAAGGCGCCGCCGACGTTGGCGTTGGACTCCCGCAGATACGAGGCGATCGCGTCGATCACCTCGTCAGGGACCTGCGTCCCGGCAGGCCCGTCGAAGAAGACGTACGGCCGTTGCAGCGCCGAGAAGCGGGCGCGGACCGCCTCGACGTCGAGGACGGCGGTGCTCATAGGTCGCGGCCGTTGACGCGCCACTTGTAGCGCGGCGCGGGACGAAGCGAGGCGCCGACGAAGCAGCCCCACTCGGCGCTCTGGAGCAGCGAGCCGAGGGCATCGCCGTCGAGCTCGCTGTCGAGCTCGACCTCCATGCGGCACTCGATCTCGGCGAAGCCGTAGCGGTCGTCGTTTGCGCGCCGTGTCACGGTCCCCGACGCGTACGCCGACGTCTGCACCTCGACGTTCCGCTGCCGAGCGAAGTAGGCGAGACTCTGGATCGAGCAACGGGCCAGCCCCGCGAGGAGGAGATGCTCCGCGCTCGCATCCGCAAGCTGCATCGGCTCGCCGTCGGCGGTCAGCCCGTCCTCGTCGAGCGTGATCCAGTACTCGAAGTGCTTGGCGCGAACCGTCACCGTCCGGTGTGCAATTTACGGTCCGGTCGATGCGGTTGCGAGTGCTCAACGAGGCCGAGTGCTACGCGCGGTGCTACGGCGAGCACGAGGACGCCGTCCAGGTGATCCGCTTCGAGCTCGGTCGCCCGAGCTTCGCCGCCACCTTGACCGGCGAGGACATCAGGCGCTTGTTTGAGTTGCGGCTCGATGCCCGCGACCCCGAGCTCGAAGCCGCATAACCCTGTCCCCGATGTTCTCGCGCCCGGGCTGCGGGTGGTCTTCTGCGGGATCAACCCCGGAAACTGGTCCGCGCGGGCCGGCGCGCACTTCGCGAACCCACGGAACGACTTCTGGCGACTGCTCCACGATGCCGGCTTCACGCCGCGGCTGCTTGCGCCGGAGGAGCAGGAGCAGCTGCCGTCGTTCGGACTCGGCGTGACGAACGCCGCGCCGCGAACGACGCGAGGGTCGGGTGACCTGCGTCGCGCCGACTTTGCCGGCGCGGCGGAGCGGCTGCGCCGGATGGCGGACGAGCTCCGGCCGGCGTGGATCGCCTTCGTCGGCAAGGAGGCGTACCGCGGCGCGTTCGGTGAGCGCCCCGAGCTCGGCGCGCAGGCCCGCCGCGTCGGCGACACGCAGCTCTTCGTCCTGCCGTCGACGTCGCCGGCGAACGCCGCTGTTCCGTATCCGGAGCGACTCCGGTGGTTCCGAGCTCTGCGCAATGCATCCGAGCGAAGCTGAGCTGCGGGACACGATCGAGCGCATGGAAGCGCGCTCGCGCGGCCATCCACTCTTCCCGGTCTACCAGCGCCTGAGCGAGCGCATCGCGGCCGATCTCGCCGACGAGCGGGACGTCCTACTTTCGCGCGCAGCGGCTCTGATGCTGCTGCAGGAGGCAGTGGACGCCGATCGGCGATGGCCCCAGCGCTAGCCGCGCCAGCGGTTCGTGATCGGCGTGCGGCGGTCGCGACCGAATGCCTTCGGCCGGAGCTTGACCCCCGGCGGCGCCTGCCGGCGCTTGTATTCGGCGCGGTCGATGAGCGAAATCGCGCGGTCGACGACGTCCGCGTCGAAACCATCCGTCCGCAGCTCCTCCTGCGACCGGTCCTCCTCGACGTACGCCTCGAGGACGCGGTCGAGCTCCGGGTACGGCGGCAGCGAGTCCTCGTCGAGCTGGTCGTCGCGGAGCTCCGCGCTCGGCGCCCGCTCGATGATCGTCTGCGGGATCAGCTCGCGGCCGGCGCGCGCATTCAGGTGGCGCCCGAGTCGGAACACGTCCGTCTTGAAGACGTCCTTCAGGAGCGCGAACCCACCGGCCATGTCGCCGTAGAGCGTCGCGTAGCCGACCGAGAGTTCCGACTTGTTCCCGGTCGCGACGACGAGCCAGCCGAACTTGTTCGAGAGCGCCATCAGTAGGACGCCGCGAATGCGCGCCTGCAGGTTCTCCTCGGTGATGTCGGCATCGCGGCCCTCGAAGACGTCGGCGAGCGTTTTCGAGAAGCCGTCGAAGACGGGGTCGATCGGCAGCTCGAGGAAGCTCGTGCCGAGGTTGTCGGCCAGGGCCTTCGCGTCGCGCCGGGTCGGCTCCGAGGAGTAGCGCGAGGGCATCGAGACGGCGTGGACTCGCTGGGCGCCGAGCGCCTCGAGGGCGAGAGCGAGCGTGAGAGCGGAGTCGATCCCGCCGGAGACGCCGACGACGATCTCGCGGAAGCCGTTCTTCTCCACGTAGTCCCTGAGGCCGAGCTCGAGCGCGAGCCGCATCTGCTCGAGGTCGTCGAGCGGCTTCGCGACCACCGGCGTCGCGTGCGAGCGCTGCTCGCGAGGCTCGCCGAGATCGATCACGGGCGGGTCGGGGATCTCCTGCTCGCGCGCCAGCGCTCGGCGGCGCGCGTCGACGAGGCGGCGGGCGATCGCCGTCGAAGCGTCGATGTCGACGACAAGCAGCGCCTCCTCGAACGACGGCGCGCGCGCGGCGACGTCTCCCTCCTCGTCGATCACGACGCTGTGGCCGTCGAAGATCAGCTCGTCCTGCCCGCCGACAGCGTTGACGAGGACGACCCACGCCGCGTTGTCCCGTGCGCGGGTGATCAGCATCTCCTCGCGCTCGCGCCCCTTGCCGACGTGGAACGGCGACGCGGAGATGTTTGCGATCACGTGCGCGCCGGCGAGCGCGAGATCCGTCGCCGGCGGCCCGGGCTGCCAGACGTCCTCGCACACAGTCGGTCCGATCAGCGCCTCGCCGACCTTCAGCAGCAGCAGCTCGCGGCCGGGCTGGAAGTAGCGGACCTCGTCGAAGACGCCGTAGTTCGGGAGAAAGCGCTTAGGGTAGATCGCCCTGACCTCCCCGCGGGCGCAGACGGCACAGGCGTTGAAGAGGTCGCGCTCGAGCCACGGGAAGCCGACGAGCGCTGCGACGTTCGTTGCCTCCGCGGCGATGCGATCGAGGCTTCGCCGTGCCTGGCGGAGGAACTCCGGGCGAAAGAGCAGATCCTCGGGCGGGTAGCCCGTCACCGCAAGCTCGGGGAAGAGAACGAGGTCCGCGCCGGCCTCATCTGCTTCGTGAAGCCGGCTGACGATCCGCTCTCGGTTTCCGTCGAGGTCACCGACGACCGTGTTGATCTGCGCGAGTGCAAGCCTCATAGTTTTCGCCTCACAGTCGAAAACATACTCTACCGGCGGTGGAGGTCGTCATCGAGCACAAGTTTCGCGGTCCGAGCGGGTCGGCGAACGGGGGCTACACGTGCGGAGTGCTGGCGTCGTTCATGCATGGGCCCGCCGAGGTCACGGTCCGCCTGCCGCCGCCGCTCGAGCGCCGGCTGGATGTGGAGATCGACGGCGGCCTGCGGCTGCTCGACGGCGAGGCGGTGGTCGCCGAGGCCGTTGCCGCTGAGCTCGGGCTCGACGTGCCGGAGCCGGTGTCCTTCGAACAGGCCGCCGCCGCCGCGCTTCCCGTCGGCGATCGAGAAAGCGCCTTTCCGGAGTGCTTCGTCTGCGGCTGGAAGCGCGAGGACGGGATGCGGATATACGCGGGCCCAGTGGAGGGCCGTGAGCTCGTAGCCGCGACCTGGACTCCACGCGAGGAGTTCGTCTCGAGGGAGTTCGTGTGGGCGGCACTGGATTGTCCCGGCGCCTACGCAGTTGAGGTCGGTCGCCGCGGAAATCCGGTCCTGGGTCGACTGACGGCGAGGGTCGAGCACCTGCCGCACGCGGGTGAGCGCTGCGTCGTGATGGGCTGGCCGCTCGGCGCAGATGGCCGCAAGCTTCATGCCGGCACGGCCGTTCTCGGCGACGACGGCCGCGTGCTCGGCGCCGCCCGCGCGATCTGGATCCTCCCGCGGGACTCCTCGTAACACTGTGTTACAAGGACCGGGGGCCTGGAGCCGAGCCCCGCTTCGAGCTAGTAACACAGTGTTACTTGCCCTCAGCGACGCAGCCTGATCGCGTTGAGGTCGTTCTCGACGATCTCGTCCGCGCGGCGGATCAGGTCCTCGATGTCGTCGTGCTCGGCGTGGATGTACCGGCCGCTGAGCCTGTCTGCTCGGCCCGACGCGAGCACGCGAACGAGCCGCGGCGCCAGGTCCGGCGGCGTCCAGGGCATGTCCTCGCCGAACGGCGCAGTCATGTCCGTCTTCACCAAGCCGGGGCTGATCGTGAAGACCGGGATCCCGTAGGGCTCGAGCTGGAGGGCCAAGCCTTCCCCGAAGCGGTAGAGCGCCGCTTTGCTGGCTCCGTAGGCCGTCGTCGACTGCCCCGGCAGGTAACCGCCGCCGCTGCCGGTGTTCACGATCCGCCCGCCGCCGCGCTCGATCATGCCGGGGATGACGGCGCGGGCGCAGAGATACGCGCCGAGCACGTTGACCTCGAACACCTTCCACCAGTCCGCGGGGTCGTCCTCCCAGGCCTTGCCACGCCCGTGTGCGATGCCCGCGTTGTTGACGAGGAGATCGACGGGACCGAGCTCGGTCTCCACCTGGTCGATCAGCTCGCCGACCGACTCCCGCGAGGAGACGTCCACCACGACGGGCAACCCCTCGATCTCGTCGGCGACTTCCACGACCTGGTCCGCCGTGCGCGCCGCTACCGCCACGCGCATACCGGCCGCAGCGAGCTCGCGCGCGATACCAGCCCCGATCCCGCGGCCGCCCCCGGTGACCACGGCCACTCCGGTGAGCTCGTCAGCCAACTGCGCGGCCGATCTCCTCGAGGGACTCCGGGTTCTCCAGCGATGAGAGGTCGCCCGGATCCGCCCCCAGCGCCTTGGCGCGCACGGCGCGCCGCATGATCTTCGCGCTCCGCGTCTTGGGCAGCCCATCGACGAAGACGACACGATCGGGGCGAAACGCCTTGCCGAGTTCCGCCGCGACGAGCTTGCCGACCTCAGCGGCCAGCCCTTCGTCTGCGACGACGCCGGGCGCCGGGATGCAGAAGAGCCACGCCACTTCGCCCTTCACGTCGTGCGGGATCCCCACCGCCGCGGCCTCCAGCACCGCGGGATGCGCGACCGCCGCCGACTCGAGCTCCGCCGGCCCGATGCGCTTGCCGGCGATGTTGAGCGTGTCGTCGGAGCGCCCGTGCAGGAACCAGTAGCCGTCCTCGTCGACCGACGCCCAGTCGCCATGGGTCCAGATTCCCGGAAACCGGCGCCAGTACGCGTCGAGGTACCGCTCCGGATCCCGCCAGAACCCGCGCGTCATCCCGGGGAACGGCTTGCGGCACACGAGCTCGCCGACCTCGCCCGACTCCACCAGCGACCGCGCCTCGGAATCGACGACGTCCATTGCCATCCCGAGCGCCGGCCCGCCGAGCGAGCACGCCTTGATCGGGATCGCCGGAGTGGGAGAGAGGAAGCAGGCGCCGACCTCCGTCCCGCCGGAGCAGTTGATGATCGGACAACGGCCGCCGCCGACCTGCTCGAAGAGCCAGCGGTACGGCTCCGGGTTCCACGGCTCGCCGGTCGTCACCATCAGGCGCAGCGACGAGAGATCCGCTTCCGGATCCCCGTGCGGGATCAGTGCCCGCACAAGCGTCGGCGAGAGCCCGAGGATCGAGACCCGCTCGCT
>Ga0126313_10002439_pt1 | contig 10420 bp, 15 predicted proteins | sample Plot105A_FD_89954 | JGI IMG/M metagenome (GOLD analysis project Ga0126313, IMG submission 89954) | Serpentine soil microbial communities from UC McLaughlin Reserve, CA, USA - Plot105A | ecosystem: Environmental > Terrestrial > Soil > Grasslands | place: USA: UC McLaughlin Reserve, Lake County... | reverse complement strand
TGTAGAGCTTCGACCTGCGTACCTTCACGCTCAATTCCTAGACCTAATGTTTCGCCTTTGGCCTTCTCGATAGCATCGTCGAATTCTTCTCTTGATCTGAAAGTATGTGGCCTGTCAAGATAGGCTTCAATTTCAAAGGGTTTGTATTCGGTCCTGTCAGTTATCGGTAGAGTCATCAAGTGTGATATTGACAGCGGTATTATCATTATCGGTGGTGGTTGTTCGTGCTACCGCATAGTATGGAATACCCGCCACGATAACGGCCTCCGCTATCAGGTGGTCGGTTGAACATTTCTGTACAAAGTACGCAGTTCTATCCTTGTCATCCTTCTTACTGTCTTCTTGTTGTCCGTTGTCTTGACCATTTCCACCCGCTTGAAACCGTGGGTCTTGTACTGAATCGGCTATGGGTTGTGACTTGAGATATTCTTCTTGTTCGGCTAAGAGTCTGCTATCTTCCTCTGTCATGTTATAATTCTCATTATTGTTGTTGCTGTCGTCGTTGGTCATTGACCTTCTAACCTCACTTTCAAAAATCGCTTGGCAGATAGCAGATAGAACCGGCTATCTACCTGTTCACACATCCATGCCAACTGCTTCCTTCAATGTGAAGTCCCTTGAAATTGCATCGTCTTTGAGTAGCTCATGTTTGACTTTAGCATCCAAGTCTTTTAGTGATACCATAATGACCGAGCTGTGGGGAGGTATCTGCATCTAACATCTTTTTGCGTATTTGTTCCTCGTATTTGCGTCGTCTAATCCCTTCCTCTTCATACTTATCTTTGATAGACATTAATGATAGGTATACCTCATCGATTAGCCGTGACCTTGTCCATTGTTCGTCTAGTCTCGCCTGTTCTTCTTTGTGCTGCATCCTGAAGCGGTTCGGGTTTTTGAGTCTGAGAATAGGTTTATTTGACTTCTCCGCTTCTGCTTCCAAAGTCTTCTAGTAGTAATATAAATTTGAAAGATCAAATAGTGGTCCTGTGTGTTGTATGCAAGACAAGATGACATCCGAAAATATCTATCTAATATGCATTTTTTGAGCGTTAGAAATATAGGCTATGCTGTCAGTAGCAGACAAGCAAATAATTGAAAAATTGTCTAGTAGAACATTAATTCTAACTTACAGAGTAGCTGTACTAATAATATTAACATAGACTCATTAAGAATTAATATTAATGTAATTCATACCAATTACTTTAATAAAATTGCATTGGTATTATAATATGGCTGGATACAATAATAAAATTGTCGCTGTCATAGTTTTCTCAGCAATAATGACAATCGCTACCCAAAGTTCGTATAGCTCTGTACAATCATTAGCACAAGAAGATAGTGGAGAGCCTGAAATCCCGCAAGCTATCTGCAATTATGCTGGTCAAAAATATTACCTAACTCCACACATATATAATGACGGAGAAAAGTCAAGTAGGATGGATTTTCCAGATTTACCAGATGACTATGTGCCTCAAATGATAGTGAAAAAAGGCGACAAACTAACGATGGAATTTGGGGGGATAAGCAGCCTACTGAAATACAGGTTATTTTGGTAGATTACGATGCCGATATCACTGAGACTTATCCGCTTGAAAAAGTAGATGAAAATACTTTTGAGGCTACAGAAACGGGCATGAAGACATTAGAGGTAATCGCAACTTTTCCGGGTAACGAGCGCATATCATACACTACACTCATCGATGTAAAAGACAATTCATAAGGCGCCAAAATCACCTTTTTTGAAGGTGTTACACCTATAAGAAAAGTATTCAAAGGTTCTTTGTATAGAAGTGAACGAGCAACCTTTTTGCTTGGGTAGATTAGGTATCTTCGAGCATAATTGAGTATTGTAGAGATAATTTGAACTAGTTGTTGGTAGTTGGCTGACCCTCAGGCTCCTGACATCCATACTAGAGACTGTAGGTGTGATACTTTATTTGAATTCATTTGCAAACCTCGTAGTTCTACTACCATGTGAAGGTGAGAAATAATAAACTTAGAATTAAGGTTCGCCAAAAGCCATATCAAAACTCCAGCGCTAAGGCACAATAGCAGAGTTATCTAGAGTTACAAATCTATAATGACCATCACTGGAGACCCTGTTGAAACGGTCATTAAAATAGATGTAAGGCAAGTCATTGTAAATATGTCTGTCCATGAGCTCGTGGATCGAGTCAAAATACTCCTTTCTTTTTCTTCCTTTCATTCTCAAGACTTCATGTGCTAATACATGAGAAATATTTGCACAATTGGCATCCGCCAAGAACTTAATACGCTCCCTATCTGAAATAGTAGATTCGTTTTGCAGTCTTTTCCACTGAACCATTCCGAAGTTTTCAGATGAATAGGCTTCGGTTGGGCAATCTGTCCATAAGGGCTTAAAATAGGCCAAGTAAAAATGATAAATACTTTTCCCTCTGTCCTTGTGATCCCTTTGGAGGTAGCTAATCGACATTCTATCGAATAACCTTCCCGGAATTACAGGTAAAATATCAGCCTCAACAGTAAAGTCCATATCAAAACATCGTTTGATCCACCAACGAAAAAATCTAGATAAAGAAGAAACATAGTCCCAATCTTCACTCTGTCTCTGACGCCATTCCTGCTCTTTCGCTACATATATAAAGAATAACTTGACACTTTTCTGCATCCTAAGGCTTTAACCATAATGACGTCTATATGTATGTGCTTTAACTAGTTAAAAGTGATCCCTCGCATAAAACATGTTGACCTAAGAATAGTCAGGATTGTAATCTATCTAGCTTTTTCTTGTTCATTCAAGACAGGTTTTCAATTGAGTCACACAATTCAGTAGAGTAACTTGTAAAATAGTCTTAGTGGCTATTTTGTTGTGCTAGCTATTTATTTGCTATTACTAATTGTTATATGAGACCTAGAATAGCAGACTTAGCTACTCGAAGAGTAGTACTAAGAAGTAGTCGAGAAAGCATACCCCTGGTTTTCATACTATAAATATAGAGGGTAGCATAGGTGCCATACCGTATAGAGATCTATATGTTGTTTGTTTTCCAACTACAATTTAATGAAAAGCATGAGACCATCTTCTAAGGACACTAACAAAGTACAGAAGAAAAATCGTAGTGGCAGGAGAAAGATGAGATCAATACCAGTGGTCAACAGAAGTAAGGCTAAGGGCAGAAAAACTAATTCCAGAGTAAAGGTAGCAAGGACCAATAAGAAAACCAAACTAACCATGAGGGAAAAAGTTGTAAATAGGCAATCTCAAGGCGTCGCTATTAGAAGGTCAAGTGGAAGGAGAGAGAAGTTCAGTACGGATCGAATGGTACAGACTGTTAGTAGATCGGGGGTACCATTTATGATGGCTAGGGATATCGCGAAGACAGTCGCTAACAAAATAAGAAATACATCACCATCACAAGATCAAGTCCGACTCAAGAGCGGAGGTAAAAGTCAAAAGAAAATTTCAAAAAGGGATAAAATTATTTCTGCAGGCAAAGTTAGGCATCTGGTTGCAGAAGAATTGCGTGATAGAAATCGGCCAGATATCGCTAATTCTTATTCGGGCAATCCTCCAGAAAATACTACGACACAGGGTTATGGCAGGATTGATGATAAGCAGCAAGGGCTTGAGAAATTTTCTGTAAACACTCAGCATTCAAGAAGAAACGAAGTAGTACACGATCAGAGCAAACGAGGAGGAGGAATTATGACGTGACCTTTTTTCTTTCCTTGTAAGCAACTTGATTTAAGAATAGACATAAGATGCCCATTTCAAACCAATGGTTTGAAATCGCAAGTAATGATGTATAATGACTTGTGACATACTAACTGCTGGAATTCATATATCTGTAATTAGGACCTGGGATGGTAGTTATATAAGATAGATTTTTCTCATATTGAATTTGAGGTTATATGCAAATATTAGCCCGTCTAGGGTCAGACAGATCTTTCAGAGATTATAGGAACAGGATAATGCACAGATCTGCTAGAACCTCCTAGCATTAGTAGTCGTTGTTGACATTAGCTGTTTTTCTACTTCATCCAATCTGTCGACAGAACCAACATTTTCTAGAATACTTGAAAAAGAGGGATCGCTGCGAACCTTATTAAAAAAGGAGAAAACTTCCTCATTTGTTACTCCGTGTTTCATGTCATATGTTATATTCTTCTTAACATTTGTTAGATTATTGTATTTTTTATGTTGTCTTTTCTGCCAGGAAGAAGCATTATCTGACAATCCCATTACGAACTTAACAATTGTTTTCTGCATATGTTCAACATGCCATTCTCGCATCGGATAACTGTTATTTTGGGTAGTCAAAAAGAACATAGAATATAAGATAAGGCCGCAATATAATATATTTGCAAAATTTGGGACCAAAATCAGATGGAGAGCGCAGTAGTAATGACTCTTTCGGTCTCTGCTAGTCCTCAAAACTATCGATTGGGCTAAGGATTCCTAAGGTGTATCTAAGTATAGTAGCAGAAGTGCTACATCTCACTTTGAGAATCCATAGTACTTCCGGTCAGGCAAAAATGAGTTGCAATCACAATTTTCAATAAGACATTTCATTTTGACTCTTCCCCACAGTTCTATCTAGATCAAATTTTTGGTGATAACATACGGAATATCTGATAAGGAGATCCGATTCATCGTTCATAACTGAATACGACGTTATATTGCTAATACTATCTTGTATACAATCAAATAAAATATTGAGGAATATTTCCCTTTTCTTAGCTATTCACAATCTCTGCAATAGCAAACCTGCTTCCAACAGAGTTAACCTTTACCTTCAGATTTTCTCCTGCTTTTCCATTTTTAACAAAGATAACAAAACCTTGTATTCTGGCAACCCCATCCCCCCTTTGACTTGTTTCCGATACTTGTACATCGTATTCTTTTCCAACTTCTACAGGTTTTGGACCTGAGTTATACTGACGTCTACTGTAACCGCCGCCTCCACCATAACCGCCTCGTCCGCTGTAACTACCGCCGTCTCTCCTTTCGTAACTCATATTATAAATGTCTAGAATCATTAAAATTGATTCCTAATATGAATGAATGTAATGCATATCGTGTAGATTGTGTAGAGTTGATTGGCACACTTTTGTTAACACAGACAGCGATATCGTATTATTATCCCAAATCGGAAAACAATATTGAACGCATAGCAATGGTTTACCGTAACAAATAACAGCTCTTCATTCTCTCCTCACTAATAGCATTTAAGGAAATTATTTATAGAAAATATTGATGGGCTAACATATGACTAATCGTGAGAAGACAGTCAAGTTCCATGGAACTGAAGTAGCGAATGTAACTATACTTTATGCAGTTAAACCATGCTCAAGGGGAGATACAGAAATTCTAGAAGAATTTGACGCAGCAAAAAATCCCGAAATTTACGAAACAGTAAATACTCAGATTGTCGCTGATTATATAACCATAACTTTTTACAGGGAGGAAAGTAGCAATTCAATTATACGTAGAGAATTGATTCCTACTCATCTTGTCCAACATATTTGGGTACAGGATATGTAATCACAAGGACCTAAAGGAATCCATGAGGGAGAAATTAGTGCGACTGAGGAGGAGAAGAGAGTTAGAATAGTTATCAGTTGAGCCAGAACAAATACTGGAAAAACAGGAAAAAGATACACGCTCGGTCACGATTATCGTGAGACTCTATATAATACCTTAGTATTCATATTGGGTTCTCCCCATGTGCCATTCTACCGCACTATGTAAAGTAAACAGGCAGTACCTTTCAAGGTTGAGAATCGGTGTCAGCCAATGGTACTCACTGCCAGCTAGGTATATGACGAGACTATATTTCTCACATTTTTGGCTAGATATATTTGAAAAGTAGGTTCCAAGTGGCATAAACACCACAATAATTAATTATTACCACCTATAATATCAAGAATAATGTCAGAAGAGGAAAATATCGATGCCTATTTATCAAGTAGAGAAAGGGAACACAGAGAAAATCAAAATCAGACTGACTCGGAATCATCAGTATCCGGAGGGGTGTATAGGGCAGTTGTAGAAGGTGAAGAGACAAATGAGGCAGGGCAGACGCCTGCCTCTACAGTCGAAGAACCACAACCTCAACCACAACCACAACCACAACCGCGGCAGCAAGGCAAAAGGGCCTCTATAAGAAAAATCCAAAAATCTATGTCTGATGTCTCAAAGCAATTGGAAAAGCAGACAACACAAATCAATAAGGTAAGTCAAGCAGTTCAAGGTCTACAGAAGCAAACGAAATCCGCGCAGAGACAGTCTGAACTAATTAATCAAATCCGGTCTCAGGTGAACCAAATACAAAGACAGATAAGTCAAGTCCAGAAGAGTATACAAAAGAAGCCATCTACGGCATCAGTACGAAAATCTACTAAGAAAAATACATCGAAAAAGAAGAAAAAGTAGACTCATACCCCCTCCTTTTCTTGTTTATTTAAATTCCGTGGCTTTTTTGCTTTAATTTACTGAAGAGTATTCAACTCTCCTACGAGACTTATTCGGTCTCAAGCACATTGAATAGCATGTTCATGTTGCAGGCTTTTTCATAAATAAACCATTAAACACTTAATTGCCCCTTTTATATCACTATTCATGTCATTGCCAAAGTCAATAGTCTGATTCGAGGCTTTTTCTTGTATGTTCCTAATTGCATCTTTTAGTAGTCTTTATATAAATCGATATTGCAGCTACTGCAGCCATGGCTGCAGCAAAAAGAATATAATGTATGTCGGTATCCACGTCTCCGACAGCATAGACTTTACTAACTGTAGCTTCTCGGGATTTATTTACCTTAATAAACCCCTCTCCTTCCTCTAGCTCACATCCAAGCTGTTTTGTAATATGGTTTTGGACTTTATAAAAGATAATAAAATATTACATAAGCTCTAATTGTTAGTTTCACCCTTGTAATACATTCCTAAGCATATTGAAGACTTTGTATATGTTTATTCTCTCCCTCTCTGTCTAGTCTCCCAATCATTATAACTGCACGGCCTGTTGTCTTGATCTGTTCCCAAATGGTTTGTCGTAATATATGTGAAAAAATATATTCAAAGATAGAGGTAGGTAAGTCACATTATCTGGCAGGCAAGAAATATTGCAGAAGATGTGAAATTTATCTTTATCATGAAGGCGTCTTTTGCCCATGCTGCGGAATGCAACTTAGGACTACCCCTATTGATACAAAATATAAAGCCAAGATAAGAAAACGACTTCAAAAATATGCAGAGACAGTTAACAAATGAGTCTGCCTCGCACATGAAAACATATGAACTGTTATAAGTATTCAGCAACATAAGTGCCTCTATTCGAGGTCTGTTATTCTAGATATTTCTGAGCACTACAAGGAATATACCATACTCAATGATCAGAAACGAATTCTGGAGGAAGAAACATAAGAAAGCAGACTAACTAACTATTCATACAATGTTCCCTAAGACAAATATGTCAAAGGCAATAGTTGGAGGAATTTGTGCTTTCATTTATTCCCTTGAAGGCCAGGTCAACATAGGCAAGACCTTGCATTCAATGCTGTATCCTTTCTCTTACAGAAGGAAGAATAGATCGCTAGTTTGAAATATGAGCAGAAAATGAGAATGAAAATACAAGCAAATGAAAAGAAGAACAACAAAGAGGAGAGCTTAAATGAAGTAGAAGTATTACGAAGAAAACAAACCACACTCACTGATAGTTTTGGTAGAATTGCAAGAAAGCTCAGGATATCTCTAACAGACAGGTGTAATATGCGATGTATATATTGTATGCCACAAGGCGACGTTAACTGGTTCAAAGAGGAGGACATCTTAAACTTTGATGAAATTCTTAGGCTCGTCGCCATTCTTACAGATCTAGGTATAGAAAAAGTACGCTTGACAGGCGGGGAGCCTCTTCTAAGACCTAATTTAGAAGACTTCATAGTTTCGCTGAAAAGGATGAACGCGATAAAATCTATCAGCATGACAACTAATGGTCTGTTGCTTGCAGACAAGGTCAAGCGACTTAAAGAGGCGGGACTGGAAAGCGTGAATATTAGCCTTGATTCCTTTAAAGCTGCCAGATTTAAGGCTATTACTGGAATAGATGGATTTAAGAAAGTAATGGATAGCATCAATGCAGCAGACACTATAGGACTAAAAGTAAAAATAAATACAGTCATAATCAGAGGTTGGAATGAAGATGAAATTGTAGATTTTGCCGAATTTGCAAGAAATAGTGGACATATTGTGAGATTCATAGAATTTATGCCTCTGGATGGTAGTGGAATACGGCAATCGGACTTGGTTTTTTCCAGGCTAACTTCCGATGGTAAACTACTAACTTGTCTATTCGAGAAGCCAGGAGTATAATTTGCGAAATATGCTACGCAAAGTACATTCCGAGAATGAAATTAAAATGCAACTGATAGCCAATGTGAAGAAAAAATCCGAAGGCATAGTTAGGATCATAGAGGAAAATAAGCTAAAATCTTCACTTAGCTTGATGCATAGAATAGGTGGTTAGTAATCATAAATGGCCAAAAAAAATAGATTGACTGTTAAACCCCTCAAAGTAAAGTTGTTCGCATCAGCAAGGGAGATAGCAGGCGGAAAGAGGGAAATTGAACTAGAATTCGCACAAAAATCAGTAAAATTTATGGATCTTAGAGAGAGAATTTTACATGTCTATCCTCAGATGAAATGCATTCCATTTGTAATTGCAGTAAATTACAGGATAGTGACTGATAGGCAACAAATTGATAATCCTGGTAATACCACTGCTATGCATACCACAACAATAACTGCAGACGATGAGATAGCGCTTCTGCCGCCTATTAGCGGAGGTTAGCCGGAGAATACGTTATATAAATGATTGATATCATTAAAAAACCAATTGATATTTCCCAAATAATGAAAGATTGCAAGGATCGATCTGCTGGCGCTACGGTGCTCTTCACTGGCTCTGTAAGGGATCACAACGAGAAAGAAAGAGTGTCTGGAATTTATTACGAAGCCTATTTAGAAATGGCAAAAAATGTATTAGTAGAGATCGAAAACGAAGTGCTTAGAAAGTGGCATGTAAGAAAATTTATCGCAATACATAGAATTGGCAGCCTTAAAGTGAATGAAATAAGCGTAGCAATTGCTATAACAACGGAACACCGCCAGGATGCTTTCGAAGCCTGTAAATACACAATTGATAACATAAAAACTAGAATACCAATATGGAAGAAGGAACTATTAGAATCGGGGAATGCTACTTGGAAAGATGGCATAGTGCCATTCAGTATAGAGAGAAATCAATTCAACTAAAATAAGTAAAATGTCTGTACCCATAGACGATAGCCGAGGAATGTTTGATGTTGCTGACAAAATTGATACATTACGTCTGGCAACTGCACAGGCAGTAGTTAGAATAGATCCTTTGACATCAAAATTAATTAAGGAAGGTAATACACCTAAGGGCAACATTTTTGATGCCGCAAGAGTCGCTGCTACCCTTGCAGCCAAAAAGACATCTGACTTAATACCATACTGCCATCCTATTCCAATAGATGATGTAAAAGTTCATTTTACTTTAAATGAAAATGACTGTTTAATTGAGATCAAAGCGGAGGTAAAAACAGTATGGAAGACGGGCGTGGAAATGGAGGCTCTGGCTGCGGCTTCTGTGGCTTCCCTGACAATCTATGATATGTTAAAACCGATAGATGAATCATTGTCAATCGAGTCACTGAAAGTGTTAAAAAAGTATGGCGGCACTAAGAATCTTCAACACCATTTATCAGGGCAGCTAACAGCGGCTGTACTTGTGACTAGCGACTCAAGAGGATATAAGGAGGATAAATCAGGGAAGTTTATAGTAAATAGACTAAAAGAAAATGGATTTGCAGTTGTAGACTACAAGGTGGTTACTGATGACTTTGAGAAGATTGAATCGGGTCTGAAGCGGTTTTGTGATGAATTAAGAGTAAATCTTGTCGTGACTACAGGTGGAACAGGCGTGGGTCCGCGTGACATTACTCCTGATGTCACAAGGAAGGTTATTCAAAAAGAATTAACTGGGGTCGGAGAGGCCCTTCGGTCTTATGGCCAGAGAAGGACACCTTCATCTATGCTTTCGAGAGGAATCTCTGGAGTTAGAGAGAAGACATTAATAGTCAATCTCCCTGGAAGTATGAGAGCTGTCTCTCAATCTCTAAATTCCATGTTTCCAGGATTATTACACGTATTTGACATGTTGGAAGGAAAAGGACATTAAATAATTGCAATTATACTCAACTATTATCCTTTTCATTATCTGCTGGCTAAGCAGTAAGAGCAAGAACTACCAAATGAAGCTAGATTGGAATAATGGCTCTGTCTGTAGTAGGTATGCCTAGAGATATGCTGCTTTCTTCTTCATATATTGTATTTACATTATCTTCTCCTT
>Ga0126313_10002438_pt1 | contig 10422 bp, 10 predicted proteins | sample Plot105A_FD_89954 | JGI IMG/M metagenome (GOLD analysis project Ga0126313, IMG submission 89954) | Serpentine soil microbial communities from UC McLaughlin Reserve, CA, USA - Plot105A | ecosystem: Environmental > Terrestrial > Soil > Grasslands | place: USA: UC McLaughlin Reserve, Lake County... | reverse complement strand
TTGGCCTCGGCCAGCGGGTGCGCGACGCCCTGGTGCGTTCCGATCGGCGCGCCCCAGACCGCGCGCTCGTTCGCGTAGGCGGCGGCCTTCGTCAGCGCGCGCCGGCCGGCGCCGCAGGCGATCGACGCGCCCATGATCCGCTCGGGGTTGAGACCGTCGAACACGGGGCCGAGCCCGCCGCCCTCGCCGCCGATGAGGCGCTCGTCCTCGAGCTCGACGTCGTCGAAGAAGAGCGTCCACTGCTTGTCCGGCCCTAGGTACGGCATCGGGATCTCGTCGCGCGTGAAGCCGGGGCTGTCCACGTCCACGATTGCGAGTGACGGCAGGCCGAGCGAGCCGTCCGGCATGCGGCTGCGTGCCACGACAAGCACAGCATCGGCGTGCTCCACGCCCGAGATGTAGGTCTTCTGGCCGCGCAGGACGAGCGTGTCGCCACGGCGCTCGACCGACGTCGCGAGGTTGTGCGAGTTCGTGCCGGCGTCCGGCTCGGTGATCGCGAACGCGACCTTCGTCGTGCCCGCCGCTATGCCGCGCAGCCAGCGCTCCTTCTGCTGGTCCGTGCCGTGGCGAGCAAGGATGTTGCCGACGATCGCGGGCGAGACGACGATCAGGAGCAGCGACTTCCCGGCCGCGGCGATCTCCTCGCCGACCGTCGCGAGCCCCGTCATGCCGAGCCCGCCGCCGCCCCACTCCTCCGGCAGGTTCACGCCGAGGTAGCCCTTCTCCGCCATCGCGTCCCAGAGCTCGGTCGGCGGCTCGCCTGCCGCGTGCTTGCGGCGCGCGTAGTCGTCAGGGAAGCGCTCGCAGATGCCGCGGACCGCGTCGCGGATCTGGCGCTCCTCGTCCGAGGGCACCAGCGGCAGGACTGCTTCGGTCGCGATGCTCATGCGCGCATGATGTCACCGGCGAGGCGGGGCCTGCTCGATGTTAGGGTGCCCTAACCATGGCGCTGGTGCTCGTAACGGGTGGGCTCGGGTTCGTCGGCGCGCGCCTCTGTGGCGCGCTGCTCGACGCCGGGTTCGCCGTGCGCTCGGTCGACAACCTCTCCGGGACCTACGCGCCGGGCCGCGGCGCCGGCGCCGCGGCGCCGCTCCGCGCGCGCGGCGCCGGCCTGGCGATCGAGGAGGCCCGCGCGGCACACGTCCGCGATGCGGAGGCGGTCATCCACCTCGCCTCGATCCCGGGGGTCCGCTCGCGCCGGGCCGCGTCGGAGCTGTGGTCGGCGAACGTCGAGCCAACCGCTGAGCTCGCGCGCGCGGCGGCAGCGCAGGGCAGCCGCTTCGTGCTCATCTCGACCTCCTCGGTCTACGGGAACGCCCGCGAGCTGCCCACCCCCGAGGACGCACCGCTCGCGCCGCTGGGCGGCTACGCCGAGAGCAAGGTGGCGGCCGAGGAGGCGGCGCTGGCGCAGGGCGGGGACGCCGTGATCGTGCGCCCCTTCACGGTGTACGGCCCGGGGCAGCGCCCCGAGATGGCGTTCGCCCGCTGGATCGCGGCCCGCGCCGCGGGCGAACCGGTGCCATGGCATGCCGCGCCGGGCTCGGCGCGCGACTTCACCTACGTGGACGACGCTGTCGCGGGGATCCTCGCCGCGCTCCGGCATGGGCGGGCCGGCGAGGCCTACAACGTCTCGGGCTGGCGATCCACCTCGCTGGAGGAGGCCCTCGCATCGCTCGGCGCGGGCGATGTCCAGGAGCTGCCGGCGTCCGCCTCGGAGGCGCTCGTCACGTCGGGGTGCGGGCGAAAGGCGGCCGCGGAGCTCGGCTACGCACCCCGAACCGACCTCGCGACCGGCCTCGGCCGCCAGGTCGCGGCGGCTATCCCTGCCCGGCCTCCTGCTTCGCCAGGTCGAGCTCGTGCTGAACCGTCGCGGTCTGGTTCGGAATCTTCAGGCGCTGTTCGAGGATCGGTATCGCCTCGTCCGGCCGCCCGGCCAGCCGCAGCGACTTCCCGAGGTTGAACAGCGCGTAGGCGTAGTTCAGGTCACTCGTGCCGGGCGGGAAGGAGTCGACGGCCTCCTCGAGGATCGGGATCGCGTCCGCGTAGCGGCCCTGATTCATCAGGCTGAACCCCTGGCTGTTCAGGTCGGCGCCGCGGGCGGGGTCGTAGGAGGTCGTGTCCTCCTCGGGTTGCGCCGGGGCCGGAGCGGGTGCCGGCGCGGGCGCCGCGCTCTTCGGCTCCTCCTTCTGCTTCGCCGGCTTCTTCTCAGCCTGCTTCTTCTTCTTCGCCGGCGTCGCGGCCTGGTCGCGATCCGCGCTCGGCGAGGAGCTCTTGTCGTCGCCGCCGGACATGACGGAGCCGACGATCGCCGCGGCGGCGAGCGCGACGAAGACGAGCGCGAGCACCATGGCCGTGACGTTGGGACGGCGCCGGCGGCCGGAGGGACCGGAGCGCCACATGGGCGGCGAGGTGGGCGGCGCCGTCGCCGGTGCCGACACCGGCGTAGGAGTCGGAGTCGGGTCGTCGCCGTTCGTGTCGGACGCGCCGGTGCCACGAGCGGGGGCTCGGGGCGCGGCGGTGGCGGGGCGAGCGGCGGCTCCCGCGGGGTCGGGCCGAGCGGCGGCTGCGGCAGCGGCGCCTCCCGCCGCCGCCGCTCCGGCCGCGAGCGGCGCCGCCGCCGCGGCGCGCTTCATCCTTCGCCCGAGGAAGCGCGTCCGCTTCGTCTCCTCCGCCGGCGCGCTCTCGAGCGCTTCCGCCAGCTCGCGCGCGAGCTCGCCGGCCGAGCCAGGGCGGTCCTCCGGCTCGAACGCCATCCCGCGCTGCAGCACGCGCGCGGCCGCCTTCGGCGCGTTCGGCCAGGCCTCGCGCAGGTCGGGAGGGCCCTGGGTGGCGATCTTGTGCGCGATCTCCATCGGCGTGCGGCCCTGGCGCGGCTTCTGGCCGCTCACCGCCTCGAACGCGATCGCCGCGAGCGCGTAGATGTCGGCGGGCGGCCCGGCCACCCGCCCGTCGAGCTGCTCGGGCGCCATGTACGCGGCGGTCCCGAGCACCGTGCCGCTGCGGGTGATGCGCGTGCCGTCGGCGGCGGTCGCGATCCCGAGGTCCGCGAGCTTCGTCATGCCGTCGGGGCGGATCAGCACGTTGCCGGGCTTTACGTCCCGGTGCACGACCCCCTGCGCATGCGCATGGTCGAGGGCGTCGCCGAGGTCGAGCACCATCCGAACGACCTCCTCCGGCCGCAGCGGCCCGCGCCGCAGCATGCGCGACAGCGTCTCGCCATCCACGTACTCCATGACGATCAGCACGCCCTCGTCGTCGGTCGTCGTGTCGAACACCGAGACGAAATTCGGGTGGTTAAGGGATGCCCCGAGCTTCGCCTCGCGGTTGAAGCGGTGCTCGACGTCGACCGGGCTGTCGGCATGCAGGCGCTTGACCGCCACCTGCCGGCCGAGGCGCTCGTCCTCGCAGAGAAGGACGGATGCCATCCCGCCGGAGCCGAGATGCCTGATCACCCGATACCTGCCGTCGAGAAGTGACCCTTGGGTGTTCACCGGCACTCCGGCGGTGTACCCGCGCAAAGGTGCGCGTAACCGGGCTACCCGCGGATAAACCCGCCCTTTACACGCGCTGGATCAGCGTGCCCGTCCCGAGCCCGCCGCCACAGCACATCGTCACGAGGCCCATCTCCTTGTCGGAGCGCTCGAGCTCGTGCAGCAGCGTCGTGATCAGGCGAGCGCCGGTGGACCCGAGCGGGTGGCCGAGCGCGATCGCCCCGCCGTTCACGTTCACGCGTTCCATGTCGGGCTCGAGCTCGCGGCGCCACGCGGCGACGACGGACGCGAATGCCTCGTTGATCTCCACGAGGTCGATGTCGTCCATCTTCATCCCGTTGCGGTCGAGCAGCTTCTTGGTCGCGGGGATCGGGCCGGTGAGCATGATCACCGGGTCCACGCCGACCGTCGTCTGGTCCACGATCCGCGCGCGCGGCGTCAGCCCGAGCGACTCCGCCTTCCCGCGCTCCATCAGGAGCACGGCCGCCGCGCCGTCGGAGATCTGCGAGGAGTTGCCCGCGGTGACCTTGCCGTCCTCCTTGAAGGCCGGCTTCAGCTCGGACAGCTTCTCGATGCTGGTGTCTGAGCGAATCCCCTGGTCGGTGACGAACGTGTCCCCATTCACGGAGAACGGCACGGTCTCGCGCTCGAAGCGGCCCTCCTCGGTGGCCTGCGCCGCCCGCTGGTGCGAGCGCAGCCCGATCTCGTCGAGCTCGGAGCGCGGGATCTCCCACTGGTCGGCGATCATCTCGGCGGAGATCCCCTGCGGCACGAGGTTGTACTTCTCCATCATCTCCGCGGGCCATGGCGAGCCGACCTCGTCGACCCACTTGAAGCCAACGCCCATCGGGATGTGGCCCATGTGCTCGACGCCCGACCCGATCGCGGCGTCGTGCACGCCGGAGGCGATCAGGGCGGCGGCGAAGTTGACCGCCTGCTGAGCCGAGCCGCACTGGCGGTCCACCGTCGTGGCGGGCGTCTCGACCGGCAGCCCGGCCTGGAGCCACGCGTTGCGCCCGACGTTGAACATCTGCTCGCCGAACTGCTGGACGCAGCCCGTGATGACGTCCTCGACCTCGGAGGCGTCGATCCCGGCTCGCTCGATGACCTCGGTGTAGGTCTTACCGAGCAGCTCGTTGGGATGCGTGTCCCTGTAGTAGCCCTTCTCGGGATGGCCGCGCCCGATCGGCGTCCGGACCGCTTCGACGATGACCACTTCCCGCCCATTCCCGTTTCGCATGTGGTAAGCCTACTCATTGACTGACCAGTCAACCAACGGCGGGAATGTGGCTCATCAACTGGGGATAGTTGGAAGCGGGGCGATCGCGCGCGGGCTCGCGCGGGCGGCGGCGGACCATCACGAGGTGGTGGTCTGGGCGCGCAGCGAGGAGTCCGCGGAGCGGGCGGCGGAGAAGGTCGGCGACGCCCGCGTCGTGACGGAGCTCGACGAGCTCCGGGACTGCGACATCGTCGTCGAGGCCGTGGCCGAGGACAGCGCGGTCAAGTGCGACATCCACGCCCGGCTCGGCGAATTGCTGCGCGCCGAGTGCATCCTCGCGACAACCACGTCCTCGCTGTCGGTTGCCGAGCTCGCCGCGGCGAGCGGCCGGCCGGACCGTTTCGCGGCACTGCACGTCTTCAACCCGGTCGAGAAGATGCGGCTGGTGGAGCTGTCCTTTCCGGGCGAGGCCACGGCAGAGACGAGGGCCGAGCTGCACGGGCTCTGCGAGCGGCTCGAGAAGACCGCCGTCGAGGTGCCCGACGCGGCCGGGTTCGTCGTGAACAAACTCCTCTTCCCGTACCTGTTCGACGCGGTTCGGCTGCTCGAGCGCGACGGGCTCTCACCCGAAGCGATCGACACCTGCATGAAGCTCGGCGCCGGGCATCCGATGGGCCCGCTCGCGCTGCTCGACTACGTCGGTCTGGACGTGGCCGCCGCGATCGGCGACTCGATCGGCGCCGAGGTGCCCGGCCGCGTGCGCGAGCTCATGGACGAGGGCAGGCTCGGCCGCAAGGCCGGCGCCGGGTTCTACGACTACCCGCCGAAGGGCTGACTAGCGACCCACCGTCTTGCGGACGCGGCGCTTCGGCGGCGGCGGCGTGGCGGCCGCGAGGTCCCACACGACGTCGGCCTCGCCGATGCCCTGCTTCTCCGCGAGCTCCGCGACCTGGTCCCACGGCAGCGACGCCTCCGGGAGATCGTCCCAGCGTGCGAGCTCGAGCGCCTCGAGCGCGGCGGTCAGGGCGGGCGCGGTCTCACCCTGCTCGCACACGAGTGACCTCAGAGCGTCACGTTGCGAATCGCTGAGCTTCACGCACCACATGCCGGGGAAACCTCCTCCTCCGAGAAGCACTGTTCGCGCGAAGCTAGTCCCGGGGGCGGACGGACCGAGCCGCTGCTACTGCTCCGAGGCCCGGCGCTCGATCTCGCGCGGTGTCGAGGCGGCCTGCTCGACCGGGCGCACGGTCATGTGTCCCTCGGGTGGCCCCTCCTCGCCGCGGGCGTGGTGGTCGCGGATCCGCACCGCCTCGACGCGGTTCTCGCGCACGGCCTCCACGCGCAGCGAGTAGCCGTTCACCTGGACCATGTCGCCCCGCTTCGGTAGGCGCCCCAGCTCCCCGAACACGAAGCCGCCGACGGAGTTGTAGGCATCGGAGTCCACGGGCAGGTCGAGGCCGTAGTCGGCGAGGTCGGTGATCGGGACGTGCCCCCGCACCCACCAGTCGCCGTTCGCCAGGCGGCGCACGCCGGCGACGGCCGGGTCCGTCTCGTCGGCGATCTCGCCCACGACCTCCTCGATGATGTCCTCGACCGTGACGATCCCGGCCGTCCGGCCGTACTCGTCGACCACGACCGCCATCGAGGCGCGCTCGCGCTGCAGGTCCGCGAGCAGGTCGTCGAGCGGCTTCGTCTCCGGCACGATCAGCGCGTCCTTCACGCAGGGCTCGATCGACGCCTCGGGGCCCTCCGTCATCACCTTCCGCGCCAGCGAGTTCACGTGCGCGATGCCCCGGATCCGGTCGGTGTTCCCGTCGTCGGTCACGACCAGGCGCGTGTGGCCCGAGTCGACCGCTCGCCGCAGCGTGGCCTCGGCCGTCTCGGAGACGTCCACGGTCACGACCGCCGGTATCGGCGTCATCACCTGACGCGCCTGTTGCTCGTGCAGGTGGAAGACGCCCGAGAGCATCCCCGCCTCCCCCGCGTCGAGCTTCCCGCCGCGCTGGCTGCGCACGATGATCATCTTCAGGTCCTCGGAAGAGCTCACGTCCTCGAACTCCGCGCGCGGGTCCACGCCGAGCAGCCTGAGGACGCCGTTCGAGGCCGAGTTGAGCATCCAGATCAGCGGGTTGAAGACCTGGCGGAACAGCTCGAGCGGGCGCGCCACGCGCATCGCGGTCTTCTCGCTGTTCACGATCGAGTAGATCTTCGGAACCTGCTCGCCGAAGGTGATGTGCAGCGCGGTCGTGATCAGGTAGGCGAGCGCGAGCGAGATCGCGAGCGACGCGTTGTGCGAGATCGCGGTGCCGAACGCGTCCTCGAACAGGCTTGCGATCGCGGGCTCGCCGAGGAAGCCGATCCCGAGCGAGGTCATCGTGATGCCGAGCTGGCAGGCGGACAGGTACTCGTCGATGTGCTCGACCTGCTTCAGCACGAGCTGCGCGCGGCGCACGCCCTCGTCGCGCAGCTGCTCGACGCGTCCCTGCGAGGCGCGCACGAGTGCGAACTCCGCGGCGACGAAGAGTCCGTTCAGGGCGACCAGGACGGCGACGCCGAACAGGAGCAGGAGCTGGGTCATGTCAGACCCGGCTTCGGCCGGCTACTTCGAGGAGGATCGTCGTCGCTCATGCGGTGACGCGGCGAGTGTACCGCCTAGCCCAGCCCATCGATCCGGCGTGCAAGCTCGAAATCCCCCTCGGTGAGGCCGCCCTCGCTATGGGTCGTGATGGTCACGGTCACGTCCTTCCACGAGATCTCCAGGTCCGGATGATGGTTCATCTCCTCGGCCTCGGGCGTGAGCCGGTTCACGAACTCGACGGATCCCTTGAAGTCGCCGTTGTCGAACCGCTTCACGATCGCATCGCCGGAGCGCTCCCATCCCTCGAGCCCGGCCAGCTTCTCGTCGATCTCCGTGTCATTCAGACGTGCCATGCTCGTCTCCGTGCGTATCGCGTCACTTGTCCCTTCCGCGACCGAGATGCTGTTCGCGCTCGGCCTCGGCGACCGCGTGGCCGCCGTCACTCACGAGTGTGACTACCCGCCCGGGGCCGAACAACTCCCCCACCTCACCCGCAGCGTGATCCCGGACGGACTCCCCGCGGCCGAGATCGACGCCGCCGTTCGCGAGCGCACCGGGCGGGGCGAGTCGCTCTACGAGCTCGACGAGACGACCCTCGAGCAGCTCGGCGTGGACCTGATCGTGACCCAGGCGGTGTGCGAGGTGTGCGCCGTCTCCTTCGACGACGTTCGCGCCGTCGCCGAGCGCCTCCCCACGCAGCCGGAGGTCATATCGCTCGACCCCTCGACGCTGGGCGAGGTGCTGGCGGACGTGCCGCGGCTGGCGGCTGCCGCCGGAGCCGACGACGCCGGCGAGCAGCTGGCGGGCGAGGCGGCCGAGCGGATCGCAGCCGTGGAGCGCGCTGTCGAGGGCGCGCCGCGCCCGCGGGTGGCGGCCTTGGAATGGCTCGACCCCATCTACATCGGCGGCCACTGGGTGCCGCAGATGATCGAGCTCGCGGGCGGCGAGGACCTGCTCGGGCAGCCCGGCGAGAAGTCGCGCACCGTCGAGTGGGCGGAGCTCGAGGCCGTGGCGCCCGACGTGATCGTGTCGATGCCGTGCGGCTACTACGCCGAGCAGGCCGCGGCGGAGACGATGCAGCAGCGCGCGCGGCTGGCCCCGCTCGGCGCGCGCGTGTTCGCCGTGGACGCGGCTGCCTACTTCTCGCGGCCGGGGCCGCGCCTCGTCGAGGGTGTCGAGCTGCTCGGGCACCTGCTGCATCCCGAGCTCGTGCCCGCGCCGCCCTCGCGCCGCTCGATCGAGCTCGACCTCGGCGGCTAGTGGAGCTCGACCACGTGCTGATCGCCGTGCGCGACCTGGCGGCGGCGGCCCGCATGATGGAGGAGCGCCACGGCCTGGCATCGGTCGAGGGCGGGCGCCACGCGGGCTGGGGGACCGCCAACAGGATCGTGCCGCTGGGCTCCACCTACATCGAGCTGATCGCAGTGGTGGACCGCGACGAGGCTGCGAGCAGCGCGTTTGGCCGCTGGGTGGCCGCCGCCGGCGACGCGAGCGCCATGCCGCTCGGATGGGCCGTGCGCACGACCGGCCTCGACGAGGTCGCCGGGCGGCTCGCGCTCGACGTGGCCGGCGGATCGCGCGCCACCGCCGACGGCCGGCTCCTCACCTGGCGCGTGGCCGGCGTCGAGGACGCCGCCGCGGACCCGTCGCTTCCGTTCTTCCTCGAGTGGGGCAAGGACGCGCCCTTCCCCGGCCGGGCCTCGGCGGCGCACCGAGATCCGGACGTCCGGATGACCGGCCTCCGCGTCCGCGGCGACGCCGATCGCCTCCGCGCGTGGGTGGGTGGTGAGGCGCTACCGGTCGCCGTGGATACGGGTCCGCCGGCGCTCACGAGCGTCGCGGTCCGTGGGACGGACGGGGAGCTCCTCCTCGACGCCGAGCGGCTCGACCACTAGCCGTACTGCGCTATCGAGACGGCGACCGCCGCGACACCGATGGCCGCGCACACGAGCTCGGGCGCGTAACGCGGCAACCGCCGTCGCTCGCCCAGCTCGACGAGCACGAGGCCGGCGAGCGCTCCCCCGATCAGCCCGCCAATGTGCCCGCCGATCGATATGTGCGGGATCGTGAACGTGATGATCAGGTTCAGCCCGAGCCATAGCCCGAGCCCGCTCTCCATGGGGTTCACGCCGCGGTTTCGCATGACCACGAGCGTCGCCCCCATCAGCCCGAACACCGCGCCCGAGGCCCCGACCGATGGGTCGGCCGAGTAGACGAGGACGCCGAGCGACCCGCAGAGAAGCGCCACGAAATAAACGAGGCCGAAGCGCCAGCGCCCGAGGATCGGCTCGAGCATCGTTCCGAGGATCCACAGCGCCAGCACGTTCGAGAGCAGGTGAAAGAGGCTGACGTGCAGGAAGCCGCTCGTAACGAGCGTCCAGTAGTCGCCCGACGCCATCGAGAAACGCGAGAGGTCCCCCGCGTCGGTCAGGCTGCCGCTGTTGCCGACGCTACCGCCGAAGCTCGAGCCGAGCGAAGCGACGACGTTGATCGCGATGAGGACGTAGGTGAGCACGGGGTCGCCGCCGAGGGTGCGCATCGTCCGCACCTTCGTGCTCTGCCGCGCGCACTCTGGGCAGCGCATGCCGACGGAGGTCGAGGTCATGCAGTCCGGGCAGATCGGGCGGCCGCAGTTCGAGCAGCTCACCCCGGTCTCCCGCTTCGGATGGCGGTAGCAGACCTCCATGGCGGAGGCCAAACCTAGCTAGAGCGGCACGCTCACAATCGGCTGTTCGCTCGGCACCTGCGCGCCACCGCGCGGCTCACGGGTCACGTACACGCCGTCGGCGTCGCTGACGTCCGGCAGCGGCACACGGCCGCGTCCGCCCTCACCGACCTCGAAGGTCATCGCGGGGACCATCCGGTCACCGTGCTGGATCCACGTCTGATACACGCGCCCGGCCCCCAGGGCGGGCATGTCGTGGAGGCGGAGCGTCGCCCGCCCGCCGGCGATCTCGAGGCTGCCTCCCGCGCGGGGCATCGCCTTGTCGACCGTTGCGACGACGGTGCGGTTCTCGTCGCCGCCCAGTTGGGCGACTCCGAAGCCGACCGCGAGTCCCACCAACAGCACGGCCGCGACCGCCACGAGCCTCATCGGCGGCCGCCGGCGCCCGAGTGGCGTGACGTTCGAATCG
>Ga0126313_10002437_pt1 | contig 10422 bp, 10 predicted proteins | sample Plot105A_FD_89954 | JGI IMG/M metagenome (GOLD analysis project Ga0126313, IMG submission 89954) | Serpentine soil microbial communities from UC McLaughlin Reserve, CA, USA - Plot105A | ecosystem: Environmental > Terrestrial > Soil > Grasslands | place: USA: UC McLaughlin Reserve, Lake County... | reverse complement strand
CCTCGGCGTTCTCGGAATCGCCGGTGGGATCGAGGGCTATCACTACGCACGCGAGGTCGGTCCTTCGGGAGACGACTTCACGAGCCTGCTGTGCCTCCCGGCCGGGCTGCTGCTGCTCGCGCTCGGCGCCGTCACGCTGTGGCGGACGCGCCGGACCGACGGCAGCCTCAGGAGGCGCGTCTCGCGCCGGGCACTGATCGGCGTCGCCGCGTTCTTCCTGGCGCCGTGGGTCGCCGTCGTGGGCTACAGCTACGTCACGACGCACGTCGGGCGCGCCGTCGTGCCCCCGAACACCCTCGGCGTCCCCTACGAGGACGTGAAGTTCACGACCGGCGACGGGCTCGAGCTCGAGGGCTGGTACGTCCCGTCGCGGAACGGCGCCGCGGTCATCTCGTTCCCCGGCCGCAAAGGCCCCCAGCGGCAGGCGCGGATGCTCGCCCGCCACGGCTACGGCGTGCTCGTGTTCGACCGCCGCGGCGAGGGCAAGAGCGAAGGCGAGCCGAACGCCTGGGGCTGGGGCGGCGACGCGGACGTCAAGGCCGCGATCGCGTACCTCCAGCACCGGCCGGACGTCGACCCGGCCCGCATCGGCGGGATCGGGCTGTCCGTCGGCGGCGAGATGATGCTCGAGACCGCTGCCGAGACCGAGGAGCTGAGGGCCGTCGTCGCCGAAGGCGCCGGCGCACGCTCGTTCCGGGAGGACATCGACGAGGACATGCCCGGTGCGGAGAAGATCCTGGGCGCGCCTCTCTCCTTGCTGAAGACCGCGACGGTCGCGGTGTCCTCGAACCAGTCGCCGCCGGCCAACCTGAAGGACCTCGCCGCGGGCATCGACCAGCCGCTGCTGTTGATCGCTGCGCCGGTTCATGGCATCGGCGAGGAGCTCAACCGCGGCTACGCCCGGGCGGCCGGCGACTCGGCGCCGCTCTGGGAGATCCCAGAGTCGACGCACACCGGCGGGATCGAGGCGCGGCCGGAGGAGTACGAGCGGCGCGTGGTCGGCTTCTTCGACGAGGCACTGCGATGAGGCGCCGGTACTCGACCGAGGCGCTGGTCTTCGGCGCCGCGACCGCCCTGGCCCTGGTGCACGCGCTCGACGACGCGTTCGTGCACCGGGGGCCGGGCCTCGGCCTCGGCCAGCACGCGCTCGCCGGCGCGATCGCGCTGGCCGCGAGCGTCGCCGGCGTGCTCGCGTTCCCGTCGCTCCGGCCCGGCCTGCGCACGGCGCTCGCGTTCGCGTTCGGCGGGCTGGCGATCGTCAACGGCGCGCTGCACGTCATCCACGTCGGCGAGCACGGCGCGGCCGGAAGCGACGTGACCGGCGCGCCGGCGCTTGCCGCGGGCGTTGCGCTGGTCGCGCTCGCGGCCGCGATTCCCTGGCGTCATCGCGGGCAGGGCGGCTGGCGCGGCCGCGCCGTGGCGCTCCCCCGCCGGCGCTCTCGGCCTGCTGTTCGTGCTCGGTCCGATCGGCATGGGCGTCGTCGCCAGCCACAAGTGGCGCACGCCGATCGGCGACCCGCCGAGCGCCGCGTACCAGGAGGTGAGCTTCGAGGCCGGCGACGGGCTCGAGCTCGCCGGCTGGTACCGGCCGTCGCGGAACGGCGCCGCCGTGCTCCTCGTGCACGGCGGCAGCAGCGACCGCGAGGGCTCGGTCGAGCACGCCCGGATGCTGGCGGCCCACGGCTACGGCGTGCTGCTCTACGACGGGCGCGGGCGGGGCGAGAGCGAAGGCAGCGAGAACAACTTCGGCTGGGACTGGACCAAGGACATCGCCGGCGCGCTCGATTGGCTCGAGCGCCGCGACGACGTCGATCCGTCGCGCATCGGGGCGCTCGGGCAGTCGACCGGCGCCGACGTGCTGATCGAGGCCGCCGCGGAGCGCGATGACATCCGCGCGCTGGTCGCCGACGGGGCAGCGGCCGGCTCGTTCGCGGACTGGGAGCGCCTGCGCGGCACGGACCTCGGCACGGTGCCCGGCTGGACCATGTTCGCGACGATCCGCGTGCTGACGGGCGATCCTCCGGGGCCGCCCCTCGAGGACCTGATCGCGCGCGTCGAGTCGCCGACGCTGCTCGTCTCGGCCGGCACCGACGTGGAGCGCGACTTCAACGTGCTCTACGACGAGGCGGCCGGCGACGCGCCGGTCGAGCACTGGAACCTGCCGGACGCGGTCCACACCGAGGCGATCGCGTCGCACGGCGAGCAGTACGAGCGGCGCGTGGTCGGCTTCTTCAACGAGGCGCTGCTGTGAGCACGCCCGCGTCGGCGAGCTTCTCGCGGAGGTAGCGCAGGAACGGCTCTACGGCCAGCGACTGCCCGGTGACGCGGCTCAGCAGCTCGGGCGCCGGCAGCTTCCGCCCGTGCACGTGGATGTGCTCGCGCAGCCATGTGCGCAGCGGCGCGAAGTCGCCGCGCTCGAGCTGCTCGCCGACGTCGGGCAGCGCGGCGCGCACCGCCTCCCAGATCTGCGCGGCGATCAGGTTGCCGAGCGTGTAGGTCGGGAAGTAGCCGATCAGCCCCGCGCCCCAGTGCACGTCCTGGAGCACGCCTTGGGCGTCGTCGGGTACGTCGACGCCGAGCAGCCGATGCATGCCCTCATTCCAGGCGTGCGGGACGTCGTCGACCGCCAGCGTCCCCTCGATCAGCGCGAGCTCGAGCTCGAAGCGCACGACGATGTGGAGGTTGTACGTCGTCTCGTCGGCCTCGACGCGGATCAGGCTGCGGTGGACGGTGTTGACGCTGCGGTAGAGCCCGTCCACGGTCGTGGTGGCCGGCAGGCGCGGGAGCGTCTCGCGCAGCCGCGGCAGCACCCAGGCGCAGAACGGCCGGCTGCGGCCGACGAGGTTCTCCCACAGGCGGCTCTGGGACTCGTGCACGCCGAGCGAGACCGGCGTGCCGAGCGGGCTGCGCGCCAGCCGGTCGGGGATGCCCGACTCGTAGAGGCCGTGGCCGAACTCGTGCAGCGACCCGAAGTAGGCGCCGGCGAAGTCGTTCAGGTCGTAGCGGGTGGTGATGCGGACGTCGCCGGGCGCGATCCGCTGAGCAAACGGGTGCGGGGCGACGTCGAGGCGCCAGCAGTCGGGGTCGAAGCCGATGGCCTCCAGGATGTCCATCACCGCCCGCCGCTGCTCCTCGACCTCGTGCGGACCGCCGAACGGCCCGGACGCGCGCTTCGGCGGCTCGCTCGCGATCTCCGCGACGAGCGGCACGAGACCGTCGCAGAGCTCGCTCAGCAGCGGGCGCACCGTGGCCGTCGTCATCGCGGGCTCGAAGTCGTCGAGCAGCACGTCGTAGGGGTGCTCGAAGCCCGTGAAGCAGTCGACGTAGCGGTGGCGCAGCTCGATCTGGCGCTCGAGCGCGTCTCGGAAGCGGTAGAAGTCCGCGGTGGCGCGGGCCTCCTGCCAGGCGGCCTGGCCGAGCGCGGCTGCGCGGCTGAGATCGGCCGCGAGGCTTATCGGGACGCGCACCGCCTTCTCGAAGTCGCGCCGCAGCTCGCGGACCAGGCGCACGTCGTCGGCGTCGGGATCCTGGGTCGCGGTCCAGGGCTCGAGCGCGTCGAGCAGGCGGCCGAGCTCCGGGTCGGTCAGCCGCTCGTGGGAGACGGCCTCGAGCGTCGCGGCCTGGTCCCCGCGGGCCAGCGCGCCGTTCGGCGGCATCATCGTGTTCTGGTCCCAGAACAGCAGGGAGTGGATGTGGCTGAGGTCCGAGAGGATCGCCGCACGCTCGTGCAGCGCCTCGAGCTCGGCGGGCGCCGCGGTCACTTGCCCGCGCTCGCGTATACGTCGTCCAGGAGCCCCTCGACGTCGGCCAGCTCGTAGTGCGCGGCGAGGTAGCCCGCCGTCTGCTCGCGAGGAGCGCCCTCCAGCGCCATGTTGAGCGCCACGAGCCGGGCGCCGGCCTCGTCGTTCGAGCGCGCGCCGTTGACCGCGCGGGGTGAGTCGGCGGATGCGGGTGCCGCCGGCGGGGCTGGCACCGCCGGCGAGGCTGGCGCCGCCGGCCCGGCAGGCGCCGCCGGCGCGCCGAGCGTGCCGACGTCGCGGCCGAGCTGCTCCAGCGAGCCGCCCAGCGACTCGGCCGCCGACCGCACGCCGCCGAGCAGGCGGTCCAGCTCGGCCTGGAGCGCGTCGAGCTTCGCGAGCAGCTCGCTCGCCCCGGCGCTCACGCGCTCGACGTGCTCGCGCGCCTCGCGCCCCGCGTCGTCGCGCAGCTGCTCGGCGCTGGACTCGGCGGCCGCGACGATCGCCTGCACGCGCGTCGCGGCGTCCTCGGCGAGCGAGACCGGCGCGGGGCGGCGCGCGAGCGCCTCGAACTCGTCCGCGACGCGGCGCAGGTGCTCGTGCACGGCGGCGGCGTCGTAGCCGCGCCGCGCGGCTGGGAAGTCCTTGCGCTCGATCTCGTCGCGGTCCACGGGCGTTTCGAGGATAAATCACGCCGGATCGTGCCAGCGCACGGCTCCGTGCTCGACCTCGCGCACGATCGCCTGCGCCACGAAGTGGGTCAGCCCGCGCTCGCGATCGATCGTCGAGGTCAGCGTGATCCGCGCCAGGATCGGGCGCGGATCGACCGCGGCGAAGAACGTGAAGTCGGCGCGAGCGGGCTCGGGCGTCTCCTCCGCCTTGCGCCCGTAGTCGGTGGCGGCGGACGGCTGCGTGCCCCAGCGCGCGCCCTCGTGCAGCGAGCGCGTCAGCACCTGGAGCGTGTCCTCGACCGGGCGCACGTCGAGCCGGAACAGCCCCGGCGCGAGCAGCATCATCACGCGCGCGCCGTCCTCGACCAGCTTGTGGCAGGAGAGCGCAAGGCCGCCCCCCGGCAGACCGGACGCGAGCTGCGCGTGGCGCGCTCCGGCGCGCGCGGCCTCCTCGGGGTCGAGCAGCGCGCTCATCCGGCGCGCTCGAGCAGCGCCGCCTGCCAGCCGCCGCCGAGTCGCGCCCGCGGCTCGAATCCTGCGGCCTCGTAGCGGGCGAGCACGTCCGCGCGCTCGGAGTCGACGAAGCCGGACGCGATCACGTGGACGACGGCGGGCGCGAGGCCGGCGGCGAGCGCCTCGTGGACCGCCGGCGGCACATTGGCCGCGAGCGTGGGAGCCGGCGGCGGCGCGACGCTCGTCAGGTCCAGCTCGAGTGCGTCCACCGTCACGCCGTTGCGCTCGGCGTTGCGGCGGGTGGCCGCGACGCTCCGCGGCTCGTGGTCGACCGCGAAGACCGGCGCCCAGCCGAGTCGCGCGGCGGCGATCGCGAGCACGCCGGCGCCGCAGCCGAGGTCCGCGAACGGGCCGCCGGGCTCGAGCTCGAGCAGCAGCTCCAGGCACATGCGCGTCGTCGGATGCGCGCCGGTGCCGAACGCGCCGGCGGCCGACTCGATCACCAGCTCGGGGAGGGAGCCGTCGCCCGGGGGGTCGCCGGGCGAGCGGACGCGGATCCGGCCCGCGATCTCCCACGCGCGGCCGTGGAGCCGGCGGCGTTCGAGCGGGTCGTCAGGCACCTCCTCCTCGGTCCAGTCCGGCGTGCCGGCGGCCGCCTCGAGCCGCTCGCGCGGCGGCAGGTCGGCCGCGTGCTCGTAGAAGGAGACCTCCGTGCTGCCGTCGGCGAGCTCGCGCTGGTGGACGCCGCGGGGCAGCAGCGGGACGAGCGCGTCGATCGCCTCCTCGGCGGCTTCCGCGGGCAGGGTGAACGCGATGCGGAGCAAGTCGGCGGCGAGCCTACAAGCCGACCGGCCGCTTCGGCCATTTGAAGGATGAAGTCCGGGGCATCGTCGAACGGCGTGCATCGAGGGAGGGCCCGGACCTGCCGGTCAACGCAGGTGGTCCCTTCGAATCGGGCGGCTGACCGGCGTTGACCGGCGCTTCCTCGAGGCCGGCGGTATCGTCGGCGCCGATGAGCGACCCGCGTCGACGCCGGCCGCCGGAGCGGGCGCTGCGCTGGGTCTGCGAGTCGCTCGGCGGCGGCAGCCGCGTCGTCGGGCTGCGGCGCCTGACCGCGGGCGGCTGGCACGCGAACCACGCGCTGGCGGTCGCCGACCGGCGGGGCGCGATCCGGCGGCTGGTGCTGCGGCGCTGGGCGCGGCCGGAGTGGCGGGTCGAGGACCCGGACTTCACGCCGCAGCGCGAGGCGGCCGTGCTCGAGCTGCTCGCCGGCTCCTCGGTTCCGGCGCCGCGGCTCGTCGCCGCCGACCCGGAGGGCGCGGCGTGCGACGTTCCGGCGCTGCTGGTCACGCAGCTGCCCGGCCGGCCGCCTGGGCTTCCCGGCGACATGGACTCGTTCCTCGCGCAGCTGGCGCGCGCCATGGCCGGTATCCACGAGCTCGACGCCTCGAAGCTCCCCGCCTACCGGACCTACAACGACATCGGCGCCATCGCTGCGCCGCGGTGGTCGCGGCGGCCCGGCCTCTGGGAGCGCGCGATCGAAGCGGCGTCCACCGCCGCGCCGCCCGGACCGCGCTGCTTCATCCATCGCGACTTCCACCCCGAGAACACGCTCTGGTCGCGCGGCCGGCTGACCGGCGTCGTCGACTGGACGACCGGCTCGTCGGGTCCCGCAGCGGTCGACGCCGGCCACATGCGCTGGAACCTCGCGCTCACCTACGGGCTCGACGCCGCCGACGAGTTCCTCCGCATCGCCGAGCCGGCCGGCGACCAGCGCCACTGGGACCTCGTGACGGTGCTCGACCTCGTCGCGGACCTCGATCCGCGCGACTGGCCGCGCTTCGACCTCGCGCGGCTGGAGCGCTACGTGGGGAGCGTCGTCGACGCGGGTTGACCAGGTCGGACAGGGTTGGAGTCGCGTCGACGTCGAGGCGGCGCGGCGCGGAGGCGCCGCCGCTAGCGCGAGGGCACGCGCAGCTCGGCCTTGGCGACGAAGTGCACGGCAGCGGCGTCTCGGTCGGTGAACGAGAGGATGTGGAGCCAGCACGCGAGCGGCCCGTCCGGGAGCTCGAACAGGCCGTGCAGCTCCAGCGGCGCGACGCCGCCGGCGTCGCGGTAGCCGTCCCAGGTCGACTGCTCGGCGCGCCAGTGCACGGGGTGGTCGGCGAGCGGTCGCGTGAGCAGTCCCAGCGTCTCCTCCTGCGGCGTGAGGTCTAGGCGGAACAGGCCGGGCGCCAGGAGGATCGTCGCGCGCACGTTGAACTCGACGAGGCGCGACGAGGAGATCAGCAGGCCGCCGCCGGGCAGCGCGCACGCGAGCTGGCCGAACGCCGCGCCGGCGGCGATCGCGCGACCGGGGTCGAGCACGTCGTCATGCACCGCGCGGCTCCAGCAGCGCAGCCGACCACCCGTCCTCTGCGCGCGTCGCGACTACGTCCCAGCCGGCGCCGGCGTAATCGGAGGCGACCGCCTCGAGCTCGGCGGGCACGACGCCGGACGCGATGACGTGGCGGGGCGCGCCAAGCGCGGGCGTGGCGGCGGCGGACGGGCCGGCGGCCGGCAAGTCGGTCCGGGGCGCGCCGGCGGCGTCCGCTCGCAACGCGGACGCGACGCGCGCGTGAACCGGCGGCGGGGCGTTGACGAGCAGGAGACCGGCCAGCGGCACCTCGGCTGACTCGAGGTCGGTGACGCGCCAGTCGACGGTGGCCGCGTTGCGCGCGCCGTTCGCGCGCGCCGCTTCCACGGCGCCCTCCATGCGGTCGACCGCGATCACCGGCGCCCAGCCGAGGCGCGCGGCCGCGATCGCGAGCGTGCCGAGCCCGCAGCCGAGGTCGGCCGCGCCGCCGGACGGCTGGAGCTCGAGCAGGAGCTCCAGGCACATCCGCGTCGTCGCGTGGGAGCCCGAGCCGAAGCCGCCGCCGCCGCGCTCGAGCACGAGGTCGAGCACGCCCGGCTCCGCAGGCGGATCCCAGGGCGAGCGGACGAGCACACGACCGGCCACGAGGAAGCCGCCGCCGCCGAACATCGCGCGACGGTCGCGCCAGTCGTCGGGCACCTCCTCCTCGCGCCAGCCGCCCAGCGGGCGGCCCACCGCGGCCTCAAGCATGGCCCGCGGCGGCGGCGCGGCCGCGGTGGTCGCGAGCTCGACCTCGCCGCCGTCGAGCGGTCGCTCGCGCACGCCCGCCGGCAGTAGCGGCATCAGCGCGTCGAGCAGCTCCTCCTTGTCGTCGACGGGCAGGCGGAAGCTGACGCGGCGCACCGCCCGGACACTACGCCGCCGGCGACCGCGGCCGCCCTCGGAGCGACCGCTAGACGGCGCGCGCGAGCAGCATCACGAGCACGATCGCGATCGCGAGCATGAGCAGTATCACCGTCATGCGGACGGCCCAGCGCGCCGGCGCCGACGGCGGGCGGCGGGTGCGGGAGAGGCGGCGCGGGCGGCCGGAGTCAACGGGCGTCAGCAGCGGCTTTTGCCCGGGCGCCGGGCCGGCGGGCGCCGCGCCGATGCGCCTGACGGGTCGCGAAGGGAGCGGCGTGCCGGGTGGCGCGGCGTCGGGCAGCGCCGCGGGCGGCGCGGCGGCCTCCGGCCGGGGCGCCTCGGCCCGCAGCGGAGCGGGCGCGACGTACGGCGACTCCTCGGGCGGCTCGACGCCGGCGGCGCGCATCGCGCGGTCGCGCTCGCGGCGCGCGCGGTCACGCTGCGCAACAGCGGACTTGCGCTCGGCGAAGGCGGTGTCGCGCTCCCGTACGGCCTGATCCGCGCGGGCGGCGTGAGCGTCGCGCTCGCGGATCGCCTCCTCGCGCGCGGGGAGCGCGCGCGAGAGCTCCGAGCGCGCGGCGTCGCGCTCGGCGGCGGCCTGGTCGCGCTCGAGCGCGACGGCCTCCGCGTCCTGGAGCGTGCGCTTGCGCTCGGCGTGTGCGATGTCGCGCTCGCGCGTGACGCGGTCCAGCTCGGCCTTGAGCCGGTCGCGCTCTGCGAAGGCCTCGTCGCGTTCGACCGCGGCGCGGTCGGCGTCGCGCAGTGCGGCGTCGCGGCGCGAGAGGGCGTCGTCGCGGTCCTGCAGCGCGGCGACGCGCTCGCGCTCGGCAGCGTCGCGGGCGGCGATGGCCTCGTCGCGCTCGGCCAGAGCGGCCGTGAGGACATCGCGCGGGGGGGCCGTCCGCTCGCGCGGCGGCGCGTCGGTCCAGTCCGGCGCCCCGCCCGATCGCTCGCGGAGTAGGGCCGTCCGCTCGCGCCGCGGCGCGTCGGTCCAGTCCGGTGCCCCGCCCGATCGCTCGAAGAGTGGGGCGTCCGTCCGCTCGCGGGCAGCGAGCCCCGTGCGCTCGCGCGGCGGCGCGTCGGTCCGCTCCGGTGCGCCCGCGCGCGGCGGCGCGTCCGTCCAGTCCGGTGCGGCCGCACGGCCGCCCGGCTCGCGCCGCGGATGCTCGGACGGCGCGGCGGCGCGGCCAGCGGGCTCGTCCGCGGATTCGTCGCCCTCGCCCTCTTCCGTCGTGCGCCACACCCCCGTGACATGCGGGCGCAGCGCGCTGACGCGGACCTCGGCGCCCGACTTGCCGCCCAGGGCCGGCAGCTCGACGAGCAGGCCGGGACCAACCTCCAGCTCCGCGCCGGAAACCTCGCCGGTCCCCTCCGGCCAGCGGAACGCGGCGAGCCAGACCTCGCCGTCCTCCGCCGCCCACGGCTTGTGCTCCAGCAGCGCGATCGCGCGCCGCCGGGAGCCGTCCGAGGTCAGGTTGAGGACCGGGCGGACGAAGCGCCGGCCGCGCAGGCCGAACCAGCGCCCGGAGATCTCGATCCGGTCATCCGTCGTGCGCTCGAACCGCTCGAGCTCGAAGTCGACCTCGGAGGATGCCGCCCCGGGCACCCTGCTCTGCGTCGGCATAGGCACTCCAGGGTACGCGGTCAGCTCGGCGCGGTCGCCTCCTGCAACTCGTGTCGCAGCTCGCGGATCTCGTCGCGCAGCTTCGCGGCGTACTCGAAGCGCAGCTCCTCGGCCGCGGCGAGCATCTCCTCTTCGAGCTCCACGATCATCGACTCGATCTCCGCCGGCGACATGTCGGTCTGGCGCTCGCGCCGCCGCCGGCGCCTGGTCGGGACCTTGGCGTCGCCCATGAGGAACTCCGTGATGTCGGAGATGCCCTTGACGATCGTCTCCGGCGTGATGCCGTGCTCCTCGTTGTATGCGATCTGGATCGCGCGCCGGCGGTCGGTCTCGTCGATCGCGCGCGTCATCGCCTCCGTGTGCTTGTCGGCGTACATCAGCACCTTGCCGCCGATGTTGCGCGCCGCGCGCCCGATCGTCTGGATCAGCGACGTCTCGCCGCGGAGGAATCCCTCCTTGTCGGCGTCGAGCACCGCGACGAGCGTGACCTCGGGCAGGTCGAGCCCCTCGCGCAGCAGGTTGACTCCGACCAGGACGTCGTACTCCCCGAGGCGCAGCTCGCGAATGATCTGGATCCGCTCGAGCGTGTCGATCTCGGAGTGCAGGTAGCGCACCTTGAAGCCCATCTCGAGCAGGTAGTCCGTCAGGTCCTCGCTCATCTTCTTGGTGAGCGTCGTG
>Ga0126313_10002435_pt1 | contig 10424 bp, 8 predicted proteins | sample Plot105A_FD_89954 | JGI IMG/M metagenome (GOLD analysis project Ga0126313, IMG submission 89954) | Serpentine soil microbial communities from UC McLaughlin Reserve, CA, USA - Plot105A | ecosystem: Environmental > Terrestrial > Soil > Grasslands | place: USA: UC McLaughlin Reserve, Lake County... | reverse complement strand
CACCGACGATGGGTAGCCGCCTGCACCCCGCGGCGATCGCGGTCTACGCCGTCGACGCGCTGCGCCAGGGCGCGTTCCCGCTGCTCGTGATCCTCGCCGTGTCGGTGTTCGGCGGCGAGTTCGACGCCCAGGCGGCGCTGCGCGCGGCCGGGTTCGCGCTGATGGGCACGGTCGTCGCCGCGCTGGCGGGCGCGTTCCGCTGGGCGACCACGAGGTACTCGTTCGGCGGCGGCGAGACCGTGCGGCTGCGGACGGGCGCGCTATCGGTGAAGGAGGTCGAGATCCCGTTCGCGCGCGTGCAGGCCGTCGACGTCGAGCAGGGGCCGATCCAGCGGCTGTTCGGCGTCTACAAGGTCGAGGTCCAGACGGGCGGCGGCGGCCAGGGCGGCGAGGTCGTGCTCGGCGCGGTCGACGAGCGCGAGGTCGCCCACCTCAACGAGCTCCTGCGCCGGGGCGCGCCGGACGCCCTCGAAGCGGCCGACGCGCCCCCCGCGCCGGAGCGCCGCCTGACCGACCGGCGGCTCGCGCTCGCGGCCGCCACCTCGGGCCAGCTCGGCGTCCTCCTGCCGGTCGCCGCCGGCGCGGCGCAGCTGGGCCAGCAGCTGTTCGAGGATCCGATCGAGGGCGAGCGCACCCTGATCGGCGCGCTCCCGGAGGGCGTGCTCGCCTGGGTGCTGGTCGCGGCGGCCGTGCTCGCGCTCGCATGGCTGCTCGCCGCGCTCGGCACCGTCGTCGGCTTCGGCGGCTTCGCGGTGCGCCGCGAGCGCGACGAGCTGCGGATCCGCCGCGGCCTGCTGCAGCGCCGGCAGGCGACGCTGCGGGTGGCGCGCGTCCGTGCGGTGCGCGTCGTCGAGAGCCTCCCGCGCCAGGCGCTCGGGCTCGCCGCGCTGCGCGTCGAGGTGATCGGCCATGCCAAGGAGCAGGCCGACGCCCAGACGCTGTTCCCGCTGCTGCGGCGCGACGAGATCGAGCCGTTCCTGCGCGAGCTGCTGCCTGAGATGGCGGACGCGCTGGACGGTCTCGCGCCACCGCCGAAGCGCGCCCTGCGCCGCTACGTGCTGCCGCCGCTCGCCGCCACGGCGCTGCTCGGCGCCGCCGCGGCGCTCGCGCTCTCGAGTCCGTGGCCGCTGCTGGTCGCGCCGCTCGGCGCCCCGTACGGGGTGCTCGGCTACCGCGCCGCGGGCTGGCGGCTGCGCGACGGGCGGATCGCGATCCGCTCGCGCCGGCTCGCGTGCTCGACCGTGCTCGCACCGGCCGCCGGCCGCGAGTCGCACGAGCTCGCCCAGACCGCGCTCCAGCGCCGGGCCCGGCTCGCCGACGTCGCCGTCGCCTTCGGCAAAGGCACGATCGCCCGCATCCGCCACCTCGACGCCGACGACGCCCGGGGTCTGTGGGCGGCGATCGGGCCAAGATAGGGAGCCGTTCCCGATGTGCGGCGGCCGGAGCGCCCGTACCGTCGGCCCATGACCAACACCATCCTCAACGCCGACGCCGAGCTGAAGGCCCGGCACCGCAAGATGTGGGCGTCCGGCGACTACCCGAACATGGTCGAGACCTTCCTGACCCCGCTCGGCCCGCGCCTCGCCGATGCCTGTCGCTTGGGGGCGGGTGGGGACGGGGTCCGGGTCCTCGACGTCGCCGCGGGCACCGGCAACGCCGCGATCCCGGCCGCCCTCGCCGGCGCCCACGTGACCGCCGGCGACCTCACCCCCGAGCTGCTCGACGCCGGCCGCGCCCGCGCCGACGCCGCGGACGTCGAGCTCGACTGGGTCGAGGCCGACGCCGAGCGCCTGCCCTTCGACGACGAGTCCTTCGACGTCGTGATGTCCTCGATCGGCGTGATGTTCGCGCCGCACCACCAGCTCGCCGCCGACGAGCTCGTCCGGGTCTGCAAGCCGGGCGGCACGATCGGGCTGCTGAGCTGGACGCCCGAGGGCATGATCGGCGCCCTGTTCCGCACGATCGGCCCGTTCGCCCCGGCGCCCCCGCCCGGCGCTTCGTCCCCGCCGCTGTGGGGCTCCGAGACGCACCTCGGCGAGCTGCTCGGCGACCGCGTCGAGCAGACCTCCGTGAGCCGCGGCGTGCTCGACGTGACCGCGTTCGAGCGCGCGCACGACTACGGCGAGCACTTCAAGGCCTTCTACGGGCCGACGATCGCCGCACAGAAGAACGCCCGCGCCCACGGCCGCGAGGCGGAATTCGAGAGCGCGCTCGACGCGTTCTGCGACGAGTGGAACCGCGGGACCGCCGGCCGCGCGCGGTTCGAGATGGAGTACCTGCTGACGGTCGGCACCCGCCGCTAGGCACCCCCGACGCGAGGGGTTGATAACTCCCGCCAGGCGGGAGTTATCGACCCCTCGGGTGAGCGGGGAGCCGTTCGACCGCCGCGGCCGCCTCGCGGCGCGACCCCACGCCGAGCTTGCCGAGGACCGCGGACACGTGGTGGTCGACGGTCTTCGCCGAGATCACCAGCTCCCGTGCGATCTCCGCGTTGGTCGCACCCTGCACGAGCAGCTCGAGCACCTCGGTCTCGCGCGGTGTGAGCCCCGCCGGTCCGACCCGGGACGCGGCCCGCGGGCCGCGCGGGATCCGCTTGACGCCGTCGGCGCGCAGGCGCCGCCTCAGGTGCGCCGCCGAGCGCAGCGCGCCGAGCGCCTCGTAGCGCTCCAGAGCCGCCAGCCGCGCCGCCTCCTCCCCCGCGTCGGCGAGCGCCTCGGCGTGGTCGTAGGCGAAGCCGAGCCGCTCCCAGGCGGCCGCGGCGCCCTCCCAGTCGCCGGCCATGGCGCGCGCGTACGGCTCGGGATCGTCGGGCGCGGGCGGGACCGCCTCGCCGGCCCGCCAGAGCCAGTGGGCGAGCTCCGCGCGCGCCCACGTGTCGTGGCGCTCCGCGGCCAGCTCGTAGGCCGGGCGCGCGATCTCGGCGACCGCCTCGAGGTCACCCTCGAGCCATGCGTGCTCCGCGCGCGCCGCGGCGGCGGGGGCGAGCCGCTGCAGCTCGCCGGTCGCGACCGCTCGCCGCCACGCGTCCGCGAGCGTCTCGCCGGCGGCGGGGTCCCCGCGCCGCGAGCGCAGGCGGCCGAGCACGATCAGCGCCGGGCACAGGCTCACGCCGGTGTCCTCGCCGAAGGCCATCGAGGCGTTGGCGTCGGCCTCCGCGTCCGCCCAGGCGCCGCGGAACAGCCGCAGGTGCGCGCGCACGCCGAGCAGGTACTGCACGTAGCCGTCGAGCTCGCGCTCGCGCACGAAGCCGAGCGCCCGCTCGACGTGCTCGGAGATCCGCGGATCGCCGCGCCGGCGCGTGATCATCCCGGTGGCGAGGTTCACGAGCGCGCGGGCGGCGTGGTCGTCGTGACCGTCCTCCATCGCCGTCGCGTAGGCCTCCTCGAGCAGCGCCGTGCCACGGGCGTCGCCCTGCTGGAGCAGGGTCGTGCCGACGTTGGTCAGCGCGTGCGTGACGGTCTCGCGGTCGCCGATGCGGCGGGCGAGCCGCTCCGCGCGCGTGCCGAGCTCGAGCGCCTCCTCGTGGCGCTGGGCGAGCATCCCGAGCTGCGAGCGGGCGCTGAGCGCCATCGCGAGCTCGCGGCTGTCCGGGAACGCCTCCAGACGGGCGATCGCGCGGTCGGTGGCCGCCGTCGCGGCGGACACGTCGCCCGCCCACCAGAGGATCCGCCCCAGCCAGCGCTCGTCCTCGCCCGCGCGCAGTCCGGCGCCGGCGGCGGCGTGGAGCTCGAGCAGCGCCTGGCGCGCCTCCAGGGCGCGTTCGGTGCGCGCGCAGTGGTAGGCCTCGACCGCGACGCCCTCGAGCGCCTCGGGGTCGCTGCCGCCCGCGGCCTCGAGCGCAGCCTCCCAGTGCTCGAGCGCCTGCCGGTGCCCGCCCGCGGCGGCCGCGGCGCGCGCCGCGGCGGGGGCGAGCCGGCGGATCGCGCCCGCGTCGCCGGCGTGGCGCGCGTGGTGCACGAGCCGGGCGGCGTCGCCCTCCCCCGCGGCCTCGAGCCCCTCCAGCACGCGGGCGTTGAGCTCCCGGCGGCGCAACGGCGATAGCGCATCCTCGACCGCGCGGCGCGCGAGGTCGTGGCGGAACGCGAGCGCGTCGCCGCGCAGCTGGAGCAGCCCGGCCTCCACGCAGCGATCGACCGCGCCGCCGCCGGCCCCAGCCAGGCCGGTCACCAGCCCGAGCTCGGCCGGCCCCGGGAAGACGGCCGCGAGCTCGGCCACGGCGAGCGCCTCCGAGCCGGCGGCCGCCGCGCGCAGCGCGACCGCGTCGCGCACGCTGGCCGGCACGCCGTCGCCGGCCGGCGCCGCGAGCACCTCCGTGACGAAGAACGGGTTGCCGCCGGACGTGGCGTGCAGGTCGGCGGCCTCGCGGCCCGCCTGCTGGGCCAGCAGTGCCACCGCCTCCTCCGACAACGCGCGCGGCTCGACTGTGCGCACGCACTCGCGCGGCAGCGCGGACAGCACGCGGCGCACCTCGTCGCGCAGCTCCGGCCGGCAGGTCACGATCAGGCAGCCGCGCGAGCGCGGCAGCCGCCGCCCCAGCAGCGCGACGAAGTCGAGCGTCGCGTCGTCGGCCCAGTGCAGGTCCTCGACCACCAGCGCGGCGGGCGCGCGCAGCTCGTCGAGCACGGCCGACAGCAGATCCTCGCGCGAACCCTCGACCGCCTCGGCCAGCGCGCCGCCGGCCTCGTGGGCCGCGTCGCGCAGCGGTCCCATCGGCCGCGGCGTGATCAGCGGGTCGCAGGCGCCCCACAGCACGCGATGCCCGTCCGCCAGCGAGGACACGAGCGCGGTCTTGCCGATCCCGGCCTCCCCGGCCACGACGACCACCCGCCCGGCCGAGCGCGACTCGCCGATCGCCTGCTCGAGCGCCTCCCGCTCGCGGTCACGCTCCAGCAGCTCCACGCTGAGGATCTTCGCTACGTGATGCCCAGCCGGTCAAGCAGCGCGTCGTCGCCGCGCCAGGAGCGGCGGACGCGCACGGAGAGGTCGAGGTGCACGCGGGTGCCGATCTCGCGCTCGAGCTCGCGCCGGGCGGCGGTGCCGATCGACTTGATCATCACCCCGCGCGAGCCGATCAGGATCCCCTTCTGGGACTCCGTCTCGGCCCAGATGAAGGCGCGCACCGCGACCAGGCCGTCGCGCTCCTCGATCTCGTCGATCTGGACCTCGACCGCGTGCGGGACCTCCTGCCGGGTGCGCCGCAGCACCTGCTCGCGGACGAGCTCGGCGAGCATCACCGTCTCCGACTGGTCGGAGACCTCCTCGGGCGGGAAGTAGAACGGGCCCTCGGGCAGCAGCCCGGCAAGGTGCTCGGTCAGCTCCCCCACCCCGCGGCCCGTGCGGGCGGAGATCGGGAACACCTCGGCGTCGAGCCCGAGGTCGTCGGCGGCCTGTAGCGCGGCGACGGTCGGGTCGCGGCGGATCGCGTCGACCTTGTTGACGGCGATCACGACCGGCACCTTCGAGCCGGCCAGCGCCTCCGCGATGAAGCGGTCGCCGGGGCCGCCGACGCCCTGCTCGCCGTTGAGCACCAGCAGCGCGGCGTCGGACTCCGCCAGCTCGGTCTCCACGCGGCGCTGCATGCGCTGCGTGAGGGCGTCGCGCGGGCGCTGCACGCCAGGCAGATCGGTCAGCACCAGCTGGAAGTGCTCCGGCCGCGTCACAACGCCCCGGATCGCGCGCCGGGTCGTCTGCGGCTTGTCGGAGACGATCGCGACCTTGCGGCCCACCATCGCGTTGACGAGCGTCGACTTGCCGACGTTCGGGCGCCCCGCGAGCGCCACGAAGCCCGACCGAGTGCCGGTGCCGGTCACGCCAGCCATGACCGGATCTCCGCCTGCAGCGCCAGCATCTCGCCCTCGTCGGTCTCGTGGTCCATGCCCGTCAGGTGCAGCACGCCGTGAACGACGGCCTCCACCAGGTCCTCGGTGTGCTCGGGGCAGATCACGACGTCGCCCAGCTCGCGCGGGCCGAACGAGTCGTGCTCGTCGACGGGGAAGGAGAGCACGTCGGTCGGCCCCTGCTTGCCACGGTGGGCGAGGTTGAGCCCGGCGATCCGCTCCGCGTCGACGAACTCGACCGCGACGTGGGCGTCGCCGATGCCGGCGGACGCGGCCGCCAGGACGCAGGCCTGGACGACCTGCGCCTCCGGGAGCGCGGCGCCGATCACGTCCACCTCGAGCACCCTTATGCGGGTCGGCGCCGGTGATCGGCCGGGCGCAGCTCGGGCGCCTGGCGCTCCGCGTGCTCGGCGTAGGCCGCGACGATCCGCTGGACCAGCTTGTGCCGCACGACGTCCTCGCCGCCGAAGCGCGTGAACGCCACGCCCTCGACGCCGTCGAGGATGTCGCCGACCACGAGCAGCCCGGACCTCTGGTCCTTCGGGAGGTCGACCTGCGTGACGTCGCCCGTGACGACCATCTTCGAGCCGAACCCGAGCCGCGTCAGGAACATCTTCATCTGCTCGGGCGTCGTGTTCTGGGCCTCGTCGAGGATCACGAACGAGTCGTTAAGCGTGCGCCCACGCATGAAGGCCAGGGGCGCGACCTCGATCACGCCCTTCTCCAGCTGCGCGGAGACCTTCTCCGGGTCGAGCATGTCGTTCAGCGCGTCGAACAGCGGGCGCAGGTACGGGTCGACCTTCGCCATCAGGTCGCCGGGCAGGAAGCCGAGCCGCTCGCCGGCCTCGACCGCCGGGCGCGTGAGGATGATCCGGTTGACCTCGCGGCGCGACAGCGCGGCGACGGCCATCGCGATCGCCAGGAACGTCTTGCCGGTGCCGGCCGGGCCGATGCCGAACGTGATCGTCTCCTGCCGGATCGCGTCGACGTACTTCTTCTGGTTGACCGAGCGCGGCGCCACGCGCAGGTTGCGGTGGCGCCAGACGACGTCCTCGAGCACCGTCGCGGGCGACTCGCGCTGGTCGAGCACGCGCGCGACCGATTCGATCGTGGCGGGGCCGATGTCGTGCCCGCGCTCGACCATCGCCGAGAGCTCGCGCACGACCGTGGCGGCCTCCTGGACCGCCTCGGCCTCGCCGTCGAGGGTCACCACGTTGCCGCGCAGGAAGACCTGCGCGTCGAGGTGCTCCTCGAGCGTCTTGAGGATCGAGTCGTGAGATCCGGCGAGCTCCGCCGCGACCTCGTTGGAGACTTCCAGCTGCCTACGTGCCAAGTGCTTCCTTCACCTTGCTCGAAACCCGCTTGCCGTCGGCGCGCCCGCCGGCTGCGGCCATCACCTGCTTCATGACCCGGCCCATGTCCTTCGGAGAGGAGGCCCCGGTCTCCGCCACCGCGGCGGTGACCAGCGAGTCCAGCTCGTCGTCGGACAGCTCGGCGGGCAGATACGCCTCGATCGTCTCGGCCTCGAAGGCCTCCGCCGTCGCGAGGTCGTCGCGGCCCGCCTCGCGGTAGGCCGTCTCGGACTCGCGCCGGCGCTTGCGCTCGCGGCGCAGGACCGCCTGCTCATCGCCGTCGCCCTCCTTCGCGTCCTTCTGGAGCTCGGAGAGCACGAGGCGCAGCGCCGTGACGCGGTCCTTGTCCCCCGCCTTCATGGCGGCGGTCACATCGGCCCGGATCCGTTCGGCGACCTGCACCCAGGTTCCAGTGTACGCCGGGCGACGGTCACTAACGTGGATCCGATGCGAGCAGCGATCCTCCGCGAGTACGACACCACGCCCGAGCTGGGCGAGTTCGACGAGCCCGCCGCGGGCGGCGGCACCGTCGTCGCCGACGTGCTGGCCGCGGGCTTGAACCCGGTCGACATCCGCAAGGCCGCGGGCGTGTTCCCGCTCGCGCCGAAGCCGCCGCTGCCCAGCGCGGCCGGCTGGGAGGGCGTCGCGCGCCTCGACGACGGCTCGCGCGTCTACTTCGTCGACCCGCCGCCGCCGCACGGCGCGCTCGCCGAGCGCACGCTGATCGACCCGGCGGCGACCCACCCCGTGCCCGACGGCGTCGAGGACGGCGTCGCGGTCGCGCTCGGGATCGCCGGGCTCGCGGGCTGGCTCGCGCTGACGTGGAGCGCGAAGCTGCGGGCGGGCGAGTCCGTGCTCGTGCTCGGCGCCACCGGCACCGTCGGCCAGGTCGCGCTGCAGGGCGCGAAGCTGCTGGGCGCCTCGCGGGTCGTGGCCGCGGGCCGCAACCCGGACGGTCTCGCGCGCGCCGCCGAGCTCGGCGCGGACGCCACGGTGTCGCTGGCCGACGCGGGCGACGACCTGGCGGACGCGTTCCGCGAGGCGGCCGGCGACGCCGGCGGCTTCGACGTGATCGTCGACCCACTGTGGGGCGAGCCCGGCCTGGCCGCGATGGAGGCCTCCAAGCGCTTCACGCGCCATGTCGCGCTGGGCCAGTCGGCGGGGATGCACGCCTCCGTGTCCGTCGCCACGGTGCGCAACAAGCCGCTGACGATCGTCGGCCACACCAACTACGCGATCCCGTTCGAGGACCAGCAGGCCGCCTACGTCGAGATGGGCAACCACGCCGCGTCCGGCCGGCTCACGGCCGACCTGGACGCCGTGCCGCTCGATGACGTCGGCGCCGCGTGGGAGCGCCTGCGGGCCGGCAGCCCGGGCGCGAAGCTCGTCGTGACGCCCTAGCCGGGCCGGCGCGCGGCGAGCCCGCCGCCGACCAGGCCGACGAGCAACCCCAGCAGGCCGATCCCGGCGACCGCCGCGGCCGAGGTGCCGTCCTCCTCATCCACCGCCTCGGGCGTGGCGGTCGGCGTGACCTTCGCCGGCGTCGGCTCGGGCGAGGCGTCGGGCTGCGGGTCGCCGATCACCTGGAGCTCGAACTCGACCGGGAGCTCGACCTTCGCCGGCCTGCGCTCGTCGGCGATCAGGTACAGCGACGGGTACCAGACGCCGGGCGCCATGTACGCGCCGATCCCGTCGCTCGTGGCCGACGGGGCCAGGACCTTGGGGTAGACGACGTCGAACCGGTCCTCGACGTCCCCGACCGTGCTGTTGCCCGTGCGGTCCTCGTCGGTGTCCGTGATCACCTCGCGCAGCGGCGTCTGCATCCCGATCGAGAAGCCGTCCGCGATCTCGCGGTCGATCTCGCCCGGCTCGACGTCGAGCCTCGCCCGCACCCGCAGCTGCTGTCCGGCCTGGAGGCGGACGGCGTAGTAGAGCCGCTCGCCGGGGAGGATCGTGTCCCGGTAGCTGCCCGGCTCGAGCAGGGGCGCGTTCGCGAACGAGCCGCCGCCGACGACGGCCTCCCCCTGTGCGGACATTTGCGCGGCCGCCGCGGCCGGGAGCGCGAGCAGCAGGGCGGCGGCGACGGCGAGGGCGCGCCTCATGCGCGGCGCCTGCGCATCGCCACGAACCCGCCCGCAAGGCCGATCGCCAGTCCTGCCACGCCGGGGGGCACGAGCCCGAGCCCCGAGCCGCCGCCACCGTCGTCGGCGGCCTCCGGCTTCGCGCTCGGGGCCGGCGTGGCCGACGGCGCGGGCGTCGCCGCCTCGCCGGGCTCCTTCGCCTGCCCCGCCTCCTCGTTGGGCTCGAGCACCTGGACGCCGAGCTCGACCGGGACGGCGACGGGCTCCATGTCACCCGTCTCGAGCCGCAGCTGCACCAGCCAGCGACCCGGCTGCACCTCGCTCTGAACCCCGGGCGCCGCGGTCTGGGGGCTGCGCATGCCGAGGTCGATGATGTTCCCGTACTGGCCGAGCGTGTCGTAGTCGAGGACGTTGTTCTCCTCGCGCAGCTCCTCGCCCTGCGGTGTGATCAGCTTCCCGTAGAACCCGCCCGCGCCGTCCATCCCGCGCGGCGGGACCGCGACGGCCGAGGCGAACAGCTTCTGGCCCGGCCCGACCTCGACCGCGTAGGTCTTCGTCTCGCCCGGGCGGATCTCGTCGAGGAACTGGCCCTCGCCGATCGTGGGCGCCGACTCGCCATCCTCCGTGCCCTGCACGGGCGTGCCCGACGCCTCGTAGGCGCGGAAGGCGCGCGCGAAGGCCGCCAGCAGCTCGCGCTTGAGCGCCTCGGGGTCCTGCGCGTCGACGTAAGTCCCACCGCCGGCGTCGGCGATGCACTCGAGCTGGCGCCGGACCCGGTCGTTGACCTGCAGGCCGACGACCGAGATCGAGAGCTTCAGGCCGCGCTCGGCGATCTTGCGGGCGGCCTCGCAGGGCGGCGGCGGGGCGCAGTTGTCGCCTCCGTCGGAGACCAGGATCACGGTCCGGTCGCCGGACGGGCCGAGGTCGCCCGGCGCCTCGAGCAGCGAGCGGCCGATCGGCGTGCGGCCCTTGCCCTCCAGGCCCTGGACCTCGGAGCGCAACGCGTCCTTGTCGAGCGGACCGACCGGCGTGACGAGGTTCGTGTCGCGGCAGCCCTTGGCGCGCGAGACGCCGCTGAGCTCGTTGCCGTACACGCGCAGGCCGACGTTCGCGCCCTCCGGCACCGCCTCGATGAGCTCCGTCAGCGCGGCCTT
>Ga0126313_10002434_pt1 | contig 10425 bp, 11 predicted proteins | sample Plot105A_FD_89954 | JGI IMG/M metagenome (GOLD analysis project Ga0126313, IMG submission 89954) | Serpentine soil microbial communities from UC McLaughlin Reserve, CA, USA - Plot105A | ecosystem: Environmental > Terrestrial > Soil > Grasslands | place: USA: UC McLaughlin Reserve, Lake County... | reverse complement strand
GCTCTCGTTGGACATGACCGCTCCTTCGCCGGGTCGACATCCAGGCTACCCGTGCCCGGATCTATCACGCGGGCCGATCGACGCGATCGGGGATCGCGATGGAACGGCGCCCCGCCCCGGCGCGTCTTCGGAGACGTAGGCAGCGTGCATCCGAACAGCAGGAGATAGGCGATGACATCGGCGATCGAGACGACCAAGCGGCGGTTCCTGCTTGCTGTGCTGGCAAGCGCGGCGCTGATGGGGGCGTTCCTCCTGGTCCCCGCGTCGGGCCAGGCCCACAAGGGCGGCCCGCCCGAAGACGACTGCGCCGCGGAGTACCTCATCAATGTGGAGGGTTGGGGCGACTCCTGCTTCGAGTCGTACGGCGATGAAATCTGGGTGCGGGACCAGACGCCCAACCAGTGGAGCGTGCGCGTCCAGGTACAGACCAACTACGGCGAGACCCGCTGGTGCGCCAACACCCACGGCGCCGATTCGTGGCACCAGTGCGACTTCGACTTCCGGGAGCTCGGCGACCGCATTGGGCCGGATCCGGATCATCCTGGGATGGACATCTACGAGTCGGCGTGCGTGCGCTGGAGGATGTTCGAGCAGAGAGAGTCCCCACCGCAGGTCGGCTTCACGCGGAAGTGGACCAGATGGAGCGACTGGTGGGACACCAGCATCGCCGAGAACGACTGCACCGGTCCGTGACCCGGGCGCAGGCGGCGATCGTCAGTCGATCGTGAGCACGAGCTTGCCGCGGGCTCGGCCGTTCTCGCCGAGCTCGTGCGCGGCGGCCGTCTGCTCGAGCGGGAAGGTTCTGGATACGCGCACGCGAAGCTTCCCGTCCGCGGCGAGCGCCGCAATGGCCTCCATTCCGGTGCGGTCGGGTTCGACGAGGATTCCGGTGACGTGGACTCGACCCGCGGCCGCCTCGCGGAGCGGCGCGACATCGCCTCGGGAGGGCACGGAGATCAGAAGACCGCCGTCGCGGACGACCGGCAGGGAGTCGAGGCCGGTCTGCCCGCCGACCAGGTCGAGGACCACGTCGACGTCGCGCACCGTCGCCGCGACGTCCTCGCGCGTGTAGTCGATCGCCTCGTCGATCCCCAGGTCGGCGAGGAACGCGTGCTCGTCCGCGCGGGCGGTGCCGATCACGTACGCCCCGCGGCCCTTCGCGATCTGCACGGCGAGATGTCCGACTCCGCCCGCCGCCGCGTGGATGAGCACGCGATCGTCCCGCCCGACCGCCGCCGTATCCACCAGGGCCTGCCACGCGGTTAGCGAGGCGAGCGGAAGGGCCGCGGCCTCGACGTCGCTCAGCCGCTCTGGAATCCGCGCCAGCTGGCGCGACGGCGAGGTCACGAACTCGGCGTACGCGGCAGCCTCGCGCGGGAACCGGGGCATGCCGAAGACGCGGTCCCCGACCTCAAAGCGCGTCACCCCGAACCCGAGCTCCTCCACGACGCCCGCCACGTCCCAGCCGACCGTGAACGGCGGCGAGCCGAGCCTGCCGCCGCTCGAGCGCGTCTTCCAGTCGACGGGATTGACGCCGGCCGCGGCGATCTTCACGAGCACCTCCGTCGGCGGCGGCTCCGGTCGGGCGACGGTCGCGACCTCGAGCACCTCGGGACCGCCGAGTGATTGCTGCCGGATCGTGCGCATCGATGGTGCGGACATGGACCACATCATCCTCTGGGACGGACCAACGCAGGGCTCACGGCCCGCGACGGTAGATCGAACGCAACCCAGAGGCCTGACAGGGCCGTGATCGCCGCGACCGTCGCGATGGCGCCGCCAAATCCGATCGCGTCGGCGACCGTCCCCGCGAGCAGCCCTCCAGCCACGTAGCCCATGTCGCGCCAGAAGCGGTACGCCCCGACTATGGGAGCGCGGGCGACCGGTGTCACCGCGTCGGAAATGGCCGCGATGAGGGTGGGGTATACGAGCGCGGTGCCTGCGCCGAGGAGGACGGCGGCACCCGCAGCCGTGCCGATCGCGCCGTCCGACACCGCCAGGACGCCGAGGGCGCCTGCCTGCAGCAACATCCCGGCCACGATCAGCGGCTTTCGCCCCACCCGATCGGACCAGTGGCCGGTCCACACCTGCGCCGCGCCCCAGACGCCCGGGTACAGGCCGGCCACGAGGCCGACCTGGGAGGGCGAGGCTCCGTGCGCGGCCAGGAACAGGGGCACGAGCCCCCAGGCAAGCGCATCGTTCAGATTGTTCACGAGCCCGGCCTGAGAGCAGGCGCGCAAGGCGGGCTGGCGGTAGGTCGCCCGCGCGAGGGCGTCGCCGAGCGAGGGCGGGGAGCCCTCCTCCTCAGCGTGATCGCGCGCCTGCTCGAGCGCCACGTGCGCCGTCGTGTCGCGCACGAAGAGCAGACTCACGAGGAGGCCGGTGACGGCGATCGCCGCGCCACCCGCCACGAGCACGTCCCGCGCGGCGATCTCGGACGCGAGCCAGCCGCTGAGGGCCGCTGCAACGGCGACACCGCCATAGCCGGCCGACTCGTTCAGACCAAGTGCGAGCCCCCGGCGCTTTGGGCCTACCAGATCGATCTTCATCACAACCGTCATGGACCAGGCGAGACCCTGGTTCACCCCGAGCAGCACGTTGGCGGCTGCGACCCAGGCCCAACTCGGAGCGACGGCCACCATCAGCGGGACCGGCAGGGCAAGCATCCAGCCCAAGACGAGCAGCCGGCGGCGTCCCACGTGCGCCGCGAGCGCGCCGGCTCCCAGGTTGGTGAAGGACTTCGCCACGCCGAAGGCGACGATGAAGGAGAGGACCGCCGCGCTCGACGTCAGCCCGAAGTCCTGCTCGCCGATCAGCGGGAGCGTCGAGCGCTCGAGCCCGACCATCGCTCCCACGAAGGCGTTGACGGCGACGAGAAGCGCGAACTGCGGCAGGTTCTCGCGCAGTCCGAGCCGAACCCGGCGCGGGCTCACCCCAGCTCGACGAGCGAGCGGCCGGCACCGTTGGCGGCGAGGATGTCTGCCTGTCGCGGCGGCGGCGGCGGGATGTCCCTGACCAGGGCGGCCACGAAGGCGTCCTCCGAGCCGAACTGCAGCGCCCGGTTGTGGCGGCGCTCGAACCCCACCGTCGACGCCGGGTTGGACGAGAGCCCACGGCCGCAGACGGAGCCGGAGTAATGCGCTGGATAGAGGAGCAGATGGTCGGGGAGCCTCAGCAGCCGCTCGGTGATCGACCGATAGAGCGTGCGCGCCATCCCCTCCACCGAGTGCTCGCCGCTTGCGTGGAGGTCGGGCCGGCCGGCATCACCCACGAGGAGGGCGTCCCCAGTCAGAACCATCCAGGGGTCGTCGCCGCGTGTGCGGTCCGTCACCAGATATGCGTGGTGGGCCGCGGAGTGACCGGGCGTAGCGATCGCGCGGAGCTCGGTGTTCCCGAGGACCACGACCCGTTCGTCGGTCAGCGACACATGCTCGAAGTCGACCTCCGAGCCGCCCGGCAGGTACGGCGTGGCGCCGGTGCGCTCGACGAGCGCCGGCAGGCCCGAGACATGGTCCGCCTGCACGTGCGTCTCGAACACCGCGACGATCGGGATCCCCTGCGCCGCGGCCAAGTCGACGTACTCGTCGACGAGATCCACGTGCGGATCGACGACCGCGAACTGCTGCCTCGACTTGCAGCCGAGCAGATAGGACGCGCAGGCGGTCTGGTCGTTCAGGAGCTGCCTGAAGAACATCTGCATCCCACGCTAGGCGAGCGGGCGCCTATTCACCAAGAGCAAAGGAGCAATGGTTGGCTTTCCATGTCGGAATGCGTGGTTCAGTAGTGCCTCAGTGACGTGCGCTCGAGGTGCACCTCGACCGTGAGGAGGCAATGGCAGCGCTCCGCGGGGACGGCGCCTAGCCGGAGATCGAGGCGCTGCAGCACTCGCTGAGCGTCGCAACGAACGCTCGCTCTGACGGCGTGGGGTCGCGTCCGTCGGGCCGGAGCAGCTGGACGGAGCGCTTCATCGGCTCGGCGCCCTCCAGCCTAAACATGACCAGGTCACCGCGCTCGAGCTCCTCCTCTACGACTAGGCGCGAGACGAAGCCAATGCCGAGGCCGGCGCGGACCGACCGCTTGATGGCCTCGTTCGAGTCGAGCTCCCAGCGCTTGGCGGGGCGGTATCCGACCCGCGCCAGATAGCGCTCGGCGACCGCGCGCGTGCTGGAGCCGTGCTCGCGAACAAGCAGGGTCCGGTCGGCGAGCTGCCCCGTGGAGACACGCCCGCGGCGCAGCTGGAGCGCCCCCGGCGCGCTGATGCCGACGAGCTCGTCATCGAGGAAGGGCTCTGCGACCACGCTGTCCGGCAGTTCCACCTCCCCGGCCAGTCCAAGCGCGACGTCGCGCTGGGCTACCCGCTGCGCGACCCAGGTGCTCGAGCCGATGACCACGTCGACGTCGACGTTCGGGTGCTTCTCTGCGAAGCACCGCAGTATCGAGGGCAGGACGTAGCTCCCCGGGGTCGTCGAGGCCGCCAGGGCGAGCGTCCCGCGCTGCGCGCCGTTCAGGTCGCGCAGGTCCTCCTGCAGGCTCTCGAGCGTGTCCAGTACGCGGACCCCGTGGCCGGCCACAAGCTCACCGGCCTCGGTCAGCCGGCTGGTACGGCCGCTGCGCTCGACGAGTTTCGTGCCAACGGCCGCCTCGAGCGTCTTGAGGTGCTTCGTGGCGGACGGCTGCCCCATCCGGCATGCCTCGGCAGCCGCAGAGATCGAGCCCTTCCGCTGTACCTCAACCAGCAGCCGCAGCCGGGCGGGATCGAGCGCGTCAACTATGCCATCTGCGAAAGGCATAATTACAACAATTGACATAGGAGCATACCGGCACAAGGTCTCGAAGAAGCACTCCCGTGTGCGCTCCTTGTCCGTCGTCCCAGGCGAGCGTGTCGTCTAACTCGCTGCGACGCCTTTCGCGGGGCGCTCGTCCGCGCTTGCCTCGTCGCCGGTGACGTTCGAGAGCAACTGGGCCAGGAGTTCGCGAAGATGCTGGATCTCCCCGTCGTCGAGCCCGGAGCGAAGCCGCTGGTCGAACCTGGACGCGGCGCGGCGCAGGCGATGAAAGGCGGCGTCGCCGGCGTCGGTCAGATCCATCCGCTGCACGCGGCGGTTGTCCGGATCGCGGGTGCGCGTCACAAGCCCCGCCCGCTCGAGGACGGTCAGGTGGTGGGTCAGTGTCGGCCCTTCGATCCCGAGCGCCTCGGCCAGCTCGCGCTGGGTCCGCCAGCTGCGGCTCTTGAGCGAGAGCAGGATGAGCCAGGTGGGCAGCGAGCCGCCGGCGAGCGCCAGCTCCTGCTCGAATGCGCGGGTCAGCAGCTTCGCGGTGCGGGCCAGCTGGCGGCCGATCGGCTCTGCACTGGGTCGAGACACTCTGCTAGAAGTCTAATTGTTAGATATCTATCGGTGATCCACGGAGGTGTCGCGATGTCGGAGCAGAACAAGCGGATCACCCGGCGGGTTCTCGACGAGCTGTTCGACAAGGGGGACCTAGACGCGGCGGACGAGCTGATCCATCCCGGCTTCGTCAACCACGAAGCTCCGCCGGACAACCCGCAGGGGCCGGAGGGGCTCAAGCAGACGGTGAGCTGGCTGCGCGGACTCTGGGGGCCGATGCGGGCCGAGATCGAGGACGAGATCTGCGAGGGCGACAAGGTCGTCGCTCGGGTGACAATGCACGGGCGCCACCTTGGCGAGTTCCTGGGGCAGGCGCCGACGGGCAAGGAGTACGCGGTCGAGCACATCCACATCTGGCGTCTCCAGGACGGCAAGGTGATCGAGCACTGGTCGGTCCGCGACGACCTCGGGCAGGCGCTTCAGCTGGGGCTGATCGGCGGGTGAGCAACGCCCTGGTGCTCGAGGCCTCGCCGGGCGCCGAACTGCCAAGATGGCAGCCGGTCCTTAGCGATAAGTGACGGGCGCGCATGCCGCTGCTGTGGACGCAGAAACAGGATGTCGGTCCGGCCGGCCGGATCTTCCCGGCCATGACGTTCGACGCGCCCCGGGAACGCGTGGTGCTGTTCGGCGGTGAGGTTGCGGGCGGTGCCATGGTGGCGGACACGTGGTCGTGGGACGGTGCCGACTGGACGCAGGTCTCCGACATGGGCCCATCGGCACGAGGCGGAGGCGCTATGGCCTTCGATGCCGCACGCGAGCGAGTCGTGCTGCTCGGCGGCTTTCCGGTTACCGGCGCGATCGCGGACACCTGGGAATGGGACGGGGCCGAGTGGACGCAGGTCGCCGACACCGGCCCGGTCGCGCGAGCACTGAACGGGCTGGCGTACGACGCCGTGCGCGAGCGGGTCGTCCTTTTTGGCGGGGCCGACAACGCGGGCAACGTGCTCGATGACACCTGGGCCTGGGACGGCACCGAGTGGACACAGCTTGCCGATACCGGCCCGGAGGCGCGGTACGTCCACGCCATGACGTTCGACGTCGCCGGCCAGCGCGTGCTCGTCTTCGGTGGCCTGAGCGCGCCCCCGGCCAGTGTGGCGCTTGCCGACACCTGGGCATGGGACGGTGCGACCTGGACCGAGGTCGCACACTTCGGGCCACCGGCCGCCGAGGCGGCGTCGGCCGAATGCGACGGACACACCCTCCTGCTCTTCGGCGGTGGTATCGCCACGTCGAGTCCGATCGTGCCGTTCGGTGGCACCTGGCAGTGGAACGGCCAGCACTGGACCGAGCGCCAGGACATGGGCCCGCAGGCCCGGATGGCGGCAGGGCTCGCGTTCGACTCCACCCGAAACCGGTACGTGCTGTTCGGCGGGGCGGGTGCGCCACCGCCCGGCTCGAACGACTTCCCCTTCCTCGGCGACACATGGGAGACCTTCGATCCGGCCCCGCCCTCGCCCGTGAGCTGAGTTCCGCCGTGGGCGCCCAGGAACGACCTCCGTACCGCGTTCCATGCAACACGGCAGCCGACGTCCCCAGCCGCGTGCCGCGTGCTCTCTCGTCTGAAGGAGCCAGCGCGGCGTCATCTACGACGAAGCCCCCGGTCCGGCCGATCGAAGTGACGCGCTCGCGGCGTCGGGCGGCTCGGCGAACGCGATCGCGTTCCCATCCGGATCGGGGACGTTCACGTGGCGGACACCGTTCGAGTAGGTCTCGATCGGTTCGTGCTCCATGCGCCGGGCAGCGAGGCCCTCGAGGAGCGCGTCGAGCCCAGCGACGGCGAGCGTGATCCGGCCCGCGCCCGCCCGCGCCGCGTTCGGCTCGATGAATAGCCAGGCACGCTCGTCGATCTCCCAGAGAACCTCTTCCCCAACGCGACTGTCCGGGGGCCGCCCGAAGAACCGCGTGTACCAATCGAGGCTGGCGTCGAGATCGGATACCGGGACGCCGGCGAAGAGGTGGGTGATCGCGCTCATCTCAGCAGGGTGATATTGCACAAAAGCGCTACGGGCGCCGGTTGCAACGCCAGCCACGAGGGCCTAGCGTTGCGCCTGCATGCAGCCCGACGTGCATCTGACGCGGCTGACGCCGCTCGCCTTTCTCGAGCGCAGCGCGGCAGCCTTCCCGGAGCGCACGGCGGTGGTCGACGGGAACCGGCGGCTCAGCTGGGCGCAGTTGCGGGAGCGCGTGCGTCGGCTCGCGGTCGCCCTGCAGGAGAGCGGGATCGAGAAGGGCGACCGGGTGGCGTTGCTGGCGCCGAATGTGACCGAGCTGCTCGAGGCCCACTACGGCGTGCCGGCGTCGGGCGCCGTGCTCGTCGCCGTCAACACGCGGCTGAACGGCGAGGAGATCTGCTACATCCTCGGGCACTCCGGCAGCCGGCTGATCGTGGTTGACCCCTCGCTCGCCCATCTCGTCGAGAGCGCGCCCATCGAGCGGGTGCTCGTCACCGGGGCGGGCGGCGACTATGAGGCGTTCCTGGAGCGTGCACGCGAAGGTGAGCCCGAGGATCGGCTGGAGTCCGAGGACGACACGATCAGCATCAACTACACGAGCGGCACCACCGGTCGGCCCAAGGGCGTGATGTATACCTACCGTGGCGCGTACCTGAACGCACTGGCGGAGGTGATCCACGCCCGGCTCGACTCCCGGTCGGTCTACCTGTGGACGCTGCCCATGTTCCACTGCAACGGCTGGTGCTTCACTTGGGGCGTTACTGCGGTCGGCGCCACCCACGTGTGCCTGCCCAAGGTCGAGCCGGCTGAGGTCTGGCGGCTGATCGAGGCCGAGGGGGTCACCCACCTGAACGGCGCGCCGACCGTGCTCGTCATGCTGATCTCGGACCCGGCCGCCCACCCGCTCGAGCGCCCGGTGCTGGTCACTACCGCTGCCGCGCCGCCTCCCGCCGCGGTGCTCGAGCGCACCGCCGCGCTGGGTTTCGAGATTCACCACGTCTACGGCCTGACCGAAACCTACGGCCCGATCACGATCTGCGAATGGAACCCGGCTTGGGACGGACTCGGGCCGGAGACGCGAGCGCGCCTGAACGCGCGCCAGGGACTCAACATGGTCACCGCCGACCCGGTGCGGGTGGTCGACCACAAGATGAACGATGTGGCGGCCGACGCGAGGACGATGGGCGAAGTCGTGATGCGCGGCAACAACGTCATGAAGGCCTACTACCGCGACGAGCGGGCCACGGCCGAGGCCTTCCGCGGTGGCTGGTTCCATTCCGGCGACCTCGGCGTAATGCATCCCGACGGCTACATCGAGCTGCGCGACCGCGCCAAGGACATCATCATCTCGGGCGGCGAGAACATCTCGACGATCGAGGTTGAGGGTGCGCTCGTGCGCCACCCGGACGTGCTCGAGGCGGCGGTGGTGGCGATCCCGGACGAGAAGTGGGGCGAGCGGCCCAAGGGGTTCGTCACGCTCAGGCCCGGCGCCACCCTCAGCGAGGCAGAGCTAATCGCGTTCTCACGTGAGACGCTGCCGGGCTTCAAGGCGCCGAGCGAGATCGACTTCTGCGCGTTGCCGAAGACCTCGACCGGGAAGATCAAGAAGTTCGAGCTGCGCGAGCGCGCGCGAAGGGAGTCGCAGGCGCCGGCGTCCCGCGCCTAAAGTCGGTAGCTCTCGCGAGGAGGCCCATCGGCGGCGGACAACTACTGGACGCGAGACAGGCAGGCTCGCCCGGGGATCCGCCTCTGCTCGGTTCATGCCGTCCGTCGCCGCCGGTCGTGCTCGCGTCGTGTGGGTGACCGGCGGCGGGCGGAGGGCGCAGCTCTCTCGCGGTGCGGGTCCACATTGCCACTTTTATGCAGGTTCACGGGTTGAAACTTGTCCAGAGGCAGCGTAGCCTGGGTTCTTCCAGGAGGCGGGAGTCTCGCGAGTGCTCCCGCCTCCGAAGTAGCTTCGAGCACGGCGAGACCGGGGACATTGAGGGCGGTCTCGGGTTCGAAGGAGGAGGCGCCCGACGGGCTCGACCACCATTGTCGGAGCGGAGCGACTCGACTTCCTCTGCCTCGAGCCTGCCCATCACCCACCAGGCCACCCCGTTCGAGAGGAGGAGAAAGCGCTGCGGAAGCAGCCGCGCGGCGGATGGGTGGCCCCGTTGTCCTCTGGAATGGGCCACAGGTATCTCGCCTCAAAGGGAGACGCTCTTTCCCCCTCAGAGCTACTGTGCAGAACTATGTCGCAACGGAACGTCGCAGTCGCGCGCCGATGGGTCGAACTGTTCAATGGGCGGGACGACGTTGACGAGTTTCTCTCGCTGCACGACCCCGAGGTTGAGCTCCAAACCCCAGGCGGCCCTCGCCTACGCGGTCACGACCAACTGCGCGATTGGTTTGAAGCGGGATATGAGAACACGCAGCCACGCATCATCCCGGAGCGCTTCGTAGCAGGAGGCGACACCGTGGTCGGGCTCGGGAGAATCGAGATCCGGTGGATCGAATCGGGTGAAGTCGCTCACGAGGGCGAGAGCGCGGGGGCCTACTGGTTTCGCGACGGCAAGATCATCGCGTGGCAGCCGTTTGAGACTCATGCCGCCGCACTTGAAGAGACGGGACTAGGGGAGTAAGTCCCCAACTCGCTCGCGGGAGCCGTCTGCGGACGAGGTGAAGAAGCCGGAGCGCCACGATCGGCCGCTCCCGCTTCGCGCGATTTGCGGGCGTCTCGACGGTTAGCTCCAGACGCCCGTAGGGGACGAAAAGCAGCCCTTGTCCAGACTTAATTTGGGGGGGAAATGCCAGCCCTTGGGTAGAGTCGGTTAAACCCAGAATCAGCTCGGAGAGGAGCCCGCCATGTATGCACGCATTGCCAGCTTCGAGGGTGACACCGATCGCATCGAGCAGTCGGTCGAGGCGGTCAAGGCTCAGGTCGAGGCCAACTGGGAGTCGCCGCCCGAAGGACTCGAGCGCGCCAAGGAAACGTGGATGCTGGTCGACCGCGAGAACGGAAGAGGCCTCGGCATCACGCTCTACGAGACGGAGGAGGACCGGCGCCGCGGTGACGAGGCACTGAACGCGATGTCACCTTCGGT
>Ga0126313_10002433_pt1 | contig 10425 bp, 10 predicted proteins | sample Plot105A_FD_89954 | JGI IMG/M metagenome (GOLD analysis project Ga0126313, IMG submission 89954) | Serpentine soil microbial communities from UC McLaughlin Reserve, CA, USA - Plot105A | ecosystem: Environmental > Terrestrial > Soil > Grasslands | place: USA: UC McLaughlin Reserve, Lake County... | reverse complement strand
GCGCGGATCGCCTCGACTTCGTCCCCGAACAGCTCGATGCGCAGCGGTTCGCGGCCGGTCGACGGAAAGGCGTCGACGATCCCGCCGCGCACGGCGAACTGACCACGCTCCTCGACGCGCTCGACGCGTTCGTAGCCGGCAAGCGCGAGGTGCTCGGCGATCCCATCGATGCCGGAGTCGTCGCCGATCTCGAGCCGGAGCGGCTCCGGCCGCGTGTCGGGCGGCGGGAGGCCGTCGGCTATCGCGACGGCGGAGGCGCAGACGAGCCCACCGCGCTGGAGCACCTCGAGGGCCCGCGCGCGCTCGCCGACGAGGTGCGGCGGCGGCTCGAGGCCGGACTCCCAGCGGACGCCCCTGCTCGGGAACAGCGCGACGTCGTCGCCGTTCAGGAACCAGGCCGCAGCCTCGGCCGTGTCACGCGCGTCGGCGTCTTCTGGAAGCAGGCAGACGACCGGGCGCGCGAGCTCCTCGTACAACGCCGCGAGCAGGAGCGGAAGGACCGGCTCGGAGACGCGGGCACGGCTCGGCAGCGCCTCCACGAAGGCGCGCAGGCGGTCGCTCGAGCGAAGCTCGTCGACGAACGCGTGCAAGACGGGCTGGTCCATGCAAACCGACGGAAGCCGGGTTCCGCGGAAGCAAGTCTACGCGCGGGCAGGCGCGGACTCCTAGCCGACATGAGGGAGCCATCGCGGGGCGAGACGCGAGCTCCGAAACGGCCCATGCCTCCTCGAGACGTGGGTCCGCAGGGCAGACCCACACACCCCGCCCTTAATAGTGGGAGGGGATCAAGACCACCCGCCACCCGCGATCAGCGTACCCCGCCCGCCGCGCGCAATGGGTACTGGAATGCGCCGATTGTGTGTCTTTTGTGCGCGCGGACCCGTGCCTCAGTTGAAACGCGCCTGTGCGGCGTCGAGCCCCTCGTCGACGATGACGCCGACGGCGTCCGCGGCCCGCGCGATGAGCGCGTCGACGTCGACCTCGTCCTCGAAGGGCGAGAGGACGTAGTCCGACACCGGACGACGGTCGCCGCGGCGGGGCCGTCCTACGCCGATCCGCAGGCGGAGAAAATCCTGCGTCCCGACGGCTTGCGCGATCGAACGCAGCCCGTTGTGGCCCGCGAGGCCGCCGCCGCTTCGCGCCTGCAGCCGGCCCGGCTCCAGGTCGACGTCGTCGTGTACCACGAGCAGCGCGCCAGGGTCGGCTTTGAAGAACCGCGCGGCCGCCCCGATCGAGCGACCGGATTCGTTCATGTAGGTCTCCGGCTTCAGCAGCGCGACCCGCTGATCGTCGAGCCGCGTCTCGGCAAGCCGTCCCGAGAACTTCGACCGAAAGGACGCGCCGAGCCGTCTCGCGAGCTCGTCCACCACCAGCCAGCCCGTGTTGTGGCGCGTGCACTCATACTCTCGGCCGGGATTCCCGAGCCCTGCAATGAGAAAATCGAGCGTCGAGGCGCGATCGCGGCCCCGACGGAGCAGGCGCATCTACCCCGCGGCCGTGTCGGGCTCGCCCTCGGCGCCGGTGCCGGCGTCGCCGCCCGTCTCCGGGGCAGCCTCTGCGGCACCCTCCGGCGCCTCTTCGCCCTCCGGAGCCTCGACACCCTCGGCCAGCTCCGTGACCTCTTCCTCTTCGGGCTCGACGACCCGCGTTGGCATCGTCACCGTCGCGAGCACCGTCTCCTCGAGATCGTCGAGGTAGGTGACGCCCTCGCGCGGCGGCAGGTCGGCCAGCCGGAGCGTGTCGCCGATGTGCATTTCGCCCACATCCAGCTCGATCCGGTCCGGAACCTCCATCGGCAGCGCCTCGACGTTGATCTCGCGCGTGACCTGGGACAGGACGCCACCCTCCTTCGCGCCTGGAGCCTCGCCGATCAGCTCGACAACGACGTGCGCCTGGATGGGCTGGTCGAGGCGTACCTCCTGCAGATCGACGTGTACGACCTTGCCCCTGATCGGATCGCGCTGCGCCTCCTTGAGGATCGACGCGTGCGTCGTCTTCTGGCCCTCGAGCACGACGTCGAGAATCGCGTGCAAGCCGTGGTCGCCCGTCAGGGCGCGCCGGAGCTCGCGCTCCGGAACGCAGATCGCGTGCGGCTTCTGGCCTCGCCCGTACAGGACACCCGGGACGAGCCCCTCTCTGCGCAGGCGCCGCGAAGCGGCCGAGCCGACCTGCTCGCGTTCCGTCACCTCGAGACGTACACGTTCCATCGCCACGGCGACGGAGTGTAGCGAGGGGCGCTAAAACAGCTGGTTCTCTGGGCCGAAGATGGCGGAGACCGACTCGTCGGCAAAGACGTTCATGATCGTCTCGGCGAGGAGGCGCGAGACGGTCAGCACCGTCACGTTGGGTGGCTTGCGCAGCGGATCGACGGGCACCGTGTCGGTGACGACGAGACCCGTGATGCCGGCATCGCCGAGCCGCTCGAGCGCCTCTTCACGCACGAGCAGGTGGGTGAGGAACATCCAGACCTCGCTCGCGCCGTGCCGCTTCAGCGTCTCCGCTCCGGCGATCAGCGTCCCGCCGGTCGTCGTCATGTCGTCGCCGACGACCGCGACCTTTCCCTCGACGCGGCCCGTGATCTCCGAGACTTCGACGACGTCGTGGGCAGGGCGCGTCTTGTGCATGATCGCGAAGTCCGCCTCGATCAGCTCGGCGAACCGGAGCGCGTACTTTGCGCGACCGGCGTCGGGAGCGACGGAGACGACGCCGGGGCCAGTCAGCCCGAGGTCGCGGAAGTGCTGCACGAACAGCGGCAACGCCGTCATGTGATCGACGGGCACGTTGAAGAAGCCCTGGATCTGCCCTGCATGCAGGTCCATCGTCAGCACGCGATCGGCACCCGCAAGCTGGAGCATGTCCGCGACTAGACGCGCCGAGATCGGCTCGCGCGGCTTCGCCTTTCGATCCTGGCGTGCGTAGGCGAACCACGGAATTACCGCGGTGATCCGTTTCGCGGACGCGAGCTTCGCCGCCTGGATCATGAAGAGGAGCTCCATCAGGTTCCGGTCGACGGGCTCACAACCCGTTTGGACGAGAAAGACGTCTGCGCCGCGGATCGACTCGCCGTAGCGGCAGTACGTCTCACCGTTGGCGAACGTCTCCAGCTCGATCTCGCCGAGCTCGACGCCGAGCTGCTCCGTTATCCGTTGAGCGAGCTCTGGATGGGAGCGTCCGGAGAACACCATCAACCGCTTCCCCGGCGCGCGCTCGAGCCAGTGCCCCGGCTTCGGCTCCGGCACCGTCTGGTCGACGTCGAGCCCCGGCAGCTGCTCGGTCAGCTCAGTCGTCGTCACCGTCTGCATGGTCGTAGACGTAACCCTCCTTCGTAACCTGGCGGGGCGGGAAGCCGGCAAGCGAGCCGGGCGGGACGTCGTCGGTGAGGACCGAGCCCGCCGCAGTCCAAGAATCGTCGCCAATCTCGAGCGGAGCAATGAATGAATTGTGGACGGCGGTCCTGACATTCCGCCCGACGGTGGTCCGCCGCTTGGGCAGACCAGGCTGGTGCGGGAAATTCGCCGTGATCGCGCCTGCGCCGATGTTCGTGTCGGCACCGATCTCAGCGTCGCCGATGTACGACAAGTGGGGAACTTTGCTGCGCTCGCCCACGCGCGTGTTCTTGATCTCCACGAACGTCCCTGCCTTCGCCCCCGCCGCCAGAACCGTTCCGGGCCGAACGTAACAGAACGGCCCGACGCGCGCATCGGGGCCGATCTCGGCATCGTCGACGACTGCGTGGGGCCCGATCTCAGCGCCCGTGGCGACCGTCGTGCGGCCTCGGATCACGGTGAAAGGATGAACGACGACATCGGCGTCGAGCTCGGCGGGACCGTCGATCCACGTCGAAGAGGGGTCGACAAGCGTAGTCCCCGCGAGCATGTGTCGTTCATTGATCCGGTCCCGCAGCACGACGGCCGCGCGTGCCAGCTCCGCCCGCGTGTTCACGCCGACGAAGGCTGCTGGCTCGGTATCGGATCGGTGGGCGACTGCGGCCCCGCCGGTGACGACGATGTGCTCGATCGCGTCGGTCAGGTACAGCTCGCCTTGCGCGTTGTCGGCGTCGAGCCGCTCGAGCGCCCGCCAAAGCGGCTCCGCGTCGAAGGCATAGATCGAGGCGTTCAGCTCGCGGATCGCCCGCTCGTCCGGCGTCGCGTCGCGCTCCTCGACGACGCGGACGACGGCTCCGGTGCCGTCACGAACGATGCGGCCGTACGGCAGCGGAAACGACGGCTCGAACGAGAGCAAGGTCACCGCAGGATCTCGTTCGTGATGAGCCTCGACGACCTCTGCGAGGAGCTCGGCCGTCACGAGCGGGGCGTCTCCGGGGACGACGAGGATCGCGCCGTCGAAGCCGTCGAGGGCTGCTTGAGCGGCGGCGGCTGCGTCGCCTGTCCCGCGCGGGCTCTGCTGGACCGCGACCTCGACCCCGTCAAACTCCGCTGCGGTCTCCGGCGACGCCACGACGACGAGCCGTTCCGGCTCGAGCGTGCGTGCGGCCTCGATCACCCAGTCGACCATCCGCCGACCGAGCAGCGGATGGAGGTGCTTCGGCGTCGACGACCGCATCCGCGTCCCCAGGCCCCCCGCCATGACGACGACTGCGAGCTTCGAAGGCATCAGAGATGAGAACGTCGTGGCTGGGGCGCCAGGATTCGAACCTGGGATCGCGGGACCAAAACCCGCTGCCTTACCACTTGGCTACGCCCCAGAGCTATGCGTCCAGTCTATGCCAGCCGTTAATGGCGCTCGGAGAAGAGCGCAACAAGGGCGACGATCGCGAGGATGCCGACGGCGATCAACGTGAACGTCCCGACGACGATCAACAGGAACGGAATCAAGACCACGATCGACTGCGAGGTGGCCAGGATCCAGCTCGCATGCCGGGCCGCGAGCGAGCGCGATCGCCGGCCGGCGAGGAAGTAGAGCAGGAGCGCGAGCGCGGCGACCGCGATCGCCAGCCACCGGTCGATGACGTGAACCGCGACGAGGAGGCCCTCGACGACCGCGATCCAGAGCGCGAGCTTGATGCGCCGCACCTCGAGCCAGAGCCCAAGCCGACTGGAACGTTGATCGACCACGTCTCCCCTACGACGCACGATGCCGGAATCTCCGCTCTCCACCGGGCAACGTTACCAAGCTGGTTGCGTGATCAATACACGGCCGTGGATGCGCAGCTCGGAACCGGCGTCCTCGGCCGATGGGAGGTCGTGGAACAGCCCATAGACCACTGGCCCCGCGCCGGTGACATCCGCCCGGAATGCTCCGGCCGCTGCGACCAAGCCCGCGAGCGGCGAAGACGCGAGATCGTTCGGCGGCAGCATGGCGAGGTCGGCGCTCGTGCGGACGTGCTCGAGCGCCTCGAGCAGCTGCGCGCGCCGCTGCCCGTAGCCGACGGCGCCGCCGCGCGCGTCGAAGGCTTCGTACACGGCGCCGGTCGAGGGCTTCGAGACGCCGTTGGGCAACAGGAGCAGAACGGTGTGGTCGCGTGGCAGGTCGAGCGGCCGGAGGTCAGTGCCGTCTGCGAGCGCGAGCTTCGGCCCCCGAGTCAGGAAGAATGGAACGTCGGCGCCGAGGCGTGCCGCGAGCGCGTGCAAGGCGTCCTCCCCCAGTCGGCGCTCGAGCGTGTCGTTCGCGAGGCGCAGTGCAGCCGCCGCGTCCGAGCTGCCGCCACCGAGGCCGGCTGCGACCGGGATCGCTTTCTCGATCGTGACGTGCCACCACGCCTTGACTCCCGCGGCGCGCGCGAGCAGCTCGAGCGCATCGCGGACAAGCGTGTCGTTCGCGAACCCCTCAACGACGAGACCTTGTCCCTCGTGCATTGCCAGCTTGTCGGCCAATTTCAGCGGCTCCATCACCGTCGCCACCTCATGGCGGCCGCCCGGGCCGCGTGCGCCGACGACGAGCGTGAGGTTCAGCTTCGCGTTGGCGCGCGCGTTCACCGGAGCGCTTCTGCGAGCGCGACGAACTCAGTCGGCGCCAACGCCTGCGCCCTCGAGTCAGCTGGCCTCCCTAGCCGCGCCAGCGCCTCGACCACGTCGGCGCGCATCGCGGTCCCGCTCAACTCGAGTGAGTTCGCAAGCGTCTTCCGCCGGTGCGCGAACGCCGTCGTCACGAGCTCCTTGATCCGCGAGTAGGACGGCGGGAGTGCTGTCCTCTCGAACGCGACGAGCGCTGAGTCGACGTTCGGGCGCGGCCGGAAAACGTGGGGCGAGACGCGATGGAGGCCGGTCCGGCGCGTGACGAGCTGCACCAGAACAGAGACAGCGCCATAGTCCTTCGTGGACGGCTGCGCAAAGAGACGATCGGCGGCCTCGCGCTGCACCATCACGCACCACTCGCCCACCGTTGGCACCCCGTCGAGACTCTCGACGACGATCGGCGTGGCGACGTTGTAGGGCAGGTTCGCGACCAGCTTGGTCGGCGGCGGGTCGAGTGAGGCGAGGTCGACCGCCAGCGCATCGCCGAAGATCAGCTCGACGTTCCCGAGGCCGTCGAGGCGGTCGCGCAGGTGCGGCGCCAGGCCTCGATCGAGCTCAACGGCATGGACGTGGGTCACGCGCTCGGCGAGGTAGCGCGTGAGGATCCCGTACCCGGGGCCGATCTCCAGCACGACGTCGGTGCGTCCGAGGCGAGCGAGCCGCCCGATCACGTCGAGAATGTTCTCGTCGACCAGGAAGTGCTGCCCGAGCCGGCGGTTCGGCGCGACCGGAAGCCGCGTCACGGCAGCGCGAAGACCTCCTGCGCGTTCGCGTCGATCCGCTCAGCGAGCGCCTGGGCATCCTCATCGCGCGCCGCCGCTAGGGCCTGCAGGGTATGGGCGACGTTCGCCGGCTCGTTCGGTCGGCCGCGGCACGGCTGTGGCGCGAGGTACGGGCTGTCGGTTTCGACGAGGACGCGATCGGCGGGCACGCGCGTTGCGGCCTCCCGGAGCTCGCTCGCTTTCGGGTAAGTGACGTTCCCCGCGAAGGAGACGTAGTACGAGCGCTCCAGCGCCGCCGGCAAGAGCCCCGGCGACGAAAAGCAATGGAGGATCACGCGGCCGCGGAACTTCGCAAGCTCCTGAGCGACCTCCCGATCGGCGGCCCGGCTGTGGATCACGACCGGCTTGTCGATTTCCTCAGCGAGAGCGAGTTGCTGCCGAAAGAGGTCCTGCTGCGCCGCGCGAGGCGCATAGTCGCGATAGAAGTCGAGACCCGTCTCGCCGACGGCGACGGCGCGCTTGTGGTTGAGGAGCTGACGCAGCTCGTCCAGCCTCGACGCATCGGCGCCGTTGGCTTCGTGCGGATGGATGCCGAGGATGGCGAAGACACCGGGATCGGCATCTGCGGCCGCGAGCGCGGCACGACAAGAGTCGATGTCGGTCCCGACCGTCAGGACGCGCTCGACGCCGGCAGCCCGCGCCCGCTCGAGCACGGCGGTCGGCGGGTCGCGGAGCGCGTCGAGGTGAGCATGCGTGTCGATCATTCGCCGCCCGCCGCATCCTCCATTCGGCGCAACTCGTCCGCGATCACCCGCTCGGGATCGAGCTTCTTGAACAGGTGCTGCGGCGGCTGGAGCGTCTGGCCCGCCGCGAGCCGGCTCGGCTCCCACGCGCCCACCCAGCTCCTGTAGTCGCCGGTCAGAACAACGTGCGAGCGGCCGTCGCCGTCGTCGTGGTCGCGGAACTCCAGCGGCCCCGCGATGTACCCGTCGTAGCCGAGGAGCTCGTGCAGCTTCTGCGAGCTGAACGGCAGGAACGGCGTGAACAGGATCTTCAGGTTGTCGACGCAACGAAGTGCCACGTACAGCACGGTCGCGGCTCGCTCGCGGTCGGACTTGACGAGCGCCCACGGCTGCTGCTCGCTCGTGTACTCGTTGACCGCGCGCGCCAGCCCCATTGCTTCCGTGAGCCCAGCCCGGAACCGGGCCGCCTCGATCTGCGCACCGACCTTCTCGAAGCCACCTTCGACCTCCCGCAGCAACGCCTGATCGCGCTCCGTCAGCGCGCGGGCCTCCGGGACCGAGCCGAAGTTGCGGTGCGCGCTGGCAAGCGTGCGGTTGACCAGGTTGCCCCACGTAGCAACGAGCTCGTCGTTGTTCCGTCGGACGAACTCACTCCAGGTGAAATCCGCGTCTTGAGTCTCGGGGCCCGCGGCCGTCAGGTAGTAGCGCAGCGCGTCAGCGTCGTAGCGCTCGAGGAAGTCCTTGATGAAGATGCCAACACCGCGGCTCGCGCTGAACTGCTGCCTCTCCATCATAAGCAGCTCGCTCGCGACCACGTTCTCGGGCAGCGTGAGCGGCCGCCCGTCGCCGAGCTCACCGCCGGTGTCGTATCCCATTAGTTCCGCGGGCCAGATCACCGTGTGGAAGACGATGTTGTCCTTGCCCATGAAGTAGTAGTGCCTCGCCTCGGGGTCCTGCCACCAGTCGCGCCACGCGTCGGGCGTTCCACGCGCGGCCGCCCATTCGACGGCGGCGGACAGGTAACCGACCACGGCGTCGATCCACACATAGATCCGCTTGTGTGGGTTGTCGTCGTATCCGTCGACCGGGATCGGCACCCCCCAATCGAGATCGCGCGTGACCGAGCGCGGCTGGATCTCACGCACCAGCTCGAGCGAGAAGTTCCTGACGTTCGGCCGCCAGTGTTCCTTCGTCTCGAGCCACTCGAGGAGACGGCCCTGGAACTGCGGCAGGTCGAGGAACAGATGCGTCGTCTCTCGAAACACCGGCGGCGAATTGTCGATCGTCGAGCGCGGATCGATCAGGTCGGTCGGATCGAGCTGTTTCCCGCAGTTGTCGCACTGGTCACCGCGCGCGTTCGGAAACCCGCAGTTCGGACACGTCCCCTCGATGTACCGGTCGGGGAGGGTGTTGCCGGTCGAGGCGGAGAACGCTCCGAGCGTGGTCTTTTCGAAGATGTACCCGTGCTCGTAGAGCGCTCGGAAGACGTCGCGGACGACGCGGTAGTGGTTCGCCGTCGTCGTCCTCGTGAACAGGTCATAGCTGATCCCGAGGTTGCGGAGGTCCGTGCGCGTGAGCGCGCTGTACTTGTCCGCGGCTTCACGAGGCGACAGCCCTTCGCGATCGGCGATCACCATGACGGGCGTCCCGTGCTCGTCCGTTCCCGAGACCATGAGGACGTCGTTCCCGCGCAACCTGTGGTAGCGGGCGAAGACGTCCGACGGTACGCCAAAGCCCGCCACATGGCCGATGTGCCGGGGCCCAGCGGCGTACGGCCACGCAACGGCGACGAGAATCCGCTCGCGGCGCGACGTGGGGGACATTCCTCCACCTTAGAGGCTGCGACGACCGCCAAACGACGGGCTCCAGGTCGTCTGCAGCATCCGCCTCCGCGGCCGAAGCGGCCGGCCGAGGATCGTCGCACGGTGCGGGATCGGATCGTCGGCGAGCACGGAGGGAGCCTCCACCGAGCAGCGCCAGGAATGCGAGCACAGCGCCTGCAAGTACCGGCGCGAACGGGAAGGCCGTCGTCGCGCCGTCCTTGGGAACCGCGCCGGTAGCGTCGGGGTCGCCGGACCGCAACCGTGTAATCCCGTTCGGACTTCGGGGATTCGTTGCGTCGGTCGGGTGCGCGGCAGGCACGACGCCCGACTCCAGACGGAGCACCTGGCCAGCATGGCGGCCGGGTGCAGCCGACGGAGCCTTCTGCGTCCAGAGCGCTGGCCGTCCGTCGACTGGGACGCGCCGCAGCGACGCGGCCGCGCGCTGATCTTCCAACTGACGCCGCACGGCCGTTCCTGCCGCTGGTGCGATCGACTCAACCTTCGGCGTCGCTGGCGCGCCGTCTGCCACATCCACGGACCGTCCCGGATGACGACCGGCTTCGGCGGTCGGAGCCCGATCTTCCTGCGGAGCCTGACCTTGCTGAGCGCCTGAACGATCGGCGGCGGACGAGGGAGGCGGCGACGCCGTCGCGGCTTCTTGCTCACGCGTCATCGGTTGCACGGGTGCGACAGTTGCCCCGTCTGCTTCGCCGCCCGCCGCTGCCGTGTCGGTAGCGGAGGTTGACGGCGTCGTGGGCGAACTTGGTGGCGCGGCCTCGACCGCCGGCGAGGCCGCTACCGCCACATCCGGGGCGGCGGAGTCGGCAGACGCTTCGCCCGACGCCGGCGTGGGTTCCGCCGCGGAGGGCGTAGGCGAATCCGGCTGCGCGGCGATCGTCTCCTGGCCGGAGGCAGAGGTGCCGGCGGCGTCCTCTGCGGGACCGGCCGCGTCGTTCTCTTGCGGGGCCGAGACTGTCGCCGGCGCAGGCGCGGCCTGCGCACCTGCGGTCGCCTCGGGCTTCAAACCGACGGCAGCCGTGCTGACACCAACGGCCGACGCCGCGGCGGACGCCTCCTGAGCGGGCGCCGGTGCGGACACGTCCGTCGCGGCGTCCGACGGCGGCTGCGCATTCGACGCCGTTGCGTTTTCGGTGGATGTTTC
>Ga0126313_10002428_pt1 | contig 10435 bp, 9 predicted proteins | sample Plot105A_FD_89954 | JGI IMG/M metagenome (GOLD analysis project Ga0126313, IMG submission 89954) | Serpentine soil microbial communities from UC McLaughlin Reserve, CA, USA - Plot105A | ecosystem: Environmental > Terrestrial > Soil > Grasslands | place: USA: UC McLaughlin Reserve, Lake County... | reverse complement strand
CTGGTCAGGACCACCCAGGTGCCGGTCGAGGACCTGCCCCAGAGCGTCCGTGGGGACGCCTGGGTGCGGGCCCTGGAGCACGAGCGGATCCCCTTCGTCACCTACCCGTACGAGTGGACCTTCTCGATGCTCAAGGACGCCGCCCTGGTCCATCTGGACCTGCTGCTGGCCGCCCTCGACGCCGACATGACCATGAAGGACGGCTACGCCTACAACCTGGCGTTCACGGGTGCCCGCCCGGTGTTCATCGACGTCGGCTCCTTCGAGCGGGTCCGTCCGGGCGAGCCCTGGGCCGGCTACCGGCAGTTCTGCCAGACGATGCTGTACCCGCTGCTGCTCCAGGCCCATAAGGAGGTCCGCTTCCAGCCGTGGCTGCGCGGGGCCGTCCAGGGCATCCAGCCCCAGGACCTGGCCAAGCTGTTCACCGGCACCGACAAGATGAAGCCGGGGGTGCTCAAGCACGTCTCGCTCCACGGCGCCATGGACCAGCGCTACTCCAAGTCCAGGGCCCAGGACACCCAGAAGGAGCTGAAGGCGGCCGGGTTCTCGACCGAGCTCCAGAAGGCCACCGTCGCGGCCATCCGCAAGCTGGTGGCCAAGCTGGAGTGGGGCCGCTCGGCCTCGGAGTGGAACGACTACCAGAAGACCAGCACCTATACCGACGCCGAGCGGGAGATCAAGAAGGACTTCGTGGCCAAGGCCCTGCAGGGCAAGGGGGCCAGGCTGGTCTTCGACCTGGGCGGCAACGACGGCACCTACTCGCGGGTAGCCGCCGGCCACGCCGACTACGTGGTCTGCGCCGACGGCGACGACCTGGTGCTGGACGGCCTCTACCGGTCGCTGCGCAAGGAGGGCAACGCCCAGATCCTCCCCGCCTATCTCGACCTGGGCGACCCCTCGCCCGGCCTCGGCTGGCGCGGCCGCGAGCGGGCCGCCTTCTTCGACCGGGCCCGCCCCGACGCCGTCCTCGCCCTGGCTCTGCTCCACCACCTGGCCATCACCGGCAACGTCCCCCTGGCTGAGCTGGTCGACTGGCTCCACGCTCTCGGCGGTCGCCTGGTGGTCGAGTTCGTCGATCCAACCGACCCCATGGCCGACCGCCTCCTGGCCAACAAGCCCCCGGGCATGCACGGCGACTACCGCCGCGAGGTCTTCGAGCGCCTCCTCGAGTCCCGCTTCGACATCGCCGACCGCGAGGAGTTTCCCTCGGGCACCCGCACCCTCTACCACGCCACCCCCCGCTAGCCCCGCGGTACGATCCCGACAAGGGGCTGTAGCTCAGTCGGTCAGAGCAGGCGGCTCATAACCGCCGGGTCGCAGGTTCGAGGCCTGCCAGCCCCACACAGCGAGTCAAGCAGACCGTGCCGCGGTGCGTGACGCATTGCCAGCCGTGGCCATTCTGTTGGTCATTCCAACGTGGGCGCCCGGCCACCGTCAGGCCCGGCTGGGGCAGTCGACAGGGTGTCCGGCCGCAGCCAGAGCAACGCCCGGGTCGGTTGCATGGTCTGCTCGATCACCCTGAGCAGCTCGCCGCTCAAGGTGTCCAGGTCAACCTCATCGCGCAGGCGGGCGCTGAAGGCCTCGATGGTCCGGGCGGCGTCGTAGCGGCGGCGGTTGAACCGCCGGTCGACCAACTGCTGGATTCGGCCGCGGGCGGGTTGGAACAGCGCCGCCACGGCCAGGGTGGCGGCGGCCACCACGAGGCTGGAGTCCTGGCCCAGTAACTGGCCCAGCCCGAGGACGACCGCCGCATAGCTCCCGCCAAGCAGCAGGGTGAGGAGCCCATAGGCCAGGGTGCGGCTGATGATGCGGTCGATGTCGTAGAGCCGATAGCGGGCGATGGCGGCGGCGATCGCCAGCGGCAGCAGCGCCAGGTACAGACCGATGATCCAGCCGCCCAGGACCAGGTTGTCGGTGGCGATGGCGGCCGCGGTCGCCAGCACCACCGGCGGCGCCAGGGCGGCCGCCACGGCCAGCCAGCGCAGCTGCTGGCGTTGGCTGCCGCGGCCGCGGCGGAAGCGTCGCACCAGCGAAGCGGCCGCCATGGCCATGGTGAGCGCGATGGCCGGGGAGACCACCCCGGCAACGGCCATCCCGACGCCGGCCAGACCGGGGATGGCGAACGGGTTGCGGACCGACGCCATTGGCGACTCCGGGTCCAGCTGGGGCATGGCCAGCAGCCACGCCGCCAAGAAGGTCACCGGCAGGGCGGCCGCAACCCGGGCGAACCAGCGCCAGCGGGGCGAGGGCAGCGACCCGGTCGGGGTGAGCAGCAGGATGAAGGTGATCAGGCTCAGGCCGGGAACAAAGGTGGCCGAGGCCAGGGCGGCCAGCTGCTCGGCCCCCGGCAGCGTTCCCGGCCGGGCCAGGAGCCCGTAGCGGGCGTGCCCTTCGGCCGCACCCGACAGCGCCTGAGGGATCAGGCCGAAGGCCAACAGCAGCCAGCCCACGGGATGGCGGGGCCGGCGGCTGGCCAGCACCGCCCCGGCCGTAGCCGCGCTCGCCGCGGAGAGGACCACAGCAACACCTGCGCCGCGCAGCTGGGCCAGCTCAGGCCGACCGGCCTGGCGCAGTAGCTGGTCGAACCAGGCGGTCGCGGCCAGGCCGAGCACGGCCAGGGTCCACAGCGCCCAGGCCAGCCCGGCCGGCCACCAGGGCGGCCACGCCGTCCGGGCCGTGGGGGTCACCGGTCTGGCCTCCGCCGGGTACAACCACGCTCTGGCATTGCCACCTCATCCAACCTCGTGTGATCGCGCGCCAGCATGGCCGGCTTCCGTCCGGGGAGCGTTACGGAGGGCGGATCGGGCAGCTGGTCCCCGCTCGCTACCTGCCCCCGTTCCCGTCGTCCTAGGCTCCGAGCGTCGATCGGCCAAGGAGGACGAGATGGGCTTCGAGCAGACGATGGACGCCATCGCTAGAGGCGTCGAGATCATTGGGATTGTGACCCTCGTCCTAGGCCTGGCGGTGGCCCTTGTCCGCGCCGGGCTGGTCTTGACCGGCGGCCAGAGTGGGGAGGAAGCCTATCGGATCGTCCGGACGGTCTTTGGACGCAGCATTCTGCTGGGGCTGGAATTCCTGGTCGCAGCCGACATCATCAGGACCGTGGCCGTCCAGCCGTCCCTTGAGAACGTGGCTGTCCTCGGGCTGATCGTGTTGATCCGGACGTTCCTGAGCTTCTCGCTGGAGGTGGAGATCGACGGGCGCTGGCCCTGGCAGCCCGCCAACCTCGGGAGGACAGCGTCGTCGCCGGCGTCACGTAGCTTGAGCAAGCCAGGTGAGGAGTGAGCCGTCAGCTTGGCGCAGCCCAGGTGCGTCGGAAGCATGCCGGTCATCCCTCGCGACCCGGCAGCGATGCTGACCTCCACGGTGCCTCATCCCCGCACGGCGGGCCGCTGGCGGCGGGTCGCGGCGACGGTCAGCGCGAGCGCCGCGACGGCCAGGTGGAGGGCGACCCCTACCGGCGCGGCGGACGGCAACGCCAGGGGAAGGGCGCCACCGACCGCCGCCAGCAGCCAGGGCCGCGGGCGGTCGGCGGTGCCGGTGCGGGCCGCCCCGAGGAGCGCGGCGCCGACCACCAGGTGGAGCGCGTTCTGCAGCGGGTCGACGCGCAGGACCAGCAGGGGACTGCCGTGGGGGTCGAGCAGGGGCGTGAAGCCGCTCGACACGAAGCCGAGCAGGCCGAGGCTGACCAGGGCGACCCCGAGCACGGCGGCGACGCGGCCGGTGCGTGTCTCGAGGGTCCGCGAGGGGGGGCCTGCCGGGCGGCGGGACCGCTCGAAGCGGGACAGGGCCAGCGCCAGCGGGGCCAGGACCGCCGCCAGCACTGCCAGCCACAGCGGTCGGGTCGCCCACCAGACGCCCGTGCCAGGGTTGGGCAGCGGTCCGTCGACGGAGAGGACGAGTCCGTAGAGGGCGGCCATCGCGGGGAGGTGCCACAGGTACAGGGTCATCGCCATCGAGCCGACCGCGATCACCGCGGTCCAGGGTCCGCGGCGGGCCAGCCAGGCCGACACCCGCGGGCGGGCGAGCATGACCAGACCGAGCTGCCAGACGGTGAGCGCCACGATGCAGACCGTGGGCGGGCTCATGTTCGACCGGTCGCCGGGCAGGCCGACCATGCTCGGTGGGTACAGCCCGGTCCCGGTCAGCGCGACCAGGCCCACCAGGCCGGCGGCGGCCAGGCCGGCGAGCGCGCGGCGCGACAGCCGCTCCAGGGTGCCGTCGGCGTAGAAGAAGCCGAGCTGCTGCGCCAGCACCCACACCAGCAGCAGGTTCAAGTAGCCGACCTGGTGGATGCCGGCCGCCAGGCGGACCGCGTCGACCGCCGCGGCGACGGCGGCGAGGGTGGCCGGCACCCACAGGCGGAAGCGCCGGTGCAGCCGCACCATCGGCGGGGCCAGCGCCACCACCACCACATAGACGCCGAGGAACCACAGCGGCTGGCCCATGATCCTGCCGACCAGCCGGACCTGCTCGTCGGGCAGACCAAGCCGACCGAGCACCGGTGGGATCACCAGCCAGACGGCCGCGTAGACCAGCACCGGCCGCAGCAGCCGCGGCATCCTGCCGGACAGGTACTCGATGTAGCCGCCACCGCGGCGCTCCAGCGCCTGCCAGCTCACCATGTTGGAGAACCCGCCGACGAGGAAGAACACGGGCACGACCTGGAACACCCAGGTCGCCAGCCACAGGCCCGGGGTGGTCGACAGCAGGTTCCCGGCGGCGAGGCTGTCGCCGGAGCGGGCCACGGCGGCGATCGTCCAGTGACCGAGCACCACCGTGACGATGCTGACCACGCGCAGGAAGTCGACGTAGCGGTCGCGGCCGGCCGGCGTGGCGTCGGCCAGCGCCCGTAGCCGCCCACCGGCGCGGCGGGAACGGGTCTCGCGGCGGCGCGCCAGGCGGGGCAGCAACGGCGCGGCCACGAGGGGGATGACGAGCCCGAGCGACCAGCCGGGCAGCGACTCCCTGGCGGGGTTGCCGTAGTGCTGCCGCCAGGAGTTGACGGAGACGACGGCGGTGAACCCCTCGGCGAGCAGGTGACAGCCCAGCCGGGCGAGGCCACTGCTGCTCGCCTGGCAGCGCGCGTGCAGGTCGCGGTCGAACATGGCGTCCAGCTGCCGGCGCGCCTCGGTGGTCAGGCGCTGCCCACCCGCGTGCGCGTATCGAAGCAGGTCGTAGCCGTAGTCGTGGACCTTGCACACCTGCTCGAAGCCGAACGGCATGCCGCCGCCCGGCGCCGAGCAGGCGCCGGTGGGCTTGGCGAGCCGGACGGTCCCGTCGGCCATTCGCGCCGGCTGCGGCATGTACCCCATCACCGCGGGGAAGTCGCCCGGCACCGCGGCCAGCGGGTCCCGGCCGGCCAGAGCGGCGGTCAGCGCGGTGACCGCCGCGGCGGCGGGCCCATGACCCACCGGAGTGGCGACGGCCGGGGCCTGGCCCGCGGCGGGCGTGGCCGGGACAGCACCCGGCTGGGTCCGTGGCAGGGCGTCGACGCGGACGGCCGGCAGCGCGAGCGCCAGGATCGCGAGCACGACCACGGCGGCGCGCCGCCATCGTGGGCGCCGCGCCCGGCGACCGAGCACCTCGGTGCGGGAGGTGGACATCGGGGATGCCTTCCGTCTCTCCAGGCCAGCGGGTCTGGCCGTCGGACGGAAGGTCCCGCCGCGAGCTGGGGCGGCGCGTCACGCCCCGGTGTGAGCTTGCGGATGGCGCTCGGGTATCGGATGCGGGCTCGCCTGGCCCTGGCGATGCAGCGCGGGGCCGCCATCGCGCTCGACCCGGACATCCATGGGACGGTCGCGTCGGGTCCGGCGGTTCCAGGACCTGGCTCCCAGGTATGAGACCCGCCGCCGGAGATCACTCCGCAGGGTCACGACCCCGCGCACCGCCGCATGTAGCCTGCCTACCATGAGGTTCCGCAGCCAGCGAGAGCCGGGCTGGGCGCGCCGACGCTGGCGGTCCCTGCTGGCCAATCGGCCAGACCCGCACGCGCCGTCGTGGCGGCGCGCCGCCCGCGAGGCCTCCGACGTCCGGTCGTTCCAGGACGCGCTCAGGCGCCTGGTGAGCGCCCCGACCGAGCTGCTCGTCGGGTCGGAGCCGCCGCCGCTGCCGGCGGGAGACGGGCGCTTCGGCTGGCTGGGCCGCTATCGGGCGCCCATCCTGTGGCTGGCCGCGGTCGGGACGTTCCTGCTGACCACCCAGCTGCTCCTCGAGGACGGCCGGCTGTGGGAGATCTTGGTGCCGCCGGTGGCGGCGCTCATCGCACTGCCGCTGGGCCTGTCCGCGGCGACGCCGCTGCGCGCCTGGCGGCTGCAGGTGGTGGTGGCCGCGGCGACGCCGCTGCTCGTGCCGCCGGGGGGATGGGTGGGCCCCCCGTGGCTCCCGACCCTGGTCTTCGTCGCCATGTACGTGACCTACACCGTGGCGGTGCGGCTGGACCTCCACCTGCTGGTCGGGGTCTGGCTGGTCACCGACGCCACCATCGTCTACGCCTATCTGCTCACCGGGGCCGGCATGGACGCCCTCAACCAGGCCTACGTCGGGATCCTGTTCGCGACCGTGCTGATCGCCCTGGGCTACCTCACCGGGACGCGGCGGCGGCTGACGTTCGAGCTGGTCGAGGGGAGGCGGCGGGAGCAGGAGGAGCAGGCGCGCAGCACCCTGCTGGAGGAACGGGCGCGGATCGCGCGGGAGCTCCACGACGTGGTCGCCCACCACATGTCGGTGATCGCCGTGCGCGCCGAGACCGCGCCGTTCCGGATCCCCGACCTGCCGGAGGCCGTCAAGGACGACATGGCCGAGACCAGCGCCATCGCCCGTGAGGCGTTGACCGAGATGCGGCGGCTGCTGGGAGTGCTCCGCGGCGCCGACGCCGACCCCGAGCGCGTGCCCCAGCCCGGCATGGACCGCCTGGAGGGACTGGTCGCCGCCGTGCGGGGCGCCGGGCTGACCGTGGACGTGCGCGTCGGGGGCGACCAGCGGCCGTTGCCGCCGGCGGTGGAGCTGTCGGCCTACCGGATCCTGCAGGAGGCGCTCAGCAATGCGCTGCGGCACGCGCCTGCGGCGCCCGCCGCGGTCGAGGTCCGCTACGAGGCCGAGCGCCTGCGGCTCCGCGTCCGTAACGACCGGCCGGGGGCTCCCGGCGCCAACCCGGTGCCGGGCGCGGCCGGGCACGGCATCGTCGGCATGCGCGAGCGGGTCGCCATGCTCGGCGGCACCCTCTCAGCCGGGCCGACCAGCGACGGCGGCTACCTGGTCGAGGCGGCCCTCCCCCTGGCGGCGACCCCTGCGGAGGGCCACTCCCGATGATCAGGATCATGCTTGCCGACGACCAGGCGATGGTGCGCCAGGGGTTCGGCGCGCTGCTCAACGCCCAGCAGGAAATGGCGGTGGTGGGCGAGGCCACCAACGGCGAGGACGCGGTGCGGACCTGCCGCGAGCTGCGGCCCGACCTGGTCCTGATGGACGTTCGCATGCCGGTGATGGACGGGCTGGAGGCCACCCGGCGGCTGATGAACCCGCCCGACGGCGTCGACTACCGGCCGCGGGTGCTGATGCTGACGACCTTCGACCTCGACGACTACGTGTACGAGGCGCTTCGCGCCGGGGCCAGCGGATTCCTGCTCAAGGACGCCACCGCCGACGACCTGGTCGCGGCCGTCCGCATCGTCGCCGCCGGCGAGGCCCTCCTGGCGCCGACCGTCACCCGCCGACTCATCGAGGAGTTCGCCAGCCAGCCGCGCCGCGACCGGCCACGTCCCGATCAGCTCGCCAGCCTCACGGCGCGCGAGCTGGAGGTCGCCAAGCTGATCGCCCGCGGCCTGTCCAACGGCGAGATCGCGGACACGCTGGTGCTGGCGGAGCAGACGGTCAAGACCCACGTCGGGCGGATCCTCACCAAGCTCGCCCTCCGCGACCGCGCCCAGGTGGTGGTGACCGCCTACGAGAGCGGCCTGGTCACCCCTGGCGAGGGCCATGGCTGACCGACGCAGCCGGGCGGCCCAGCTGGCGGCCTAGCCGGATTCGGCATAGGTCACGCTTGACCGCCGCCGTGGTGCCGAGACTTGGCGCTGGCGACCTCGCCGCGGATCGGCAGCCAGTAGTAGGGGATGAACGCGGCGATCACCGAACCCCGGGCCGGATCCGGCCGGGTCGGGCGTGGAGGCGGTTGCGATCGAACGGAACCAGCGGATCACCGACATCAAGGTCAGTCCGGGTGGTGACCAGCCGTCCGGTGCCGCTCATCTGCGATGCGGTCGCGGTCGTCGGCCATACGCTCACGCGCATCAGCGGCCCGGTCGCGCGCATCAGCGGCCCGGTCGCGCTCGTCGGCGACTCTGTCGCGCTCATCAGCAGCGCCCTGCGCTTGGTCAAGCGCCGCCCGGCGCTGGGCCAGGTCGGCCTGGGCGGCCTGGAGAGCCTGTTCGGCGGCCTGGGCGCGGGCCTCGGCCTCCCGGACCCGAACATCGTCCAGGGCCAGGGCGGCCAGCCGCTCACGCTGGGCATCCTGGACGACCTCGCGGGCCAGCTCGGCCAGCCTGCGCGAGGACGCCCGAGCCCTGGCGCGGAGCTGCTGGAACGCCGCCTCGGGGTCGGTGCCCTGCGTGGCGGCCAGCACCCCTTTGGCCTGCTCGATCCAGATCCGGGGCGGGTCAGGGCCTGCTGCAGCTGGGCCACCTCCAGCTTGTGGCTGGCCAGCTCCACCGCGGTGTGGACCAGCTCCCCGGCCACGACCGCGAACTCGGCCATCGTCTCCAGCTCGTGGGTGGTCCAGGCCCGCGGATGGATGCTGTAGACGTCCAGGGTCCCCACCGGCTGGCCGGCGAGGCGGACCGGGACGCTGAGCACGCTGCGGACAAGGAGCTGGCCGACCACGGCGTGGAGGCGCACCCAGCTGGGCGCGGCCCCCAGATCCTGGATGCTGACCGCCCGGTCCTGGGCATAGGCCTGTAGATAGGGCCGTCGCCGAAGTCGTGCTGGACCTGCTCCAGCAGCTCCGTGGCGGTGTCGGTGGCGGCCACCGAGCGGGGCAGGCCGTCCTCGTGCACCAAGGTGAGCCCAGCCCCGTCGACCTCCAGGGCCGTCCGGGTGGCCTCGGCGACCCGGAGCAGCCCGGCCAGCAGCTCGTCGGCTTCAGGCAGGGCCGCCCGGAGCTCGTGGACGGTCCGGGCGACCATCTGACGGTCAACGGCCACAGCCTCGTACCTCGTGGTGACGGCGATATCCCGCGAATGCTTCCACCCCCCAGGTCGCCCGGGCAACGCCACGCGGCCAGCGATCGGGCGACCCGGCTGCGAGGCGGACGGCTCGACCGTCGCCGGTAGACTGCCGGTGTGTCCGACACCCGCGAGCGTGGTCCGCGGCTTCCGCCGCGCTTCATCATCCGTCTCGCCTGGTCGACCCACCGCGCGATCTACCGGGTCACCGGTGGCCGGGTGGGGCTGTGGCGCCCCAGGCCTGACCGCTGGGGCACGCTGCGGCTGACGACGACGGGCCGCCGCACCGGCCGGCCCCGCAGCGTCATCGTCGGGTACGTCGAGGACGGCCCGAACCTGGTCACGCTGGCGATGAACGGCTGGGCGGACCCGGAGCCGGCCTGGTGGCTCAACCTGCAGGCCCAGCCCGACGCGACCGTCGAGCTCGCCGGTGAGGCCCGCCCGGTGCGGGCGCGCGCTGCCCAGGAGCGGAGCGGTCGCGCCTGTGGGCCAGGTGGTGCGACATCGACCGGCAACTGGACGCCTATGCGGCGAAACGGTCGTCACCGACTGCGGTCGTGATCCTGGAACCGCGACCGGCATCGCCCTCGGAAGCAGCGACGGATGAACCGGACATCACGACAGAACACTCGTGAGATCATCCCGGCATGGACGCCAGTCAGGAGGCGTGCTCATGGGCGATGCCGCATTCATCAAGAAGCTCGGGATCAAGCCGGGCCAGCGGGCCGCGGTCATCAACCCGCCCGACGGCTATGCGGACCGGATCGGCCCGCCCCAGGGCGTCGAGGTGACCACCGACCTGGACGGCACCTTCGACTTCGCGCAGGTGTTCGCCAGGGACCGCGCCACCCTGGACCGTCACCTCCCCGCGGCCCACGCCGCCCTGGAACCCGGCGGCCTGTTCTGGATCTCCTATCCCAAGGGCAGCTCCAAGGTCCCGACCGACCTGAACCGCGACGTGTTCTGGGAAGCGCTCCAGCACCTGGGGGTCCGTCCCGTCACCCAGGTGTCAGTTGACGAAGTGTGGTCGGCCCTCCGGTTCCGCCCGTTCGCCGAGGTGGGCTCGCGCTAGGCCGGTTTGCGGCCGCAGCCATAGCGACGTCATCGTCGGCTGCATCGTCTGGTCGACCACGGCCAGCAGCTCGCCGTGCAGGGCGTCTAGGTCGACCTGCTCGCGCAGCCGGGCCGCGAAGCCTTCGATGGTGCGGGCGGCGTCG
>Ga0126313_10002426_pt1 | contig 10444 bp, 9 predicted proteins | sample Plot105A_FD_89954 | JGI IMG/M metagenome (GOLD analysis project Ga0126313, IMG submission 89954) | Serpentine soil microbial communities from UC McLaughlin Reserve, CA, USA - Plot105A | ecosystem: Environmental > Terrestrial > Soil > Grasslands | place: USA: UC McLaughlin Reserve, Lake County... | reverse complement strand
GAAGCAGCCGGCCGCCCTCGACACGACCAAGGCGCACCAGATGACGCCCGACTGGGTGACCTGGAACGGCGACGCGGGCCAGTACGTCTCCAACCCGCTCGAGGTGCATCCCGGGCACCTGGCGCGGTACTACGTCGTCGCCGCCGGGCCGAGCCTCGATACCGACTTCCACATCGTCGGCACCGTCCTGAACCGGGCGTACATCGACGGGGACGTGAAGCACTTCGAGACCAACGTCCAGACGGCGTCCGTTCCGGCCGGCGGAAGCGGGATCTTCGACGTGAAGATCGACAAGCCGGGCCTGTATCCCTTCGTGTCACACTCCTTCGCGACCGTGGACATGGGCCAGGTCGGGCTCGTGAAGGTCGGAGACGTCGAAGGCACGATGAGCCACTGACCCCTCGCGTGTCACGCTGGAGGCCCGGAGCGACCCGGGCCTCCGCGCGTCTGAGCTTCCGTGGCGTCCCGCCTCATAGGAGCTGCTGGAGGAGCGCCCCGTACTGGTCGAGGTGGCGGTCGCCGAGGAACTCTTCCCCCGCCCGGAGGCGGGCCTTTTCCCCGAGCCGCTCGGCCGTCCCGCGATCGCGGAGGAGCTCCGCAACGTGCTCTCCGAACCTGGCCAGGTCGAGCGGATCGTCGACGAGCAGGCCGTGCTCGCCGTGCTCGATCTGATCCACGATGCCGCCGACGGAGCTCGCCACGATCGGCCGGGACTTCCACATCGCCTCGGCGACGGTGAGGCCGAAGCCCTCGGCGAGGCTCTTCTGGACGACGACCGCGGCGTGTCGCTGGATCGCGTTCACGATCGCCGCCGCCTCGTCCGGATCGGCCATCGGCGTACACGCCAGGTGGACGCGGGCGCGAGCCGCGTGAGGAAGCGCGCGCCAGGCGTCCATGCACTCGTCCATGACCTCCGCCGCCTCCGGATCGTCCGCCACGCCGGTGACGGCCGGGCCCGAGAGCAGGAGGTGCGCGCCGAGCGCGGGATCCACGTGCTCGGCGAAGGCCGTCAGGACGCCCGTCATGTCCTTCATCCGGTCCCACCTCGAGACCTGCGCGACGAGCGGGGCGTCTGCTGGCGGCGGCGGTCCCGTCTGCAGGACGTCGGCGCGGCGGTTGATGCGGCCCGGCGATGCGTCGCGACGCGTGAAGGGCACAGCCGGGAGCGCGGCGTCGCCGGCCAACAGGCCCGTGTACGAGAGCACGAGTCGGCTGTTCCGCCGCGACACCGGCTCGTTCTTCGCGGAGAACGGATCGATCGACGGCGCGATCACGTGCGTCCGCGCGTCCTCCATCCACTGTGCGGCAAATCCTCGGCGCGACACGACGAAGGCGTCGGCGCCCTCGACGTAGGGGCGCAGAAAGCTCCAGGCGCGCTCGGTCCACTCATTCGGCTCGTCGCGACCGATGTGACAGCGCCAGACGACTTTCACTCCCGACCGCTGCAGCGATTCGATCAGGCCGGCGGGCTGCGGATCGTGCACGAGCACGACGTCACCCGGGCGGACGAGCGCCCGAAGCTCCGCCGCGTTCGCCCGCGCAACAGCCTCGTAGTGCTTGCGCTCCGTCTCGCCGAGCTCGCCGCCGTCCCCAGGGCTCCCGTAGAGGCCGTTGTGGATGCGCTTCGTGACCGCGAAGAACTCGGGATCGCCCTGGATCACGAGCCAGCGGACGTCGAGCCCCGCGCCGCGACCGTACGCAAGGAGGGTCTGGAGCATCTCGGCGACCCCGCCGCCGGTGGCGGTCGAGTTCACGTTGACGACCGCGCGCCCGGCGAAGCGCTCTTGCGTCGCCTCCGCGATCGCCTCGTAGCGGGCCATGCGCTCGCGGCCGATCAGCGGCTCGAGCCGTGCGGCGTCGAGCGCGTGGACGTCGACCTCTTCGATCCGCCTGCCGCGTGCGTCCGGCACGTCGACATCATCATCCCCCGATCCCGGGGCGGCGCAAAGTCCATTCGTTCAACGTCGGCCCAGCTCGGATGCCAGTTCCGGCTTCCGGCACTCGCCGAAGCTGTCGACGGATACGGTCACGCGGTGAGTCACCACGCGCACGCCGACCACGACCACTCCCACGGACTCGTCGACCGTTCGATCGTACGCTCGCGTGAGGGGGTTCGAGCCGTGGCGACCAGCCTCGGGATCCTCGGCGCAGCGGCCGTCATCCAGGCAGTGATCTTCGTGGCCTCGGGCTCGGTCGCGCTCCTTGCGGACCTGATCCACAACGCTGGCGACGCGCTCACGGCCGTCCCGCTCGGAATCGCGTTCGTGGCCCGAAGCGCCCGCGGCGAGCGCTGGGCGGGCTACGCCGTCGTCTTCGCGATCTTCGTCTCGGCCTGCGTCGCGCTCGCCGAGGCGATCGACCGCCTACTCCATCCGCAGGATCTATCCCACCTGTGGGCGCTCGCCGCCGCAGGCGGGGTCGGGTTTATCGGCAACGAGATCGCAGCACGACTTCGGCTTCGAGCAGGTGTTCGGCTGGCGAGCCCTGCGCTCATTGCCGACGGGAACCACGCGCGGGTCGACGGCTTCGTCTCGCTCGGCGTTGTCGCGAGCGCTGCCATGGTTGGGCTGGGGCTCGAGGTCGGCGACCCGATCATCGGGCTGGCGATCACGCTCGTGATCCTCACGATCACCCGGAACTCGTGGCGAACGGTCCGCGAAGGCCGTCACGGCCCGTAGTGAAGGAGGATGACGGCAGGCCCTCGCGGCGGCGCTCACGGGCTTCTACCTCGAGGACAATGTTTTCGCCCCCGTGCGGCCGCCTCCTGGGTGACCCGCCCGGACGATGTCAACCGCTTCATCACCGCTTGGTTACCGCTTCCTGACCGAATCCGACCGATGAGTTTTCGCAGTTGTGCTTGTCTATAGACGGAGATGGCTGAAAGGCGGGCAGCCCACGAACGCCTCGCGACCGGAGGACTCGCACGCTGGACGCGGGCGTGTGCGACGCACCCCTGGCGCGTCGTCGGAGCGTGGATCGGGATCATCGCCTTGCTCGTCTTCACGGTGATGGCGTTTGGCGGGAGCCTTCGCGACGAATTCGAGATCCCAGGCTCCGACACGCAGAAGGCGACCGACCTGATCGAGACGGAGTTCGCCTCCGAGCAGGGCGGCGTTCTCAACGTCGTCTTCGCGGCGCCTCCGGGCGATCGGCTCGACACCCCGGAGAGAAAGGCCGCCATCCAGGCTGCGCTTGCGAAGCTCAAGACGTCGGAGTTCCAGCCGGCCGAGGACCGGGCCGGCATCGAGAGTGTCGGCCACCCGTTCGCCGATGGCACGATCTCCGACGACGGGCGGATCGCCTACACCGAGGCGCAGTTCGATCGGATCATCTACGACAAGGATCGCTCGGCCGTCGTCGCGGTGGAGGACTCGGTCCGCGAGAGCGTACGCCCGGCCGGCATCACCACGGAGTTCAACGGCGACGCCGAGTTCCCGCCGATCGAGCAGGGCACACAGGAGCTCCTCGGTCTTCTGGCTGCGCTCATCGTGCTCCTGATCGTCTTCCGGACGTTCGTCGCGACGGCGATCCCGATCGTGCTGGCGCTGACCGCGGTCGGCACGGCGTTCCTGCTCCTCTTCATTCTCGCCGGCCTCACCGACATCAACACGATCACGCCGCTGCTCGTCTCGATGATCGGCATCGGGGTCGGGATCGACTACTCCCTGTTCATCGTCACCCGGTTCAGGCAGCTCCTCCACGACGGGCTTCCGCCGGCAGAGGCCGCTGCGCAGGCCGGAGCGTCGGCGGGGCGAGCAGTGCTCTTCGCGGGCGTGACCGTGGCCATCTCGGTCACCGGTCTCGCCTTCTTCGGACTCGACTTCGTGACGAAGCTCGGCATCGGATCCGCGCTCGGCGTGCTCACCACCGTCCTCATCGCGAACTCGCTCCTCCTCGCCGTGCTGGCGAAGCTCGGCCACAAGATCGACCGGTTGAAGGTGCCCTTCCTGCGCAAGGTCGACGAGTCCGAGGCCGCCCGGGAGAAGACGCTCATCGCCCGCTGGGGCCGGTTCGTCACGAGGAACGCGAAGGTCGTCTTCATCGTCCTGCTGCTCGCAGGCCTGGGGCTCGCGGCGACGTCCGCGCTCGTCCGGCTCGGCGCCTCGGACCAGGGCACGCAGCCGAAGGAGCAGACGGCCCGGCGTGCCTACGACCTCCTCGCCGAGGGCTTCGGGCCGGGCTTCAACGGGCCGATCCCGATCGTCGTCGACGTCAACGGGGACGAGCAGGCCCTGCAGCGGCTTTACGACGACATCCGCGGTTCCGAGGGGGTCGCCTCGGTTGACGAGCCGCAGTTCAACGACGCAAAGACCGTCGCGATCGTCTTCGTCAAGCCCGCTTCGGCTCCGCAGGACGAGGCCACCGAGCAGCTCGTCGATCGACTACGGAACGACGTGGTGCCTCGTGCGACCGAAGGCGGGAACGCCGTCGCCTACGTGTCGGGTCTGACCGCCGCCTTCGCGGACATCGCGGACCGGATCATGGAGCGCCTGCCGCTCTTCCTGCTGTACATCGTGGGCGTCACGTTCCTCCTGCTCGCCATGGCGTTCCGGTCGATCGTGATCTCGCTGACCGCGGCGGTGACGACCATCCTTTCCGCCTTCATCGGTTTCGGCGTGCTCACGCTGGTCGTGCAGGAGGGTCACCTGCTCGGCCTGACCGGCCTCGACCGCACCGGGCCGATCGAGACGTTCGTCCCGCCGATCGCGTTCGCGATCCTCTTCGGGCTCTCGATGGACTACATGGTCTTCCTCATGAGCCGGATCCGCGAGGAGCACGTGAACGGGCTCCGGTGCCGGCTCGCCGTCGAGCACGGGGTCGCCGCGATCGGGCGCGTGGTCGTCGCCGCCGCGCTGATCATGGGCACGGTCTTCGCGGCCTTCATCCTCACGCCCGACCGCATCTCGAAGGAGTTCGGCCTGCTCCTCGCGGTCGCGATCCTGACCGACGCGCTCGTGGTCCGGATGACGCTCGTGCCGGCCTTCATCACCCTGATGGGCGAACGCGCGTGGTACATCCCCGGCTGGCTCGACCGGTTGCTCCCGAACATCACGATCGAGCCGCCGCAGGAAGAGGCGCCGGCCGCCGCTCCCGCGCTCGAGCAACCGTGAGCTAGGGCACGGACTCGACGGCGAGGATGTTGCCGTCGGGGTCCTTGCACCAGGCGGCCTGGACGTCGCCGACGGTCGCGATGCCGTCGACGGTCTTCAGGCCTGGCGAGTCGTACTCCTCGAACACCACGCCCCGCTCACGGAGCGTCGCGACGACGGTCGCGAGGTCGTCGACGCGGAAGGCTGCAACCGTCGAGCGGCTCTGGCCGGCGCCGACGCTCTCGTAGAGGAGGAGATTTCCGTCGGCGCCGCCGAGCTCGGCCTCGCGATGGTCCGGGAGGTCGTCACGACGGACGGTGACGCCGAGGCCGAGCGCATCCGCGTAGAACTCAAGCGCGCGATCGAGGTCCGAGACGGGGACGATCGCGGTGATCCGGGCCGTGTCGAGCATCACGGCCAGCATCTCGCAGAGCGCGCGGCAACGCAAACGGAGCCCGACGCGCGGCGCGGGCGCGATCAGGGCGCCCGCGCCGACAAGTGGCGTCGCTACGGCTTCAGGATCGAGCCGTAGTACTCGGAGATGCGTGACTCGCACCCCTCGTCGACGCCGGAGTGCTCGTCGTACTCCGGCCCGCCGGCCACCTGCTCGGCGGTCAGGGACAGCTCGACCGTCCTCGTGTCGAGGTCGACCTGATCGATTGCGGCCGCCGGGACGACGTGCCGCGACTTCCGGAACCCGCCGGTGACGATGCCGACGCACGTACCCGAGAAGTTGACGTGATCGACCCTGCCGATCTTCTCGCCGCCGCCGACCACCTGGAATCCGACGAGGCCGCGGCCGATCGCGACGCCCTCGGTTCGCGTAGTCCAGAGATCCTGCATGTGCCCCCCTTGTCGCCTGCAGAGTAGATGTATCCCGGAGGGACCGAAGCTAACTCCTCTAGGCGGCCTCGCGCGCCCGCATACGTGCCTCGAGCGCCGCGCGGACCTCCTCGCCCGTCATCGTCCCACGTCCGCGCGGATACCGGATCGCGAGGTGGAGCGCAGGCAGCTCGGCGGTCGGACCGGCTGGTGTGACCGCCGCCTCCCTTGGGCGTGTGGGCCAGACGACCTCGACGAGCCCAGAGCGGCCGTCATAGAGACGCGCGATGCACTCTCGCTCCGTCAGCGGCCGGGGGCGGCGCACGAGCTGCATAGGCCAACGATACGGAGCGTCTCGGCTGGTACGAGGCGCGGACTTAGGAGTCGGGCGTCCAGCCGCGCCGGGCGGATGAGCCCGTGTAGCGGCGCCGCGCGGAGACCTCGACCGAGAGGATCGTCTCGGGCTTGAGGTAACGGCTCTTGACGCGCGGCCACGCGCGGCTCGAGAGCTGGGAGACGAGATCGCGGGCACTTGACTCTGCCTCGTCCTCGTCGGCGAACGTCGCGACCTCGACCCAGTCGCCGCCCTCGAGGTTCAGGACGACGCGGAAGAAGTTCTCCTCGGCCCAGTCGTCTTGCTCCGCGCCCGGCGCAGGCGCGCCTTCGAGGCGAAGCGCGGCGCCGAGAGGCTCGGGGCCTTCAGAGGCTCGGGTGTCTCCGCGGCGGACATCGGTGTCCCTATCGGCCGCGCAGCCGCGGAACGTGAGCGGGGCTATCGGCGTCCGACGAACGTCGTCTCGTGGCCGACGGCGTTCGCCCGCCGGGCCTCGTCCTCGTCCAGGGCGCCGATCCGGAGCAGGAGCGCGAACTCGTCGGTCAGGTGTGTGCGCATCATCTCGGGGCCGTCAGTCGCGATCGTGAAGCGCACGTCGCGGTCGGCGAGCGTCCGGCAGGTGTCGCGCAGGGTGTCCTCGTCCGGAAGGGCGCGCGTCAGGAGGTTCGAGCTGGGGCAGATCTCGAGCACGACGCCGGTCTCCTGCAGGAGACGCATCGTCCCCTCGTCCTGCGCCGCGAGGATGCCGTGGCCGATGCGGTCCGGTCGAAGCGACTCCACCACATCGCCGATCTCGGCGACGCCGACGTCGCCGCCCTCCTCGCCGACGTGGATGGTGACGCCGAGGCCGGCGTCGCGCGCCAACTCGACGAGCGGCGCGAGGTCGCTGTAGGGATACCGGCCCGGCTCGGGACGCGGGCCTGCGATGTCGACGCCCACGACGCCGCGCGGCGCGTACCGGATCGCCTTCTCGACGATGACCGCGTTCTGCTCGAACGTGAACGTCCGGTCCATCATCAGGAGGAGCCCGGCCTGGACCTGCGGGTACTCGAGGCTCGCCCGGTCGAGCCCGCGCCCTGCGGCCATGATGATGTGGTCGAGGTCACGCTCGCCGCCGCGGTTTCGCTTCATCGGGTTGAACCGAAGCTCGAGCGTCGTGATGTTCTGCTTGCGATAGGCCCCGCCGATCGCACCGTGGATCGACCGCTCGACGGCGACCGGGCTCGACTGGATGAGCTCCGTCCAGCGGTAGATGGCGTCGAGCTGGGGCAGGCCCTCGACTCCGCGCGGATCGACGGTCACGAGCGCGTCGAAATCCCAGTAGTCCTTCACCGGGAGGGCGATCCCCTGGTCGTGCGCGAGCGTCCAGAGCACGGACGAGTCGACCGAGCCGCCGAGGTGCGTGTGGAGCTCGGCGAGGCCCTCGCGGGAGATCCCCTCGACCACGGAGGTCTCGGGCAGCAGCTGCGTCTCGGCCATGGAACGAGTCTACTCTGGTCAGAAACGGCTCTATCGGCGCGCTTCCGTAACCACCGCCACGACCCCCGCTAGGGTTGCCTGCGTGAAGGTCGGCATCGTCGTGCCTTTCTCGTGGTCGTTCTGGGGTGGTGTTCCCGAGCACGCCGACCACCAGGCCCGGGCCCTGCTCGACCGGGGCCACGACGTTCGCCTGATCATCGGGAACGATCCGCCTGGGCGCCTCACGAAGCTCCTCCACCCGCGGGCCGGACGGCACGAGCCTCCGCCCGAGTACGTGATCCCGGTCGGCCGCTCGGTCATCGCACCGGCCAACGGCTCGCTCCCGAACATCGTCCTGAGCCCTCACGTCTTCGCGCTCTTGCCGCGGATCCTCGCCCGCGAGCGCTTCGACGTCCTGCACGTTCACGAGCCGTTCGCGCCTGTCGTGTCGCCCCTCGCGCTCGCGCTCGCCCGCGGTCCGGTCGTGACGACGTCCCACGCGTCGGGAGAACGGCTCCGCTGGTACCCGGTCACGAAGGCCACGTGGCCGAACCTGGCCGCGCGGATCGACTATCGGATCGCCGTCTCGGAGCGCGCGCGCCGAAGCGCCGAGCCCTACCTCGGCGGCCCGTTCGAGATCATCCCGAACGGCGTCCTCGTGCCTCCGCACGCCGATCCGACGCGTCGGGAGCATCGCGTGGTCTTCATCGGCCGGCACGAGCGGCGGAAGGGGCTTCCCGTGCTCCTCCGGGCCTGGCCCGAGGTGCACAGTCGGACGGGCGCGCGCCTCCGCGTGGTCGGGGCCGATCCGCTTTCGGTGCGGTGGCTGATCCGCCGGGAGGAGCTCCGCGCCGAGGGCGTCGACATCCTCGGCTCGATCACCGAGGAGGCGCTCACCGAGGAGCTCCTCACAGCCAAGGCGCTGGCCGCGCCGTCCCTCGGCGGGGAAAGCTTCGGCATGGTGCTGACGCGCGCGTTCGCGTGCGCGACGCCCGTTGTCGCCTCGGACATCGACGGCTACGCGGACGTCGCCGGCCCCGACGTCGGGGCGCTCGTCCCGCCCGGCGACGCCGGCGCGCTCGCGGAGGCACTCGTCACGTTCCTCGTCGACGACGAGCGCCGGGCCGCGGCAGGGCGGGCGGCACGCACGCTCGCACGCGAGCGCTACGGGTGGGGTCGGATCGCAGGCCGTCTGGAGGAGATCTACGAGCAGCTCGCCGGGGTTCCAGAGCGCGAGGAGGTCGCGGCGTGACGCGACGGCTCATCCCGCGAAGCCGTGCGGCGCGCATCGCCGTAATCGCCTCTGTCCTCGCCGGTGCGGGCGCCCTGGTCGTCTGGCACGGGCCGGACACGAGCCTCGTCGCGGACGCGTTCCGGATCGTTGCGTGGCCCTGGGTCGCGGTCGCGGTCGCCATCAACTTCGCGTCCGTCCTCGTCCGGTCGAGCGCGTGGAAGATCGTTGTAGACCAGGCCGTCGCGCCGCCGCGGCCGCCGCAGCGGACGGTGTTCTCGGCCTACTGCGTCGGCCTGCTCGGGAATGCCGCCCTGCCGGGTCGCGTGGGCGAGATCGGTCGCGTCATGGTCCTGACGAGGCGCATGCGCCGTCGCCCCGGAACGTGGGCGGTCGTGGTCGGCACCGTGTTCGCGCATCGGCTCTTCGACGTCGTTGCGGCGGTCGGGCTCGTCATCTACGTGCTCTACGCCGCCCGGCTGCCGAACTGGGCCGTGCCGGGGCTCTCGATCGTGCTCGGGATCGGCGTGGGTGCGCTCCTCGCCGGCGTGCTCCTCGTCCGTTATCGGTCCGAGCGGCCGCTCGACGAGCTCGGCCCGGTGCGCCGCATCCTCCGGATGGGGCGGTACGGGCTGGAGGTGCTGAAGCGCCCGGCCGCGGCGGTCGGCGCGCTCGCGTTCCAGCTTCTCGGCTGGACGTTCCAGGTCTTCGCCGTGTGGGCGGCGTTCCAGGCGTTCCGCATCGACGCGCCGCTCACCGCGGCGGCGCTCGTCCTCGTGCTCATGAACGTCGCGACGGCGTTTCCGCTCTGGCCCGGCAACGTCGGGCTGCTCCAGGCCGCGGTGGCCCTACCGCTCCTCTCCTACGGCGTCGACTACGCCCATGGGTTCGCGTTCGGCATCGGGCTGCAAGCGATCGAGGCGTCCGTCGGCGTCGGCCTGGGGCTCCTGTTCCTCGCGCGCGAGGGCTTCTCGTTCGCGACGCTCCGTCGGATGCCCGAGGTCACCGACGTCGAGATCGACGAGCGCGTCGAGCGGATCGCATAGAGACCCTGACCGTCTAGTACGAACGCCGCGGCGGCTCGTCGCGGACGGCGCCTTCCTCGTCGTCGCCCAGCCGCGTCTCCTCCGCTCGCTCGTCGCCGCGGCGTTCCTCGTGCGCGTCGGCGAGCTCGTCGGCCGAGTGGATGCTTTCGTCCGGCGCGACCACCGGCGCAGTGCCGGGGTTCGCCGATTGCTCGAGGTGCCGCTCGTGCTCCTCGGGTGTCGCTTCGCCCTCGTGGAGCGGCGTCGGCTCGCGGTTACGTCCCAGGAGCTTGTCGAGAAACCCCATCGTCGACCTCCTCTGTCCGAGTCCCTGACCGGAGGACCGTGCCCGTGGCCGGGATCGCGAAACCGCGGTTACGCCTTGCGCGCGTCGGGAACATCCGGCGCCGAAAGGAGGCTGAATGTACATCGGAGTCGGAACCATCCTCGCGATCATCCTGATCGTCCTGCTGCTCGTCTGGAT
>Ga0126313_10002425_pt1 | contig 10444 bp, 8 predicted proteins | sample Plot105A_FD_89954 | JGI IMG/M metagenome (GOLD analysis project Ga0126313, IMG submission 89954) | Serpentine soil microbial communities from UC McLaughlin Reserve, CA, USA - Plot105A | ecosystem: Environmental > Terrestrial > Soil > Grasslands | place: USA: UC McLaughlin Reserve, Lake County... | reverse complement strand
CGAGCGGGGAGATCTCGCCTTTCGGCCCCATCCTTTCGGCGACCATGAAGCGCAGTTCGCGTGGTATGAGGGGTGGCGGACGGTCGTGGGTCAGGTCGTAGAGGGCAGGGCGGTTCTGACGGGCTATCTCCAGCACGTCCCTGAAGCCTTCCGTGGTGACGAGGGCCGTGCGGGCTCCGCGGCGTTCCAGCAGGGCGTTGGTCGCCACGGTCATGCCGTGGGCGAGGGCCAGCACGGAGGCGGGCTCCACGTCGGAGGTTTCGATCGCGGTCATCACGCCCTCGGACTGGTCCCGGGGAGTCGAGGGGACTTTGGCCGTGATGAGGGTGCCCTCCGAGAGGGCCACAAGGTCCGTGAACGTGCCACCCACGTCGACGCCCAAGCGAGTCTCGCCCCGCTTATCCTTCATGAAGGAGCCCCCGCGTCTTGCGCCAGGGACGCCGAGGTCAACCGGCCTCCGCTTCGGCGGCCGTCTGTGGGAGCCTGGAGCCAGCCGTCTCGCGCATGGTGAGGACGGTGATCAGGGTGACCACGGCGGAGAAGATCACGTAGTAGGAGGGCGAGAGGGGGTTGCCGGTCCGGTCTATGAGCCACGTTGCGACGTAAGGGGCGGTCCCGCCGAAGATGGCCACCGAGAAGTTGTAGCCGATGCCGAAGCCGCCCGAGCGTACCCTGGTGGTGAACAGCTCGGCCCCGGCCGCCAGCGAGCAGCACACGAACAGGGCCTCGATGACCGCGAAGATCACGTGCGCCGAGACAGCGAGCGCCAGACTGTCCATGTTCATGAGCGCGAACAGCGGATAGGACAACACCGCGAACAACACGCTCGCCGACAGGAGTAGAGGCTTGCGCCCCACGCGGTCGGAGAGGGCGCCAAGCGGTGGGATAATCGCCATCGCCACGAGGCCGGCCACCATGGTCGAGACGAAAGCGGCCGTCGTGCTGAAGCCCAGGTAGGTTGGAAAGTACGTGGACATGTAGGTGAACACGATGTAGAAGCCGACGTTGTGGACCACGACGAGGCCCGCGATCTGCAGGATGGGCATCCAGTTATCGCGCAGGGTCTCCATGAAGGGCGCCCCCGATACCTCCCCGCTTTCCTCCAATGCCAGGAACTCCGGTGTGTCCTCGAGCCTCAGCCTGATGTACAGCCCGACGAGGCCGAGTGGGAGTGCGAAGAGGAAAGGTATGCGCCAGCCCCACGAGCCCATAGCCGCCTCGGAGAGGGTGGCCGCCAGGACCGTCGAAAGCGCCGAGCCAATCAGGAAGCCTATCAGGGTCGAGAACAGCAGCCAGCTCACGGTAAAACCGCGGCTCCGGTCGGGGGCGTACTCGGCCAGGAACGTCGCCGCGCCCCCGTACTCGCCGCCCGTGGAGAAACCCTGGAGGCATCGCAGCAAGAGCAGCAGCAGCGGCGCCGCGAAACCAATTTTCGTGTAGCCAGGGAGGAACCCGATCAACGCGGTCGAGAGAGACATGAGGATGATGACGGTAGCGAGCACACGCTGGCGTCCGATCCTGTCCCCGAGGGGCCCGAAGACCAGCCCGCCCAGAGGGCGCGTGAAGAAGGAGACGGCGAAGATCGCAAACGTGTTCAAGAGCGCCGAGGTCTGGTCGTCCGACGGGAAGAACACGGCGGCGATGTAGGTGGCGAGGAAGGCGTACGTGGCGAAGTCGAACCACTCCACGCAGTTGCCCACGGCGGCCCCGACCACGGCCTTACGCAGCGTTTGCCGGTCGACTTGTGGTACTGCTTCTCCTATGCCCCCATCGCGACCTTCCACAACATCCTCCCTGTACTCGTTCTCCCTGTTGCTTCTCTACCGGGTCAGCAACTCCTCATGGGTCATGCGGGTGACGAACATGTGCCCGGGGGAGTGCGTGATCATGACCTCCGGCGCCGCCTCGACGGCGACCGCCTGAGGCGTCACCCCGCAGGCCCAGAACACCGGCAGCTCTCCCTCCCTGACCTCGAGCGGCTCCCCGTAGTCAGGATCTTCCAGATCCCCTATTCCCAGCGCCTCCGGCGCGCCGATGTGGACGGGCGCCCCGTGTACCTGCGGCACCCGCGCCGTGACCGTGGTAGCCAGCGGGACGAGTTCGGCTGGAATCGGACGCATGGAGACCACGAGCGGCCCGGAGAACTCGCCAGCGGGTGTACACGCTACGTTGGTACGGTACATGGGCACGTTGGTACCTTCCTCGATGTGGCGCAGCGGTACGCCCGCGGAGAGTAGCGCGTGCTCGAACGAGAAGCTGCATCCGATCAGGAACGCCACAGAGTCCTCTCGCCACAGGTCCCTGACGTCCTGGCGCTCCTCGGCAAGCTCTCCCCCGCGGTAGACGCGGTAGCGGGGCAGGTCGGTCCTGAGGTCGGCGCCAGCGGCGGTGAGCCGCGGCTCAGGGTCGCCTGGGTCGGTGACCTCGATCAGGGGACAAGGCTTCGGGTTGCGCCCGCAGAAGCGCAGAAAGTCGAAGGCCTCTGCCCAGGGCAGAACAACCAGGTTCGCCTGCACATACTCCTCGCAAATACCAGCGGTGGGGCTGTCCCACGCCCCCGTGCGGCATGCCTCCCAGGCGGCTTCCGGGTTGCGCCCGGCCAGGCCGACGGTGGTCAAGCGATCCCCATCAAGAACGGCCGCCCCTCAATCGGTCCTCCCATGTGTTTCCTCCCAATCGCGTAACCTTAGCAGCATACGAAGGCGGCGGCAAAAGCCCCCGGAAAAGCTTCTCAGGGGATGGCCCTCAAACCGTGGGGCAGAGTGTGCAGGCGTTCGATGCCGTTGGGTAAGACGTGGACGAGGTCTTCGATCATTATGGCGCCTGCATCGGTGGTGTAAGCGGGCGTCTCTATGGCGAGTACCATCCCTTCTTCGACGGGTATCCGGTTGTCCTCCGAGACGTACGGTGGCTCTTCGTGAAAGGTGTCGATCCCCAGCGAGTGCCCGTAGTGGCCGCGGCGGAAGCGCGGGTAACCGTTCCTTGTGATGTGGTCCTGGGCGATGCGGAAGACCTCGCCTATCTCCACCCCGGGCCTGACCGCGTCGCAAGCCCTGTCATGGGCTTCCTGGAGAACGCCGAAGAGCCGCTCGGCGGCTGGCTTCGGCTTGCCGTAGACGAAGGTCCGGCCTCCGTCGCCCCTGTAGCCGTTTACGGTCGTGCCACAGTCGAATTTGACGAGGTCACCCTCTGCAAGGCCAGTGTCGCGCTCGGAGTCGACACCGATGGCCACCCCGGCTCCAACCCCGGGAAGGATCCAATGGTCCGAGTAGTCCGCGTAGCGGGGTGCTTCGATGGCCGCCCGGGCCACGCCCATAGCGTAGCGGTGGCGTACGTCGGTCGCGTTCATGCCCGGTTCCAGGTTCTCTACCACGAAGCGCATCCCGGCCTCGGAGAGTTCGGTCGCCAACCTGAGCCGCTCGACCTCGAACGGAAGCTTTATGCTCCTGAGCCTGTACATGTCGTCGGTGAAATCCACCCATTCGGCTTCGGGAGCCAGGGACGAAAAACGCCGGTACGAATCGAAGAGCACAAAGCGGAGATCCGTCCCGATCCTGGCCCCGAGCAGTCCCCTGTCGCCCAGCAGGCCGCGCAGGATCCCGTCTTGCTCGCCCTCGTCGAACTGCGCGGGACGGGGCACCTCCGACTCCCCGGGTGCGAGGGGGTCCTGTACCGCCGCGGCGTCCCTGATCTCAGGCCACAACCTGTAGGACCTGACATCGTCGATACCCGAGACCCTTCGCGCCGGCTTCGCCTCGAAGTCCCCGACCATCATGCCCACCTCGACGGTCTCGTCTGCCGGGATGACGGCGAGCACGGTGCCCTGCATGCGCCACCACTGCATGAGGAAGTAGCTCTGGAAGCCCGTCGCGTAGAAGACGTTGGACGGGGTGTAGGCCACGTACGCGTCGAGACCACGGGACCGTAACCGCTCCCGGATAGACGAAAGGATCCTTTTCTCCACGCTCGGGCTCCTCCTTTCAGCCTGGTCCGATGCGCCGGATTATAGGGAAGGCTGAAGTCTTGCGCCCCCGTTGACGCCAGCGCCTGGTCCGGCCACACTTGTGCGCAGGGCTCACACGAGCGGGGAGGGAATTGCATGCAGGATGGGACCAGCCAAGTTATCGACCTCGAGCAATTGCGTACGGAGCGCATGCCGATCCACCCAGCCCACAGACAGGCCGGATACTCCTACCTCCTCCACCGCCACCACGAGGACGAGTTCGATCCCGAAAAGTCAGGACCCCGCACGGGGGCCGCGGGCGTCCTCGTCTGTAGCGAGCACACAGGCACGCACATAGACGCCCTGAGTCACCAGTCGGACTCCCTCATCCTCTGTGGCGGCGTTCCCGTCTCGGAGGTGCAGTCCCCGCGCGGCTTTACGCGGCACGGCGTCGAGGAGATTCCGCCGATAGTAGCGCCTGGCGTGCTCCTCGACGTTGCCGCGAAAGACGGCGTGGAATCTCTAGAGCCTGGTCACATCGTGACGGCCGCCGACCTCGCGGAGTGTTGCGAGGTTCAGGGGGTCTGTGTCGAGGCAGGGAGCGTCGCGCTCGTGCACCTGGGCAACGCCGGCTTCTGGCACGACGAAGAACGGTACCTGGCTGGACCAGGGATGGACGCGAGCGCCGCCCGCTGGATGGCAGACAGGAGCGTGCTGGCGGTAGGGGCCGATAATATGGCGTGGGACGTGCCCGGGGTAAAAGACCCCGAGCTGGGGTGCCTGATGCCAGGACACCTGATCCTGCTGGCGAGGCATGGCATCTACATTATCGAGAACCTGGCATTAGACGAGCTCGCGGCCTCCGGTCGGTATACCTTCGAATTCGTCTGCACGCCTCTGAAGCTTGTCGGCGCGACCGGCTCCCCCGTCAGGCCCCTGGCGATCGTACCGGCCTAAGGTGATCGTCCCGAATCCCGCGGCGTCCAACTGCTACTCCGCGAACCGTGCGGGGTCGATGACGTAAGCGAAAACCTCGTCCGGCGGGTGAAGGATCCCGATGCTCGATACGATGGGAGGTAAGGCCGAGCCTTTCTGCTAGCCCGTAGCCGCCTCCTCCGGTACGGTGGGCACCGCGCACACCATGCCCTCGCTGAAGCCAGCGGCACCCACCCCCAGGGCCAGGTTGAAGCGCCCGCGCATGTTCTCCAGGGCAATCGCGCTGGTTAGCTCCACGAGCTGGGCTTCGTCGAAGTGCTCGCGCAGCCTGGCGAACAGGGAGTCGGGGACTTCCACAGGCGTTCGGCTCATTCCCGTCGCGTAGTCGAGCACGAGCTCTTCCAGGTTGGTGAAGAGATCGCTCTCCCTGTAGTGGGGCAAAGCCAGCAGTTGCTCGTCAGTCAGGCCCGAGAGGCGGGCGACCTGGGAGCCGAGGTCGATGCAAAACTCGCAATGCGTGAGCGTCGCGGCCTTCAGGCCGGCCAGCACCTTCAGGCGCCCGTCGACGCGGTCCTGCTGCGCGCTGGCCGCTTCGAGTTTGCCGTAGGCGAACATCAGCCCAGGAGCGTGCGCGTAGAGCTCCAGCGGCTCGATCATGTCCTCGGGCTCGCGCCCCGTGAGCCGTGCCAGTTGCCGGCGGGTGAAAAAGTAAGCGAGCTTCACCCGCAGTCCAGCGTCGCTCTTGGAGACCCTTTCGATGCGTGCCATCCGTGACCTCCTCGTTACATCGATGCGTTTACGTCCAACTATAAAGATGACGTAACGCGAGCGAAGAACGTGACCGACGAGACAACACAAACGGCTGGTTGTACAGGGTGAGGGTTAATAGAGCCGCCAGTGTACATGAGCCTGCCTCTTCTACTACTCGTGGATTCCGCTTGATCAAGGGAATGGCGGATGGGAGCCTCGAACCTTGTACGTAGGCCACACGGCACTACCGTCAAGGCGAACCCTGAACGAAGCGCTTGCTAGCTGAAGGTCAATATCTCTGTGGGGTGTTTCGGGGTGGGTCCACCACGCCGTGCTTGAGGGCGAACACGAGCGCCTGCAGCCTGGAGTGCACGCCGAGTTTCTCCGTGATGCTCGCCATGTGGTTTCGCTCGGTCTTGACGCTTATCCCGAGACGTTCTGCTATCTCTTTACCGTCCAGGCCCTCGGCGAGCACCCGCAGCACTTCTATCTCCCTGGGTGTGAGCCGCGCCACGGCCTGGCGGGCTTCGCGGTCCTCCTCTTTCTGGTGTCCGGCGAGCCTCAGAAGATCCACGACCTCCTCCAGGGGCATAAGCATCTCGCCCGCCCCGATGCGGCGCACGGCGTCGACAACGTCATTCATACCCACCGACTTATGCAGGACCCCTGCAGCCCCGGACTCGACGGCCCTGGCCACCTCCGCGCGGTCGAGGCTACCGCTCACGACGAGCGTCTGCGTTTGCGGGTACTTCCTGTGCAGGTCCTTGATCAGGTCTCCGCCGTATCCGTCGGGTAGGCCGAGGTCGATGATGGCCACGTCCGCCGCCGGCACCCCGTCATCTATCATCTGGCGCGCTTCGGCGAGGGATCCCGCGTGTCCCACGACCTCGAAGTCCGGCTCGCGCTCGAACACCGCGATGGCGGCTTCCCTGAAGGAGGCATGATCCTCCACTAGCAGGAGGCTCGTATGGCCCTCAGGTCTCTTGCCGGTAGCCACCGTGAAGCGTACCCTGGTGCCCTGTCCCGGCTCGCTCTCGACCCGCAGGGTGCCTCCTAGCGCGCGGGCCCTCTCGCGCATGCTCTTCAGTCCTATCCCGGGGACGGTCCCCGCCCCGAAGCCCCGTCCGTCGTCTTCGACCTCGGCCCAGGTCCTGCTCCCCTCTACTCCCAGGCTCACAGACACGTTTTCTGCCCCCGAGTGGCGGCGTGTGTTGGCCAACGCTTCCTGGAGGATGCGCAACAGCTCCGGGTCCTTCCGGCCGAGGGGATGGGGGGGGAGGCCCTCCGCCACCCTGAGTCTTATGTGGCGGTCGGGGGACATCACGCGGTTCAGCTCTACTAGGGACCTGACCAGCTCGGGGAAGGGTTTGCCGCTATCTACTTCGAGCCTGAGGTCGTAGACGGCGGTGCGCAGCTCCCGCCCCGTGCGCTTCAACGCCTCTGCCGTCCGCTCCAGCCAGTGCTCCAGGTTCGGGTCTTCCGTCATCGACTGGGCCAGTTGCGCGGTGGTAAGAGCGAAGGTGAGATCCTGGAGCGGACCGTCGTGAAGGTCCCTCGCCATGCGCCCTCGCTCCGCCTCGCTGACCTTGCGCATCCCTTCCTCGGCCCTTCTCCACTCGATAGCCTCGCCGAGCACGTTGGCGACGGACTGCAGGAAGTTCACGTCGTCCTCCGTAAAGACCCTCCAGCGGCTGGTGTGCGCCCCGAGAACGCCGAAGGGTCCCCGCTCGCCGCGAACGACCGCGCTCATGCCGCTGATCACCCCGTGGTGGAGCAATAGCGGCGACTTGTCGAACCTGGTCTCGTGGGCCAGGTCCTCCAGGATCACCGGTCCGTCCGAGAGCAGGGTGTAGCCGGCCTGGGAGCCGGTGCCCGTCTTCTCCGTCGCGTGCCCGACGAGCCCCTCCTCCCATCCCACGCCAGCACGCAACAGCAGCTCATCTCCTGCAGGCAGCAGCTCGAGGACCCTGCAGTACTCCACGCCCAGGGTACAGGCCACCAGTCCGGCCGCCTCGTCCAGCAGCACCTGGAGGTCAGGCTCGGCGAGCGCCCTCCTACCGAGTGCGGCGACCGCCTCCTGCTGGCCCGCCCGCAGCCTGGCCTCCTCCTCCGCCAGCTTACGCTCGGTGACGTCTTCGTGGGCCACCACCGCTTTCGTGGGGACGGTATCAGGGAAACGCGTCACCCTTCCCACGAACCAGCGCTTCTCGTCAGGAGAGTGGCAAGGGTACTCCAACTCGAAGGTCTCCAGCCGTCCGGAAATCACGTCCCTTATTCCCCGCGCGAAGTCATGGGCCGCTTCGGAGCCGTCGCCGGTGGCAGTGTCACAGACCTCCAAATAGTTGGTCCCGGGCCAGGCGCTGGTGGTGGTAGGCGGGTTGGACGAAGCGAACCTCTGCCACGCCCGGTTCGTGGCGACGATCCAGCCCTTCTCGTCGAGGATGGCTATGTGCGCGGAGAGGCTGTTCAGAGTGGAGCGGGCGAAGACGTCGCCCCACCTGCTGTCCGTCAGGTCCGTGTTGACCACGATCGCGCCTACGATTGTTCCTTCGTCGTGGATCGGTGCCGCCGCGCACCGCAGGACCACGTCCTCTCCGGTCTGGTGGTGCCGTGCGACGACCTCCTCGACTACGGTTTCACCCCCCAGGGCGCGGGAGAACGGTTCCTCATGCGGGAGAACGCGCTCCCCGGTCTCAGGGCAGCGGTGTTGTAGCCTCTCGAAGAGAACAGAGAGGCCCCCGTCCAGGTCGACGAGACCCTCACTGCCTAGCATCAGCAGCGCCGCGTCGTTGCAGGCCGAGACCCCACGCTCGTCCCCGACGTAGACGGCGTCTGGCATGCTGTGGATGATGGCGTCGAGATCGGCGGCACCGCCGGAGGTGCCGCTCCCGGACCCCCTGAGGTAATCGGTCATGCCCTCCTCTGAGAGGTGGTTCCTGCTAGTGTTTCCCGTTGCCCACCGCTGACGGTCCCGTGTCTCCGGTGCATTCACTAAACAATCACTAAAAAGTAGGGCAATCGTACCACGGGTGATCCCGGCGCGATGAAGGGGAAGGTCGGAATCCGATTTTCGTAGTGCGTTTGCACTACGAAAAAATAATGCACACGCATCACGACAGAACTCCTCGCACAAACGATGATGGTGAAGGATGCGATAGGGCCAGGTGGGGTTCGAACCGGACGGCAGTCTCTCGGAGAGCCGTCCGGTTCCCGTGCCACGGAGCCGCACGTCTCATGTAATAGGCATTTTCCCCGCGGCCGAAGAAGGAAAACCCATGACCGATAATGCCCCGACCGCACCGGTCACCGTAGTTCTGGTCCACGGTATCTAGGGCTGAAAGGAGGTTGCACACTACGCCCTGGGGTGGACCGTGGAGCATGCTAAGACCAGCACGACATCCTGGGCACACGGCAGGACCGCACTAACTTCCGCCGACGGCATGGTGGGTTCCTGCGCTCGCCGTGGTACATACGCCCGGTTTCGTTCGTCACTATTACAATGGCTGATGGCGACGAGGGAACGTGACCAGTGGAAGAACGTACACGGCTAGTGGACCAGTTCGAGACCCACCGCGCTCACCTGCGGGCGGTGGCCTACAGGATGCTCGGTTCGACGGGTGAGGCTGACGACGCCGTGCAGGAGGCCTGGCTGAGGGTCTCTCGCTCCGGAACGGCCGGTGTCGAGAACCTTGGCGGGTGGCTGACCACGATCGTATCGCGGGTATGCCTGGACATGCTGCGCTCCCGCCGGTCCAGGCGCGAGGCGCCCCTGGAGGAGTCTGACGTGCGCATGCCCGACCCGATCGTGGGCCGCGAGGATCGCGTCGACCCCGAGCAGGAGGCGCTGCTTGGTGATTCGGTGGGCCTCGCGCTGCTCGTGGTGCTGCAGTCACTCTCCCCGCCGGAACGTCTCGCGTTCGTATTGCACGACATGTTCGGCATGCCTTTCGCGGAAATCGGGCCGATCGTGGGACGTTCCGCGACAGCGGCCAGGCAACTCGCGAGCCGCGCGCGGCGGCGGGTGCGGGGGACGGCAGCTGTCCCTGACCCTGACCTCGCCCGCCAACGACAGGTAGTGGACGCCTTCCTCGCCGCCTCCCGCGAGGGTAATTTCGAGGCGCTACTCTCCGTGCTCGACGAGGACGTCGTACTGCGGGCCGACTATGGTGAGGAGGGCGCGTCGCGCCTGATCCGCGGAGCACGGGCGGTTGCCGGGGGAGCGCTCTCCTTCTCGCGGTTCGCCCCGTTCGCGCGGCCGGCGCTCGTTAACGGAGCGGCTGGGCTGGTTACGGTCAGAGAGGGCCAGCCGCTCTCGGTGATGGGCTTTACGGTTGTGCGCGGGAAGATCGCCGAGATCAACGTGCTAGCCGACCCCGAGCGTTTGCAGCGGCTCGATCTAGCATGAAGGTTTCAGGCTACAGGTCCTGGTGCGGGCGATGTGTGGCGGTTGTTTCCATTCCCGGATGGGGAGGGACAAGCTGCGCGGCGGGCTTCGTTTTCGGCCACCGGTTACGCACCACACCCCTGATGCCTCGGTTTGCGAAGCAAGCCGCTCTACGTCCAGTCGAGGGTTTCGTCTGTGTGCTGGCCCAGGGTGGGAGGAGGGCGGCGGATGGGGAGGCGTTCAGTGTCGATGAGGATCGGGGAGGCGAGCATCTTCAGGGGACCGGCCGAAGCATGGACTATGTCCTGCAGTATGCCCGAGCCTTTGACGTGGTCGTCGGCGAACACGTCGGCGAGGGTGTTGACGGGGCCGCTCGGGACACCAGCGGCCCGGATCTCCACGGCCCACTCATCGGCAGGCCGCTTGCCAAT
>Ga0126313_10002424_pt1 | contig 10445 bp, 7 predicted proteins | sample Plot105A_FD_89954 | JGI IMG/M metagenome (GOLD analysis project Ga0126313, IMG submission 89954) | Serpentine soil microbial communities from UC McLaughlin Reserve, CA, USA - Plot105A | ecosystem: Environmental > Terrestrial > Soil > Grasslands | place: USA: UC McLaughlin Reserve, Lake County... | reverse complement strand
GTCTTACATGGCGGACAGGGCTTTCTTGAGCGTCAAGGGGATCACATCCGAAGGATATCTCACGGACATCAACCCACTCGAAGCCGAGGTCAAGAAAGCGATGATCCGGAACGCCGAGAGACCCGTTTTGCTCGTTGACGGCAGGAAGTTCGAACAGCGGGGATTCAGCGTCATCGACCACGTCTCGGAGGTCAGCCTGGTGGTGACGGCCGACGCAGGTCTGGCGCACGTGGAGGCGCTTGAAGACCTCGGGGTGGAGGTACAGAGCGTATGAGAAGGGGGGCGGACAACTAAAGTAGCGTTGCGACGGAGATAGGGGATATTGGACGGAAGCGACGAGCAGGGGGAAGGTTTACTCGAACCATGGCTACTTCGGAAGAGGATGTAAACAGACAACACGACGACGACAGCCACGTCACGGGCCAGCAATGGAAGTGGACCGTCCTGGCGGGCATGGCTTCCTACCTGGACGCCGGATCCATCGTGGCCCTCGCCGCGGGCCTCGCGCTGTGGGAGCAATACCTTGGCATGAGCAGTACCACCGTGGGACTGCTCGCAGCCCTGGGTCCGAACGCCTTCGGGGCTGCGATAGGAGCCCTGATCGGGGGGCGTCTCGGCGACCTGTTCGGCCGCAAGCGGATCTACCAGTACGATCTGCTCGTCTATAGTTTGGGCACGCTGCTGATTGTCTTCTCGCTCAATCTACCGATGCTCCTCATCGGAACCTTCATAGTAGGCGTCGCGGTCGGCGCCGACGTGCCGACTTCACTCGCGCTGATCGGGGAGTTTTCGCCCAGCAAGGCCCGCGGCAAGCTCATGGGCCTCAGCCAGGTGGCCTGGAGCCTCGGCCCGATAGTCGTATATGTGCTGGCTTTCGCGCTCACGTCGTACGGCGTTCTCGGGAGCAGGATAGTTTTCGCCCACCTGTTCGTGGTCGCGATAGTCACGTGGGCCCTCAGGCGTGGGATGGTGGAGTCCGCCATTTGGACCGCCGCCTCGGGCGCCGGCGAGACGGAGCCCACGTCCGACCCGGAAGCGCAGCCCGAGGAGGCGCCGGTGCCGGCCGATCCCCTTGCCGCGAGCCGTCTCGCCGGCCTGTTTTCCGGGCCGACCCTGGCGGCGATGGTATTCACCGCGACCGTGTACCTGTTCTGGAACCTGGCCGCGGGGACCTTCGGCGTCTTCTCTCCCTACTCCTCAAGACCATCGGGACGCAGAGCCAGGCGGCCAGCGTCGCCCTGTCGTGTGCCGGTTTTGTCATCACACTGGTGGTCGTCGTCCTGATCTTCATGCCCTTTAGCGACCGCAGCGACCGGAGTCGCCGCATCATGTGGGGCGTGGGGGCCGTCTTGAACGTTGCCAGCGTAGCACAGCTGCTCATCTTCCCCTTCAACACAGCGACGGCCATCGCCCTGGTCGGCCTCTTCGGCATCGGAGCTGCGCTTGCGGGAGAACCATTCTACAAGACGTGGTCGCAGGAACTGTTCCCCACCATGCTCAGGACCACGGCGCAGGGGCTCACGTTCAGTGTTGCCCGCTTGCTCCTCGGCATCTGGAGTTTCTTCGTGCCCGTGCTCGCGAGCTTGAGCATCAGGCCGGTCGCCCTGATCCTCATGATCTTCCTCCTCATCAGCGGCGTGGTCGGCTTCTTCTTCATGCCGAACACTGCCGGCAAGTCTCTCGAGGAGATCGAGGCAGAGCGAAGCGGGGCCCTGGCGCGCGAGCACGTCACGGCCTGACGAATGGCTCCTTCAGAACTGAGACCCGTGGGGCTCCGGTGCGAGTATCGTGTCGACCCACTGGGCGTCGGCGAGAGAATCCCGAGGCTGAGCTGGACGCTGGAGTCTGAGGAGCGTGGCCAAGTGCAATCAGCCTTCCGCATCCTGGTCGCCGCCAGCGAAGGAGAGCTCGAAGCGGAGGAGAACCTCTTGTGGGACAGCGGCAGGGTCGAGTCAGGCAGCACCATCGGCGCCGAGTACGAGGGAGAGGCGCTGCGGTCGGGCTCGCAGTGTGTGTGGAAGGTGCGTGTCTGGGACGGGACTAACAACCCCTCGCCTTACAGCAGTCCGGCCGTCTTCGAGATGGGCCTGCTGGAGAAGTCGGACTGGGAGGGAGTTTGGATCTCCGCCGGCAAAAGCCCGGCCGGAGATATGGAGCCGCCGTCGGGGGACGAGTACGATGACCTGGCCAACGGGCTCGTCCCGAGCCCTTACCTGCGCAGGGAGTTTCCACTGGACAAAACGGTTCGCAGAGCGCGCCTCTACGCGACAGCCCGTGGCGTATATGAGCTCTCCGTAAACGGCACGAGGGTGGGAGAAGACGTGCTCGCCCCGGGCTGGACGGATTACGACCGTCGTCTCCAGTACCAGACCTACGACGTCACACCTCTACTCGCGGAGGGACAGAACGCCCTCGGCGCCGTCCTCGGCGACGGTTGGTTCGCAGGATTCGTCGGTTTCGACCCCAAACATAGGGGTGCCCACTACGGCGCGCGCCCGCAGCTTCTCGCGCAGCTCAACGTCGAGTACGAGGACGGCACGACAGAGAGCCTCGCGACCGAAGGCTCGTGGAGATGCTCGACGGGCCCGATTCTCTACTCCGACCTCCTCGTGGGCGAGTCCTACGACGCCCGTAGTGAGATACCTGGTTGGGCAGAGCCCGGATTCGACGACTCTGGATGGTACGGGGTGGAAGCAGAGGAGATCGAGGACACCAACCTCGTGGCCCAGCCGGACGAGGGTGTCAGGGTAATAGAAGAGCTGGAAGCGAAGGCCGTCACCGAGCCGGAGAGCGGCCGTTACGTCTTCGACCTTGGCAGGAACATAGTCGGGTGGGTGCGCCTGAAGGTCGAAGGCGAGGCAGGTACGAAAGTGACCCTGCGCCACGCTGAGGCCCTCGACCCCGACGGCACGATCTACACCGAAAACCTGAGGTCGGCCCGGCAGACCGACACCTATATTCTGAAGGGCGAGGGCAAGGAGGTCTACGAGCCGCGTTTCACATTCCATGGCTTTCGCTACGTCGAGGTCACAGGCTACCCCGGCGAGCCTCACCTCGAGGCTGTAACCGGGTGCGTCGTTCACTCGGCTACGCCTCCTTCTGGGTCTTTCGAGTGCTCCAGTTCTCTGGTCAACAAGCTACAGGAGAACATCGTCTGGGGACAACGCGGGAACTTTCTCAGCGTGCCGACCGACTGCCCGCAACGCGACGAGCGCCTCGGCTGGATGGGGGACGCCCAGATCTTCGTCCGCACCGCCTCTTTCAACATGGACGTCGCCGCCTTCTTCGAGAAGTGGATGACCGATGTCCAGGACGCCCAGTCCCCCGAAGGTGCCTTCCCCGATGTGGCACCCCTGCTAAGAGGTTCAGGACTCATCGACCTGAGGTGGGGCGCCCCGGCCTGGGGTGACGCTGGCGTTATCGTGCCGTGGACGATCTACCGTACTTACGACGACACGCGTATCGTCGAGCGCCACTACAAAGCCATGGTCCGCTGGATGGAGTATCTGCGTGAGGCCAATCCCGACTTCATTCGCAAGAACAGGATGGGAAACAACTACGGCGACTGGCTCTCACCGAAGGGAGATCATACCCCCAAACATCTCCTCGCCACGGCCTACTGGGCTTACGATGCGAAGCTCATGGCCGAGATGGCAGAGGCCACGGGCCGCTACGATGACGCAAGTGAATATAGGGACCTCAACGAGCGGATCAAAGCCGCTTTCGAAGAGGCTTACGTCTCTCCCGACGGACGGATCGAGGGCGACACCCAGACCTGCTACCTCCTTGCCCTGCACATGGATCTCCTACCAGAAGACCTGAGATCCGCCGCCGCAGAGCACCTGGTGAGGACCATAGAGAGGGAAGACTGGCATCTCTCGACGGGATTCGTAGGCGTCGGCTACCTGTGCCCGGTCCTGACTGAGGCCGGATATACGGACGTCGCCTATCGCTTGCTCACCAATGAGACCTACCCTTCGTGGGGATACACCATAAAGAACGGGGCCACCACGATCTGGGAGCGCTGGGACGGCTGGACCGAGGCCGGCTTCCAGTCACCGAACATGAACTCTTTCAACCATTACTCTCTGGGCTCGGTAGGCGAGTGGTTGTATCGCTACGTGGCGGGGATAGATCTCGGGACGCCGGGCTACGGTCACATCCTTATCCGCCCGCGTCCCGGCGGCAGCCTGACCCACGCGAGCGGTGAGTACGATTCAGTCAGGGGCAGGATCTCGAGCTCCTGGAAGATCGAGGGCGACTGGTTCGTCCTGGAAGTGCTCATCCCCCCCAACACCGCGGCCACCGTCCACGTGCCTTCCACGGACGATATCTCGGAAGGCGGCAGGCCCGTGGATGAGGCCGATGGAGTCGAGTTCTTGCGTACCGGCGAGGGAGAGACCGTTCTCTCCGTCGGGTCGGGACGTTACGAGTTCGCGGGCAGGATGGCGCGACGATGAGCGCAGGGTATCTCGCGGTAGACCTCGGGGCCGAGAGCGGGCGCGTCGTGCTCGGGCGCTTCGATGGGGGGCGGGTATCGCTAGAGGAGATCCACCGCTTCCCGAACACGGCGGTCAGGCTACCCGACGGGTTGCACTGGGACGTTCTGCGTTTCCTCTCCGAGGTCAAAGATGGGCTTGCGAAGGCCGTCCGGGAGGAGATCGAGGGCATAGGAATAGATTCCTGGGGCGTGGATTTCGGGTTTCTGGATGGGGAAGGAGCGCTCGTCTCGAACCCCTACCACCACCGTGACGCGCGCACGGAGGGGATGATGGAGGAGGCCTTCGGGCTCGTGCCGAAGGAGGAGATCTACCAGATCACAGGCATCCAGTTCCTCCCCATAAACACCCTCTACCAGCTCCTCGCCATGCGGGGATCTCCTCTGCTCGAGGCGGCCGAGACGATGCTCTTGATCCCCGACCTGATGAACTACTGGCTCACGGGCGAGAAGGCCTGCGAGTACACCAACGCCACGACCACGCAGTTACTAGATCTCGAAGAGGGCGGATGGGCCAGGTACCTCTTCGAGGGGATGGATCTCCCTTCCCGCATCCTCGCGCCCGTCGTCCCGCCGGCCACCGAACTCGGTCCACTACTTCCCGAGGTTGCCGAAGAGGTCGGCGCGGGGCCGCCCGTCTTCGCGATTGCTTCCCACGACACGGCCTCGGCCGTGGTAGCGGTGCCCGCCGAAGGCGAGAACTTCGCGTACATCTCCAGCGGAACCTGGTCGCTAGTTGGTGTCGAGATACCAGAGCCGGTGGTAACACAGGAAGCGATGGAGGCTAACTTTACCAACGAGGGAGGTTTCGGGGGGAGGACACGACTTTTGAAGAACGTGATGGGGCTCTGGATACTCCAGGAGTGCCGCAAGCAATGGGCCAGGGAAGGCAAGGATCACTCCTACGAGGAACTGGCCCACCTCGCCGAAGACGCTTCTCCTGCCGGCTCACTCGTCGACCCCGACCATCCTACGTTCCTCTCCCCCGGTGACATGCCATCGCGTATCCGGAGCTTCTGCGAGGAGACGGGGCAGGACCCACCAGAAGGACCCGCCTCCGTGGCGCGGTGCGTGTTCGAGAGTCTGGCGCTCAAGTACAGGTACGCCATAGAGCAGGCACGGAGCCTGACTGGCCGGACTGTTGAGACGGTAAATGTGGTTGGTGGAGGATCCCAGAACGATCTCCTCTGCCAGCTCACCGCCGACGCGGCGCGACTCCCTGTAGTAGCCGGACCTGTCGAGGCGACGGCCATAGGAAACGTGATGGTGCAGGCTTTCGCGCAGGACCGGGTAGGTTCTCTGGAGGAGATCCGGGCTGTCGTCCGCGACTCGTTCCGGGCCTCGACCTACGAACCTGGGGGCGACCCTGAAGAGTGGTCAGGGCTTTATGAGAGGTTCTCGCGTCTCATCGAAGCAGCCCAGGTGCTGGACATCCCCGAAGGAGGATAGAGCTTTGAAGAGCACTGACGAACGCTCCTACGACGCCCTGGTCAAGAGCCTTTCTGACAACGGGGTAGACGTAACGGAGGTGGAAGAACGACTGCGCGCTCAGAGGTTGGAGACCCCCTCGTGGGGCTACGGCGACACGGGCACGCGCTTCGCTGTCTTCCCGCAGACGGGAGTACCCCGCGACCCGTTCGAGAAGTTGGCTGATGCGGCGCAAGTGCACCGACTTACTGGCGTATGCCCCTCGGTGGCGATCCACATCCCTTGGGACAGGGTCGACGACTACAGCGAGCTGAAAGATCACGCCGAGTCTCTGGGTCTGCGCATAGGAGCCGTCAACCCGAACCTCTTCCAGGAACCCGAGTACAAGCTCGGCAGCGTCAGCAACCCGGATCCGGCGGTGCGCAGGAAGGCCACGGATCACCTCCTCGAATGCGTCGAGATCGCGGGTGAGACAGCCTCTGACGTCCTCTCTCTCTGGTTCGCCGACGGCACGAACTACGCGGGCCAGGACTCCTTCACGGAACGCCGCCACAGGATGATCGAGGCTCTGGGCGAGGTCTACGCCGCCATGCCCGGGCGCATGAGGATGTTCCTCGAGTACAAGCCCTACGAGCCAGCCTTCTACCACACCGACCTCGCCGACTGGGGCGCAGCCCTCTCTATGAGTCAAAGACTGGGCGAGAGGGCACAGGTTCTCGTGGACCTTGGCCACCACGCCAAGGAAGTCAACGTCGAGTACGTCGTGGCGCTCCTGCTGGACGAAGGACGTCTCGGGGGTTTCCACTTCAACAACAGGAAGTACGGCGACGACGACCTGATCGTGGGCAGCGTCAACCCGTTCGAGCTGTTCTTGATCTACGTCGAGCTCGCCGAGGAGCACTCCGATACACGCATAGACTACATGATAGACCAGACGCACAACATCGAGCCCAAGATAGAAGCTATGCTCCTCTCAGTAATGAACCTGCAAGAAGCCTACGCAAAGGCCCTCCTGGTAGACCGCGCAACCCTCACGGAAGCGCGAAGCGCCGGCGATGTAATCGGCGCCCACCGCACCCTCCTCGACGCCTACGCCACAGACGTGCGCCCGCTATGCGCCAGGGTCCGCGAAACCCTGGGCGGTGCCTCAGACCCCATAGCCGCCTTCCAAGAGAGCAAGTACGCCGGGAAAGTAGCGGAAGAGCGTGGCGAAGGCGCAGGGGCAGGATGGAATTGAAGTTAGCATTCAGCTAGTCAACTTTCGCATGCGCAGGTCCTTGCTGACATGCTGACAAGGCGCCTGTAAGGCGCCGGGCTGACAAGCGAAGGCGTAAGCTTGAGTGTGCTGAGTGGCTGAAATGCTAAGACGACCGAAGGGAGGAACTCTTGGAGACGCGAATACCAGGGGCGACGGAGAACCTGTGGGACCAGCGAAAGGTTGAAGGTCTCTCCGAGCTCGAAGCGCTGGCCCACCGTTCTAACCTGCTGGGTAGGGACCGTGCTGTCGCCAACTATGGGGGCGGCAACACCTCGGCCAAGGCCAGAGAGACGGACCACACCGGGCGTGAGGTCGATGTCTTATGGGTGAAAGGCTCGGGATCGGACCTGGCGACCATAGAGGCCGGCCAGTTTACGGGTCTCAAGCTCGACGAAGTACTCGCGCTCGAGGAGCGTGAGGAGATGAGCGACGAGGAGATGGTCGCCTACCTGGCCAGTTGCCAGCTCGCACCCGACATGCCTAGGGGCTCCATAGAGACGCTCCTGCACGCTTTCGTTCCGCATGCGCAGGTCGACCACACGCACCCTGATGCGGTCAACATGATCTGCTGCTCGGAAGGCGGCGAGAATCTCGCGCGCGAGTGCTTTGGGCATGAGGCAGTATGGATCCCCTACATAAGACCCGGCTTTATACTCAGCAAGCAGGTGGGTGAAGCCGTAAGGAACAACCCTGACGCGAAGTTCGTCCTGCTCGCCAAACACGGCCTCGTAACCTGGGGCGACACCCACGAGGAGAGCTACGGCCGCACCATCGAAGCCATAAACCGGGCCGCCGAGTTCGTTGCCAGCCGGGCAGGCGAGCCCTTCGGCGGCAGGAAGGTCGAACCGCCGGCACCCGATCGGAGAGAAGCTCTTCTCGCCAAAGTCCTGCCGACGCTGCGCGGGGCGCTATCGTCGGGCTCTGAGGAATCGTCCCACAAGATACTGCGTGTGGATCACACCTCAGAAGATGTCCTCGCTTTCGTCTGCGGGCGTGACTCGGAGGAACTCTCCCAGATTGGCGCGGCCTGCCCAGACCACTTGGTAAGGACGAAGGTCAGGCCCCTGTGGGTGGACTTCGATCCCGAGAATGAGGAGGCGGGCGAACTAGAGGAGAGACTCCGTGAGGGCGTCGCGCGCTACAGGAGGGAATATGAGGCGTACTTCTCGCGCCACGAGGAGGCGGATGAGGAGATGTTCGACCCTAACCCCAGGGTCGTCCTCATAGCGGGGCTCGGCCTCGTCGCCGCCGCGAAGAACGCCAAAGAAGCGAACCTCTCCAGGGACTTCGTCTATAGGGCCATCAACGTTATACGCGGCGCCCACGCCCTCGGCGGCTACGTCTCCCTTACAGAAGAAGAATCCTACGCGGTCGAATACTGGCCGCTCGAACTCTACAAGCTCACCCTCGCCCCGCCGCCCGAGGAGCTCGCAGGCAGGGTCGCCTTCGTCACCGGCGGGGCGGGCGGCATAGGCAGCGCCGTAACCAGGGCGCTGGCCTCACGCGGAGCCTGCGTCGTGGTCTGCGACCTCGACGAAGAGGGAGCGGACGAAGTCGCGGAGGGCCTCGCCGAGCCTGGCATCCCGGCGAGGGCCGATGTGACGGATGAGGATGAGGTAGCCCGCGCCTACCGGCGCGCTATTCTGGAGTACGGAGGCGTTGACGTCGTCGTGTCGAACGCCGGCCTCGCCTCCAGCGCCCCTATCCAGGAGACGAGCGTCGAGATGTGGGACAAGAACTACGCCGTCCTGACGAAGGGATACTTCCTCGTCGCGCGCGAGGCCTTCCGCATCATGAAAGAGCAGGGCGTTGGCGGCAGTCTCGTCTTCGTCGCCTCCAAGAACTCCCTGGCGGCGGGTAAGAACGCATCGGCTTACTCCTCGGCGAAGGCGGCCGAGTTGCACCTGGCGCGGTGCCTGGCCGAGGAGGGAGGACCCGAGCGTATCAGGGTCAACACCGTCAATCCCGATGCTGTGTTGCAGGGGTCCAGGATTTGGGGCTCAGGCTGGCGCGAGGAGCGCGCCGCCGCATACGGTATAGAGCCTGACGAGCTCGAAGCTTACTACCGCGAGCGCAACGTCCTGAGGGTGAACGTGCTGCCCGAGAACGTCGCCGAGGCCGTGCTCCACTTCGCCTCAGAGGCGCGCTCCTCGAGGAGCACCGGCAACATCCTCAACGTCGACGGCGGCGTGAAAGACGCATACCCTAGATAAGTAAAGACGGAGGGTCATAAGGGCGGGGTGAGGACATACAACAGCAGGCGAAAGTCGGGGTCTTTGGGATCGGGCCCGAAGCGAAGCTGGAAGGCTACCGGCGGAGCGGGTCGGCCAGTGGGCCACGATCGTCTCGTCGGACTTCGTGGACACGCCGCGGGCGAACGGTTCACGGAAGCGAGGGTGGATCTCATTCGGAAGGAGCAAGGGAGACAGATGGCACAGTACGCCTGGATTTTAGAGGTCAGGCCGGGATATGAAGAAGAGTACGTGCGCCGCCATCAGGAGATCTGGCCAGAGATGGTCGAGGCGCTCAGGGAGGCCGGCATCCGCAACTACTCCATCTTCCGCTATGGCCTCACCCTCTTCGGATACTTCGAGACGGACGACATCGAGAAGACCAGGGAGTACCTGGCGAACAGCGAGGCGAATGAGCGGTGGAGTGAGTGGTTGGACCCGATCATGAAAGTAGACATCGGCCCCACTACCGACTCCTCCTACATCCTCCCCCTGCAATGGCACATGGATTGATGTACCGGTGATTGGTTGATCACGGAAGAGGCGGTTGATGAAGCGGGTCGACCGATCCTCGAAGGGGCATTGTGAGAGCGAAGCTGCATCGAGAACCGCCACTCTGGGATTATTGCACAACCCCTTCGAACCCTACTTCCAACAAACTACCGGTAGCGTGCCGGTCGATCGCTACGAGGTGTTGCGACCCTCGGAATTGTTGCGTTTGGCGCGTTTAGCAGCCCGGCGCGCGACGTAACGCCGCATCTTCGCGTGGGTGCCGCAGTCTTCCATCGAACACCACCGGCGGCTCTTGTTCTTGCTCTCGTCGACGAAGAGCCAGTTGCACCCGGCGCAGCCCTTGACCCGCCATAGGGGCCCGGAGGTCAGCAGCCCGGTCGCCGCGTGCGCAACCGGCCAGAGCACCCCGTTCAGCTCGTCCCCGAGCGCCCACTCCCACGCAAACCCTTCACCTGGGCCAGGGACGAGCTTCGCGCGGAAGATGGCCTCACACTCGAACCGGCGCAGCGCCTCGACG
>Ga0126313_10002422_pt1 | contig 10447 bp, 16 predicted proteins | sample Plot105A_FD_89954 | JGI IMG/M metagenome (GOLD analysis project Ga0126313, IMG submission 89954) | Serpentine soil microbial communities from UC McLaughlin Reserve, CA, USA - Plot105A | ecosystem: Environmental > Terrestrial > Soil > Grasslands | place: USA: UC McLaughlin Reserve, Lake County... | reverse complement strand
TAGACAGCTCTTTCTTTTCTTCCAGCTCTTTTACGACCTCTTCCTTCTTTGCCTTGATAAGGACAGAGCCTGCGTTCTTGTACACCGCGTCGTCAGCGCCTGCTTTCTTTAATTCTTCAAGGGCCCTGTCGGTTTCTACCATTTCAACCTCCAGCTGCTGCTTTTGCATCATGATTGCCTGCAGGTTCTGCTGGAGCTGCTGTAAGCGCGATACCTGTTCCCTCAGCCACGGCGGAAGTTCCTGTTCACTCATAATTGAGAGCTATTCACAGTGCCAACCTATAAAATCATAGCGTTGGCGAAGAGGCGCCGGCGAGCTCCCGACAGTCTCTCTCTCCATTGCTGCTATGCGCCGTTTCTCCCTATTGAACTTGGTCAAGCAGAGGCACGAATCTGCACTCAAATCTGGGCAGCTCCATGCCAAAGTGACACCTTATTTCAGCATACATCTCGTCCGAATGTTCGGCGGCCTCGATCCCTTTCTGTATTTCATCTGCAATCCTTTGGCTGATCTCTTTGCTGCTTGCAAACGGGCTGGGAAGGGCGGTCGTCGCCTGTGTGCTGTTGCTGGCTGTGTTGTTGCTGTTGGCTGCTTTTGCCATAACGTAGCCCACGGTCGACGAAGAATTAAAGTCGCTTTGGATGGTTGACATGATCAGGTCGCTGTTCCCGCTGATGTCGTCGACGCTTCCAGTTATCGCGTAAATAGTATCAAAGCTGCCAACTCGGACAGATCCTTCAGAGATTGCGTATGAATTTGTCGCGTCCTTGGTTATCTGAATGCGCGTCGCCAGTGAAGTTGCGTTGTCTTCAACAGTAGTAGTGGTAGTGGTAGCATTTGTCGTCTGTGCCAATACTGATGATGGCGCAAAAGTAGTAGTCCCAATGATGGCCAGTGCAGCCCCTAGGCTGACGATTGCCAGAACTGCAACTAACATTATTATTGATCGGTTCATTGAGCAACGGAAAAGAACTAAACTTATACGGGTTCCGCCAGATGACGCGTGGAAGAGATTCTGCGATTTTGTTATGATGATTGATTCAAGGGAGCTTCTGGGAGATTTTACTGCCTGCCAGTGGTGGCAGTTGTTATGCACTTGTATGAAGCATCTGCAAGCCGGAGGTACGAATTGACGCTTGCGCGCAGCGTCGCCAGATCGCCCGTTTCAACGCGGAAAATGATGTTAGAGCCGGAAAGAGAAATTTCTGCCCTGCCTCCTTCGTCGTCCTTGAGCAGGCGTTTTAGATCGGGCGTAAGCGCGGCACGGATAGAACCTGCTACCCGTCCCGACCTAGTAGATATCCTGATCCTAGCTCTGCAGCTTTTCAAAGTCAACGTCGTACGCGCCTGACGCGATCTTGAAGTTGCATTTGGGACAGTGCCATATCCCTGACGCGACCCTGCCAAACCTCAGCGAGCCGCATGACGGGCACCTCCTCTTCTGGTGAAGCGTACGGTAAACCTTGCCGTAACGTCTGCGCACGGTGGCCCCGAACTTGATCCCAAGGCCTTTCAGGTTAGTCGAGCCTTTCCTCTTCTTCTTGCGGCCTGTGCTAACCATTCTTTCCAGTCAACTCCTTCAATCTTGCCCGTACTGCCTCTCCTTTAATCCTTGCTGTTTCGGCTGCCTTCTTTATCTGGTCGACCGTGAACGAGCCAGTAAAGCCCTTCTGGATCGCGCAAAAGCCCTCGTCTGCAGTCGTTATCGTTATCCTTGCGTCCATGCAGGCTTCCTCTTCAGAGTTCGGGTCTATCAGGACATAGTCGCCAATCCTTGCTGCAGTTATTGAAACTGGCACTGTCGTTATGGGCATCGGCTGCATGTTGCCGGTGTCGACGACCTTGTCGTCCTGCATTTCAAACACAGGAAGCTTCGCGCTGAGCAACGACGCCACAACGGCGTACGACGTTGCATCGAACAGGTTTCCGTCGGCGTTGACGACACTGCAATCCACAAATATTATGTATACTGTTTTGCCCGGCACGAGGACCAGCTGGTCAAGGTCTATCATCTCTGACTCCCTGACTCCCCTGTCTACTACCCTTGCCAGCTCGACCACATCTTCATCTGGCGGCCCCGGCTCGACATGCGGAGACGCAGTCGGGAGCACCTCGGCTGAAACAATGAGCGCGCCCTTGTTCTCGAGCCCTTCAAACGGCTCGCCCGTTTCCACCTTGACGCCTGCAACCACTTCTGAGTCGCCCAGCTTTACCCTCGCCGAGCCGTTGGCCTTCTTTATCACGTCAAGTTCGATTTCAAGCGGCCTCTGCTCATTAAAGTCCCTGCCGTCAAGCCTCTTGCCCCGCGCAAGGGCGTCCCACATCTGCTGCTTGCGCAGGTGCTCTACTATTATTGTCGACCTCTTTGAGGCGCTCATTACTGCTGTATCTCCTCCTTCAGCTCGGTTTCATTGCCAAAGTACTTTTGCATCAGCGCCTGCTTCTGGATCTCGTAGACCATCTTGCAGCCGCCAATCGCCTTATCGATGCATTCGTTGAACTGATCAGGCGTAAGCTTGCCGTCCAGCTGAAGCAATGTCACCTGCTCAAGGCGGGGCATGTACGCGACTGGCATGTCTGCGCCACCCTCTTTGTCCTCAGTATCGTTAATGTCAAGCACTATCTTGTCATCTACCTTGCCTGCTGCACACGCGGCCACTAGGTCGCGCATGTTGATGCCTGCGTCTGCAAGAGCCACTGCAGCGGCTGTGATGCCTGCGCAGCGCGAGCCTCCATCCGACTGAAGCACTTCGACAAAGACATCGATTGCAGCCCTCGGATAGTCCTCGAGCATCAGCGCTGGCTCGAGCGCCTCGCGCATCACCTTTGAAATCTCGACTTCCCTCCTAGAGGGGGCAGGGTTTTTGCGCGTGTCTGTCGAGAACGGCGACATATGGTAGCGGCAGCGGAGCACGCACCTGTCGGGCTGCGCCATGTGCTTTGGGTGAACTTCACGTGGCCCGTATACAGCAGCCACTATCTTGTTCTTACCAAATTCAATGAAAGCCGAGCCATCGGCGTTCTTTACTCTGCCGACAGTTATCTTGATAGTCCGGAGCTCGTCAACGGTCCTACCGTCTGTCCTTTTTCCATTTTCGTCTATCAAATTTCTTGTTTGAGTCATTTTTCTTCTTCAACCTCTAATTCTTCTTCCACTTCGTCTATCGTGGATTCGATTTCGTCCGGTTTTGAAGCGCCTACAGCGCCGACGCGTTGGGCTTCTTGCTGTGGCGGGGTGTCCGGCACGTTCAGGAGCATCTTTATCCTCTGCGTCAGGTTAGCTGTGTGGGCTTCCTCTTCAACCATCCTAATTGCCCTCACTGCCAGTTTTATTCCTTCTGGATTTCTGCCAGTGACGACCACGATGCCATTCTGGCCAATCAGCACGCGCGTCTGCGTCGCTTGTTCAATGGTCTGTATCATGGAGCCACGCTTGCCAATAAGGCGTGGGACACGCGTGGCAGATATCTTGAGCAGTTCTCCCCTTGGGATCTTACCAAGGTCTCTGTCTTGCACCGTCAGCATCGGGTCGCGCGTCCTGTCAAAGGCCATCACCCTTGCGGTTATCATGTCGCCTATTGCAAAGTGCTTACCCATGTCGTCGCGCGCGGGCGAAAAGTCCCTTCCAAAGACGTCCTGCGCCGGCAAGTGAGCCGAGAAGCACGAGTTGATGTCCACCTCCCACGAGAGCGACGAGTGGTCGATTATCTTGCCTATAACAAGGTCGTTCACGCGTGGGATATAGACACCAGAGAGCGGTATTACCTTCACGCCGTCGCGGCCGGTCTCTGCAATCCCAATTCTTGTAGCGATGAGAGCATTGCCGGACTTGATCACGTTCATCAGCGGCCTAAAATTCCCCTCGGCAATTTTGTCTCCGGGGATTACATACCTTCTTTTCACGTCGTGCATGTATCAAAGGGTCACCACCGAGGCAAAAAGCCCTTCTGAAAATACGTTGTCATTATCCATTTTTGTTCTTTCTCCTTTTGCTGGAGAGTAGTAACAGCTGACTTATATTTTAAGTATAGATATCCACAAGCTAGCTATCCTTCCTTTACCTGGGCAGAGCCCTTTGTAGCCGAGCCGAGCCTGTCGAGGAACTGGCCCTTCATGCCTGCGTTCATTTCCAGCGTCGCCCTGAGCGAGCCGTCTGCAAGCCACTCCTCGCCTCGGAGATCCCCCGTGGACTTTAGTATGCTGTACGACTGGGCCGAGAACTGAGGCGGTATCGTAACCGTGAGTTTCACAGTCTCAGACTTGAGCGGCAGTATCTTGCGTAATGCATCCACCACTCCCTTGGCCTGGTCTTCTGCCTTCTTGAACGGGTCTATCGAGAGCCGGGCCTCGTCCATCGCTGTCTCGATCCTCATGACAGGGTGTGGCAGGTGCGTCTTGGGGTCTACAAAGCTCCTGTTAATGAACTGCACTATCTGCTTGCGCTTCTCCTCCACCATCTTCCTTCTCTGGTCGGTGGTGAGGTTCAGCTCACCCCTTGCGATTATCTGCGTTGCCACCTCTGTGGCGTCCATCGTCTTGAAGTGCTTCATCAGCTTCTCGCCGGATGCCCTTGAGCCCTTGTTTGCGTCAGAATAGATTTCGTCTGAAACTAGCACGCTTGAAATGTCGGCCCTCTTGCCCAGCTTGTATTCTAGTGCCGGGTCGGGCTTGACCACCAGCTCGAACTTGTCGCCGTCCAGCGTGAGGCGGACGACTGTAAATTTGGCGTCGGTCATATTGTGTTACATCAAGATCATTTCTGAAGTATATATGCGTGTCAAGTTGCCGAGCAAAAATTTGCAACTTTCGGTAGATTTTTAAGGACGATTTGGGCAGCTTTCTAGAGTATTGGCTTCTCCATCAGTTGAGGTTATCGAGAAATCAAACGAGAGAATCGTTGTCAGGTTTAACAATATTCCAAGGCAGTATGTCAACTCGCTGCGCAGGCTAGCGATAAGCGAAGTCCCCACGCTGGCTATCGATGATGTGGTCATTCTAGAGAATTCTTCTGTCATGCACGACGAGGCGGTGGCCCATAGGCTCGGCCTGATACCATTGCGCACGGACCCCGGCAGGTTCGTCATGCCCCACGAGTGCGACTGCAAGAGCACGCTTGGCTGCAGCAAGTGCAGGGTGCTGCTCGTGCTCGACTCTGAGGCAAACGAAAAGACCAAGGTGGTGACGTCGGGCGAGCTCGTGTCGGAGGACGAGCTGGTCAAGCCGGTAAGCAAGGAAATCCCAATAATCGTTCTGGCGCCAAACCAGAAATTAAAGTTCGAAGCGTACGCAAGGCTCGGCACAGGCAAGGACCACGCCAAGTGGCAGCCGACGGCTGCGGCAGTGGTCAAGGATGGCAAGAGCGAGGACGAGATAATCCTCACGATAGAGTCGAACGGCGCGCTGACTGCAGAGGAGGTCCTAGTGGCGGCAGCTGAAAAGCTGTCTTCAAAGGTCAAGAACTTCAAGCATGAAGTCTCGTCGCTCAATGTCCCGAAGAATGCCTAAGTACATTTATTTAGGGTGCTTTTACTACGAGTTGACATAACGAATGAATATGTTTGCCAGTACCATGGTTGATAACACTATCTGGACTCTTCGCCAAGCCTTCAAGAAGAACAAGGCCCCTATCTGGCGCGCCCTTGAAGAAGAGCTCGCTGGCCCGAGGGCTAACAGGAGGGAGGTCAACGTCGGCAGGCTGGCAGAGATAACAAAGACAGGCGAGGTCGTCGTCATCCCGGGCAAGGTTCTTGGAACCGGTAGCCTCGGCCACAAGCTGACCGTTTGCGCTTTTTCGATTTCAGAGGGCGCCGCCAAAAAAATCATTACTGCAGGCGGCAAGGTCGCGACTTTTGAATACCTGACAAAGAAACATCCGGATGGAAAGGGAGTGAGGATAATTGGCTGACCAGAAAACAGTGCAAAAGCAGCAACAGCAAAAGACGATAGTGGTTGATGCCACCAACTGCATCGCAGGCAGGATGTGCTCGCACGTTTCCAAGCTGCTTCTGCAGGGCAACAGGGTCGCCATAGTAAACGCCGAGAAGGCTATGCTGTCCGGCAACCGCTACAATACAATTGAGCTGTACAAGGAGCACTTGGAGATCAACTCTGTCACAAACCCGATCCACGGCCCGTTCCACCCAAGGAGGCCAGATACGATTTTGTCAAAGATGGTCAGGGGAATGGTGCCCAAGAGAAAGCCAAGCGGCATGAAAGCCCACAGGCGCCTGAGGGTATATATCGGGATCCCTGAAGAAATGAAAAGTGCAAAAATGGAGTCGTTTGCAGATTCCAAGATAACCAAGCCTGAATCATACTATATCACGGTTGGCGACATTGCCAAGCAGATAGGGTGGAAGGGACAATAGTATGACGACTAAAGTAGAGCTTTACCCGGGGCAGAGAAAGTCGAGCAGGGCCGTCGCCACAATCGCCAAAGGCAGCGGCAAGGTCAGAATAAATAATACGCCGGCAGAACTGATGGCGCCGGACGTTGCCAAGGAGCTGGTGCTAACTCCGCTGACGCTGGTGAGCGAGCTCCGCAACAGAGTCGACATCGACGTGCAGGTACACGGTGGAGGCTTTATGGGACAGGCTTTTGCAAGCGCAGTCGCGATATCAAGGGCGCTGACAGGTCAGGAAAAGGGCGGCAAGGACCCAAGAGAGCACCCGTTCACAAAGAGCGTGCGCGAAGAGATTAGGAGAAAGATAACAGAGTACGATAGGCACCTGCTATCGGGCGACAGCAGGCAGACAGAGTCGAAAAAGTTCGGCGGCCCCGGCGCCAGGCGCAGAAAGCAGAAATCGTATCGTTAATTCTTTCTTTCTATTTTTGTCAAGCAGTTAGTTAGTAGATATAGATACACCTAGCGTTGTGCATGGATATTTTTGTTTACGCTATACTCCCTGCAACATTCGACCCGCTTACATGCGCTTCCCTGTTGTGCGCTGCCAGATCTTCAACTGAATCAAATATCTTGCCGCAGACCTTGCATTCAATGCTGGGCTCAGGCCCGCTGGCGCCCATGTATATACTCTACTCTTCTTCCCCTCTTTCCCGAGGGCCTGCAGCCTTGACCAACTCGGTTTCATCAGCAGACTCCGTGCGGTCGTAAATTGGCTCCGGCGGAGGCGGCTGCTGCTGGTCTATGCCTATGTCGCCCTTATTCTTCGCCCCCTCGTACCTTTCTGTTGCATCTTCACTCATATTGGAATACGGCTGCCCACCATTGCTTAAGAAAGTAATAGAACAACAACCTCAAAAAGAGAGAGAAAATAAAGAGGAATGCGGTTTTTAACCACTTGATCTGCTAAAGAGGCCCCCCACCGTTGTGCCGATAGCGGCAGCAGCTACTATTGATCTTATGCCAGCAGCCATTACAAGCACTGACAGCGAAAACTCTGGTGTGGCTGACAGGCGTGCCGGTCACTTCGGCCGTGTGCTCGCTGTGGCTGTAGTTGATGTCGAACATAGCATCTGTTTCAGTATTTGATTTCACAATTATGTCATTTGACTCTGCGGCGACGACGACTTCGCCGTCAATGAGCACCATCATCATCATCATCATCATCATCGTCATCTCTCCGCGCAGCATTGCCTTGGGTATTGTTACTTCTGCTGCGCCTCTTGTTCCTATTTCGTCCTCGACCGTGAATGACACCTTCTTTTCCTCTTGCCGGCACTCGACATTGCCTACGTTTGAGTTGCTTGTGATCTCTGATTGAATTGCTCGCCGCCTTCAGCCTGTACTTCGAAGGAATTGGAAGTGCCGATCACAAACTGCGTCGACGATTCCAGCTTGGCGACAATCTCTGCGTCGAGTAGCCCAGCAGGCTTACGCTGAACGAGCTGATATGCCAAGTAAACACCGAGTTTGCTTCCCTGCCGCGCGCCTAGGCCTTGCCATCCTCCATCGTGTAGACCTTGTAGAGCTGGCCCGTGTGCCTGTTGGTGTACTTCCATTCTTCCACGCCGAACTTTGCTTCCTTGAATTTCGTTCTTATTGAAGGGTGCAGCATCTTGTGGACGTCCTCGCCTATTGAAATCCCATTTGGCCTTGTCAGCGAGGTTATCTTGGCGGCAATGTTCATGCAGTACCCCAGTATGTCTATCGGCGAGCTCTTGTCATGGCCGTACTGCACGATTACGTTTTCGCCTTCGTCCATCCCTATCTTGACGTTCAGCTCAGGGTAGTCGTATTGGTTCAGGATCGGGTTGATGCCGTTCTTGACCACGGTCAGCATCGACCCTGCGCACTGCACCGCCCTGTCGCACGCAAGGAGCTTGTTATAGCTTGCCGGAAAGAACGCAATGACGGCGTCGCCGACGTACTTTAGCACGTAGCCTTCGTGGCTGTAGACCACCGAGGACATTTCATAAGCAAACGCCCTGACTATGGTGGACAGCTTGTCCACCGGCAGGGTCATGCTCATGTTTGTTGAGCCCACGAGGTCTGCATACAATATTACAAGCGGTATTTTCGAGCTGACGTGGCTGAGGAGGTATTCCTGTCCCGGCGCAAGTGACGAGTCGTACTGAAAGCGGCGCTTGAGGGCCCGCCAGAGCCGGTCTTGCGTCTGTGAAACGAGGGTCTCGGAATCGACGGTCTTTGTTTGAACGCTGGTCTCATTCTTACTGCTACTGCTGCTGCCGCTCATCATCATGTTGAACAGGGCCTTGGCGGTCTTGTCCTGCTCCTTCTCCTCCTCCTTGCCCTTGTTGTTATCCTGCTTGTCCGCCTTGGAGGCCAAATCCGTTCGTGCTATCTTGTCAAATGTGGCATTTAAATGTCATTGAATATATTAAACACTGTTACGCACCTGTGGAGCGTGAGGACGCCGCTCAAGGGTGACGACTACTTTTGCAGGCAGGTAAACGCCGCGTTTGGGAAGGTGGAGCAAGCTTATCTCGAAGCCATCAAGTCTTCGATAGCGATGCGCAAGGCAGGCGCGATGCTGGGCGATGGCACTGTGGCGCAGGTCGACACGTTCGACCCGCAGAGCGTGCAGGCATTCTACCAGAGGCTGGCAAACGCTCTTGCAGGCTGGGCGTCGGCCGGCATTTCAAAGTCGGCCACTGAAGACCTGCGCCGGCTTTACTGCCAGTTTGCAAAAGAGGCCGGCAAGAAATACCATATCATCTGCTATTTCGGCGTCCAATTCCACGCCGTGCCCTATTACAGAGTCGACAGGCGCGTCATAGAGGCACAGAAGGAGCTTGCAAAAATCGCGAAGGACGCCGGCGCCGTCTTCAAGTCGATGGCTGGCGCTGCGGACAAGGCGCTGCAGGCAGAGCTGGAAAAGAAGGGATACGCCAACCTTGATTTTCAGGATCTCTTTACAAAAATGTTTGACGACGAAAGCCTAGTTGAAGAGCTCGACAAAAAGGCCACGTCGGTTGAAAGCCAGTTCCCTGAATTTGAAGAGATGCGGAAAAAGAAGGCCAAGCTCTTTGCCGAGTTGAACGACCTTCTAATTGAATTATATCAAACGTCGCCGGTTTTGGTGGACTACAACAGACTCATGCAGGGCGAGGAAGGAGTCACGACCTACTTTGACATCGAAGTCATAAAGAACAAAAAGACAAAGGCAAGGGAGGCATACCTCAACACGCAGGCTATCTCAAAGGAAGCGGCTGACACAGTCGCTACTGAACTGCATAAAGTCGCAGAGGCGCTGTCAAGGGCTGCGCGCTAGCTCGCCTACATTTTTCTTCCAAGCGCCTGAAACCCGGCAAGGGCCGCGATTGCTATGACAGTTGTCGCGATGCTGTACATCGCGGCGGCCGCTATGCCTGACGAGTCAAACAGGAAGCCAAAAACAAGGTTCGCCGCAAGAAATGAAAACCCGATGACCATATTGTACAAGCCATAGGCGGTGCCGCGGAAATGGCCTGCTACGTATTTTGGCATCAGCGCCCTTTGCACAGTTTCCGAGATGCCGATGTAGGCACCATAGACTGCGGCAAGGACGTAAAAGCATGAACTGAGCTCGTGCTTGTCAGCATTAGCACCGTGCTTGCAAGGAAAACGCCGTACGAGATCGCCAGCACGGCTTCTCTGCCAATCCTGTCAGCCAGCATGCCTACAGGGTAGCCGATGAGCGTGTGTGCCCCGTTTATTATCACGTAGAGCAGTAAGACCATGATGTCAGAAATTCCAAGATCCAATCCCCTTATCAGAACGAATGCAAAGTTGAATGCGCCGACAGAAAACATATACCCATTATCGCCAAGAGCGCGATAAACCTTTTTTCTGCCAGCACAGCCCGGATGTTACCGGCTATGGACTTTTTGACCTGCACCGGCGCGAATTTCTCTTTTACAAAACATTTGCGGTACAATATTATGCATGGATAAATTTCGTGCCAGACTGCAATTAATTTTGTTATCAGCAGGCAAAGGGGATAAAAGGTAGGTAGGTAGGTTTCGGCGTCCCGGTTCATGTC
>Ga0126313_10002421_pt1 | contig 10449 bp, 9 predicted proteins | sample Plot105A_FD_89954 | JGI IMG/M metagenome (GOLD analysis project Ga0126313, IMG submission 89954) | Serpentine soil microbial communities from UC McLaughlin Reserve, CA, USA - Plot105A | ecosystem: Environmental > Terrestrial > Soil > Grasslands | place: USA: UC McLaughlin Reserve, Lake County... | reverse complement strand
GCCCGACGTTGACAGGATATACCTGCCGGTGGGAGGCGGAGGGCTTGCAGCCGGCGTGGCTATCGCGGTAAAGTCCCGCAGGCCGAGCGTCAAGGTAATAGGAGTTGAGTCAAAGGCATTTCCGGCAATGAAAGAGTTGGTGGCGAAGGGCTCACTCCAGTCGCTAAAGCATGGCTACAGCATCGCAGACGGCATTTCAGTAAAGCAGCCTGGCAAGCTGACATACGAGATAGTCAGCAAGCTTGTCGACGACATTGTTCTGGTGGACGACACCTCGATAGTCAAGACGATGTTCCTCCTGATGGAGCGCGCCAAGATAGTGGTAGAGCCCGCAGGCGCAGCAAGCCTTGCATACCTTCTGTCAAACGGCGGCCACGCAGGCAAGAAAGATAAAGTCATCTCTATCCTGTCTGGAGGCAACGTCGACATGTATCTCTTGGGTCAGGTGGTGGCAAAGGGTCTCATGCAAATGGGCAGGATGCTCAAGATATTCATACTGCTGCCGGACAAGCCCGGCGCCCTCAGAGGCGTGGTTGACGGCATCGCAGAGCTAAGCGTCAACATTGTCGAGGTGGAGCATGATAGGCTGAGCTCCAACATCCCTGCAGGCACTGCGGGCGTCTACCTGAGCCTCGAGATCGAAGACGAAAAGCACGCGCAGCGCCTGATAGAGTTCCTGAAACGAAAGGGGATAGAGTTCAAAGTAGTTAGCTGACGTAGTTGTATTCCCGGAAGCCCGCCTTGTCGGCAGTAGTTCCGCCTAGCTTGACTAGGACGAATTCCTTGTGGGCGCGTATGACGGAATCTGTAAAGGCGCGCTCATTCCTATGCAGGCGCTCATATTCCTCCATTGAGAGCTTTTGCCTCGGCCCAATGTCTTCGTCGAGATCCATCCTCTCAACAATTTCCTTGTACTGGGGCTGTATCAGCCCGCTGAACACCATCGCGCTGCTTCCGCTGCCGTATGAGCCAAAGCCAATGCGCTTGCCCTCAAGGTCGGTTCCCTTCTTGAACTCGAATTCAAGCAGGCTCCTCAGACCCATATACATCGAGGCTGTGTAGAGGTTGCCGATTATCGCCGATGCTTCAAGCGAAGTGGCCATCTTGTTCTCGTAAACCTCGTTGTAGAACGACGTCTGCATAAAGCCGCGCCTGAACTGCTCGTCGGCCTTCATGAATTCAGTGTCAGCAAGAATCGATTCAATTGTCCCGCGCGCATCCTTGGGCTGCGGCTCCTGCATCCCGACTTCCTTGGTTACGTACTTCCAGCGCGGGAGGTGGCGCCACTCGTGCCTAAGCAGGTATGCCAGCGCCTTCTCCCCCATCTTCCTATAGGGGAGGTGCACTGCAAAAAAGTCGATGTGGTCTGTTATGGACTCGCCGTCCTTGAGCTTGATGAGACCAGATTTTATCGCCTTTTCCTTGTAGCTGTCAAACGCCTTCCTGACTGATATTAGGTAAAGTAGGTTAGAGTAGCTGCCGTTCACAAGCGGCGTTTCCTTGCCAAACGGCCGGTAAAAGTCGTACTCGTTCTTGATAGTTGTAGAAGCGACCTTTTGGTCAAATGCCATGAGGCGCGGGTTCTCTCTGATAAGGAGGGCGACTGCGCCTGCTCCCTGAGTATATTCGCCGGAAGAGCCGATGTCGTATTTTGCGATATCGCTCACAATGACGACGGCGGCCTTGCCATTGTTCTCTTCCGCCCTTATCCAGTTGGCATTATCATAAAGCGCGTACGATCCACTCACGCATGCAAACTTGCACTCGATTCCGCCGGCGTGCTCAAAAGATCCCTCGCCATAGATTTGCTCAAGCATCCCGATGACAAAAGAGTTCATGGCTTTTGATTCGTCCAGCGACGATTCAGTGGCGACGTACACCCTCCCGATGTCCTCGGGATGCAGATGATTTCTCTGCATGAGTTTGAGGCAGGCGTTTGCAGCCATGCAGGCAGAATCCTGATTAGTGTCAGCGATGGCCATCTTTTTAATTCCTATACCGTACTCGAGCTTTTGCGGATCAATGCCCCGGGCTTCGGCAAAATCCTTGTAGTCAAGGTAAAGTTTAGGGACATAGATAGCCAGATCGTCAATCCCTACTATTGGCATTACTGGAAACCAGATCCGTCATAGTCATTTAAAGGTATTTCTGGAGATATTTGACCCAGACATCTAATTTATTTGAGCCAGCTCTTGTAAGATACTCAGGTATATTTAACAATTAATTGCAGGATGTGCCAGAAAGCTGCGCTACATACTTGAAAATACGGCGCGCGGCAGTTCCGCCCCAGCTCTATATTTGAGATAAAAGCATTCGTCGCATGTTTTATATTTCGTATGGTTTTACTACCTTTTAGGCACCAGGGATGGGGCATGAAAGGGACTTTTTGCACAAGCTCTGCGACTCTATCCTCAACGCCGACAAGACCGTGAGGTTCGCTGGCGTAATAGACAACGAGGGCAAGCTGCTGATTGGCAGGTACCGCGCCGACGTTCCGTCTCCTCTCATCAAGGCGAACATGGAGCAGAACACAAAGGCGACTTCGTTTTACAGCGCGTACCAGGCGCTTGCAATCAACAAGAGGTTCGAGTCGGACCTCGGGCAGATACGCTTTCAGGTCACCGAGTTTGACAAGGTGACGCTCGTGTCAATCCCGCTGACTGCCCAGAGCGATAGGTACCTATGCATCTCGCTTGACGCCCCGACGTACCACGAAAGAGTGATACCCAAGATTCTCGACATCATTGGCTAGCATCACGTTTAAATTGTCAATATGCTAGACTACAGTTACATCGACCAAACCGATGGGGAACAAACTGTCTGGTGGAGGCGCAGTGAATGAGAATAGCTGCGCTTCGCCAGACTCTTTTACTAACTAATCAACCATCCTGATGTCCAGTTCGTCGTACGCGTCCTTGACGGCAAGCAAGAACAGGTCGTCTTCGTATATTAGCAGCCAGTCCTTGATGCCAATTACCGGCAGTTTACGCACGAGGATCTTGCCGCTGTCATTGAGCATGACCGTCAGGTAGGCAAACTTGGGCCGCCTGCTTTGGAGCTTGAAGAGCGTCTCCTGAAGCTCGATTCCCTGCTGGCCTCCCTGAATGTTCAGTTTGACGATGTCGCCGTGCCTGTTTTCAATTTTGGCAGTGACATAGCTCTGCCCCACATCGAACCGGTCTATGTGGAGCATCACCTTGTTGACGGCCGACGACGTCTCTGGCAGCTCGTTATACAGCGTTTCTGAGAGCTTGTCAAAGAAAATTTTTTTCATTGATGATGCACGCCCACGCCCACGCCCGAAGGCATGCTTTTCCTTGCAAACCTCTGCAACAGCAGCACTGCGCCAAGCACGCCGGCGACAGCGGACACGATTGCGCCTGTTGGGAACTCAGGCACCACCACTATGCCCCTCGCTATGCCATTTCTTGTAGTGTCTATAGGTTGGCCGTCCCTCACCAGACCCTTGACCACGATTTCGATCTGGTAGTTCTCGTTGTTCGGGAAACCTATGGTCTGCGTGCTAGTTCCATCCTCTGCTGTCAGGTCGGACTGGCTGTACACTTCGTTGCCCTCGCTGCCCAGTATCCTCAGGTCGTAAATGACGTCGGCGTCCAGCCTGCCACCGGAGAACGCGTCTGAAAAGTCTAGCTTGAGGGTTGACTCGGTATCCGCGTTGAGCTGGCTTGGGGTCCATTCTGCCGCGACATTGACGCCTCCAGTGTCTGTCGACATCTCTCCCGATGTCTGCATATTGGCCTCTGTAGAAGGCGCAAGGGTAAACGCCATCTGCGACACATCGTCAGGCACATTGCTAGCCATCCTGACGATGTCGTTCTTGTTGAGGAGGTAGTGCAGGGTGAGCTCTGTTTCAGAAGTGAACGGGTCGATGACAAGCATCCTTCCGGATATCGGCTTGCTGTTGACAGTCGCTGCAAACGAGGTAGCGTCTCCCACTCCAGCCATAGACTTGGGGATCCGGACTTCTTCGTGGACGTAGACGCTCGTTTGTTCTAACCTGCTGACGTTCCAGTCAAACGGCATGGACCATATGAACGTCTGGTTCTGCGCGTCAAAGTTAAAGTCCTCCACCTGATCATAATAGGATACTATCGTGGTATCATAGGCCTGACCATTGTATTGCACCTGTTTCATAAAGACGTCGCCCACGCTGAGCCACGAGTCAAACTTGGGGATGTCTGCGTCCGCAAAGATGTTCCTTATGTTATCGACCCCAAAGATCTCGATGCGAAAGTGGTAGATGCCGCCTTCAAGAAATATAGGCCCCCTGATGTTTATTGTCCCGCCGGGATCGGCAACCCAAGCGTTTAGAAACTGCTCCTGCGTTCCAAAGATCTGGAGATCGCCCTCCGCAGGCTGCACCTTTAGCCGGAGCAGGCCGCTTTCCGTGTGAAAGAGCGTGGGTGGCATTACGGTCACTGCGTCATCTCCGATTCCTTTTTCTACGGAAATGAAAAACGTGCTATACTTGATAGTTTGATTGTTATTTGCATCATACAACCTGAATAGCATGTATGCATCCTCTTTGGTAGCGTCTGTCAGTATCGGCGGATTAACCTTTACAAGAAGCTCTGCATTCCTACCGCCAAGCGTCGCAGTAAACGTTTCCGAAGTCAGGCCATCCGCAAAAGCCTTTTGACCGGGAAATGCGATCGCAATGATTGAAGAGACGAGAACGGCGGCAAGAGCAAAAGCCAAGACCCGTTGTATGCCCGCCTGCACGTGGATAATGTGTGTTTGTGTATATTTAATTCTTGACGCGTGCGCGCTCTAATGATTTAATTATCTCATAGCAGCCAATATTGAACGGGTGTCTCCAAGGCAGAAGGTTGCTGCGATAACATCAGCAGCAGTAGTAGTATCTACAGCGGTTGTCATTGTAGCAGCAGTCTTTGTAGCATCACCAGGGCAGAACGGTACGACAACTTCTTTTGCCACAAACAGTTCGACAGGCACACTCACTATCATTACCGTTTCCGGCGGATCGCCGATAGGCGGGTCGACGTACGTCATCACGCCCAACCCGTTCGATAGTTCTGCTGCCAACTATACGATTCAGGACGGAGGCAGCGGCGACAGAAATGGAGCCGCCGGTGTTGTAACAATGTCTGGCCTGCAAGACGGAAGATATGTTGTAACGCAGCTGGAGGCACCTTCAGGATACCAGAGGGACAGGCTGTCAAAGATAGTCGAAATAGTGAATCAGGGCGACGATGTTGCGACATTTAACAGCATCTCAAGGTCCGAAGGTGAACAACAGCAGCAGAACGGCAGCACGCCGATAAGAAACCTGACCTATACCGTAAAATTTGAGTGCGGCACAATATCAGGAAGCGAGGGGCCTCTGAGGCCAGGCCATTACGACACCGACATCGGCATTCTGAACAAGCAGGAATTCCCAATAAAAGTCATGTGGAGCGCTACTCCAAACGACGGCAGTAACACAAACTCGATATTAAGGACCCTACAGCCGCAGGGCTCGACAGACATAGTGTGCAATGACGTGCGCGAGGTCCTTAGAAACGATCAGAGATTTGTCGAAGGGTTTGTCATCATTAACGTCCCACTTGAGCCGGGGCTTTTGGGCACGCTATCAGGAGGCACGGTCATTCTCGGCCGCACAATTGAGGACATAAACATGCTCGAGGTGCAGGCGTTCTACACGGCCAATGCGCTTGCCGAGCTGCCACATCAATCGTACGTGGACAAGATAACGTTTGCGATTGTAAATGACACAAGCGGCAAGATACCGGTACCAATGATCGGAAAAACGCTTGACATCACTGTGTCGTCTGAAATCAACCAAGTGTCCGATCCGGAGATGAAAGTCAAAAGCGCGCTTGCCGAAACGTACGGTCTGTCGGAGCAAGAGCTGCAAGCTCTTGAAGTGGATATCAGGGATGTTAGCGTCGGCGTCGGCACTATGATAGACGACCACGCGATTTCGCTGTCAACCGTCCTGCCGCAGGCAAGCGGATAGCTAGCAGTTCCCATAGGGACACAATAAAAAAACAATATATTCTCCCCCCACGGTTTGTCTTGCATGGCAAACTTTACCCTTCCTCAATTGCCTTATTCATACGACGCACTAGAGCCGCATATTGATGCCAGAACTATGGAAATTCACCACACCAAACATCATCAGGCGTACACGGACGGCCTTAACAAGGCGATAGACAGCCTTGGGCCGGAATGGCAGAACAAGAACGACGTTATCGAGATCCTGAAGAATATCGACTCTGTACCGGAAAGCGCAAGAAGCGCTGTCAACTTCCATGGAGGGGGCTACAACAACCACACGCTCTTCTGGAACAACATGAAAAAGGGCGGAGGTGGAGAGCCTTCTGGCGAGCTGGCAAATGCGATCAAGGAGGCTTTTGGCAGCTTCAACGACTTCAAGGACAAGTTCTCAAAAGATACAGTGGCGATACAGGGAAGTGGATGGGGCTGGCTCGTGCGCAACAAGAACACGAATGCAGTCCAGTTCATAACGATGCCAAACCAGACTAGCCCGTGGACAAGGTGGAACAAGGAGAAGCTTGTCCCATTGCTTGGGCTTGACGTATGGGAGCACGCCTATTACCTGAAGTACCAGAACAAACGCGCCGACTATGTCACCGCGTGGTGGAACGTGGTCAACTGGGACGAAGTAAAGAAAAGGTTCGATCAGGCCTAACTTAACTGACTCCCTCTTCACTTTTTGAACAAAAAGAAAGGTAGGAGATTTTTGCGACTATGTCGTTACTGGCTTTGAACCTCTGCCCTTGAAGAAGAACACCGCCGCTACGCCGCCAAAAATTGCAGCCAGCACGCCGATAAAGACTGCCATCTGTCCAGTCTCTGTTGACAGCATTGGTGTTCCAGAGCCAGTGGATGGATTCTCTTCTGCTGCCGTTACTCTCTCCGTTGACAGAATGGTATTCTCATTACAGCTGCTTCTTTCAATCCCAAGCTGTTCACATTGAGCAAGCTGCTCTGGTGTAGCTGTTTCTGCTCCACCACCAACACCATATTGGGCATGTACGACCTGCGTCGAGATCAGGAGTGGTCCAATTGCTGTTGCAGCTATCATCAGCAGTGGGGCTGGATTCTGGAGAAAGATCTTTGCTCTGCTCACCCCAAGAGAGTCGTAGAAGTATCTTATTAGGATTTAAGAAGATAGTAATCATTTTAGAACACGAATTTTCCTGTACTTGATTTCATTCTAATTGAAGGTTATTAGGATAACCCTTCAGATTGTTGTTCTATCATTGCCAACCATATCTTTCTGGCAGAAAAAGAAGCAGCAATATGACCTTAGAACTAACATGCAGACGCATCCTTTCTTCGCATCTTAGGTCGCCATCACTGCCATCTAAGCTGCCGGAATTGGGTCGGCTAACTGATAATTAGCTTGATGAAAACATTATCCCAAGCCTCTGCATGACGAGGGACGGCTGCCATCTCGGGTGCGGAGGTTGCATCAAGGTTGGCTGGGTACATAGATTGGCTTGTTCATTTTCTTGGCGATCCCAAGAAAAATCCCAGCCAACCTATATATTATGGCGTTACAACTTGGAGGCTGAAAACCATAGATAGTTGTGACTGCTCAATTCATTTCATGCCGTACCGCGTGGTCTGCCCTGCCTGCGACGCGTCGTTTTCAAGCTATGAAAAATACGTTGACCACGTCTTCAAAGATCACAGCGATCAGCCGGCGCTTCGCATGAAGGCAAGAATCGTGCGTGACTAGCCGCCGCTTCGCAGGTCTACAAAATTGACAAAGCCGTAATTTTCCCGCGCGGTCCTGCTCACTGCCATGTTGTAGTTGTAGATCTTGGCCGAGTATTCCTGCAAGACTGGCATCATGCCGTCTATCGACCTGTCAAGGTAAAAACCCGGGCAATCTCCGGTGAATTGGAAGGTGGCGTGCACGACAGGCTGCCCCCTTGAGTCAGCCTCAAGCCATGAAGCAAACGGGTAAAGCCAGCAGACGCCCGGCTTGTCTGGGTGTATGCCGCAGTAGCCCTTGTCGTCTAGGAACCTGCAGCGAAGCGGCGTCCCGTCCTCTTCTTCCCGCTCGTCCTTCTTGCGCTTGAGCGATATCATGCTAAGCGTCGTTATCACGTTGCCAAAGGCTTCCTGCTCCTGCCAGCTTGAGATCCTTGTTTCATTTTTGACAAACTCGGCCTTTGACGCGTATCCTACCTTTTCTGCCACTTTTGCAATGTCGTCCTTTGTCAAAGGCAGCCTGCCCTGCCGCTCGCAGCAGTTGTGGCAGTCTGGCCAGAGGCACCTCCACAAAACGTAAAGGCTGTCCCTTGCAAGCATTGGGATGTGAAAGATCACGCCGCCGACTTTAATCTGCGTATCCGTTACGTCGTCGCGCCTGCCAATCTGCAGGTCGTATAATTTTGGATCTATTTTCCACTTTTTGGAAAGCAAGTCGAGCGAGTCCTTGACAGGGTCCAAAACCATATCATAAATTATAAACCCGGCAGTTTAAATGTACCTCAATCGAATTGCTGAAGAGCCCGCAGCGAGAGAAACAAGCGGAGGAGAAACAGATTATCAAGAGAAAGGGCAAGCATGCGTCGTCCACAGAGAACCGCAGGATGGTCTGGGAAAACGTCGTGTGGCCGCTCGTTCTTAAAATAAACAGGTCATATTTTACCCTAAAGGAGTACCATTCCAAGAGGGATGAATTTTGCAGAGTCACGGGCGTCCCGCCGTCAAAGGTCGCCGGCGGCTTTGTGTCGCTCTTGATAAAGAACATAATCACCAAGAATAAGAACATTTACTCTATCCACTACAGGCTCATACCCTACATGAGGAAAAAGGCCCCCCTTGAATATGGCCTTGTAATTAGAGAAGTCAACACAAAACACTAGAATTAATCAATGTCAGCTAGGCGCAGCAGGATTTTTTCGATAGAGTCAAATATCGGAGGAGCAGTCGGGTTTTTGGTTAGCCCGGTCGTCTAGTGGCCAATCTCCAAGGTTGAGGGCTAGGGATTCCAGGCTCTGGATCTTACTAGAAAGGAAAGGAAAGGAAAGAAACCTGGAGACAGCAGTTCGAATCTGCTCCGGGCTACCATTTTCTTTTCTTCTATACCTTCGGCCCCGCATCTACTATCTCTTTCTGCACGCTGCCAAACTTTTCAAAGTTCTTGACAAAGAGCGCCGCCAGCCTCTTTGCAGCCGCGTCGTACTTGTCCTTGTCTGACCAAGTGTTTCTCGGGTCAAGAACATTGTCTGGCACGCCGGGGCACGACGTTGGCATGTCAAGGTTGAATATGTCGTGGTGCTTTACTGGAACCTTGTCTATTTCGCCGTTAAGCGCCGCCGTGACCATCGCCCTCGTGTAGGTGAGGTTCATGCGCTTGCCGACTCCGTACGGGCCGCCAGTCCAACCGGTGTTGATAAGATACACTCTTGTGCCGTGCTCGATTATCTTTTTTCCAAGCATCTTGGCGTACTGGGAAGCGTGCAGAGGCATGAAAGGCGCGCCAAAGCAGTGCGAGAATGTCTCTTTTGGCTCCGTGATGCCGCGCTCGGTGCCTGCCACCTTGCTCGTGTAGCCGGACATGAAATGGTACATTGCGCCTTCCTTTGTCAGCTTGGCTATTGGAGGCATAACTCCAAACGCGTCTGCTGTCAGAAATACGATGACCTGTGGGTGGCCGGCGACGCTTGGGATTACTGCGTTGTCAATGTAGTCAAGCGGGTAAGCGACGCGCGTGTTTTCGGTCAGGCTGCCGTCGTCAAAGTCCGGCTCTCTGCTGCCGTCACCCCTCATGACTACGTTTTCCATCACTGACCCAAAGCGTATAGCGTTCCAGATCTGCGGCTCTTCTTCCTTTTTCAGGTTGATACACTTGGCGTAGCATCCGCCTTCAAAGTTGAAAATTCCATTGTCCGACCAGCCGTGCTCGTCGTCTCCAACCAGCCGGCGTTCCGGGTCTGCAGAAAGTGTAGTCTTGCCGGTGCCTGACAGCCCAAAGAACAGGGCGATGTCGCCATCTGCGCCCACGTTGGCAGAGCAGTGCATCGGGAAAACGCCCTTCCTTGGCAGGATGTAGTTCATGATGGAGAATATAGCCTTCTTTATTTCGCCGGCGTACGAAGTCGATCCGATCAGGACGATTTTTTTCTTAAAGTTGATGATGATGAACGTTTCACTGCGTGTGCCCTCTTCTTCCGGAATTGTCGCAAAGTCATCGCACGAGAGCAGCGTGAACTCGGGCTTGTGGTTCTTGAGCTCCTCCTGCGACGGCCTGATGAACAGCTGGCGCGCAAAGAGGTTGTGCCACGCCCTATTGTTTATGATTCTGATTGGCAGCCTGTTTTCCGGGTCCGCCCCGACAAAGCCGTCAAAGATAAAGAACTCCTTGTCCTCGACGTGCTTTTTCATTCTCCGGAATATCCTGTCAAAGTTCTCTTCGGAGAT
>Ga0126313_10002420_pt1 | contig 10450 bp, 9 predicted proteins | sample Plot105A_FD_89954 | JGI IMG/M metagenome (GOLD analysis project Ga0126313, IMG submission 89954) | Serpentine soil microbial communities from UC McLaughlin Reserve, CA, USA - Plot105A | ecosystem: Environmental > Terrestrial > Soil > Grasslands | place: USA: UC McLaughlin Reserve, Lake County... | reverse complement strand
CGCGACGTGTTCGTCGGCGAGGCCGAGGCCGGTGCAGACAGTCCGAACGCTCGGCTCGAGCGGCCCCGTCGCCCGCTGGTCATATGCGGCCGTCCACGCCTCCGTGAAGCGATCGGGCCCGATCCCGACGCGCGCGGCCATACGGTCGTAGAGGTGCGCGTCGGCTGGCCAGAGGACGAGCGTGTTCCACAGGTCGAAGACGACGGCGCGGTGCCTCACCGCTTCCTCAACTTCCGCAGCTGGGGCCACGTGCGCGTGTTGAGCACTTGCTCCTTTGTCAGCCACGCGCGCCGCGCCTGGCCGATCCCGATCTCGACGTAGTCGAGCGCGGAGATCTGGTGCGCGTCGCTCGTGACGGCGATCTTGACTCCCGCTTCCGCGGCCGCACGCGCGTGCGTGTCGCGCAGGTCGAGCCGGTCCGGCTGCGAATCGATCTCGAGCGCGGTCCCGGTTTCGGCGGCCCGCTCGACGACGCGGTCGAAGTCGATCTCGGACGGCGGGCGGCGGTTCAGCTTCCGCCCGGTCGGGTGGCCGATCGAGTCGACGTGCGGGTTTTCCATCGCCGCCAGGAGTCGCTCCGTGACGTCGCCGCTCAGCCCGGAATGCACGGACGCGACGACCCAGTCGCAGCGTGCGAGCAGGTCGTCTTCGATGTCCAGCGACGCGTCCGCGCGAATGTTGACTTCGATCCCCTTGAGCAGCACGAACGGGGCGAGCCGCTCGTTCAGCGCGTCGATCTCGGCCCACTGCGCCTCCAGCTTGTGCTCGCGCAGGTAGTGCGAGTGATCGGTGACGGCGTAGTAGGAGTACCCTCGCGCCTGCGCCGCGAGCGCCATCTCCTCGATCGTGTTCTTGCCGTCGGCGGACCAGGTCGAGTGGGTGTGGAGGTCGCCGCGCAGGTCGACCAGCTCGACGAGCTCCGGCAGCCCGCCGTTCCGCGCGGCCTCCAACTCGCCGGCGTTCTCGCGCAGCTCCGGCGGGACGAACGCGTAGCCGAGGTAGTCGTACAGCTCCTCCTCGCTCGCGGCCGTGAACACCTCACCCGTCTCGGTCGCCTTCACGCCGTACTCCGACACGGACAGGCCCCGCTTGACCGCCGCCTCCCGCAGCGCGATGTTGTGGTCGCGCGAGCCGGTGAAGTGCTGGAGCAGATTCCCGTAGCACTCCGGTGGCACGACGCGCAGGTCGTAGCGAAAGCCCTCGTTCGAGATCACCGTCGCCTTCGTAGGACCGTGCGCCACCGTCTCCGCGACCCACGGCAACGCGACGAAGTGCGCGGTGAGCGACTTCGGGTCGCTGGCCGTCGCGATGATGTCAAGGTCGCGGACGGTCTCGACGCGACGCCGCGCGCTCCCGGCTTCCGACACCTTCTCGGCCGCCGGATGCCCGCGGAGCTCCTCGACGACGGCGAGCAGTGACGGGAGGGCCCGGCCGAGCAGCGTCCGCGGCGGCCCCGCCTGCTCGACGCTCAGCGCGCGCAAGATCTTCTCCTCCGTCTTCGCGCCCAGTCCCGGCAACGCGCGCAGCCGCTGCGCCTCCGCCGCCTCCTTCAGCTCCTCGACGGTCGTGATTCCGAGGTCTTGCCAGATGCGGCGCGCGGTCTTCGGCCCGAGCCCCGGCAGGCGCATGAACCGGATCAGGCTCTCGGGGATCCGCTGCTTCCGTTCCCGCAGCGCCTGGATCTCGCCCTCATCGACGATTTGGACGATCTTCTCCTCGATCGTCTTCCCGATCCCGTTCAGCGCTTTCGCCTTCCCGTCCAGCGCGAGCTGCGCGATCGACGTTGGCGTCTCGCGCATCAGCGTCGCGGCGCGCCGATAGGCGATCACGCGAAACGACTCGGCGCCCTCGATCTCGAGCAGATCGGCCAGCAGGTCGAACTGGTCCGCGACGTCGCTGTTCTTCGGAAGAGTCGCCGCCACGCAGCGATGATACGAACGTGCGGGTCGTCGTCTGCCTGCCGACGTACAACGAGCGCGAGAATCTCGAGCCGATGTTGCGCTCGCTCGCCGAGGTCCTGCCGGACGGCGGCCGTGTGCTCGTGATCGACGATGCTTCGCCGGACGGGACCGGCGCGCTCGCCGACTCGCTCGCCGCACGGCTCGACTTCGTGGACGTCCTCCACCGCGACGCCAAGGAAGGGCTCGGGCCGGCGTACCTGGCAGGGTTCCGTCACGCGCTCTCGGACGGCGCCGAGCTCCTGCTCGAGATGGACTGTGACTTCTCGCACGATCCGCGAGACGTGCCACGGCTGATCGACGCCGCGCTCGAGGCCGACGTCGTGCTCGGCTCGCGCTACGTCCGCGGCGGCTCGATCCCGAACTGGGGCCTCGTGCGACGTGGGATCTCGTTCGGCGCGTCGCTGTACACGCGGGCGCTGCTGATGCCGGTCCACGACCCGACGGGCGGCTTCAAGTGCTACCGGCGTGCGGTGCTCGAGACGATCGACCTCGACGCGATCGACTCGAAGGGCTACGCGTTCCAGATCGAGATGACGTTCCGGGCTCTGCGCGCCGGATTCCGTGTGGTCGAGATCCCGATCAGCTTCGGCGAGCGCGAGAGCGGGGACTCGAAGATGAGCCGCGGGATCGTCCTCGAGGCGATCTGGAAGGTCCCGTGGTTGCGTCTAGCCGCCCTCCGCGGCAAGCTCTAAGTCGTGGAGGCCGTCACAGACGCCACCTTCGAAGCCGAGGTCCTGCGGTCAGACCTTCCCGTCGTCGTCGACTTCTGGGCGCCCTGGTGCGGACCCTGCCGTGCCGTCGAGCCGATCTTCCGCGACCTCGAGCAGGAGCACACCGGCCGCCTGCGTTTCGTCAAGCTCGACATCGACCAGAACGTCGCCACCGCCGCGCACTACGGCGTGCTGTCGATTCCGACGGCGATCCTGTTCGAGGGCGGAGAGGTCCGCGACACCGTGATCGGCGCCCGGCCGCGCTCACACTTCGAGCGCGCATGGGCGCTCTGGCTCGCAGACGGGGCTACGTCGCCGTCTCGCTGAGCTCCGCGGCCCTCGGCCGCAGCCGCCACCAGCGCGTTGGCTGCTTGTTGTCGCGCTCGTAGGACGAGATGCGGCCCATGCTCATGCGGGGGTCGAGCATGCAGCAGACGATGTCTGCGATCAGGTTCGTGAACACGATCGCGAGGCAGACGATCATGAAGACACCCATCATGACCGGCAGGTCGAGCCGCGTCAGCGAATCGTAGAGCATCCCGCCGACGCCGGGCAGGTCGTAAACGCTCTCGACGAAGAGGACGCCGCCGAAGGCGAGCCCGACGTCCATGCCCAGCATCGTCACGACTGGCAGCAAGGAGTTTCTCAAGACGTGCGACCGCACGATCCGCAGCTGGCCGGCGCCCTTGGCGGCGGCCGTTCGAACGTAGTCCTCCTGGAGCTGCTCGAGCACCATCGCCCTGATCATCCGCGTGTAGAGCGCGGCAAAGAGGAAAGCGAAGGTCAGCCACGGCAGCACCATGTGATAGGCCCAGTCGATCGCTCCGCCGCACACATGCCCCGTCGGATGGAAGAAGTCGCAGTAGCCGCCGATCGGCGTCAAGTGGAGCTTGAACCCGAGCACGTACGAGAAGACGAGCCCGATCCAAACCGGGTGCGCAGAGACGCCGACCAGAACGAAGATCATCCCGAATCGATCCAAGAGCGACCGGGGCCGCAACGCGGACAGGATCGCGATCGGGAATGCGATCAGCATCCACAGGATCGCGCCGCCGAACACGAGCGCAGCGGTCACGGGGAGCGCAGCGCCGAGCTGCTGATTGACCGGCCGATTGTTGACGAACGACGCTCCGAGCTCGCCGTGCCTCATGAACCGCCAGACGAAGGTTGCGTACTGCTTGAACAGCGACTGGTGCTCGAGGCGGTACTGGGACAGAAGGCCGATGGTGACGCTGCCCTGGCTCTTCGTCGGGTCGCCCGGGATCACGAAGAAGATCACGAACGTGAAGAAGCTGACAAGAAAACACAGGCAGATCGCCCACACCAGCCGCTTCAGGACGAACGCGAACAGCGGTTACGCCTCGCGCTTTCGGGCGCAGCTGGCACGACCGGCTTCGCGCAGCGGTCCCAACGCCTAAACCCTACGTGGTTTCAACGGGCGTGGATTTCGGCGCGACGAGGCTACGATCGACGGGTGGAGCAGACGTCGCGCTACGACGGTCTCGCCGACTGGTACGACTCCGAGTTCAACCCGAGATCGCTCTCGGGTGCCGCCTGGGAGCTCGTGACGAGCTTCCTCGGTCGTGGCCCCGGCAGGCTTCTCGATCTGGGATGTGGAACCGGTACGTACGCGGCGGGGCTCGCGGAATGTGGCTGGAACGTGACGGGCGTGGACATCTCCGAGGACATGCTCCGCCGGGCCAGAGCGAAAGGCATTCGCGTGATCAGGACCGAAGCGGCCACGCTGCCGTTCGAGGATGCGTCGTTCGACGCGGCCGTCTCCGCCCTCACGCACACTGACTTCGACGATTTCGCCGGTGCAGTTCGAGAAGTCGCGCGCGTCCTTGAGCGGGCGGCACGCTTCGTCTACGTCGGCGTGCATCCCTGCTTTGTCGGCCCACACTCGGAGTTCGCGTTCGCGCGCGGCACGCCCACGCTCCACGATGGTTGGTATCGCCGTTCGGGCCGCTACGAGGACGCTCCTGGAATCTCTCCGCACGGCATCCGGGCGAAGATCGGCGCGACACACCTCCCGCTCGGCGACTTTGTGCAGACTTTTCTCGACGCAGGATTCATGCTCGAACGGTTCGCCGAAGCAGGCGAGTTCGAGTACCCCCACCTGGTCGCGCTGCGGCTGCGGAACTAGCCCGCGTATGGCACTCCGTGTCACGCCGTGGGAAGAGCTGCTCGAAGGCGAGGAGATCGCGTACGTCGGGACCGAACCCGCGCGCGAGCCGCGACTCGCGCCGGTTCCCGAGGAGCTCGAGCCGTCGGTACGGACTGCGCTGCCGTTCGACTCGCTGTACGCGCACCAGCGCGAGGTCTGGGACGCGGCGGCGCGCGGTGAGCACGTGATCGTGACGACCGGCACCGCGAGCGGCAAGACGCTCGCCTTCAACCTGCCGGTCGTCGACGCGCTCGCGCGCGAGCCGAAGCAGCGGGCGATCTACCTCTACCCGACGAAAGCGCTGGCGCAGGACCAGGCGCGCGCGCTGACCGAGCTGCACGTGAAACGGCTCCGCCCCGCGATCTACGACGGCGACACGGAGTCGGAGCGGCGCTGGCAGATCCGCAAGTGGGCCAACGTGATCCTGACGAACCCGGACATGCTCCACGTCGGCGTGCTGCCGCACCACGACCGCTGGGGAGACGTGTTCCAGAACCTGCGCTACGTGATCGTCGACGAGGCGCACGTCTACCGCGGCGTGTTCGGCTCCCACGTCGCGAACGTCCTGCGCCGCCTGCGCCGGGTCGCGGCGATGTACGGCGCGCAGCCGCAGTTCCTGCTGGCGTCGGCGACGATCGCGAACCCCGGTGAGCTGGCGTCCTCGCTCCTCGGGGTCGAGGCGACCGTCGTCGGTGGCGACACGGCGCCGCGCGCCGAGCGGACGGTCCTGTTCTGGAATCCGCCGCTGACGGACCCTGAGCTCGGACTGCGGGCCAGCACCATCGGGGAAGCGTCGCGGCTGATGGCGGACCTCGTCTCGCGCGGCCTGCGGACGATCTGCTTCGCGAAGAGCAGGCGCGCGGCCGAGCTCGTGCATCGCTTCACGGTCGAGCGCCTGGACGATCCGGAGCTGGCACGCCGTCTCGCTCCCTACCGCGCCGGCTACACGCCCCAGCAGCGCCGCGAGATCGAGCGGCGGCTGACCGAGGGCGAGCTGCTCGGCGTCAGCGCGACCGACGCGCTCGAGCTCGGGATCGACATCGGACTCCTCGACTGCGCGGTCTGCGTCGGCTTCCCCGGGACGGTCGCGAGCCTGCGGCAGCAATGGGGACGTGCAGGCCGGCGCGGCCACGGCCTTGCCGTGCTCGTCGCGAGCGAGGACGCGCTCGACCAGTACTTCATGCGCGAGCCGGAGACGCTGCTCGACCGGCGCGTCGAGGCGGCCATCCTCGACCACGCCAACCGGCGTGTCCTCGACGGCCACGTGCTGGCGGCCGCCTACGAGGCGCCGCTCGACGACGCCGACCGCGCCACGCTCGGTGACGAGGCGCTCGAACGCGCGGCGGTGCTGCCGGAGCTGCGCAAGACGGCGAGTGGCTACGTCTGGGCCGGCCGCGACTACCCGGCCGCCCGCACGCCGCTCCGGTCCACGAGCGCCGATGCCTTCACCATCGTCGACGCGTCGACCGGCACCGTCCTCGGTGTCGTCGAGCGCGAACGCGCGTATTCGACGGTGCACGAGGGCGCGGTCTACCTCCACCTCGGCGAGCAGTACGTGGTCACGGAGCTCGACCACGGCACCCGCACTGCGCTGGTCGAGCCGTTTCGCGGCGACTACTACACGCAGGCGAAGAAGGAGACGACAACCGCAATCGAATCGGCGGAGCGGGTGGAGCGGCGGCTGGGCCTCGACCTCGCCTTCGGCGGCGTCGCCGTCACCGAGCAGGTGATCGCGTTCCAGAAGAAGTCGATCAGGGACGGATCGACGCTCGACCTCGTGCCGCTCGACCTGCCCGAGACGACGTTCGAGACCGAGGCCGTCTGGTACCTGCCGGAGGCGGACCAGCTGCGCGGCCTCGAATCGATGCCGCGGTTGCTCGGCACGCTCCACGCGGCCGAGCACTCGATGATCGCGCTGCTACCGCTCTGGGCGATGTGCGACCGCTGGGACATCGGCGGCCTGTCGACGAACCTGCACTTCCAGACCGGGCGGCCGACGGTCTTCATCTACGACGGCCACGCGGGCGGCGTCGGGATTGCGGAGCGTGGTTTCGACGTCTTCGAGGGCTGGGTTGCCGACACGGCGAAGCTGCTCGACGGGTGCCCCTGCGAGCACGGCTGCCCTTCGTGCGTCCAGTCGCCGAAGTGCGGCAACTTGAACGAGCCGCTGTCGAAGGGGGGCTCGTTGGAACTGATGGGCCGCATGCTCGCCTCCGAGCGCTCGTAGCGCAGGATCGCGTGCACGCGTGGCCGCCGTCCGGCCGTGCGCCGAAACTTGTCCGTGCATGGCTCGCTTGCCCGTCCTCGCGTGCGCGCTGGCCGGGATCGCGCTCGCCGTTCCGGCCACCGCGGCTGCGGCCGACCCGCCGACCGGCGGGACCGTCGCGCCCGGCGACGGGACGGTGACCTACGGGCAGCCGACGCGGAAGGCGAAGCGGTTCCGGTCCGCACGCGAGGCGCGACCGCTCGCGCCCGAGTTCGCCGTCGCGCCGGCCGCGGTGCTCGCCGGCCATCCCGTGACCTTCGCCTACCGCGTGCGCGGGCGGACCAGCAAGGTCAGGGTGCGGATCGTCCTGCGGCGCGGCGGGCGCGTGATCCGGCTGCGACTCGGCTACCGACGGACCGGCGTGCGCCACACCTACGCCTGGACGCCGTCCTCCGTCCCCGCGGGCGACTACGCCGTCGCGCTGCGGGCGTTCGACGACGCGGGCCGCGCACTCCGGCGCACCGCCCGCGCCCCCGGCCGTGCGCGCCTGACGATCCAGGCCGCGCCGCCGCCCGCGAGCACCGCCGCAGGCGTCTTCCCGATCGCCGGCGCCTACTCCTTCGGCGGTCCGGACGCGCGCTTCGGTGCCGGACGGCCCGGCCACATCCACCAGGGCCAGGACATCACCGCGGCGCAGGGAACGCCCGTCGTCGCCCCGGTGCCGGGGACCGTGTACTGGATCGCGTACCAGGCGGGCGGCGCCGGTCACTACGTCGTCGAGCGCGGCGCGGACGGCGTCGACTACGTCTTCATGCACCTCGTGACCGGCTCGATCACCGTCGCGAAGGGCGCCGCGCTCGCGCCCGGCCAGCCGTTCGCGCAGGTCGGGACGACCGGCGCCGCCTCAGGTCCTCATCTCCACTTCGAGATCTGGCCCGACGGCTGGTACTCGTCGAAGGCGTCGCAGCCGATCGACCCGCTGCCGCAGCTGCAGGCCTGGGCCGCCGCCTCGGGCTGACCGCTGCTCAGCGGCAGCCCGACGAGAAGGCCGCGATGCACAGCAGCTGATGGATGGCGAAGGTGCCGAGCGCGGCGAGATGGAAGCAGCACCAGCAGAACGGGATCACGAAGCAGGCGATCAGCGACGCGATCAGGCTGCTGTAGGCCCACGCGAGGCAGGCGCCGAGGGCGACGCACCAGCCGTTGACGTTCTGGCCGCCCGCGATCGCCGGCGGCCCGTCGCCGCCCGGGTGCCACACCTGCGTGGACGGCTGCCGTCCCCATGTCCTTAGCGCAGAAGCCGTCGAGCGCGACGCGGCAGTTCTCGCGCATCAGGTCGACCACGCTGTCGAGGTTGCCGCCCTTCACGCGCTCCAAGTGGCGATCCAGCAGCGCGAGCGCCTGCTCCGTGACCGGACGCTCAGCCCCGGCTCCGCCGGACTCGCGTTGGGCGTCGTCGTCCGACTGCTTGCAGCCACAGCTCATCTCCGGCCATCCTGACTAGGCGGGATTGCAGGGGCACCGGGGGCGATGAGTTCCACGCTGGTGAGGCGCCGCGCCAGCCTATGGTGCGCGCGATCTGCACGTCAACCGGGTGCTCATTCCGCGTCGCTCGGAGACCGGATTCGACCGCTACCATCGTCGCCCGAGGCGAGATAGCTCAGTTGGTAGAGCACACGACTGAAAATCGTGGTGTCCCCGGTTCGAGTCCGGGTCTCGCCATACGAGAACCGCCTGCAAAGCCGCAATTTCCACTATTGGGGGTCGTGGGCGCCAAGTGGTGTCGCCGCGGCCCGTCTGCCTTTCCTGCCTTTTCAGGCGGCCAGTCGCCGCCTCCGGGTCAAGGACGCGGACCCCAAGGTGTTCCTGCTCGAGCGCCTTCAGCGATGATCGGCGTAGATGCGCAGCGCGAACTGCCCGGACGGCCGCGCGCGCGCCTCGGCGATCACCGACTGCATGGCCGGCGGCGTCTCGTGCAGCGCCGGCACGGCGCCGCCGTAGTTCTCCGGCCACGCCACGGGGGCGGCGGCATTCGCGAACGCCATGTCAGAGAGGCTGAAGCGATCGCCGTTGAGGTAACGGCGGCCGTCGGCCAGCCGCTGGTCGACCCGGTCGAGCACGTTGCGGATCGCGTCCAGCGCGTCGGCGCCGCGCTTGTCGGTCGGGCGCAACAGCAGCCGCAGGAGGCCCTCGAAGGCCGGGTAGTAGCGGTCGACGGCCTCCACCTGCCACGCGGGACAGCCCTCGGTGAGCGGCCGCACCATGATGTCGCGGTGGGGCAGCAGGTGGTAGTAGGCCCACAGGGTGGTCGGCGTGTTGAGCTCGTGGTGGAAGTCCTTCCAGTCCGCGCGCACCGCGTCGGCCAGCTTGGGCGGGACCAGCCGGCGCTCCGGGGTGGCCAGCGGCTCGAAGTGGTCGATGATCTTCTTGACCGTGTCGAGCCGGAGCCCGTCGCCGTGCAGCAAAGGGAAGCGCGGCGAGAAGCCAGCCTTGAGGCTGTAGTAGACGGAGAACGGCATCGTGTGGCGCTCCTCGCGATGCGCGATGCCGTAGTGGTGCACGAGGAAGCGGCTGAACTCGCTGTCCAGGCTGGGCGGGAAGGTGATGAGCGTCAGGGGGATGCGCGCACCTCAGTCGGCGAGTGAGACGCCGAGGCCGGAGGGATAGGGGCCGTCGAACTGCAGCTTCCCGGCCGCACCCGGCGCCCGGCTGATCCGCGGCCCCTCCAGCAGCGCCGTGGCGAGCGCGGGGATGTGCACGCGGTTGATCTGCAGCCCGAAACATGTGTGCAGCCCGCTGCCGAAGTGGACGTAGTCGTGCCAGGGGCGGTCGACCCGGAACTCGTGCGGGGCGGTCACGGCGCGCTGGTCGAACATCGCGGACTGCGTGGCCACGAGCACCTTCGCGCCCTTGCGGATCTCGGTGGCGCGCTCGGTCCCGGCCGCGACGGTCTTCGTCTCGCCGCAGATCCGCAGCAGCGCCCAGGTCTGGGGGCGGAAGCGCAGCGCCTCGAACACGTAGGCGCCGACGAGCTCCTGGTCGCCGTCGCTGGCGGCCTGCTGCGCGCGCTCGAGCTCTGAAGGGCGGTCGAGCAGCTCCTCCATGGCGACGGCGAACGCCTTCGACACGGTCGGGATCCAGCCGGCGATCAGGCCGATCAGGTTGTGGCGGATCGCGATGTCGTGCAGGCGGCCCTCGTCCGGCGGCTGCCGGAGCAGCCGGGTGAGCACGTCGTCGGGCACCGCGTCGCCCGCCGCGATCGCCGCGCGTCGGGCCGCGATATGGGCGTCGAGGTGGGGCCGCATCTCGCCGGCGTCCTCGAGCGCCCGGGCGCGGATGCGCGGCTTGTCGCCGACGTTGAGGAAGATGTGCTCGAACAGGTTGCGCGCCCACCGCAGCTGCGTCG
>Ga0126313_10002419_pt1 | contig 10452 bp, 10 predicted proteins | sample Plot105A_FD_89954 | JGI IMG/M metagenome (GOLD analysis project Ga0126313, IMG submission 89954) | Serpentine soil microbial communities from UC McLaughlin Reserve, CA, USA - Plot105A | ecosystem: Environmental > Terrestrial > Soil > Grasslands | place: USA: UC McLaughlin Reserve, Lake County... | reverse complement strand
GTCGTGGACGCCGAAGACGGTCTCGATGATGATCTCGAGCGTGATCGCCTGCATCCGCGGCCGCAGCTTGTAGGGGACGCCGGTCGGCCAGCTCTCGATCTCGCGGGCGGCGATCTCGGTCATCTTCTCGCCATAGGCCTGCATCCGCTCGCCGTGGAAGGGCGGCAGCAGCAGCTTGCGCTGGCTCATGTGCGGCTTCTCGTCTAGGACGAGGACGCTGTTGTCGCCGAGGATCGGGCGCAGGATCTGGTTGCCCTCGCCGGCGTGGAAGACCTTCGGATCGCCGGTGAAGACCTGTTTGACCAACTCCGGGTCGGCGAGCACGACCCAGTCGCCTTCGTAGGCGATCTTGATCGAGAACATCGGGCCGAAGCGGGCGCGTCCCTGCTCGAGGAACCACTGCGCCTGGCGCGACCAGATCGCGGTCTGCAGCGCCCGCGGCATCCGCGGCCCCGGCGGCAAGCCCCGCACCGGACTCGGCCCGTGACCGTTGACGAACGTCCGCGCTTTGGCCGCCGCCTCCACGACCTCCACCCTACGCCCGGGCTTTCGCGCCGGTGTGTGACATCCGCACTCCTTGCCGGCTACTCGTACTGCAGCGACTGCAGCACGTCGAGGCGCGAGGCGCGGCGGGCCGGGAGGATCGCGGCAAGGACGCCTGCCAGAGCGGCGGCGATCAGCAGCACGACCAGCGATCCGATGGGATAGGAGAGCGTGAAGCCTTCGTCCTTCAGCGGCTGGGCGATCAGCGTCGCGAAGATCAACCCCAGGATCAAGCCGAGGATGCCGCCGATCAGCGCCGTGATCACCGCCTCGTAGCGGATCATCGTCCGCACCTGGCGGCGCGACATCCCGATCGCTCGCAGCATCCCCAGCTCGCGCGTGCGTTCGTGGATCGAGAGCGCCAGGGTGTTGGCGATTCCGAACAGAGAGATCAGGACGGCGAAGGCGAGCAGCGCGTAGACGAGACTGACCAGACCGTTGATCTGCTCTTCGCGGCTTTCCTTCAGTTCCTGCTGGTTGAGGACTTCGGCGACTGGAAAGGCGGCTTCGACGCCGGTGGTCAGGAGCGCCTGCACTCGCCCGGCGTTCACCCCCTCTTCGAGCTTGACGAAATCGGTCAGGTCCTGGGTCTGACGGAAGTCGCGCGCCATCACCCGCTGGGTGACCAGGACGTTGCCGAGCACACCGAGCTTGGAGTCGAATTCGCCGGCGACGCGGAAGATCGGACGCGCCCGGGCCTGGGTCAGGAGCTGAAAGCGGTCGCCGAGGGTGAGGTCATGCGAGCTGGCGAAGTCGTCGGAGACGATCGCCTTGTCGTCGCCGAGGTTGAGCAACGTCTCCGGCCCTCCCTGCTTCCATTCGATGTTGACCGTCTCGCCGATGTCGGAGGTGGGGGCGTTGACCCGCGTCTTCGCCCCAGGCTGTCCCCCTTCGAGCACCTTCGCTTCAGCGCCGCGGATCGTCGCCACCAGCTCGACTCCAGGCACCCGCGCGGCCGCCCTCGCCGTCGCGTTCGGGATCGGCGAGAAGCCGTCGGTGTTCTGGATCACCAGCCCGCCGGCGAAGTTTTCGTCGACCACCTGGGCGACCGTGCTCTTCAGCCCAGCGGCGAAGACGGTGACGAAGGCGACCAGGGTGACGCCGATCATCAGCGCCGCCGCGGTGACCGCGGTCCGGCTCGGGTTGCGCTGTGCGTTCTCCCGGGCGAGCCGGCCGGTCAGGCGTCGCAACCGCTCCAGCGGCCAGCCGGCGACGGAGGCGAGCGGCGGCACCAGGCGCGGGCTGAACAGCGAGACGGCCAAGACGACGGCGACGGCCCCGCCTCCCATCAGGCCGGCGCGGGCTCCGGCGCTGCCGCTGCCGAAGAGGCCGAGCAGCACCGCCCCGAGACCGGCGGCACCGAGCAGGATCGAGAGCGCGAGGTAGACCAGGCGACGGCGGCGGGTCGGCACCGGCTGGAAGGAGTGCAGGGCGGCGATCGGGGGGACGCGGGTCGAGCGCAGAGCCGGCACCAGCGAGGAGACGAGGGTGACCATCACCCCGACCAGCAGGGCGACGATCACCGTGCGGGACTCCAGCACCAGGCTGGTCGTCGGCAGGTCGATCCCGAAGGCTTCGAAGAGCGCGTTGATCGCCTTGGCGATCAGGAATCCGCCGCCGATCCCGAGCGCCGCTCCGAGCAGACCGATCGCAAGCGCCTCGACCATCACCGTGGTGAGGATCTGTCCTCGTGAGGCGCCGAGGGTCCGCAGCATCCCGAACTCGCTGACCCGCTGGGCGACGGTGATCGAGAAGGTGTTGAAGATCAGGAAGGAGCCCACGAAGACGGCGATGAAGCCGAAGACGAGGAGGAAGATGCGCAGGAAGCCGAGCCCTTCGCGGATCTCCTCCGAGGCGCGGTCGGCGTTTTCCTGGGCGGTCTCGACCCGCACCCCGGCCGGCGTCCTTCTCGCGATCCGGCGCTTCAGCGCCTCGGCTGAGACCCCCTCGTCGGCGGCAACCGAGATCTGGTCGAAACGGCCACGCTTATGGGTCAGACGCTGCGCAACTGGCAGCGTCACCTGAGCGATCGAGGCACCGCCGAAGGAGGCGCTGCCGAGCTGGGTCAGGCCGACCAGGCGGAACGTCTCCAGGTTTCCCTGCCCGATCAGCTTGATCTTTTCGCCGATCTCCAGGTCGGCGGCGTCGGCTGCCGCCTTGTCGAGCGAGGCTTCGGTCGGTCCGCGCGGCTGGTGCCCCACGACGTAGTTGAGCGACTCGAGCTGGCCTCGCAAGGTCGAGGAGATGAACTTCGGCGCGAATTTGTTGCCGATCTTTTCGTTCTTCGCGTTGAAGAAGGCACCGGGGGTGAAGATCGCGCCGGCGGCTTCGCGCACGCCCGGCGTCCGCACCACCCGCGGCAGCAGCGAGGCGCTGATCGTCGGGATTTCCCCGCTTTCCTGCTCGACCGGGTTCTCGGCGCTGACGACGACGCTGGTCCCCTTCAGCGACTCGCTGAAGATTTCGTCGAAGGCGGCGAAGATCGTGTCGGTAAGGACGAGGGAGCCGGCGACGAAGGCGACGCCGAGGAAGACGGCGAAGGTCGTCAGCAGGGCCCGGACCTTGCGAGCCCAGAGGCTCTTGAGGCCGAGGCTAGTCAAGCCGCTTCTGCAGCTCGATCACGTCGTCGGCCGAGCCGGGAGCGGCGTCGCTGACGATCTTCCCGTCCTGGAGCGTGATCAGCCGGTCGGCGTGGGCGGCGGCGACCGGGTCGTGGGTGACCATCACCACCGTCTGGCCGAACTCGTCGACCGCCTGGCGCAGGAGCGTCATCACGTCCGCGCTGGCCTTCGAGTCGAGGTTGCCGGTCGGCTCGTCGGCGAAGACGACCGCTGGTTTGCTGACCAGGGCGCGGGCGACGGCGACCCGCTGCTGCTGGCCGCCGGAAAGCTCGGCCGGGCGGTGGGTGCGGCGGTCCTCGAGGCCGACGGTCCCGACCAGCTGGTCGACCCAGGCCTCGTCCGGCTTGCGGCCGGCGATCGAGAGCGGCAGGACCAGGTTCTCCTCGGCGGTGAGGACCGGCAGCAGGTTGAAGAACTGGAAGACGAAGCCCAGCTTGTCGCGGCGCAGCTGGGTCAGGTCGCCATCGTCGAGGCCGGTGATGTCGATGCCGTCGAGCTCGACCGTGCCGGAGGTGGGTTTGTCGAGCCCGGCGAGGATGTGCATCAGGGTCGACTTGCCCGAGCCCGATGGGCCCATGATCGCGGTGAAGCGGTCGCGCTCGAAGCTGGTGCTGACGCCGTCGAGCGCATCGACGGCGGTGTCCCCCTCGCCATAGCGGCGGTGGATGTCGGTGGCGACGACGACTGGTCCGTTGGCGCTCACTGATCGGCACGCTACCGATCCGGCAATTCGCAGGACTACTAGGGTGCGGTCGTGGCCCTCGCGGATCGCTTCGACGGACTTCTGGTCGACCTCGACGGCGTCGTCTGGGTCGGCCGGGAGCCGGTGCCGGGCTCGCCGCAGACGCTGCGCGCCCTGATCGAGGCCGGCAAGGGGATCGTCTTCGTCACCAACAATCCCGGCAAGCTGCCGTCCGTCTACGCCGAGCGGCTGGGCGAGCTGGGGGTCGAGGTAGGGGCCGAGCGGATCGTCACCGCCGGTGTCGCGGTGGCACGCCTCGCCGGCGAGGCGGCGAGCGGCGGCGGCGTCTTCGTGATCGGCGGTGCTCCGCTGAAGGAGATGGTCGCGGCGACCGGGGCACGGCTGCTCGACGGCGAAGCGGCGTGGGAGGCGAAGGCCGTGGTCGTCTCCGGCCACCGCGGCTTCGACTACGAGGAGCTGGTGATCGCGAAGCGGGCGCTCGAACGCGGCGCCGCCCTGTTCGCCACCAGCCACGACCCGACGATGCCCTACCCCGGCGGCGAGCTGCCCGGCACCGGGGCGGTGCTGGCGGCGGTCGAGACCGCATCCGGGCGGCGGGCCGAGATCGCCGGCAAGCCCGAGCGGCACCTGTTCGAGACGGCGCGCGAGGCGTTGCGTGGTTCCTTTTGCACGGATGGCGTGCAAAAGGAACCACGCGATGCGCGGGTGGCGATGGTCGGCGACCGGGTCTCCTCCGACATCGCCGGCGGAAAGGCGGCCGGGTTGGAGACTGTCCTCGTCCTCAGCGGTACGACGACCCGCGAGCAGGCCGAGGCGGCGGACCCGGCCCCCGACTTCGTGCTCGAGGACCTCAGCGGCCTGCTGGCGTGAGCGCGACCGCGGCCGCAGACCAAGGGACCGCCCAGCGGCCGGGGCTCAGCTTCGCCGGGGTCTTCGCGGTCACCTTCTGCGGCCTCGTCGGCGTCGGTTCGGTGCTGCCGGTCCTGCCGCGCTACATCCACGGCCCCCTCGGCGCCGGCGACGTCGCGGTCGGGGTCGTGATCGGCGCCTACGCCGTGACCGGTCTGCTGCTGCGGCCGATCGCCGGTCGCTTCGCCGACACCCGCGGCCGCAAGCCGACGGTGCTGGTCGGCGCGATGCTGGTCGCGCTCAGCGGGCTGCTCTACCTGCCGGCCCTGGGGATCGCCGGCCTGATCGTCGCCCGCCTCATCCTCGGCGCCGGCGAGGGCGCCGTCTACACCGCCGGCTCGGCCTGGATCGTCGACCTCGCGCCGGAAGAACGGCGCGGCCGGGTGCTCGGGCTCTACGGGCTCGCCGTCTGGGGCGGGCTCAGCGTCGGGCCGCTGCTCGGCGAGGTGCTGCTCGACGCCGGCGGCTACGACCTGGTCTGGATCGTCGCCGCTGTCCTGCCGGTGCTCGGCCCCCTGATCGCACTTGCCGCCCGCGACCCCTTCGTCCCCCTCGCCCACGCCGAGCCCCACCCGCTGATCGCGCCGGAGGCGGTCGGGCCTGGATTCGCGGTCGGCCTCGCCTCGTTCGGCTACGCGGCGGTCGCGACCTTCATCGTCCTGCACCTCGAATCGCGCGGGGTCGGTCACGGCGCCACGGTGTTCGCCGCCTTCGCGGCGATGATCGTCCTCACCCGGCTGGTCTTCGGCGACCTGCCCGACCGCATGGGCGCGGCGCCGGTGGCGATCGCGGCGACGATCGGCGAGGCCTTCGGGCTGCTGCTGATCGCGGTCGCCCACAGCCTGCCGGTCGCTCTCCTCGGCGGTGTCGCGATGGGCGCCGCCTTTGCCCTGCTCAATCCCTCGCTGATGCTGATCGCGCTGGGGCGCGTCTCGCAGCAGGCGCGCGGCGCGGCGATGGGCACCTATACCGCCTTCTTCGACGCCGGGGTCGGAATCGGGGCGCCGGTCGCCGGCGTCGTCGCCGCGCTGACCAGCTACGAGGGCGCGTTCATCTTCGCCGCCGTCGTCTGCCTCGCCTCGGCGCTGCTGATCCTCGCCCGGCTGCACCCGGAGAGGGCAGAGCCCCCTACCGTTCGCTGATCAGCAGGGTCTGCAGGGCGCGGCCGACCCGCCCGTTGCCGTCGAAGAGGGTCGACTCGGCGGTCCCCACTCCCTTCGGCCGCGGCAGCGTCGCGGCGTCGACTCCGATCCACTCGCCCTTCGGCATCCGCTCGAGGTGGACGGTGAGATCGACGTTGATGAAGAGGAAGCGGCGGAAGTCGAGCGCGGCGCTGATCCCGTTGCCGACATCGGCGGCGACGAGCGTGCGCTGCAGCGGCGTCGGCTCCTCCCCGGCCACCAGCGGCTGGCGCATCCGCAGCCAGGCGGTCGCCGGCCCGGGCTCGAGAAAGCCACCGGCGACGAAGCGAACCTCCATCGCCGAGTGGTAGCCGTGCTCCTGGTCGGTCGGGAAGAAGTCGGAGGCGGTCCCCTCCTCCGGCGGCGCCGGCGGCTGGCTGGCGACCAGCGCCTCTCCCGGCAGGTCGAGCCTGGCGGTGCGGATCCGCCATCCTCGCGCCCGCATCAGCACCTCGCCGGCGGCGTCGCTGAGGTCGGCCTCGACCATCTGTACCCGGCGGCCGGGGCGGGCGACCCGCGCCTGCACCCGCACGGGGGCGATCGGCACCGAGCGGAGGATCTCGAAGGTGACGCGGCCGACCTGGAACTCGCCGGTCTCGGGCAGTTGCTCGATCGCCCAGCCGAGCAGCGCGGCGGGCGGACCCGCGTGCTGGGCGCCGGGATCCCAGGGGCCCCGCGTCAGCTCGGTCGCCTGAAAGAGATCCCCGTCCCGCTCGTAGAAGGCGTCAAGCACGCCCGCATCCTAGGGGTGTCTGAGCTTGACCCCCACTAGCGTGGGGAAAACTCAGACACGTCGGTCAGCACTCGCGGCTGCCGAACTCCTGAGTCCAGACGTGGGCGCCGGCGACGCTGCCGAGGGTGCCGATCCGCAAGCCGATGCCGATCTCCTCGTAGGGGCCGAGGATGTTGCGGCGGTGCCCGGCTGAATTCATCCAGAGCCTGAAGATCGTCCGCGGCGTCGCGTAGCTGCCGCTGGCGTAGGCGATGTTCTCGGCCTCGCGGCAACCGCGGTAGCCGACTTGTTCGAACCAATAGGTGAACTCGCGCCCACAGGCCTCATGGCTGAAGTCGTCGCAGCGGAGGATGTCGGCCGACTTGCGGTCCGCCGCCTTGACGAGGTCGGGCGGAGCCGTGAGCGGCGCGAGGCCGTGCCCCGTGCGGGTGCGGTTGACGAGGCAGAGGATCGCCTTCTCCTGCGCCGCGGCGGCGGCTTCGGCGTCGTTCTGCCCCGGACAGCCGGCCGCGCCGGCTGTCGTCGGAGCGAAGACGAGCATCGCCGGCAACCCTGCCGCCACGAGGAAGAAGGCGATCGTGCCCCTGCGCGTCACAGGCTCGTAATACCCGGGGCGTACTCTTTTTCACAGACGCGAAAGGAGAAAGATGGCAACGAAGATCGAGAAGTCCGAGCAGGAGTGGCGTGACCAGCTGACGCCCGAGCAGTACGAGGTGACCCGCAAGGCGGGCACCGAGCGCGCCTTCACCGGCCCCTACGTCGACGAGAAGAGCGAGGGGATGTACCGCTGCGTCTGCTGCGGGACCGAGCTGTTCTCCTCCGACACCAAGTTCGACTCCGGGACCGGCTGGCCCAGCTTCACCGAGCCCGCCAACCTCGAGCACGTCGAGCTGCGGCCCGACAACAGCCTCTTCATGAAGCGGACCGAGGTCGTCTGCAAGCACTGCGACGCCCACCTCGGCCACGTCTTCGACGACGGGCCGGCGGACAAAGGCGGCCAGCGCTACTGCATCAACGGCTGCGCCCTGACCCTGGAGAAGAAGGAGTAGCCAGGTGGCGCGCTTTTAGAGCGCGCCGCCGCCGGCGCCCAGGTAGCTGAACCGCACCGCCAGGGCAACAGCCTCGGTGCGGGTGTCGACCTCGAGCTTGGCGATCGCGTTGCGCACGTGGGTGTGGACCGTGGCCGGGCTCAGCTGCAGGCGGTCGGCGATTTCTTTCACTCGCAGCCCCTCGGCGAGGAGCTCGAGGATCTGGCGCTCGCGCGGCGAGAGCTCGAGCAGCTTCTCGACCTCGGAGGGCTTGCCGCCGGCGAAGTCGCCGCCGAGGAAGGTCCCTCCCCCGGTCACCGCTTTCACGGCTTTGGCGATGTCCTCGGCCGGGGCCGACTTCAGCACGTAGCCGGAGGCGCCGGCCCGCAGCGCCAGCGCGAGCAGGTCCGGCTGCGCGTGGGCGGTGAAGATGATCACCTTCGTCCGCGGCCGGACTTTGAGGACCTCCTTGGTCGCCTCGATTCCGTCCCGCTTCGGCAGCTCGACGTCGATGATCAGGACGTCGGGTTCCAGATCCTTGACGACGCCGACCACATCGCGCCCGTCGCCAGCCTCACCGACGATTTCGACGATGGGGGAGTTGGCCATGCGGGATTTGATCGCATCACGGACGATCTCGTGGTCGTCACAGAGAACCACCCGCTTGGCATCGCGAACGCTTGAGCTCATTCGGCGCCGATTCTTTCAGGCGCTCCGTACGGATGCAAAATATTAGGTAGCGTGAAACTCCCGTCGCGCTCCTGGCGGTTCTCGATCAGGGCGATGATCGTGCGCCCGACGGCGCAGGCGGTGCCGTTCAGGGTGTGGACCGGGCGGGGCGCCTCCCCCTCAGCAGGGCGGTAACGCGCGCCGAGGCGGCGGGCCTGGTAGTCGGTCGTGTTCGAGCACGAGGTCAGCTCGCGATAGCGGCCCTGGCTCGGGATCCAGGCCTCGCAGTCGTACTTCTTCGCCGCCGGGGCGCCGAGGTCGCCGACGGCGACGTTGACGACGCGGTAGGGGATCTCGAGCGCGCCGAGGATCCGCTCCTCGATCGCCAACAGGCGTTCGTGCTCCGCCGCCGAGGCGGCCGGGTCGACGAACGAGAACATCTCGACCTTGTCGAACTGGTGGACGCGGAAGATGCCACGGGTGTCGCGCCCGGCCGCGCCTGCCTCGCGACGGAAGCAGGTCGAGAAGGCGCAGTAGCGGAGGGGCAGGGCGTCGGCGTCGAGGATCTGGTCGGCGTGCAGGCCGGCGAGGGCGACCTCCGAGGTGCCGGTGAGGAAGAGGTCGTCCTTGGGGATCTCATAGATCTGGTCGCGGTCGCCGGGGAGGAAGCCGGTTCCCTCCAGCGCCTCTTCGCGGACCAGGACCGGCGGCACCACCGGCTCGTGCCCCTCGGCCCGGACCGTCTCGATCGCGAAGCGGACCAGGGCCAGCTCGAGCAGGACGAGGTCGCCCTTCAGGTAGGCGAAGCGCGAGCCGGATAGCTTCGCCCCCGCCTCCATGTCGATCAGGTCGAGGTCGGCGCCGATCTCCAGGTGGTCGCGCGGCTCGAAGCCGAAGTCCGGACGATCGCCAACCTCGCGGATGACGACGGCGTCATCCTCGGTCATCCCTTCCGGCGCATCGGGGTCGGGCAGGTTGGGCAGCGAGAGGGCGAGCTCGCCGAGCTTGACGTCGACCCCCTCCAGCTCCTCTTTGCCGGACTCGATCTTCTCCTTCAGGCCCGCAACCGTCGCCATCAGCCGCTCCGCTTCGGCCTCTTCGCCGCTGGCTTTGCGTTCGCCGATCTGCTTGGAGAGGGTCTTGCGCTCGGCCTGGGCGCTCTCCACCTCGGGCAGCAGCTCGCGCCGGCGGGTGTCGAGGGCGAGCAGCTCGTCGACCTGCTCCGCCGCGCCGCGCCGCGCCAACCCGGCCTTGAACCGCTCGGGTTCGGAGCGGATCGCCTTCAGGTCCAGCATGTGAAGCCCCCGCTAGGGGTTGGTCGATCCGCCGGGCCGAGGCGACTCTTCGGCTTCGGAGCCCGCGTACTTGGCGACGAATTTGGCGACCTCGTCGGCCTCTTCGCCGACGACGATGTTCTGGGGCATGATCGCCCCGGAGAAGCCGCCGTTCTGGATCGCGAAGAGCGCGTCGTCGAAGGTCTCGGTCCGCTGGTTCAGGTTCGGGCCCTGGGTCCGCTCGCCGCGGTTGCCGCTGCCCTGGGTGCCGGCGGCGCTGAGCGTGTGGCAGCCGGAGCAGTGGGTCGCGAAGAGGACCGCCCCGTTGTAGTTGGGGTCGTCCTGGGCGACGGAGACCTTTTCTTCGCCGAAGCCGCAGGCCGCCAACCCGAGGGCGGCGGCGACGACCATTCCGATGATCAACGCTGGGCGCATGCGGCGGGCATCATATTGTTAGTGACCGAAGTCAGCGATCCTGACCCGCCTGGTGGCGTCTCGTCGCCCGCCGATCCCGTTCCCCTGACCATGCCGACGCCCGATCCAGACGCCTTCCGCGCCGCCATGTCCGGACTCCCGACGGGGGTCACGATCGTCACCGCCAACGGCCCCGACGGGCCCGCCGGAGCCACCGCCAACGCGGTCTCCTCGCTCTCGATCGAGCCGATGATGATGCTCGCCTGCCTCGACCGCGGCTCGCGCACCCTGCTGGCGGTCCAGGCGGCCGACAGCTTCGGCGTCAGCGTCCTGCACGCCGGCCAGGAGCCGATCGCCCGCGCCTTCGCGACCAAGGC
>Ga0126313_10002418_pt1 | contig 10453 bp, 8 predicted proteins | sample Plot105A_FD_89954 | JGI IMG/M metagenome (GOLD analysis project Ga0126313, IMG submission 89954) | Serpentine soil microbial communities from UC McLaughlin Reserve, CA, USA - Plot105A | ecosystem: Environmental > Terrestrial > Soil > Grasslands | place: USA: UC McLaughlin Reserve, Lake County... | reverse complement strand
GCAGGTGCACGCCGTTGCGTCCCGATGCCGTCATGCGCGAGGGTGAGTCCATGTCCGAAATAGGTCCCGTTCAGATGTTGACTGTGGCGTTCGGCCCCCAGGCTGACTACGAGGGGCGGGTCGTCGACGAGCTCGTCAGGCTGCAGGAGCAGGGCACCATCCGCATTCTCGACCTGCTGTTCGTGCTGAAGGACGCGGACAGCGATGAGATCGTGACGGTCGAGCAGAAGGGTGAGGCACTCGGCTCCATCGTTGCCGGGCTGCTCGGCATCTCGGGGTCGGAGCTCGGCGAGCGACTGAGTGCCGTCCAGGAGAGTCCCGGATCGTTCGGGCTCAGCCGCGCTGAGATCAAGGACGCGGCCGAGTCGCTCGAACCTGGGCACGCCGCCGGGTTCCTGATGATCGAGCACGTGTGGGCACGTGAGCTCAAGTCAGCCATTCGCGACGCCGGCGGGACTCCGGTCGCCCAGGATTTCCTGACGCCAGAGCTGGTCCGCGCGGTGGAGCCGGAGCTGGCTGCGCTCGCCGACGCCGGCGCGACGGGCTAGCGGCGCTTCAGACACCCGCACGCGTGAACGTCACGTGCGTGACTCCGCTCGGCGAGGAGGTGGCCTCGATCTCGTAGTGCTTCTCGAGGCCCTCGAGTCCGTCCCAGAGGCGTACGCCCCGACCGAGCAGGATCGGGACCACCACCGTGTGCATGTGGTCGACGAGCCCGGCGGCGAGGAAGTCGCGGACCATGGTCGCACCTCCGCCGAGACGCACGTCCTGGCCGCCCGCGGCTTCGCGCGCGGTCTCGAGCGCCTCGGCAGGCGAGGCGTCGATGAAGTGGAACGTCGTGCCGCCCTCCATCTCGATCGGCGCGCGCGGGTGATGGGTGAGGACGAAGGTCGGTGTGTGGAATGGCGGATTCGGGCCCCACCAGCCCTTCCACTCCGGGTCCTCTTGCCATCCGGGCGGGCCGAACTTCCCGGCGCCCATGATCTCCGCGCCGATCCCCGGACCGTGCTGCTCGGCGAAGACGTCGTCGACCCCGCCGCTGCCGCCGGTCTGCCACCACCGGGTGGCGAACATCCACTCGTGCAGCCGCTCGCCGGCGTGGCCGAACGGTGCGTCGAGGCTCTGAGGCTCGCCGGTCCCGAAACCGTCGAGCGAGATGGAGAAGTTGTGAACGCGGGCGAGTGACATGGCTGTGCTCCTTCGATCGGCGAGGCACGTGCTGCCCTAGAGCGTGCCGGCGCGCTCGCGTTCGATGACGCGCGCGACCTGTACTCGCGACCGTACCCCAAGCTTCACGAACACGTTGCGGAGATGCGACTCCACGGTCTTTTCCGAGAGGAACAGCTCCGCGGCGATCTCTCGGTTCGTCTTCCGGTCGGTCACGAGCTCCGCGATTTCACGCTCGCGCGAGCTGAGCGAGGCGACTCCCTCGGACGCGTCCGCGACCGGCCCGCGCGGCTCCACGCGCGCGCCGAGCTTGCGCAGCTCCCGGCGCACTTCGTCACGCGCGCGCAGCGACGGGAACGAATCGAACTCGCGCTCCGCCTCACCGAGCGCCGCCACCGCCCCATCCCTGTCCCCTAGCTCCGCCAGCGCACGACCCTGGAGGCGGCGCAGATGCGCCGCGTCGAAGCGCAGCCCGCGGGCGATCGCCGGCTCCAGGGCCTCGGCCGTCACGCGCGCGGCCTCTCGGGCCTCCCCGCGCGCGAGCAGCACCGCCGCGCGCGATTGCGCGGCGAGCGCGCGCGTCCCGGCCAGGCCCATCCGCTCCGCCTCCGCCTCCGCCCGCGCGGCGTGCGTCTCCGCCTCGTCGATTCGGCCGACGCTCACGAGCGCCTCCGTGAGCTGCTGCAGCGCCATCACCCGCTCGTACGACGAGATCCGCGGCATGTCGGGGCCGCCAAGGGCCTCGATCTCGATCTCGAGGCCGCGGTCGGGGTCGCCGGCCTCGCGCAGCACGTGCCCGTAGGTCGAGCCGGGTTGGGACCAGAACAAGAAGTTCGGCGCCAGCCCGCGCGAGCTCTCGTTGCTCCTCTCACACAGCTCGAGCGCGCGCTCGATGTTGCCGGCCATCGCGTGCGAGTACGCGCACTCCCAGAGCGCCCAGAAGAGGTACTGCGGGTTCTGGGATGCTCGGGCGGCCTCTATGGCCTCCTCCCCCACCGCGACCGACTCCGCCAGCCGGCCGAGCCCGTCGAGCGGGAGCGCGCGCGTAAGCATCAGCGGCACGATCAAATGTCCCTGTCCGGTGGCACGCGAGAGCTCGATCCCACGATCCGCGGTGGCGATCGCGCTCTCGAGCTCCTCGATGTAGGTCTCGGCCCAGGCCAGGTAGAAGAAGATCTCGATGCGGGCGGCGAGCGCGCGGTCATCGAGTCCCTCGAGCGCCGCGACCACCTCGGCGCGGCGCTCGCGTGCCTCGGGCACCCGGCCGGCCAGTCCGTGCGCGAGCGCCAGCGCGGCCGCGGCCTCCGCCACGAGCGTCGGATCGGCCAGCTCGCGCGCGACCGAAAGGGCCGCTTCGGCCAGTCCCGCCCCACCGACGAAGTCGAGCTCGTGGAGCGACTCCAGCGCGAGACGGACGTCAAGCAACACGGCCTCCGGCGTGCGCGCGTCGCCCACGGCCTCGCGCGCCCGGCGGAGACGCCGCCGGGCGTCGTCGGAGCGCCCGAGCCATGACTCGACCGTCGCGCACGCGGCGTCGAGCAGCGCGCGGCCGGCGACGTCCTCCGCCGGCAGCAGATCGAGCGCGTCGCGCAGAGCCTCGCGCGCCCCACCGAGGTCTCCGCTGCCGCGCAGCGCCGACGCGAGCTCGACCAGCAGCTCGCGGCGATCGGCGTCGTACTGCTCCGCGTCCGGAAGCAGCCGAAGGGCGGCGCGGAGCCAGCCTGCCGCCGAGGACGGCACGCGATGGACGATCGCGCGGCTCGCCTCACGCAACACCGCGGCCGCCTCGAGGTCGCCGCGGCGGGCGGCGTGCTCGACGTGATGCGCGCGCTCGGCCGCGGGCGCGCCGCGCACCGCCAGCGCGTCCGCGGCCGCCTGGTGCGCCGCGAGCCGCCACCCGCCCTTCGCCCCCTCGTAAACCGCCTTCCAGACGATCGGGTGCCGGAACGCGAAGCGCCGCGGCACCTCTGTCCGCCGGATCAGCTCGCGGTCGAGGAGGTCGTCGAGCACGCGCAGCACCTCCGGCTCCGGCACACCGGCGATGTCCGCAACCAGATCAGGCTCGAAGCGCTCGCCCGCCACGGCCGCCGACTCGAGCAGCGAGCGGTGTTCGGCGGGCAGCGAGCCGATCTCCTCCGCGAGCGCGGCTGAGATCGCCGCCGGCAGCTCGAGCTCGATCAACTCCGGCGCGCTGCCCGCGACGATGTCGGGGTCCGCGGCCGTGCGTACGAGCTGGTCCATGTAGAAGGGGTTGCCGCCGCTCACCTCGTACACCCAGCGCCGGAGCCGAGGCTCGAGCCTGCCTGCGAGCAGCCGCTCCGCATCGCTCTCGCTCAGCGGGCCGAGCCGCAGGCGGTGGGCGCCGCGGCGCCGCTCCACCGCGCCAAGGGCTGCCTCGAGCGGCGCCGGTGACTGGCCGGAGCGACCCCCCAGCGCGAGCCCGACGCGGGCCGGTGGGGGCTTTTGAAGAAGGGCCGCGATCAGCTCGGCGGAGGCGTCGTCGGCCCACTGGATGTCATCGAGCGCGATGACCAGAGGCCTCGGCTCGGCGAGCCGCTCGAGGAGCTCGCGAACGGCAGTGTAGGCGCGATAGCGCTCGTCATGCACGCCCGCCAGGGGCGTCCGGTCGGTCCGAAGCGATGGAAAGATCGCGCCGAGCTCGTCGCGCAGCTCGCCCTCGGGAAGCCGCAGGCGGCTTGGATCGAGCGTCGCCAGGTAGGCGTCAAGCGCGTCGACGACCGGCGCGAACGGCACACCGCGCTCAAACTCGGCCGCCCTGCCGCGGAGCACGAGGTAGTCTCGCGCGTCGGCTCGCTCGCACAGCTCGTCGAGCAACCGCGTCTTGCCGATCCCGCCCTCGCCCGAGATCTCGATCAGGCGCGGCCCCGGACGCTCGGCCAGACCGTCGAGGACCCGCTCGAGCCGAGCGAGCTCTTCCTCGCGGCCTACTATGCGCTGGGCGGTCGTTGCCAAGCGGGCTCGCGCGTAGTCTACGGGCGTCCTGAGCGGTGCGGGCGGGCCATAGCCAGGTAGAGCAGGCCGGTGGCGGCGATCACCGCGAGCACCAGCGGCGCCGCCCACACCTGGTAGAACGGAGCGTCCGGCGGCGCGAGCGACTCGCGCGGCCACGCGATGTTGACGGTCTCGAACGCGAGCCACGCTACGGCCAGCGCGTTCACCGCGAGGCCGGCGCGCCCGCGCTGGAGCTCGCCGCGTGGACGCCAGGTGCCGCGCAGGCGCGCGAGGAGGGCCGCGAGCGCGACAAGCAGGAAGGCGACGTAGACGCCCGCCGTGCCAAAGACGATCAGGGTCCCGATCGCGGTCGAGTCGAGCCCGAGAAGCAGGCCGGCACACGCGACGACGGCTGTCGCGACCGTGCCGCCGAGAGGCGAGCCGCGCCGGTCGACGCGTCGGAGCTGGGCGGACGCGGGCAGCACACCGTCCCGCGCCATGGAGTAGAGCGTGCGCGCGGTGAGCGACTGCGCGGCGATCCCGCAGCTCACGAACGCCACGAGCACGACAGCGGCGAACGGCTTGTCCGACCAGGAGCCGAACGACTCCACCACGGCGGTCGTCACGGGGTCGCGATCCTCCCCGCGGACGATTGCCGCCGGATTCGGGTGCGCGAGCTCGACGGCCAGCGCGTTCAGCAGCACGAGCGCAGCCACCGCCAGCATCGCGATCCAAAGCGCGTGCGGCACTCGCCGCGCGGCGTTGTGCGTCTCCTCGGCGCCGGCGACGCACGCGTCGAACCCGATGAACACCCAGCCGCCCACGGCCAGCGCGGCGAGCAGACCGGCGCCCAGAGAGCCAGACAGCTCCTCGGCGCCGAGCGTCTCCGTGAGGATCGAGAAGTCATGCTCGCGGAAGACGAGCAGCAGCGCGAGCCCGATGCCCACGAGCGCGGAGATCTCCGCGGTGATCCCCGCCTGGACGGCGCGCTTTAGCACGCGGATGCCGGCTGCGCCGACGAGCGCGCAGACGAGCACCAATGCGATGCCCGTGAGCACGAGCGCGCGCGGGGTCGCGTCGATCTCGAGCAGGGACAAAGCCCATGGCGCCCCTAGGTAGGCGATCGTCGTGTTCGCGACAGCGTAGGCCGACACCGCCACCCAGCCGTTGAACCAGCCGTAGGCCGGGCCGACCAGGCGGCGGCTCCACTGGTACGGGCCCCCCGCCAGCGGGAATTCCGCCGCGAGCTCGGAGTAGACCGCGAGCAGGAGGCACTGCCCGAGGAGCGCGACCGGGAGAACCCAGATCCAGGCCGGTCCGGCCATTGCGGTTCCCACGAGCACGACGGCGTACAGGCCGACGACCGGCGAGATCGTCGCAAAGCCGAGTGCGACGTTCTCGAACCCGTGCAGATCGCGCCGAAGCTCCTGCTCGTAGCCCAGCTCGCGCAGGCGCGCGGAGTCCTTGTCCAGGTCGGTATCCGAGCGAGGTCCCTTCGGCCGAGCGAGCGTACAACGGCCAGGCCCGGTAGGCGATTCCGGGGTTCGTTCAGGGTGAATCCCTGATGTGGTCGGAGAAGGCGCGCCGCAACGTGGGGCGCATGCGATTTTCGACCTTCATCCGCACCCTCGCCGCGGCGGCTGCCGCCGCCTGCCTGATTCAGGCGCCGAGCGCATCCGCCGCGGTCACCTGCCACTACGACGACAGCGCCTCGCCGAAGCTCATGGCGGTCACCCTCACCGGAGCGGGAGACGCCGCGATCCTCAGCTACGACTCGTTCGACCACCAGCTCCTCGTGAACGGCAACGTCTGCGGAGGCGCCGGCGGGCTGGCGATGAACGACAATGTCGACAAGATCCTCGTCAGCGACACCTCGGCGGGCGGGACGACCGTCCGAATCGAAGATCCCGCCGCCTTCGCGCCCGGCGCCACGCCCGAGGGGCCGCTCAACGCTTCCGAGATCGAGTTCGAGCTCGCGATGGGCGGCGGCAGCGACCAGCTCGTGCTGATGGGCTCGGACGCCTCGGACGTCTTCACGTTCGGGAGCGCGGGCGTCAACACGGGCGCCGGCCCGCTCGACTTCGACGTCGAGATCACGGGCTCGGGCATCGACCAGACCACGGTTCACGGGCAGGGCGGCAGCGATGAGATCAGCGGGCAGGGCGGCCGCGGCACCGGGGCTCCCACGCAGCTCCGGATGCACCTTTACGGCGACACCCTCGATGACGCTCTCGCCGGCGGCGACGGCGACGACGACCTGCACGGCGGCGACGGGCAGGATGAGCTCGAGGGCGGCCTCGGCACCGACTATCTGGACGGGGGGAGCGAGGCCGATACGGTCACCTACGCCCACGCCCCGGCCGGCGTGCGGGTCGCGCTCAACCCGGCCGAGCCACTCCAGGAGACGGGCGCGGCCGGAGCGGATCACCTTCTCGCTCTGGAGAAGCTCACCGGTTCCGAGCACGACGACGAGCTGCGCACCCAGGTGCTCGAGGGCGTGGCCAGAGGACTCGGCGGCAACGACCGCATCATTGGCAGCAACGCCGCCGACGAGATCCTCAGCGGGGGCAACGGCGACGATCTGATCGACCCGGGTCCCGAGGCCACCGTGGCCGAGTTGATCGCCGGAGGCGCCGGCTCCGACACCGTCACCTACGCGCGGGCCCCCAAGGCCGTGACGGTGGACCTCGCGGTGGAGACGGGGGTGCCGCGCGACGGTATCGGCGCCTGGGACGAGGTTCACGGCATCGAGAACGTCGAGGGCAGCCCGTTCGCGGACATCCTCAACGGCGGCGGCGGGCCGACCACGATCGACGGCCTGGGTGGCGCGGACACCATCAACACTCGCGGCGGCGCGGACCTGGTGCGCGCCCGCGACGGTCAGGCCGACAGCGTCGATTGCGGAGCCGGTGACGACAGCGCGGTGGCGGACGATCGCGCGACGGACGCTTTGCTCGACTGCGAGGCGGTCGACTTCCTCCCAGATCCGCCGGCGCCGCCGCAGCCACCCGGGAGCGAGCCGGCGCCCGACAAGACGGTGCGCCTCTCCGTCAGCGCGCGGCGTGCGCAGCGGCTGCTCAGGAGCCGGGCTCTCCGCGTCACGCTCCGCTGCGCCGGCGAGCCGTGCAGGGTCCGCGCGGGCGGCAAGCTCGGCGAGATCAGGCTGCGGAGGGTGACGCGTTCCCTGGCCGCTGACGTGCGCACGCGCGTGAAGGTACCGCTGTCCCGCAGGGCGGTCCGCCGGATACGCGCCGCGCTCGACCGCGGGCGACGGCCGCGCCTGAAGCTGAACGTCCGCGCTTCCGACGCGGCCGGCAACAGCATCCTCCGCACGAGGACGATCACGGCGAGGGCGTCATGACTCGCAAGCGCATTCTCGTCGTCGGCGTCGCCGCCGCACTCTCGGTCGCGGCCGGCGCGACGCCCGCGCACGGCGCGTGGCGGGTCGGTTCCGCCGATATGGGCCAGGTCCCGGACGGCCGCTGCGCCGGGGCCTGCACCGTGCACACGAACTACAGGAACAATCACACGGTCGACCTCGGCTCGCCCGCGAGCGGCATTCTCACGCGGGTCGAGTTGACCTACCAGGGCGACGGAGGCAGCGGCAGGTTCGTGGTGCTCGCGGCGCAGGGCGGGGACAGCTTCAAGAACGTGGGGCCCGACCTGCCCTTCGCGTTGGGAGCCACACCGGCTCCCACCGTGACGACGTTCGACGTGCGCCGCCCGATCGCGGCGGGTCATCGGCTCGCGCTCGCGGCCAACGCCGACATGGCCGACGACGCGTACGTGCGGCTGCTCGGCCCGGGTCTCTGCTGGAGCGGCCCACAGCATGCGCCGGGCACCACCAAGGAATATTCCACCAACAACTTCTGTGACGGGGAGGTGCTGATCCGCGGGCGCGTCGAGCCAGACGCGGACAAGGACGGGTACGGCGACGAGACCCAGGACAACTGTCCAACGATCTCCAACTACACGCAGGCGGACAGCGATGGCGACGGGAAGGGCGACGCCTGCGATACAGCCGACGGCACGGGGCCGGGCGATCTCCCGGTCGAAGAGCCGCCGCCGACCGAAGGGCCGCGGAGCGACGCCGGGCCGCAGGAATCACCTGCCGGGTCCGCACCGTCCGTCGTCGGCGCTCCGTGCGCGACGCTATCGCGCGGGACACGGCGCCGCGACGTCCTGAACGGCACGTCGGGCCCCGATCTACTGGTCGGCCTCCGGGGGAACGACCGACTCATCGGGCGTGGCGGCGCCGACTGCCTGACCGGCGGGCGCGGACGAGACCGACTCTTCGGCGGCGCCGGGCGCGATCGTCTCCGCGGCGGCCCCGGCGATGACTTGATCGCCGGCGGCAGCGGCCGCAACTCCTATGCCGGCGGGTCCGGTCACGACACGATCATGGCGGCGAACGGGGTGCCAGAGCTCGTGCGCTGTGGCCCCGGCCGCGACACCGCAAGCGTCGACATGAGCGACCGCGTGCGGAGCTGCGAGCGCGTGATCCGCCGCGCCCACCGGAGGATCGGCGTCAGAACTTCCCGCGGCAGTCCGTGAGCGACGCGCGGTCGAGGCGGAGCTTCGCGGTGAACAGGATGACCGGCTTGCCGCGTTGAACCCGCTCGCCGTCGAGCGGGCGGGTGCCGCAGGCGGCCCAGCCCTTCGGCTCGATTCGGCCTCCGCCCAGCTTGACCTCCGTGAAGCGGAGCCCGATGCGTCGGAACGCGCTGCGCACGATGTCGAGCCGCTCGCCGCGGACGTCGGGCACGCGCCCGTCGTACTCGCGGGCGATCCGGGCCGCCGCCTCCTCGGCGGGCGCGACCCGCTTGATGGTCAGCAGCTCGCGGCCGATCTCCCGGCCGTCCGCCTCGGCGGCGACCTCGATCCGGTTCTTCCCCCGCGCGACGCGCACCCGCGCGTCGAATACGCCGTTCTTCGTCCGCGCCGGCCGGCCCGCCACGCGGACGGTGGCGTCGGAAGGCGTGACCGTTCCCTGCACGAGCACCTCGTCCTCGCGCAGCTCCGCGCCGTCGCGCGGCGTGACGACGGTCATCCCCGGATCGACCGCGCCCGCCCGCCTGTCCCCGCGCTTGGCGGGCCTGCCTCCGCCGAACACGCGCAGCGCGAGCCGCTCCGCCGCCCTGCGCCTGACGCGCCCGCTCGCCCCGCGCGCCGAGAGCGTGACCACGACGAGCCGCTCGTCGCGCAAGCTGATCAGCTGCCCGTACCTCGGGACCCAGTAGGCGCCGGCCCCGCCGTACGCGTGCCGGTCGTCGCCCACGCCGAACACGAGGTGCGGCTCCCGCTGCGGGTCCCCGGCGTGGAACTCGAACTGCTCGACGATGCGGTGGAAGTACCGCAGGGGCGCCTGCGGCGCGGTGTCCCGGGTCACGCGCACGCCGGCGCCGGCGCCGCGGTAGCTGCACACGGAGAGCCCGGGCGACTCGTCGCCGCGCGGCCGCAGCGAGCCGCCCAGCTCGGCGCCGGCGTCGCGGAGCTCCGCGGCGACCGTCCGCGGACCGACCATGTCGCAGACCGTCTCCGGCTCGTCCGTGCCCGCGCAGGAGGCCAGCAGTAGCGGGAGGAGCGCAGCGACGGCCAGACGGCGGGCGAGCACGACCCGCAGGCTAGCCAGAGCGGCCCTTCGCTCAGCCGCGCTCCACGAACTCCCGCAGGCTCTCGTAGTCCTCGTGGCAGGCCGGGCAGCCCTCCAGGTGGGCGTGCATCCCGGGGATGCGCTCGTCGGCGGGGGCTCCCTCGAGCTCGAGGTCGACGTACTCGTCGAGCCGCTCGAAGCACTCGTCGCAGAGGAGCTCCGGCTGGGCCGGTCCGAGCAGCCGCTTGATGGTGTCGTCTGTGGGCCTGTCCATGATCGTCTCCGCTAGATCGAGTCGAGGGTGAGGCCCCTCGTCGCCAAATCGGCGCGCAGCTTCCTGCGCGCATCGTGAAGGGTCTTGTACAGCGCGCCACGAGTCGTGCTCAGCCTGTCGGCAAGCACGTCGAGCGGCACGCCGTTGAGCGTGAGGGCCACGAGGACCTCGCGCTGGTGCTCGGTCAGGCAAGCCTCTATCGACTCGCTGATCGCGGCCATGAGCTCGTTCGTCTCGGCCTGGCCCGCGGGGCTCTGGCCGGTGTCGGCCATGAGCGGCCAGACCTCCGGCTCGAGCACCACCTCGCGCTCCTGCCAGGCCCGGCGGCGCAGGCGCACGCCGGCCTCGAGCAGCGCGAACTTGTACGCCCAGGTCGTGAAGCGGCTGGCCCCGCGGTAGTCGTCGAGCTTCGCCAGCACCGCGACGAGCGCGTCGTCGGCGGCCTGGACCGCCAGGTCGTCAAGCTC
>Ga0126313_10002416_pt1 | contig 10456 bp, 7 predicted proteins | sample Plot105A_FD_89954 | JGI IMG/M metagenome (GOLD analysis project Ga0126313, IMG submission 89954) | Serpentine soil microbial communities from UC McLaughlin Reserve, CA, USA - Plot105A | ecosystem: Environmental > Terrestrial > Soil > Grasslands | place: USA: UC McLaughlin Reserve, Lake County... | reverse complement strand
GAGCGCGTCTGGCTGCGGCAGGCAATCGAGTCGAGACGGTACCGGCAGCCACTCTCGCGAGAGGAGCGGATCCGGCTGTTGACCGCGCTTGCGCGGGCCGAGGGTTTCGAGCAGTACCTGCGGCGCGCGTTCCTCGGCCAGAAGCAGTTCTCGCTCGAGGGCCTCGACGCGATGATGCCGATGCTCGACGAGTCGATCGAGTTGGCGGCAGACGCCGGCGCGCACGAGGTGGTCATCGGGATGGCGCACCGCGGCCGCCTGAATGTGCTGGTCCACACGGTCGGCCGGCCCTACGAGTCGATCCTCCGCGAGTTCGAGGGCGAGCGGACGATCGATGCCGTCGTCGTCAATGACGAGGGGGGCACGGGCGACGTCAAGTACCACCTTTCGGCGACCGGCACGCGCAAGACGGAGTCGGGGGAGGTCACGATCACGCTCGCGCCGAACCCGAGCCACCTCGAAGCCGTCGACCCCGTGGTCGAGGGCTGGACGCGGGCGGAGCAGACCGATCGCTCTACGGGCGGCGGGATCCACGACCCGTCGGTCGCGCTTCCGATCCTGATCCACGGCGACGCGTCGTTTGCCGGCCAGGGCATCGTCGCGGAGACGCTCAACCTCTCGAGCCTCGACGGCTACACCACGGGCGGCACGCTCCATCTGATCGCGAACAACCAGGTGGGCTTCACCACGAACCCCAACGAGGGCCGCTCGACCCGCTATTCGAGCGACCTCGCCAAGGGATTCGACATCCCGATCATCCACGTCAACGCGAACGATCCGGAGGCCGCGATCGCGGCCGTTCGGCTCGCGCTCGCCTACCGGCAGGAGTTCGGGCACGACATCGTCGTCGACCTCGTCGGCTATCGCCGCTTCGGGCACAACGAGCAGGACGAGGCGGCCTACACGCAGCCGCTGATGGTTGCGCAGATCGCAGAGCAGCCGCCCGTCGGCCAGCTCTACGCGGCCCAGCTCGTCGCGGAGGGCGTCCTCGTCGAGGACGAGGCGAAGGCGCTCTTCGCCGAGACGCAGCAGACGCTCCGTGACGCGCACGATCGGCTTCAGGCATCCATTGCGGAGCCGCGACCGGCACGGGAGGGCAGGATCCCGGCCGACACGGGCGAGGCAGTGGTGACGGCGGTTCCGGCCGATAGGCTCGACGCACTGAACGAGCAACTGCTGGAGGTACCGGAGGGATTCGAGGAGAACCAGAAGCTCGCGAAGCAGCTCGAGCGCCGGCGCGAGCGGATGCAGGAAGGCGGGATCGACTGGGGCCAGGCGGAGGCGCTGGCGTTCGCGAGCCTGCTCACGGACGGGATCCCGATCCGGATCTCCGGCCAGGACACCGAGCGCGGGACGTTCTCGCACCGCCACGCCGTCCTCCACGACCAGCGCACCGGCGAGACGCACACACCGCTCCAGCATCTGCCGGACGCAAAGGCCTCATTGGAGATCTACAACTCGCCGCTCTCGGAGTACGCCTGCCTCGGATTCGAGTACGGCTACGCGGTCGCCGCGCCTGACGCACTCCTGATCTGGGAGGCGCAGTACGGTGACTTCGTCAACGGGGCGCAGATCGTGATCGACCAGTTCGTCGTTGCCGGTCTCTCGAAGTGGGGCCAGACCTCACGGCTGACGCTGCTGCTCCCCCACGGCTATGAGGGGAACGGGCCGGAGCACTCGAGTGCGAAGCTCGAGCGCTTCCTCCAGCTCGCTGCCCAGGAGAACATCCGCGTCGCGAACGTCACGACGGCGGCGCAGTACTTCCACCTCCTCCGCCGCCAGGCGCTCGACGCCACGGCGCGGCCGCTCGTCGTGATGACGCCGAAAGGGTTGCTGCGGCTGAAGCAGGCTGGCTCGACGCTCGCCGATCTCGCCGAGGGCCGGTTCGAGCCGGTGCTGGCGGATCCCGGGGCGGACAGGAATTCGGTCACGCGGCTGGTGCTCACGTCCGGGAAGCTCTACTACGACATCCAGGGCCACCAGGACCGGCCGCACGCTGGTTCGGTCGCGATCGCTCGAATCGAGCAGCTTTACCCGTTCCCGGTCGAGGCCGCTGCCGCGCTGACGAGCTCCTACCCGAACCTGCAGGAGCTGGTCTGGGCACAGGAGGAGCCTCAGAACATGGGTGCGTGGCGGACGATCCGCCACCGGCTCGAGGCGGCGGCGCCGGGCGGCGTCCCCGTTCGCTACGCGGGCCGGCCGTGGCGCGCGAGCCCGAGCGAGGGATACCCGACGGCACATCGGGTCGAGCAGGACAGGATCGTCCGCGAGGCGCTCGGGACGACGCCACTCGGAATGGCCTAGCGCCCTAGGATCTCGGCTTCCGCCGCGCGAGAACCGCGGCGGCGAACTTCGGGCCGTGCGTCCGTGCCATCTTCATCATCTGCCGACGCTGGGCGGGCGGCAGCCTACGCCAGAGATGGTAGGCCCCGAAGGCGATGCCGATCGGGCTGGTAGGGCGAAGTCGGGGCATGAGGGCATGTTCGCACATAGCCACGCCGGGCGGTCGCGCCTGGTTCAGCCGTTGCCGGGACCGCCGCCCTGGTGCCCGCGGCCGCGGTTGCCCTCGGAGGAGCGATTGCTCTTCCCTTGCTGGCCCTCGTCCTCGCCATCTTCGGGGGCCGGGAGCGGGGGCTGCTCCTGGGCGTGGTTGTCGGCGGCCGTCGCAGGTGCCGGGAGTTCGGGCTGCGGCGGCACGACGGCCTGCTCGTGCTGCTCCTCGTGCTTCGGCTTCTTTGCTTTCGGCTTCGGTTTCTTCGGCTTCTTGGCGGTGTCGGAGTCGTCGGCGTCGTCGTCCGACGGCTGAGAACGGTCGATGTGCTTCACCGCCGGCGCGGGCACCGGAGCCGCCCGGTGCAGGGCTGCAGTGGCAGGCTCGGGAGCGGGTGTCGGCGCGGCCGGTGCCGCGGCCGGCTTCTGCGCTGCGGTAGGCCGCGGCTCGGGCGCGGGAGCCGGCGTGCCGGCCGGAGCGGGACGTGCGGGTGCCGCGACTGTGGGCCGCGGCGGGTTGGGGAGCTGCGGGCGCACGGCCACCGGCTTCGCCGTCACGGGGGGAAGCGGCTTCGGCGCCGGCGGCCGCGTCGCCACGTGGCGCTGAGGGAGCGTCGTCAGGCCGCGCGGGATCCTGATCACCGGGACGCTCGGCGCCGGCACGGGCGCGGCGAATGCCGGCCCCTGATCCTGGCCGGGAATCGCGTCGCGCAGAACCAGCTTCGGGAACGCCATCGCCCCGGCTCCTCCGAGTACCGCGGCCGCTACGGTGAGCGCGCGCGGGAACATCAGTCTCATGGAACTCCCCCTTACTGCCGAAAACACTCCCAGGGGCCTTATCGGCAGGGGACGAGGGAACTGAAGGGGCAGATGCTGGGAAGCTTCAAGATCAAGCTGGTCGGCACGTTCCTGGCGCTCTCCGTCGTGCCGCTGGCCGCCGCCTTCTGGGGATTCAGTGCCGTCGCCGAGCGGAGCGTGACCAGCAGCGTCGACGACCGGCTCGAAGCCGGCCTCAACGCAGCTCTCGCCGCCTTCGAGGATCAGCGCGAGGCCTCGTTCGCCGCCGGGCAGCGACTGGGCCGCGACCCGGCCTTCCAGGCTGCGCTGGCGGCCAGAGACCGGGCGGCGATTGAGAAGCTCCTGCCGAAGTCGCCCCCGCTGCGCCTGGAGTCGGACGGGTTGTCGGTCGGGCGCGTCCCGCCGAGCGCCGTGGCGTCCACGATCTCGCTCGTCGGCCCCGGCTCCCGCTCGGCGACGATCATCGCGGCCGTGCCTCTGACGCCGGAGCTCGCCCAGCGCCTGCACGCGCGCTCTGGGCTCTCATCGCCGGACGCGCTCGTCTTCGTGGACGAGGACAGGCTCGTGGGTGCCGCCTCAGACCCCGACCTCCGCGGCTCGACCCGCCTCGTGCCGGGCCGCGTGGAGACGACGTCGATTGGCGACCGCGATTATCGCGCGATCGGCACGCGTGTCGTGCCGGAGAGCACCGTGATGCTCGCGGCGGCCACGCCGAGCTCGGTGATCGCATCCGAGAAGCAGAACGTCCTCGGCCGGCTGCTCCTGGGCCTCCTCGGCTCTCTGCTCCTGATCGCTTGCGTCGCCTACCTCGCCGGCCGCTCGATCGTGGGCGCGCTCGGCCGACTCGCGGACGCAGCACACTCGATCGCGGCCGGCCGCCTGGACGAGCGCGTCTCCGTCCACGGCCGGGACGAGTTCGCGCAGCTCGGGCGCGCGTTCAACCAGATGGCTTCTCAGCTCGAGGGACGGCTAGAGGATCTCGAGGATGAGCGCCGCCGTCTGCGAGAGGCGAATGCACGCTTCGGCGACGCGCTCGCGTCCGCGCTCGACCCCGAGCAGCTCCGCCGCGTGATCGTCGAATCCGCCGTCGAAGGGACGCAGGCGGACGGCGGCGTCGTGATCGCCGATGACGGCTCCTACGTCGAGACCGGCGACGTCGGGACCGGCGGCGAGCGGCTCGAGTTCGAGCTGACCAGCGGCAGGCGCAGCTTCGGCCGCCTCGTCCTGGTCGGGCGCGACTTCGACGAGGAGGAGCGGATGACGGCCGCGTCGCTCGCGGGCCAGGCAGTGGTCGCGCTGGAGAACGCGCGCCTGCACCGGATGGTGGAGCGCCAGGCGCTGGTGGACGGGCTCACCGGGCTTGCGAACCGGCGCCAGGCCGACGAGGCGCTCGCGAGCGAGATCGCCCGCACCGAGCGGCTGGGTGGCCCGGTCGGGCTGATCCTCGCCGACGTGGACGACTTCAAGGCAGTCAACGACCGCTTCGGCCATCCCACGGGCGACATCGTCCTTCGCGATCTCGCCGGGACGCTCCGCGAGAACGTGCGCGAGATCGACACCGCTGCCCGCTGGGGCGGAGAGGAATTCGCCCTGATCCTTCCCGGAACCGATCTCGAGGGCGCGGCCCAGGTGGCCGAACGGATCAGGGCGGCGTTGGCTGAGCGGGAGATCCTCTCGGTCGACGGCGCCGCGCTCCACGTCACCGCCAGCTTCGGCGTCGCCACGTCGAATCCGACGACGACGGTGCAGCAGCTCGTCGAGGCCGCCGACGAGGCCCTCTATCGCGCGAAACGAGCGGGAAAGGACCGTGTTTACGCAGGTACGGATCCGGTTACCCGCTTGTAGCAAAAGCGGCGAGAGCAGGTGCTTTTTCCGGGTCGTTCGCTAGACTGCGACCCCGCATGACCCGTTCCGATTCTGTCCCCCACCACGGAGACCCCTATGCCGGTTGAGACTCCTTCTTTGTTCGCCCGTGTGATCCAGGACCACCTCGAGCTGAAGCGCCGCAACGCCGACCTCGAGCCCGCGATGCCGCTCCACGGTTATCGCATCGATGATCCATTCGACAACCACCCCCTTTTCAAGACCGAGGAGCAGGCCCGCCTCGAGGAGACGATGGACGGCGACGAGCCGGCCGTGTCGCTCGACTCGATTCCGCTGACCTGGCCCGGCGAGGAGTCCCTCGAGAGCGTCACCGCCGAGACGTCCGAGAACTCCGGTCTCTGGTCGAAGTCGCGCGACTTCGACTGGGGCGACTGACCCCCACAACGCTCCGTCAGGGGAGCGCGGCTGCGGCGGCCCGAAGGTCGTCGACGAAGAGCGCGTGTTCGCGCCGCCGCGCCTCGGCATCAGGCGCGCGGAGGATCGAGGAGGGGTGCACGGTCGCGAACGCGACGGGCGCCAGCGTCGTCTCGAGCGGCCGGCCACGGTCTCTCGTCACCCGGACACCGCGACCCAGCAGCGCCTGAGCCGCCGTCGCGCCGAGGCAGACGAGGATACGCGGCGCCACGACCGTCAGCTCCGCCTCGAGCCACGGGCGGCACGCGGCTATCTCACTTGCATTCGGCCTTTGATGAATCCGCCGCTTCCCGCGGCCGACCCACTTGAAGTGCTTGACGGCGTTGGTGACATAAGCGTCGGCGCGGTCGATGCCCGCTTCCTCCAGCGCCTCGTCGAGCAGCCTGCCCGCCGGGCCTACGAAGGGCCTTCCTTCGAGATCCTCCTTGTCGCCCGGTTGCTCGCCCACGAGCAGCAGTCGCGAGGCCTTCCGGCCTTCGCCGAAGACGGTCTGCGTCCCGGTTCGCCAGAGCGGGCACGCGCGGCACTCTCGGGAAGCCTGTCGGAGCGCCGTCAGTGAGAGCCGCGCCGGGAAGTAGTCGGCGGCGGTGCTGAGCTCGCTCATCCGGCTCCCAGTACCCGCTCCGTGACCCTTCACTCCCGCGGCGGCGAGCGCAACTACCCGACAGCGCCTAGGCGGCGGGCAGCGAGTCCTCGACGAGCTGGTGGGCCAGGCGGCGGAAGGGGCCGTCCTGGCTCATCAGCTCTCGCTCGCTGCCTCGCTGCACGATCCGGCCGTGCTCGAGGACGAGGATCTCGTCCGCGCGACGAACTGTCGCGAGCCGGTGCGCGATGATGATCGACGTTCGTCCCGCGAGGAGCCGGTCGAACGCCTTCTCGATCACGATCTCGGTCGGCCGGTCGATGTTCGAGGTCGCCTCGTCCAGGATCAGGATCCGCGGGTCGGCGAGCAAGGCGCGGGCGATCGAGATCAGCTGGCGCTCCCCGGCAGACAGGCCGGCGCCGCCCTCACGGACGACGTGGTCGAGGCCGTGGTCGAGCCGCGCTGCGACACGGTCGACCCCCACCGCCGCCGCCGTCGCGCGCACCTCTTCATCCGAGGCGTCGGGCTTCCCGAAGCGGATGTTGTCCGCGATCGTCCCGCTGAAGAGGAACGGGTCCTGGAGCACGACCCCGAGCTGCCGCCGGTAGCCGACGAGCTCGACGTCGCGGAGATCGGTCCCGTCGACTCGAACCGCCCCGGCGTCAGGATCGTAGAAACGGGCGATCAGCTTGGCCGTCGTCGACTTGCCACCGCCCGACTCGCCGACGAGAGCGATGCAACCACCGGCCGGCACGTTGATCTCGATGCCGTGGAGGACAGGCTCTTTGCCGTAGGCGAAGGTGACACGGTCGAGCTCGAGCGCGCCGTCGATCCGGCCGAGCGGCCTCGCGCCGGACCGGTCGGCGACGTCGATCTCGGCGTCGAGGACGGAGCTGATCTTGTCCATGGCAGCGCTCGCCGCCTGCACCTGGCCGTAGAGCTCCGAGAGCTCCTGGAGCGGCTGGAAGACGAGCGCGAGCAGGCCGACGGCGGCTATGAGCGTCCCGATCTCCATCGTTCCCGCCCCGATGAACTGGGCGCCCGCGAAGAGAACGGCGCCGGTGGCGATCGCGCCGAGCAGCTCGATCGCGGGAAAGAAGACGGAGTAGATCCTCTGGACGCGGACGTTCGAGACCCGGTTTTCTTCGTTCAGCCCGTCGAATTCGGCCTGGAAGGCGCGCTCGCGGTTGAACGCCTGGATCACAGCCATCCCGGCGACCGATTCGGCCAGCTGTGCGGTGACGATGGCGATCCGCGTCCGCACGTCGGCGGCGGCGACGTGCGAAACGCGCTGGAACCAGCGCGTGATCAGGATGCCCGGCGGGAGGATGCAGAGCGCGACGAGCCCGAGGCGCCAGTCGAGCAGGAACAGGCCGCCGACGGCGGCGAGCAGCGTCAGCGTGTTGACGACGAGCGTCGTCAGGCCCTGGTTGAGCACATCCGAGAGCGCATCGATGTCGCTGTTCAGGCGCGAGATGATCCAGCCGGCCTTCTGCTGCGAGAAGTAGCGGAGCGAGAGCGAAGTGAGGTGGTGGAACAGGTCGCGCCGGAGCTCGAGCACGATTCGCTGGCCGACACTCGCGAGCCCGAGCCACGTCAGCGTCCCCAGCACCCACGCCGCCGCGTTGACGCCCACGTACGCGAGCACGGCGAGCACGAGCCGGTGGTCGTCGCCGGCCCGGATCCCGTTGTTCGTCGCGTCCTCGACCAGGAGCCAGCCGGCCACCGGCGCCGCCGCCGAGAGTGCGGCGAGGAGCGCGATCAACGCCATCTGCCCCTTCCGCTCGGCGGCGTAGGGGAGCAGGCGCGAGAGCCCGGTGCGGTGCTTACGCGGCAAGGGACTCGTCTCCGAAGAGGGCGGTGAAGAGGCCGCCGGCGGCGAGCAGAGCGGCAGGGCGTCCCTGCTCCACGATTCGGCCCTCGTCGAGCACGACTGCGCGGTCGGCGACCCCGATGGTGGACAGCCGCTGGGTCGCGACGAGGACGGTTCGTCCGGCCACCGCCGGACGGAGGTTCTCCACGAGCAGACGCTCGGTCTCCGTGTCGACCGCGGACATGGGGTCGTCGAGGACGAGCACGCGCGCGCCGGCGAGCAAGGCCCGCGCGAGCGCGACCCGCTGGCGCTGGCCGCCGGAGAGGTTGACGCCGCGCTCGCCGATCAACGTGTCGTAGCCCTCGGGCAGGTCGTCGACGAAGGCGGAGACGCCGGCCGCCTCGCACGCGGCGAGCACCTCCTCCCAGTTCGCGTTCGGCCGGGCGGAGAGCAGGTTCTCGCGGAGGAGGACGGAGAAGAGGACGGGCTTCTGGGTCACGAGTGCGACCGCCTGCCGGAGCTCGGCCACCCGCACGTCGCGGGTGTCGACCCCGCCGAGCAGCACGCGCCCGGCCGTCGGGTCGTAGAAGCGGGGGAGGAGGTTGAGGAGCGTCGTTTTGCCGGCGCCGGTTGGGCCGCACGCGGCCACGATCTCCCCCGGCTCCACGGTGAGGTCGACGCCGCGGAGTACCTCGGCCTCCGTCCCGTAGGCGAAGTGGACGTCCTCGAAGCCGATCCGGAGCGGCCCGTCCGACAGCCGTGTCGGCTCGACGGGCTCGCGCAGCGGCGCGATTCCCTCGAGCCAGGCGAAGCTGCGTCCGGCCGAGGCGACGGCGCGTTGGCCGAGGTTGATGATCCACCCGAGTGCCTCCAGCGGCCAGACGAGCTGGAGCAGGAGGCTGATGAAGAGCATGAACTCGCCGATCGTGAGCTCACCCGCGATCACCTCGCGCCCGCCGAAGAGCAGGACGGCGGCGATCCCGAGCGAGGGGAGGAAGAGCAGGCCGGGGAGGAAGTGCGCCTCGACCGAGGCCGCGCGCATCGTCTCGTGCCGCACTGCCTCGGCACGCCCGAGGAAGCGCGTGCGGACATCGTCCTCCCGCCCGAACGCCTGCACCATCTCGATCCCGACGACCGCCTCGTCCGTCGCCTCGGCCAGGTTCCCCTTCCGCGCCTGGACGAGCCGGGAGATCGGGAAGAGCCGGTGTGCGAAGAACCAGGCGAGGAGCGCGATCGCCGGCATCGCGAGCGCGGCGTAGAGCGCCAGCTTCGCGTTCACCGTGACGAGCACGATCGCGGCGCCCGTAATCATCATCGCGCTCTGGATCCCCTGGACGACGCCCCAGCCGATGAAGTAGCGAACCGGGTAGACGTCATTCGTCGCGCGCGAGATCACCTCGCCCGTCGCGTGCCGGTCGAAGAACGCGCGTGGATACGTGAGATAGGCGTGGTAGAGCATCCCGCGCAGCCGGGCCTCGACCGCGATCCCGACCCGGGCGGTCGCGAACCGGCGGGTGAAGTTGACCCCGAAGCGGAGCGTGGCGAGGACGAGGATCACGCCGAGGTAGGGGAGGAGGCGGTTCTCGTGCGGGCCGACGATCGCCTCGTCGACGACGCGCTTGATCAGGATCGGGATCGTGATCGAGAGCGTCGTGAAGACGAGCGCGCATGCGAGCCCGAGCCCGACCAGGCGCCGCTGCTCCCACCAGAGGGGGAAGAGGCGCCGCAGCGTCGGGCGGAGGGCGAGGTCTGTGGGGTCGACGTGGTCCATGAGCGGTTCGCGTCCGTGCGCGCGACCGCCCAGGGCCGCCGCTTGCGCGCCTCCTCTCGGGCGACGCGGGACGAGGCTCTGACGATACCAGCGGCCTCGCGCGCCCCTTGGATCCTTTCGACGGTGTTGCGGGCCTGACATCGTCGCGACAGAGGCTTGATGTCGCGCGCGACTTGACAAGACATCAAAATGATGTCACAGTGTCGTCATGCAGATGGCACCGTATGTCCAGGCGCTTCAGGAGGATCTCGCCAACGCCGCCTCGCTGGCGGCTGACGAGGCTACTCACGAAGCCGGGCGGCGGCTCGCACAGGCACTCGAGTCGTCACTTCAGCTGCGGCTGCTCGACCTCCTCAGCGAGGTCGCGCTGTCGCTCAACTCGCAGGTCCCCGGCCGCGTCGAGGTCCGTCTCGCAGGTCGGGAACCAGAGCTCGTCTACACGGAGGACGAGGAGGCCGAGCCGGCCGCCGCCCCCGCCGACGACGCGCTCACGGCCCGGATCACCCTGCGCCTCTCCGATTCCCTCAAGGCACAGGTGGAGCTCGCGGCCGCCCGCGAGAGCGTCTCCGTCAACTCCTGGATCGTGCGCGCGCTGGCGCGCGGCCTCGAGACCCGTTCCGTTCGCGCCGGCCGGCGCCTGACCGGCTACGCAGAGAGCTGAAAGGAGCTCACATGTCCCGTCTCCACCCGATCTCCTACGGCG
>Ga0126313_10002415_pt1 | contig 10457 bp, 8 predicted proteins | sample Plot105A_FD_89954 | JGI IMG/M metagenome (GOLD analysis project Ga0126313, IMG submission 89954) | Serpentine soil microbial communities from UC McLaughlin Reserve, CA, USA - Plot105A | ecosystem: Environmental > Terrestrial > Soil > Grasslands | place: USA: UC McLaughlin Reserve, Lake County... | reverse complement strand
GGAAAATAACGTTGTCGCCAGCTTTGGCACCATCGACCGTGCCGTGCAAGTTGCACCGCTGACAAATATAGTTGCTGCCGCCGATCGCGGAGTCACCCGATCCGTTGTTAAGACCGTCTATCTCTACGTCAATCAGTTTCAGGCCCGTGTAGCCGCTGTCGGATAGGACGTTGAAGAAGCACCCGCCGGACTGGATAAGCGAGTTCTTGATGGTGACGTTGTTGGCCTTGATCACGACACAGCCGTTGATCTTCTTGGAGTCGATGACAGTGTTAGCGACCGATATAGTGAGCGGGCCGGTGTAGAGCGTGAGAGCCGTTCCCGACGGAATACCAGTGTTGCTGGCGTTTGGAAATGCTCCTTGAGCCGCCGTCGAGGTCGGCGTCACGCTCGGGCTGGGACTGGTTGTGGAAGCCATTGATGGGCTAGGCGTTAAAGTGGAGGTGCTGGAAGAGCTCGAGGGGGACGAGCCCCCGAGCCTCGGATGCTCGGAGCTCCTGCGTGAATGTCCTGGAGGATCATCCTTCGGCTTCGCGGAGGCAGAAGCTAGTCCGCAACCGATGAAAGCTACCGCGACGAGCGCAAACACCAGCAATTTATCCTGCACCGTTACCCCGAGTCCTTTGGCGGCACCCACAGATAGGCGCCTCAGTGGTGGTGGAAAGCCGACACGTCGTTACGCTTTCGATACCTTAGGGGGTCGGGCCCTCCAACACAACCTCATCCGCGTGCGATGACACGGTGTTCGCATCCGAGGAGAACGCGATCTTCAGCCACAACGTTCACTGATGCAGCTTGGCGCAGTCACCGTTGCGGTTGGGGAGGTGAACCGCGCTGCGGACGCGCCCCGCTCATGCGGGCCCTGGAGCACCGATGTTGAACGGTCACGGTACGGTAACGACACCGTCTGCCTTTGACGGTGATCGAGGCCGGAGGCGCATTGAAGACCGGCGGCATCAGGGAGGATGCGCCATCATCACGGCTCACCACGGCACGCAGGTGAGTTCGCTGTAGAGATAATCGATGTCCGTTTCCTGCAGTCGATTGCTCTTGTACATCTTCGGGCGCGGCGCCGACAGCATGCGGGCGCGTGATGGCTTGAACTGAAGCACTCTGAGTTCCACCAGAGATGCAAGCGCACCGTGCTTAAGAAGGAGATGTCTTGAAACATGCCGGGCGGCGGTCCGATACAGGTCGTTGTTCCCTACGTACAGGATGGATGCGAAGGCTGGCACCTTCTTGCGACGGTCCTTGCGAAACACAAGGTAGCAGTGCTCGTCGCCATCAACGATCAGTAGATGCCTCGCGGCAAGCGCACGGCGATGATCCCGAAAGACCTCCCGGTCATGACCGGTTAACAACGGCTCGATCTGATGGAGCTTGGTGACCAGCCGGACCTTTCTACGTGGCAGCCAAGGAAAGTTAGCCTTGATCGCGGTCGATGTGTCGAGCGGCCGAAATCCAAACCTCTTGTCAAGCTCGACAATATTGCCGCTGGGGGAGAAGTCGGTGAAGTGGTATCCGCGTTGGTTCAGTAGGGCGCGGATAAGCCGGAACGTGTGTGATCGAAGGTCCTCTCGGACGCACAACGCACCCAAGTTGCAGAACTGCTCAGGCTGTCCATTTATTATTCGCACACTGTAGAAGGCCAAATTGGCTCCCACGATCTCGTCGCCAGAAGTAAGCATGAAGCCGTGGTTCGGAAATTCTCCGGCCCACGGCGGAATGATGCACGACGCCCAGTCCTCGCTAGACAGCCGCGAATTCAATCTCTCATGCAGGAACCGCGCGACTTGCTGGATGTCTTCTGCGGTGATTGGACGCAGGACGATGCTGGTCTCGACGGCCACGATGGGAACGGTACGGCATACCGCCACGAATGGCGAAGTTCCTTTGGCAATTCGGCTCAGCAGCAGCGCGCATCGGGTACTGTGTCTGTCGAGTTTCCGGGACGATGATGGGATGATCCTCAGCATGACCACCTGGCCATTAGTTCGAACTGTGACGTGACGAGCGTCGTCATCGCCGCCCATAACGAGGCTGCGGTCATCGGACGATGTCTGGACGCACTTCTTAGGCAGGACACCGGTGACGCTCTCGACATCACGGTTGCCGCCAATGGATGCACCGACGCGACGGTCAACCTTGCCCGTCAGCGCGGGGTTCGGGTCGTCGAAGTTGATGAAGCTAACAAAGCGATGGCGCTGAATCGCGGTGACCTCGCCGCAGACGGATACCCACGCATCTACCTCGATGCAGATATAGAAGTGCCGCCAGGGGCGATCGCAACCTTCAGCGTGGTGTTAGTCACGGCGGGATCAGCTGTCGCCGCGGCTCCGCGCCGCCGCGTAGACGTCAGGGGACGTCCGCTCATCGTCAAGGCCTATTTCGCTATCAACAGCCGACTTCCGGCCTTTCAGCAAGGCCTTTTCGGACGCGGAATGATCGCATTGTCGGAGCGGGCTCGGGGGAGGTTCGAGCGCTTTCCGATCATGGTGGCTGACGATCTCTTTTTGGACTCGCTTTTCTCGCCGACTGAAAAGATCAGCATCGATTCGGTTGAGGTGGTGGTGGCAGCGCCATGGCGCACATCCGACCTCATTCGGCGGTTGGTCCGAGTTCGGCGTGGCAACGCTGCGATGCGTCGGGCTGGGCGCGAGGGTACGGTTTCGGCACGCGTACGCGATGCAGACCGGCTCGCCTGGTTGCGGACAGTGGTGCTGCCGCGCCCCTATCTGGCGCCCGCTGGCTTGGTCTATGTGCTGATCACCGGACTTGCTGCCGTGCTGGCGAGGCGGAAACCGCGCTTGGGAAATGATTGGGCCCGAGATGAGACCACGCGTCTGGCTCGCGGACCTGTCGGCGAGTGACTGCCATGGCGGTGATCAACATTTGTTTTCACGGGATCGGTAGCCCACAGCGGTCTCTCGAGCCCGACGAGGATCGATACTGGATCTCGAAGGACTTCTACATGCGGGTCCTGGGCGAAGTTGCGGACCGACCGGATGTAGTGCTCAGCTTTGACGACGGCAACTCCTCCGACGTTGCGCTAGGCCTTGATGGTCTGCTTGAGCACAATCTCACCGCCACCTTCTTTGTCCTCGCTGGTCGCCTGGACCAGGCTGGCAGCCTGGCCGCCCGCGATCTCGAGGAACTGCGCCGGCACGGCATGAAGATCGGTAGCCACGGTATGAACCACGTGCCCTGGCGGTTTCTGACAGACGCTGAAAGAGTCCGTGAGCTCATTGAGGCCAGGGAGTTAATCAGCCAGGCCGCAGGTGAATCGGTGGTCCAGGCTGCCCTGCCCCTTGGCAGGTACGACCGCAGAGTGCTGGCTGATCTTCGGCAACTGGGCTACCAGCGGGTGTTCTCAAGCGACCGACAGAGAACAAACATGCGGGCCTGGCTGCAGCCCAGGTTTAGCATTCGAGCCGATGACACCATAGAGAGTGTCCGGTCCACAATTCTGGCTACACCGTCTCGTCTGAATTCGCTGAGGACAAAAGGGATTACTGTGCTCAAGCGAATCCGGTGATAGATAGGAATCATGTATGGCCAAGGCAAGCGGATGATTAGCCGGCGTCAAGATCTCGAAGACACGCAATGCGATGAGAGGCTCCGTAAGTACTAAATGTCTGACCTTCCCAGAGTGCTTGTCTACGCTCCGTTCTCCTTCAACGGTCAGGGCCCAGCCGAGAGCTGCGCATCGATCGTTGACGGGTTTTCTCCTTTGGCGATCAAGACGGAGCTGTTCGTGGCTCGGATCCGAAATCATATTCCACGAAATGTTGACCTCCATCAGTCCCTTCCGCTGGCGAAGCGACACCTACCATGGAGAATGGTGAATCGTCAGGCACTCTCCAAGTTGGACGAAGACTTCAAGCTTGCTTTGAGAACCGCTGATCCAGCGAACACAATAGCTTACTTCTGGCCTGATCCGGCGGTTGAGCTAGTCCAGGAAGCACGACGCCGTGGCATCGTAACCGTGCGCGAGATGATCAACACTGCCTGCGCAACATCTGGCCCGATCTTGGACGCGGCGTATGCTCGGTTAGGCCTGCCCCAGACACATCCCGTCTCCAAAGACAAGATCGTGACGGAGACGCGTGAACTGCGATCGTATGACTTCTTCTTTGCGTCCAATCCGGAGGTTGAGAAATCTCTTCAGCAGCTAGATGTCAAGCCGGGACAAATCCTGCGGACGACTTTCGGGTGGACTCCCGGAAGATTGTTGAAGTCGACCGCTTCCTCTCGAGCAGGAGGTGGCACACGATTCGTGTTCGTGGGCGCGCTGAGTGTTCGCAAGGGGATCCCAGAGCTGCTCGATGCTTGGCATGAAGCCAAAGTTGAGGGCGAGCTCCTATTGGCCGGCCGGTCGTCGCCCGATATTGCCAGCTTGTTGCACCACCACAAAAGCAATGCAAGGATCCGGATATTAGGCTACGTGAAAGATGTAGGACCACTGTTTCGCAGCGCTGACGTTTTTGTCTTTCCGACTCTTGAAGAGGGAGGACCTCAGGTTACCTATGAGGCGGCAGGATGCGGCCTACCGGTGATTACGACCGCGATGGGCGCTGCCCGTTTGGTTGAGACAGGAATCACGGGAGTCGTCGTCGATTCAGGTTCGGTCGCTCAGCTTACGGAAGCGATAAGGCTGTTGGGGGCCAGAGATGATCTGCGCGTAGCCTACGGGGAACGCGCTCGCCGACGCGCCGCCGACTTCGTTTACAGCAAGGTGGGCCTGCAACGTTGTGGGCAGTTGCTCAGCATCCTCGAAGAACACCGCCGACACGAAGCACAACCGTAAAGGTCATTTCCCTCTATGAATCCCGGAGCTTGCCTTTCATGACTTGGCCAAGAGCTTCTGATCAACAAATGCCGCTAACGAGCCCAGAGTCTCGAAGATGTCCCCACTGAACTCTTCATCGTCAATTGTGATGTCGAACTCGTCCTCAATGGCTGTAACCAGGTCAAGGACCGCCAGCGAGTCGAGCTCGGGTAACCCCCCGAACAACGGGGTGGATGCGTCGATTGAGGCTGCTCGATCCTCGATTCCCAAGGTGGTCACGAGTACTGATTTGAGATCGTCGAGGGTTGAGACATTGCTGATCATGGTTACCTTCCTTGCGTAAACAGAGCTAGACAAGAACCTCGGCCGGCGAGGGGTGACCGAGGAATGCGGTTGGGCTGGCGGTGAGTCCGTAGGCGCCGGCCTGGAAGATCACGACCAAGTCGCCGATCTGCGGCTCCGGCAACTCCACTTGGTCGCCGAGCAGGTCGAGCGGCGTGCACAGGCAGCCGACAACCGTGTGCGTGCCAGCTGACGTTTCGCAGGCTCGGGTGCCGATCGCCACCGGATAGTTCCGGCGGATTACTTGGCCGAAGTTGCCTGAGGCAGCGAGCTGATGGTGGAGACCACCGTCGACCACCACGTAGCTTCGGCCGCGCGATATCTTTCGGTCCACGACCTCGGTTACATAGACCCCGCACTCGCCGACGATGTAGCGGCCGAGTTCGATCACAGGTCGGGCCTCGGGCAATCGCTCGGCTAGCACACCGTGGACTAACGCACCGAGGCTTTGCGCGACCGCCGCAAGGTCGAGCGGCTCGTCCTTGTCGAAGTAGGGGATGCCAAAACCGCCACCTAAGTTGAGGTAACGCAGCGGACCGGACAGGTCTTCGGCCAGTTCGAGCACCAGATCGACGGTCCTGCGCTGGGCCTCGACGATGATGTCGGCGCGCAGGTTCTGCGAGCCGGCGAAGATGTGAAAGCCGAGCACGTCGATGTCGGCACCGTGAAGCTGGGCCAGCAGCGCTGGAACCTGCTCGGAGTCGACACCGAACTGCTGTGGGCCCCCTCCCATGCGCATCCCCGACCCCTTGACCGCGAAGTCGGGATTGACCCGCACCGCTACCCGAGGTCGAATTCCCAACTCGTTCCCGGCCGTGACGACGCGACCGACCTCAGTGCTTGACTCCATCTCGATCATCACCCCGGCCGCCACAGCCTGACGGATGTCCGCCGCCGTTTTACCGGGTCCGGCGAAGCTGACCCGCTCGGCCGGCAGAATTGTGTCCAAAGCCACCTGCATCTCCAGCGCGGACGCGACGTCGATGGCGTCAACCAATCCAGCCAGATGCTGAACCACCGCCGGCATCGGATTGGCTTTCAGCGCGTAGCTGAGTGCGATGCGGTCCGGCAGAACCGCACGCAGCTGAGCCAGCCGCTCGGAGAGAAGTCGTCGGTCGTAGGCGAAGAACGGGGTTGAACCCACCCTCGCGGCCAGCCTGCGCAAGGTCATACCGCCAACGGCAAGCTGCCCATCAATAGTGCCGAAGGAGGCGACTCGGTCTGCTGTTGTCATCCGTTCAGATCTTGTTTGAGCAGGTTGCGATCGAACTTCCCGTTGGGCGAGCGGGGCAACTGACCGCGGACCAGTACTGTCGACGGGACCATGTACAGAGGAAGCTGGCGACGCATGACGGAGACAAGGCCCTCCGGGTCCAGCTGTGATCCGTTGGCCGGGGTGGCGAGCAGAACGATCCTCTGGCCGAGCCGATTGTCATCAACACCCAAGGCGACGGCGTCCCGCACGAGGCCAGTTCCGTATGCGACTTCCTCGACCTCAGTGGGGCTGACCCGATAGCCCGATGTCTTGATCATCTCGTCCTTGCGGCCGACGAAGTACAGGAAGCCCTCCTTGTCGGCGACCACCGCGTCACCCGACCAGACTGCCACTTCGGGAGCCCTCCACCCCGCGGAGCTGCCAGGAGCAGGCTTGAACCGCTCCGCCGTACGCACGGGGTCGTTCCAATACCCCAAGGCCACCAGTGCGCCGCGGTGGACCAGCTCTCCCTCTTCCCCTGGGCCGCAGAGCGAACCGTCTGGCCGGACAACAAGGATCTCCGCGTTGGGGATGGCTTTGCCAATGGAGTCCGGCCTTTGGTCGACCTCGGCAGGATCGAGGTAGGTTGAGCGGAAGGCCTCGGTTAGGCCGTACATCAGGTATGGTTTGGCGTTGGGAAAGAGACCCCGCAATCGATCAAGGGTCGCCTTGGGCATGCGACCGCCGGTATTCGCGAAATAGCGCATGCTCCGAGCTGCTTCTACGGGCCAGTCAAGGTCGGCGATCTGGAGCCACAGCGGTGGCACACAAGTGAGTCCGGTGATCTGATGCTTGGCACACAGTCGGACCACGTCTGCAGGGAGCAGGTAGTTCATCAGGACGACATGCGCGCCGACCGAGAAGCCGGTGGTGAGTTGGCTGAGGCCGGCATCGAAGCTTAGTGGCAGCGCAGACAAGATCACATCTTCGGGTCCGTTGTTCAGATAGCTGCTGACGCTTTCCGCTCCAACGATGAGGTTGCGGTGGCTCAGCACGACACCCTTGGGCTTGCCGGTACTGCCTGACGTGTAGAGGATCGCGGCCATGTCGAGGTCGATCGCTTGCTGTGGTCGGTGGACATGCGGATCGCCAGCAACGATCTCCGACCAGGCATACGTCTCGTAGTTCGGCGTCTTCGGGGGAGGCTCACCCGAATCAACAAGGATCACATGCTCCACCGAGCTGTCGTCGAGCGCTTCACTCAGCATCGCAAAGCGCTCCGCCGATGTCACAAGTATCCGGATGTCGCAGTCGTTGATGATGTAGCCGACTTGCGGCGCCTTGAGGACTGGATTGATCGGAACGAAAACCCCGCCCGCCGTCGATGTGGCGAAGATCGCAGCGACGGTCTCGACCCGCTTCTCCAGGAAGATTCCTACTCGATCTTCACGCCGCAGTCCAAGACTCTTGAGGCCGTTGGCGGCTGCGGATGCCAGCGCCCACAGCTCGGCATAGCCAACGGTGGTGTCCTTGTAGGACACGGCCGCAGCGGCGCCGTGCCGGTCGGCGGTCTGCTCGAGCAGATGGTGCATGTTCGTTCTCATGATGGTTCTGCTTCCCCAGTCCGCTAGCGCCGGCCGAGGGCGCGATAAGTCCAGCCCGCTGCTCGCCATCGATCAGCGTCGAGAGCGTTTCGGCCGTCCAAAATCCGTCGCTCGCGAACGATCGAGGCTAACCCTCTGGGCTCAAGGGTGAGGTACTGCTTCCATTCCGTGAGCAGCAGCGTCAGCTCTGCACCGCAAACGGCCTCTTCCACGGTTTCGACGAACTTCAAGTCCGGCCATTTCGCCGCCGCATTGTTGATGGCCTTCGGATCGGTGACCACCACATCTGCACCCTGCAGCGACATCTGAGCCGCAACACTGAGCGCAGGGGAATCTCGTACGTCGTCGCTGTCAGGCTTGAACGCCGCCCCGAGCACCGCGATTCGACGCCCGACGATCGAGCCGTCGCAGACCTCGCGGGCCAGATCGACCATCCGTACCCTCCGGCGTATGTTGATCGAATCGACCTCACGAAGGAAGGTCAGCGCCTGGTCGACACCAAGCTCGCCAGCTCGAGCCATGAACGCGCGGATGTCCTTCGGCAGGCAGCCGCCGCCAAAGCCCAGTCCGGCGCTCAGGAACCGCCGTCCGATCCGCGAGTCGTACCCGATCGCGTCGGCCAACTGGGTGACGTCTCCGCCGGTGGCCTCGCAGAGCTCGGCCATCGCGTTGATGAAGGAGATTTTCGTGGCCAGGAAGGAGTTTGCCGCGACCTTGACCAGTTGCGCGGTCGCATAGTCCGTAATCACAACGGGGATGTCGTCCGCGACGGCCTTGGCGTACACCTGATTCAACATGGCAGCCGCGCGCTCACCGGGAGCACCTTCCGGCACTCCAAAGACCAGCCGATCTGGGCGGAAGGTGTCTCGCACGGCATGGCCTTCACGGAGGAACTCAGGGTTCCAGGCCAGCGTTGCCGCAGGCTCAACCTCGGCAATTTCGGCCGCCAGACGCTCGGCGGTGCCGACTGGCACCGTAGATTTGCCGACTACCAGGTCGCCGGGTTTTAGATAGGGGAGTAGGTCAGCGAAGGCCGCATCGATGTAACGGAGGTCCGCGCCTTTCTCGCCGCGCTTTTGTGGCGTTCCGACACAGATGAAGTGGATGGTTGCGCCGCCGATTGAAGCTGGATCGCTGGAGAAGACCAGTCGGCCAGTCCGAGTGGTTTCTGCCAGCAGATCAGCCAGCCCTGGCTCAAAGAACGGCGATTCACCTGCCGACAAAGACGCGATCTTGGCCGCATCGACGTCGAAACCGACTACCTCATGCCCAAGCGATGCCATGCAAGCCGCATGGACCGCGCCCAAGTAACCGCAACCCACGACCGAAATGGCCAAACCGCCTCGCTCACGCCGATTCGGCAAAAGTGGCCCTCGGCTGTCAGTGCTGCCGTTCGAGCTCACGCGGACTCCGTTCCTGGATGAAGCGTCTCAGCTCGAGCACGTTGGCGAGATCCACATATGACCGGTCACCATGATCAGATTGTTGTTCATCGCGCCGTTCATCGGTGAACCGCAGTGCCGGCACCAAGCTGGGCCAACCTGTCAGATCCTCGAAGACGGTGACATACCTCTCGGCTTGCGGCCGCCAATCGAGCTCCTCGGCCACGCGGCTCCTGGCTTTGAGGCCGATCTGGACCCGAAGCTCGGGATCGTCAAGCAGCCGCTCCACCGCATCGGCGAATGCCACTTCATCACCTGACGGTACATAGAGCACTGAGTCCCCACCCGAAACCCTCGTTTCGACAAGATCGAATGACACCGAGGGCAGTGCGTGCGCCATGTACTCCATGGTCTTGTTCATGGTGGATACGTCGTTCAGCGGAGTCTTGAGATCCGGGCAGAGCCCCACATCGGCTGCGCTTAGATGGTCGGCGATCATCGATTTGTCTGCTCGGCCCGTGAAGGTAACCCATTGATCGAGATTCAATCTTGTCGTCTCGCGTCGCAGGGCATCGAAGCAGTCGCCGAAGCCGAGGAGTGTCGCGTGCACATCGCGGCGACCCCTGCCATGAACGAGGTGGGCCATCACCCGAAGGACAAGGTCGACGCCGTCCTGCGGACCCATAATGCCGAGGTAAACCAATGAGTGGTGACGACCTTTTTGGCCGTTCAAGGGATAGATGGGCCGCATTTGACGCGTATCGGGTCCGCTCCGTACGACCGCCACATCCTTCGGCGCCTTTCCACCGCGACGCACTGCTATTGATTTGTACGACTCGTTGGTCGAGACGACTTTGTCGGCGGTTCGATACGTCATGCGCTCGAGCCAGAGCAGACCTTTGTATTCGAGCCGAGCCATCGGGCTATTCGGGTGGCCGAAACGCGATAAGAAGAGCTCCGGATTTAAATCATGCTGGTCGAACACAAACTTCACTCCATGTGACCGCCAGAGTCGCGCGAGCAGCCAATAGGTATCCGGCGGATTGCAAGCCTGGATGACCTGAAAGGGCAGCCGCTGCCACACGGCCAGCGTCAGCAACGCCGTGCGCAACCAACTGTAGATGAATTCCAGGGCGAACCCGGCT
>Ga0126313_10002414_pt1 | contig 10457 bp, 10 predicted proteins | sample Plot105A_FD_89954 | JGI IMG/M metagenome (GOLD analysis project Ga0126313, IMG submission 89954) | Serpentine soil microbial communities from UC McLaughlin Reserve, CA, USA - Plot105A | ecosystem: Environmental > Terrestrial > Soil > Grasslands | place: USA: UC McLaughlin Reserve, Lake County... | reverse complement strand
TGTATACCTTAGGTAAATTGACTACATATACTTTGTTTCTACTACTACTACTATTACTAGGCAAACTACTGTTCACTTGTATACCTTAGGTAAATTGACTACATATACTTTGTTTCTACTACTACTACTAATTGAATATAAAAAAGTAATCAAATTTAATTGGAATCCTGTAAATAAAATAAAATAAAAGATAGATAATTCAGTTAAAGTTTTATTTAATAATAAGTTAAAGCATTTTTATTGGATTCATTATATGTTTTATTTATTATTTTATTAACATTTTGGTTCTCTACTATTCCTGTAGCCTTCCTTACTCTGACGAGATTCATTAGAAATAGGAAGATATTTGTTGAAAAAGATCTGCGTAGAATTCACAATGATCCTATTATTATTTTTCAGATTACAACTAGATCTGCTACTAAAATAACAGTTGTAGAACGAGGTATTTATTCAATTATCAATGCAGCTATAAAGATCAATTATTCTAATTATAAAATTTCAATTGTAACTGAAGACGAAAATGATAAAGAAAAATTCCATCATTTAAAGAATTGTGAAATAGTTATGGTAGATAAAAAATATAAGACAAATGCTATTAAAAAATCCAGAGCATTACAATTTGCAGTAGAAAATAGGAGGAAAAATAGAGAAGATACCAGCAAATTTTGGATATTTCATATGGATGATGAAAGCTATGTGACTGATCAAACTTTACTTTCATTATTAAAGTTTATTAGAGAAGGTAAAGGGATTGCATCGGAGGGCCCTATTGTATATCCATTGAAATTTGAACTAGCAAATCCAATCACAGCATTAGCAGAATCAGTTAGACCATTTGGATGTTATGATTGTGTATCGCAAATGAAGAATCCTCCTCCGCTTCATATGCATGGAAGCAATTTGCTTGTTAGATCGGATGCTGAGGATTTAATAGGATGGAATTTTGGCACAACCTTAGCAGAAGACCAGCTTTTCGGTTACAAACTATATGAGAAATATGGAAAAAAAGCATTGGGTTGGCATGGTGGTATTTTATTGGAACAGCCTCCTCTAAATATTAAAGATCATTTTATGCAAAGAAGAAGATGGATAGTAGGATCATTGCAGAATATTAACAAATTTCCTTTTTGGCATCGTTTCAAAATTGCTTTTAAGTTAACTAGTTATTTTTTAGGTTTCGTTTCAGGAATAGCCTCTGCAATAGTGTATGTTATAACATTTATGTCCATGCTACCTACATCTATTCAGATACTACTTGATCAAAATATATCTAATCCAATAATTTGGTTGCAATATATCATTTCTTCCTTCTTTCCATCATCTTTTCCTGAAATTACTTTAAAAATAAATGAAATGGCAAGTAATAATAGTATTTATCCTATTGATTTAGGTCCTGTTTCTATTGTATTGCTATTCCCCTATATAATGTGGTTATTATCTTACCAGATAGGACTTTTCCTAAATTTAAAACATACCAAAAAATATCCTTTATCAAAAAAAATAATTTTACATATCCAAGCAGTATTTCTTTCATTAATATTAGGAATTTTAGAAACCTTTCCTGCTTTTTATTCTATTATTGAATATTATTGGAGAAATAGGATGACTGCCATTAAGAATATACATAATTACGATTTTTATATAATAAATAAATAACAAAATATACAAAAATAACTATATTAATATAATATTAGTAATAATTGATTTTTATAAAAGTTAATCATAGACTTGTAAAATCAAAAAAAAATACAATAATCATTTTTTATTTTAGCGTATCAATAATGTTACTAATAACTTCTTACAGTGGATACCAAAGTGCAACTAATTTCATAAAAAAAGGAAAAATAATAATAGGTGATGTATTAGTTGAAACTGAATTTCCATTTAAAGGCACGATTAAATTAGTTACCTATTTGATGGTTTTTTCCTTGATAGCGTGGTTTACGGCTATTAAAATTTTTGAAAATAGCATCAGAAATCTCAAAGTTAGAATAAAAACATTTCTTCAAATAATTAGTATAATTGCTGCTACAATAACAATTTATGAGTTAATTTACAATTTCATAGTATGGAATTCCCTTATTACAACTAACCTTTTTAATAATATTTTTGATCCAAACAGTGAAGAAATAAATTATCCAGTGCGCGAAACACCATGGAATTTATACTTTGCAACTCAAATGCTTTTGGCTTCTGTCATAATAACTTTTCATAGCTATTATGTAATGACAAAATCAAAAAAATAGTAATAAAGCGACATTGAGTGAGGATCTGATTAAATATTATATTATAATTACATTTATAACTTTATGATATATAATGTGTTTAATGAAGAATTCAATCTCTTGTACATTGGACAAGTCAGTTGATAAAATTAAAAAAATAAATAAAATCATTATAGTGTATGCACCATTCCTTATTATTTCGTTTTTGTTTACGATTTTATATTTTTATACTGATGTATATGCACAAATATCGAATATAGGAAATAGTAATAATGATCTTCAGATAATAAAAGATCCAGAAAAAGAAGTACCATCATTAGTGATTAGTTTTGGTGAAAAAGAAGTTGAAATGGATCCATTTATGTACTCTCAAAATAACTTTAGTAATAATAAGATAAAAGGGTCACAAGTAAATGAATCTCAACATAATATTGTGACCAAGATAGGACCCGCCAAATTATATGAGACTCAGAGTGATATAGATACAACTATGACTTTAAAACATGGAGATAAGATAGAACTATCTTATGAAAAACAACCATTGACAACCAAGGCCTATTTAATAGATTATGATACAGAAAAGGAGAGTGAGATATACCCACTTAAACAGATAGACTTTTCAACATTTAGTATTCCAAATAATTCTCCTGCTGGATTAAAAAGTTTAGAAATAAGATCCTTTTATGATAATAACGAACAGGTAACATATACTACTTCCATATTTGTAGAAAGTAGTAATCCTGTGATAACTACACCGACTGTCGAACCTAATAATGAAGAGAAAGATAACGATAATTAAAAGCGATAAGATGAGAGAATTATCTATTGTTTTATTTCTTAATTGCTTCTCTTTACACATACAGTCGAATCCGATCAAAATCTATAGTTGTTAAATAATACACAAATAATGGTAAGTAAAATAATTACAAGAATAGAATAGAATTGTTACAGAGCAAAAAATAATTTTTTTTTAAAAACCTAATACTAATAAATAAAAAAATAGGTGCTAAAACTAAACTAGTAATATGAATCTTAATAAATCCTGAGTAATTCTCAATACGGAAACAAAATATATTTTCAGGCATTGATATTAATTTCTCCTGTTATTATTCAAAATATATAAAATTATAGACCGTCGTGTAATAGTAATTGTAATTGCAATAATAATTATGGGAGGTTTAACTAAAGGTTTTACAAATGCTTTTATAATATAAGAATATAACTAATCCACACAGAGGAAAATACAAATATAACTTATAATTTTTTAGTTTCTTTAATTAAGTCTTCATTTATGATGTTCGATTCGCCCAAGTAATTATTGTTATAGTACTTAGTACCGAACCTATAATTCCAGCGATTAAAGCACCTATTATAGAAGCATCTAAAAATTGAGGCATATTTGTATGAAACCAATTAGTAATATTTGGAAACAATAGATAACCTCCAAATCCAATCCCAAAACCTATAAACCAGAAAATAAATATTGCTAATTTTCTTGGCAATTTATATCCTCCTTTTCAACTGAAAAGGTTTAGTTTTATAAAATAAATAAAATCTTAACGTATAAAGTATCATCTTTGAAAATACTTTCAAAAGATATTAAGATAGCTTGTTAAATATGACATAACTAAAAGTATAATATTATATACCTCTATTACATGCAAGGAACTTTTTCCATCCTTATTAACTTAAACAATTGAGATTGAAAATATTAATATTTATAATGTAGAAGATATATTTGATGAGAGATGGAAAAGATTAATGCAGAAACAATTGTTGGGATAACCTTAGTCTCCATAGCTCTGATTTTTATTTTCGCAGCAACTATGAACGAAGTTTGGGCTATTATTTTGCCTGCTGACTATTTGATTCTAGCTCTTGGATTTGCTTTTATAGCTCTGGGAGTTTATACGACTAGGAATAATAGAAAACGTTCTCACGAGGAAAGCACTCATCACTAATACAACTTTATAATGCTTCACAAGTTTTATTAAGCCAATTTATTTTTATCTTTATTTATATTTGATTCTTTACAGCTTTTTAATAATACTAGCAATAAATTTTACCTCTGTCATAGATGATCTCATTAATTCTGTTACAAATTTAATTTACAATCTTGGTTACTTGGGTATTTTCACTGCGGCTTTGATAGAGACACTTTTCCCGATAATACCAAGTGAACTAATTTTTCCTCTGGCAGGCTATATTGTTTATAGTCAAAATTTAGGAATAGAAAATGTAATTATGTTTGGATTTATAGGTTCACTAGGTTCCACTCTAGGTGCTATTATAATTTATTTTATTGCCTTAAAAGTTGGAAGAAGAATAGTTGTAAAGTTTGGTAAATATATTTTATTAAGTGAATCTAAATTAGAAAAATCCGAAGCATGGTTTGAAAAATACGGAAAAGTCGCGGTATTATTAGGACGCCTTGCTCCTGGAATAAGAGAATTGATCTCTATTCCTGCTGGATTATCCAGAATGAATTTTATAGAGTTCACATTATTTACTTTCATCGGATCCTTTTTGTGGAGTTTATCATTAACTATGATTGGTTATTATTTAGGTAACGCATGGGATAAATTTTCCCTGGAATCCTCAAAAGCCTTTCATATTATATCATTAATCATTATTATATCGCTAGTACTTTTTTTCCTTTTCAAATTCTATAAAAAACGGAAAAGAATTAAACAAAATGAAAAATAAGGTCTTTCTAATTTGTAAGGTTCTCTACTGAAGTAATTAATTTCTTTTCTCGTAGAGTCATGAAATCTCTGTATAAATAATCAACTTCCATGGCAGACTTAAGAATTTTGCTCCTGAAATTTGAGGAATTTAGAAACATTTTTGTATCTTTAGGTAAACAATGTCCTCCAATTCCCCTTCTAGGCTCGAGTATTTCCACATTCCATTTAGTATTTAATGCACCTCTTAGCTCAGTGAAAAGAATATGATTAGCTTGACAGTACAAATAAAGCTCTTCAGCAAATGCTATTTGTAAATATCTATGAGAATTCTCTATTATCTTCGTTAGTTCTGCTATTTCAATCGTGGAAACTGTATGCATAGGAATTTCTAAACTTTGGCTATAAGCTTGCGAATTTATTTGGGTATTATTGTTTGTTGAACTATTTTCGATAAAATTCGACGGGCTTTCATTGAACGATCGATTTGCCTTTTCTTGGCCATTATAATGGTTCACAATCTCATCCTCAGAAAATACATGAGTGGCACATTTAGAATGTCCAGTGTAAAACTCGGAACCTAATTTTAAGCAACATGGGTTTACCCCTCCCATAACACGAAGTTGGTTAACCCCATATTTTTCTTCATCTTGTGAATACCATCTATGGGGGGCATGTACAACATGTAATCTATGCTCTAATAATTCAAATACTTTTTGTGAGGTACCGAGCGGAATCGTACTTTCAATAGAAACAAGAGATCCGTTATTGGCTTCCATAGATATTTTATTTATGACTGAAAGTAAACCATCAATTTGTGGAGTAGATATATCAGATGGATTATGAGTGGAGATGCAGATAATATAAATATCAAAATTTCTAAAACTAGTGGTAGTTTTTATTCCAATCTTTTCTTGCGCTCTAAGCATTGATTCACTATTAATATCATATCCATAAACATCAAAACCTTTGTCATTAACATATTTAGCAACAGGTAACCCCAACTGACCTAAGCCAATAACTAAAACTTTCTTTAATTTTGTATTTATTGAATTGGACATCTGTAAGAAAAATTTATTATTTTTATTATATAGATTGGCGAATAGAGATCCTGCTCATTTCTCCTAGTATTTTATAGTAAAGTAACTAATGGAAAAAATTTTTAGTAGCTGTTGTAATTAATCCTCTGTAACAGTTTTAATGAACTTAATTTTAGAAAAAAGTTTTGCCAAATTACATTTTATTCCATTTTAGACAATATGAGTTGGAATAGCTTAAACAATATATTAGAAAAAAACATAATAGAAAGATTGAGCTTAATTATATCGTCACAAAAACTATTTGATTTACTTTTACATAATCAGAACAACATACGGATTGTGGATACCAGATCATTTAATGAATATCTTAAGGGACACATTCCAGGAGCAATAAATATAGAACTAATGCAGTATCACTGGAATGACACCTCAAAACAAGGCATAACGGGCTTTAATCGACAAATGAGACATTTATTTTCTAATATAGGAATTACTGGAAAAACCTTTTTAATATTTTATGATAATATTTCTGGTCCATCTGCAGCTCGTGGCGTTTGGCTTTCACTTTATTTTTCCCACAAGAAAGTCGCAATGTTGAATGGAGGATTCACCTCTTGGGAAAGAGAAAATAGGCCAATAGAAAACAAAACAGAGTCTTTTCGTTATGTTAAAATTGATAAACCACCTGACGAAAGAATTTTGGCTGATTATAAAACTCTTCTAGACTCCATAAGTGATAAAAAGAAAAATCAGATAATAATCGATTCACGATCATTCGAAGAATATAGTGGAGATCAAATAAGAGCATTGAGGGGGGGTCATATACCAGGTGCTATCAATATAGATTGGAAAGAAAATATCTTGATTGATAAATTTAAATCTCTTGATGATATTAAAAAGTTATACTCAAGCTTTGCGAAAAATCAACCCCTTATCACATATTGTCAAGGAGGGTATAGAGCCGCAAATACTTTCGTGATATTAAAAGAATTAGGTTTTAAAAATGTTAAGATGTATTTGGGCTCTTGGAATGAATGGGGCAATAATTCTAGACTACCAATTGAATAAGAACAAAAAGTAAAAACTTTTTTTATTCTCTTGATATATTTCTATATAATCCTATAGTGTACATATAGTGTGATCTTATCTACCTTACAAGAGTATTAATCTATGATTGGAAACGTCTGCTAACATTGAGAATACATTTACTAATAATATATCTACTCGTCTTTATCCTGATAATCTAGATTTCACTAATAGTTTTAAACTTCATATTAAAAATATGGATGCCGGATATTACGATAAACAAATCTTAAAAAATATTAACTTAACCATAAAAAAAAATTCTGTTACTGCTTTTATCGGACCGTCCGGCTGTGGTAAAACTACCCTAATTAGATGCATTAATAGAATGCATGAGATGACGCCAGGTGCCTATTCTAGAGGAGAAATTCATTTGGATAGAATAAATGTCTATGATTCGAAAGTTAATCCAGTAATGATCAAAAGAAGAATTGGCATGGTATTTCAAAAACCCAATCCATTTCCAACCATGAGTATCTACGATAATGTTGCAGCAGGTTTAAAACTTAATGGTGTCAAAGATAAAAAAATAATAAATGAAATAGTAATAGAAAGTTTACAAGACGCTGGTTTATGGCAAGAGGTAAAAGACGAATTAAATAAACCTGGCATGAGCTTGTCTGGTGGCCAACAACAAAGGCTATGTATAGCTCGTGCACTCGCAATGCAGCCAGAGATCATTCTTATGGATGAACCAACATCTGCATTGGATCCAACTGCCTCTTCTAAAATAGAGGAACTAATTAATGATTTAAAGAAATACCTTACTATAGTAATAGTAACACATAACATGCAGCAAGCAGCTAGAGTATCAGACTTTACAGCATTCATGTACCTTGGTGAACTAATAGAATTCGGAGAAACAAAACAAATTTTTGGAAGTCCTTTGAAAGAATTAACAGAAAGATATATCAGTGGAAAATTTGGCTAAATTCCATAATTAAATATTAGATAGGACAGATGACATTTTAAATACGTGATAACAATGAGATAACAACATGAGATATCGATAAAATTCTTTTTAACATAATAAAATAAAAAAATTTGAAAATTATTTTCAAAGAATAGTTATTCTGCAATAAGGATTTCTAAGCTTTGCAACTATTACAATAATAGTTTACAAATAAAAAAAATGGTACATACTGCAAGGAGAGTCCATGATATTCAAATGATATTTTCATTATGGTCAAAAAAAGATTAATATTTAACACGGAAAGTTTAAATTGCAAAGTCAAAGTCTTCATCTGTTTACTAATGTATGGTACGAATTGTTGAAAAAACCTAAATAAATTAAATAAGTTGTATTCTTCATATTAAGAAGACAAAGTAATGTTTCATATTATAAGGAATGATTTGAATAATAAGAATATTTTTAATAAGGTATATACGCTATTAATATAATTGAGTTAGGATTATATATTTATTATAATCTAGTAAGAAGATTATTTTGTGTTCAATTAATATAATTAATAAGTAACTAATAATATATATACTATGAGTTACAAATTACACATTTTGTAATAATAATTGTTAATCTTATAAACGAATTTTAATTAATAGCTTTTATAATATAACAGATGATAAAATTTAATAAAAAAAATTCTGAAATACAGATAAAAGAATTGGAAAAGGATGATCTTATCGATAGTTTTTTCGACACTTTATCAAATCTAACAGAAATTGGTAAAGATGTTTATAACAAAGAATTCTCACAAAAGATTTTTGAAGAAATTAGAAAATCTAGCAATATAAAAATTTTTGTTGCCATAAAGGACACAGATATAGTCGGATCAATTACCGCAATTTTAGAACAGAAATTTATTCATAATGGAGGAAAAACTTGCCATATAGAAGATGTAGTAACACGAAAAGGATTTGAAAATTTAGGAATTGGTTCTGTCCTTGTAAAAAAAGTATTAGAATTAGCACGCCAAGAAAAATGTTATAAGGTAATTTTAAATTGTTCTGAATACAATTCACACTTTTATGAAAAATTGGGATTTTACAAACATGATACTGGTATGAGATATAATATTGACATTTGATAAATTAAAGATATTTTATTATACTATTCTTACATTGTGTTGGACTCCCATGATTTCCAAACTAATATTTGGGATGAATCATTGTACTTAGTTTTGCTTTAAACACTAAAAAAATAAGTCATCACAATAGTAGGTTCTTCTTTTGTTACTATGGACTTTCTTCTTACTAGACGTAAAAATCTAAAATTTTACTAATTCGTATCGAGAGTAACATAATTTCATTGTCCTAAATAAGTTAATATTTCTACCATTAATTATTTACACCTCATCATTTAACTTTGGCGATTCAAATAAATTAATAATAATATGTAGAGGTTATAGTATTAAAACAACATTAACAGCTTTCTAATATTAGAGATAATAAATATGTACAATTCAGTCATTTCTTAATTTAATTTTGGCAAAATTAATAATTTTTAAGATTATTTAGACAAAAACCGTGGCAATTAATTAATACTACTAACAACAGATGAGGAAATAGCAGATACAATATAAGTAGAATTCTAGTGATCAATCATATTGTTTAATTATATTTTTAGAATTCAGAACTGTTCAATAGTACACAATTTCTTTATCAAAAATTCATTCTATCCTTCTTTTCTTGGAAGAATTATATTAAATGCTTTCTATAGAACAATATTAATGAATTCCTCTCCCATAGTTGTATTTGATTCTGGTATTGGATCTATGTCAATAATTCGGGAAATAAAAAGAGAACTTCCCAATGAAAATTTAATTTATTTTGCAGATAAAGCAAATTTTCCTTATGGAAAAAAGTCACAAATTGACCTTTTTAAAATTGTCCTTAATACTATTAAATATTTAGAACGATTTCATCCAAAATTGATAATAATTGCTTCAAATACACCATCCCTACAAGTTATTGATGAAATAAAATTACTCACTAATATTCCATTGCTTGGTGTAAAACCCCCTATTAAAAAGGCTATAAAAATAACAAAAAAAAATCACATAGGAATAATGGCGACAGAATCTTCACTCAAGAGTAAAGAATTGGATAGATTGATAAAATCTGAAATCCCTCAAAATATTTTCGTCTCTAAATACAATGCTTCCTCTATAATCCCTCTAATAGAAGATGGGACTTTTTTGAGAAATAGGAAAAAAATTGAACAGTTCATAACACAAATACTTGGAAATATTGATAATATTGATGTAATAACATTATCAAGTACACATTTACCATTTATAATAGATCAGTTAAATCAGATATACCCACATGTAAAATTTCTAGATCCAGCTGAATCAATAGTTAAAGATCTGAAAAAATTTTTAATAGATAATAATTTAAATAATAAAACTAAAAATGGCAAAATGAGAATACTAGTTTCAGATAATAAAAAAAAGTTTCAAGAAATT